>Ga0114918_10000899_pt1 | contig 26133 bp, 28 predicted proteins | sample LantaG_FD_87015 | JGI IMG/M metagenome (GOLD analysis project Ga0114918, IMG submission 87015) | Deep subsurface microbial communities from Baltic Sea to uncover new lineages of life (NeLLi) - Landsort_02402 metaG | ecosystem: Environmental > Aquatic > Marine > Oceanic > Sediment | place...
AGCTCAATTGAAATTAGCTAAACAAGAACGAAAACGTGATTCTGGTGGTAGTTTGTTTGGGAATGATGATAAAAAAATAGCAGAATCTAAGCAAGAACTCGCCGAATTAATAGAACAATTAAAGGAACTAAATAAAGCCACTGGTGCATCTGATGTCGCACATGATTTTATTTCACGGGATGGTAAAATCCAGAAGTTCTCCAACGAGGATGTTGTCATTGGGACAAAGGAAAAGATAATAGTTGAAAACAAGAACCTTGATCTTCAAATGCACAACCTTGCTAGTATCATGGAATTGATGAATCGCAAGTTCGATGAACTCATTGGTATCAATGCACAAATGTTAACGTCTTCCGGTTCCAAAGGACCAAGCGTTGCACCGCTACCAGCAATATCGGATGATATATCAACTGATCGCCCAATAGCAAGAGATGAGGCACTGCGCCACAAGACGAGAGCCTGGGAATATCTACACGGAATAGCATAGGAGTAAAATGGCATCTATAAAATTAATGAAGGCTGGGGATTTTTCAGGGGGAACAAATGGTAAATCTGGTCATGGTGTTGTTGATGTTGTCGGTGGATATAGATGGTCCGTTTCCAAGACTGCCTTTGCTCTAAATGAAGTTCCGAAAATAATTATAACTGAATATCAACAAAATCTTTCATCTATTGCACAAGGAATAGATTATTGGGCAAATCAAGGAAAGGAATTTGCCACTACAGGGAAAACCGCAGATCCATATGCTGGACTATATACAGTTAACCAAGCAGAACTTGGTAATACATATACATTTCCATTCTATGAGGTATACCATCACAGTGTACAACAATCATGGGGTGAAAACAAGGGGGGTATACCATTCCTAGGAAAGGTTAAAGAGTTTGCCCAAGGGGCAGCAAGAATGGTTTTTCCTAGTGCTGGTATAGAGACGGCAAAGACATTTGAGGGAACTGGTCCAGTATCATATTCCTTTACATTCAATTTATTTAATACCGTTGATCCGTCTACAGATATCCCAAAAAATAAAGACTTAATACGAATGTTAATAAATAATAACCTTGCTGATAAAGTGGATTTTCTTATTATACGACCACCAGCCATATGCGAGATTGAAATTCCTGGGATGCGTGGAAAGACGGTTGGTGTTATGTCAAATATCGCCATAAATAACATGGGGCAGATTAATTATATGAACGGGGAAAATATCCCCGATGCTTATTCCATCACAATAAATATTCAAGAGCTGTTAACCGAATCCAGGCAAATTTGGGATGGTGAAATTCAGGGTCAAGTATTTACGATGATGGAAGGTGGCGGCGAAGGTTTAGAGAATTCCCCACAACAAATAAGAGATACGTTTACCCAACTAGTTCAGTAACGGAGACAAAATGCCTATAAAACAAAATCAAATAAAAGATCCTGAAATAGAAAAACTGAGCGCACAGAATCTTGAAAATCTGTTCTATGTATTCCAGATGGAAAACGGACAGTATTATTACAACATCAATAAAACCGTGAACTTCCCTCAGGACTTAGACCCAACCCTTTACCGTAATTATGAAACCAAGCCTAAGGATACATGGCCTCTCATTGCGCATGTATTTTATAATGATATAAGACTTTGGTGGCTTATCTGCTCATCAAACCAGATAATCAATCCGGTGAAGCAACCGGAACCAGGAACAATACTCAAGATACTTGCCCCGGAAATCGTGAAGAATGTGTTGAATAAACTTAAGGGTGCCTAATATGTCTTTCGCCAATCCCAACGTAAATGAACTCCAAAATGTGGCAGACCGTGTTGATGGGGAACGTCAATTCGGTGGCCAGATGTTTGAGATATTTGTAACTCTGGATAATCATTCATCCAAGCCGTATCCTCTTCCTAATGCACATATTCTTGAAATGGTTATAGAGGAAAACCTGATGGACTGGCCGTATCGTGGTTATATAATATACTCCAACAAGAACGAGGGCATAGAAAGAAATATTAACAATGATGCATGGTTCTATCGTATGGATGCACGGGATGAAATCAACATCAAGGTCAAGGTTGTGGACCCAAAGAACAAAGTTAATTTCCCGAGGGAAGTATGGGAAATGGATTTGGATTTCATAGTTTATGATATGGAAGATATTCTCGTTCCGAATATAACAAACAAGATGAAGAAGATATATTTCTGGGATAAGAGATACCAAATGATGATGGATAAGAAATTATATTGGAGCACGGCGACGGCACAGAAATTAAAGAATGCAGCTTATCTTACTGATATGGAACGCGCAATGTTGACAGGGGATGCTATAGAAAAACTACTTACTGACGCGGCTGGATATGAGAATTCAATAGATAAGGAAAATTGGGATCGCGGTTCCAACAAGATATTCTACACGTCACCTATGCATAATAGTATTGTCGATGACCTTAATGAACTTCTTTCCGGCCATCTCTCCGAAACGAAAGATGATATGGCTATATTCAAATATAGCAATCGCGTTGACAAGCAATGGCAGCTTGTTCCAATACACAAGTTATTTGATGCTGCTGGAAAGTCGGCAGATGCTCCTGGGAATCTACAGATCGAACATTTATTCTTTGAGAATATCGAGAATGATAGCGTTGGTGATACAAGTCCATATAGGGCACCATACAAAGAGGATCTTAGTTATACCGTGGATATAAAAAGTGCTGAATATAATAAAATTGCAACGTATGAATATGTTGACATGGCTGGCGTTGATAATACAAACACACTTGTATCCAAACCGGTATATTCATACTCTCTCAAGAATGGAAACTTTTTAATGGACTATGAGGCAAATGAGATTGAAAGCGTAAGAAACGACTTCAAGACTCTTTACACAAATAATGTATTGGGTGATGGTGAAGCATTCCCGATGTTCACATTAAACCAGACGAAGACTAACCAGATAAACACACAACCGGAATTCACATTTTCTAAAGTCTCTTATGCTGACACCAAACAAAACCGATTGGTTCTTGGTAAGGGTAAAATATTATATGCCGGACTTATGCTCAACGCATTCATAAAATTCCGTCTTCTTGGTTCCACACACAGGACGGTTGGAAAATTTGTGGGTATTGATAGAAAAACCACTGATGTTAAATATAAGTTCGATAACAAGATATGCGGACAATGGCTGGTTACAAATGTAAAGCACATCTGGAATCATAATAGATATGTCAATGATGTTTGCGCTGTAAAGGTTCATATGTATAATGATAACGGTGTTAAAGAGGATATAGAATAATGGCTACCAAGCAAACAACAGCAGAAGCTACCGCCAAGGCAAAACAAGAAGCCGAGGAAAAATATAATGAACTTGTTGCACAAGCTAAACAAACTTTGATGGATAAAGCTAAAAGTTATGCAGCGGCATTTGTTGCTGGACTCATAGCCAAAACACCAATTAAAACTATATTAACAATGATAGATACCGCAAAATCAGCGGTTAAAACAGCAGAGAATGCATACACCGCAGCAGAAACTACAGCAGCTACAGTCAAGGCTACGGCAATTTCTTTAGAAGCTGGTGTAAATGAGGGAATCAAACAAGCGGCTGATTTATATAAAAACGGACAACTTAATACATCGAATTTAGCAATTGATATTGGGGCCACAGCAACTGAAACTACCATAGCCTCTGTAGACCCAGCAACAGAGCCAAATAACAGCAGCGCACCAGGGCTTTATGTTCAATTGATGGGTGCGCACGTAAAGTTGAACTCTATTCAAGAACTGGAAACCGTTGTTAAAACAATAAACGAAAAGTTGAATTCTTATGATGTCCCGACAACGAGAGCCTGGGTGCATAGATTGTCAAAACTTCATCCATTGGTTGATGAAAAAATAAAGAATTTAGATTATTTCAAACCTATATGTAATGAGGTTGGAACCACATATTTACAACATACACCAGACACACAAACACTAGCATTAACAGATTGGGCAACAACAATTCCAAATCCATTCAGAAGAAGTCTGGCGAATAAAATGGATGATAGTTATATAAAAACTAGATTAAGTTACTATAAATTAAATAAGGCTCTTACGAATAATCTATCTTCGGAATATTACTACGACAGTGGATTGGAAAATGCGGCCAGAAGTGTTGCAAATAATTACCTTAATAAGGATCTATTGTCAAATGATTTTCACATTGCTGGCGATTTTACATTTGGCGCTGGTAGAATTAGTGGATTATATCAAGTACTAATGACGGCACTAATTGCATATGTTGGTGGTTCTGGTAAGTTGATTAATTGGCTTGCTCCGGTAAATAGTTACTCAAAGGCGATATGTAGTGGGGTGTTAATTTCAATTGAGGGTAAAGATATAACTGTGGATTTAAGAGGAAATAAGATGGGTATATTTGCTAGTGTTATTGATAAAACACCGATAACACCGGAGATTTCAATATGACAGATAAGTTTTACGGTAACTATGTAGGAATTTGCCTTCAGTCGGATGACCCTGAGCATAGGGGGCGGGTTAAAATATACGTTCCGCACGTATCAGTAACCTTGTATGATAACTGGCATAAGGAAAAGAAGGATAAGGCATTTAAATTCCCTGATAGTCTTACAAACCCGGATTTGATAAAGGTCATGGACCCCCTAAAGGATGTTCTCCCGTGGGCTGAATGTGCATCACCGTTATTTGGCGGTAACGCACCCGGTAGATATAATGCAGGAACTGAACTGGGTACAACCTCTGATTCAAACTACTGGGAAGGTGGGAAGCTACAAGATGGTAATCGCCCTATACAAAACTTTGTTGGGGATAATGTTTACTCTGATGCCTTCAGTGAAACAGATAAAAATGGCAATAGATTTGTAAACAATTACTCTTGTCAGTATACACCATCCAATTATTCAAATCTTGCTAGGGGTATGTTCACTATACCAAACGTTGGTGCTCATTTATGGGTGTTCTTCGCTGGTGGCGATCCAAATATGCCTGTATATTTTGCTGCAAGTCATGGTGAAGAGGACTGGAGGAGAATATATACAATGGATCAGACTGATACAGATGATTATTCCGCTGTAGATTATCCAAGTACATATGAGAATCGTAATAAGTCCCAGAAGAAAACTAAAAACAATGAGATTTTTCGAGCTAAAACAGTATACAACAGCAACAAGCATAGCATAGAACTTATCGATACCGACAAGCGTGAAATCTTAAAGATGACCCACTTCTCTGGTTCATTCAAGGAATTCTGTAATCATGCCAATATTGAACTCGCAACGAACAATGATCAAAAGATGGTAGTCGGAGATCAGTTTTATACTGTATAGAAAAATCAAAGTATTTATGTCGGAAACACACAGGAAGTTATTATTACTGGCGATAGATACAAGACAATAGGCCCCAAGAAATATGAAACTGCAAATAAAATCTTGGAGATTCTTCGTAGGGTTCACGAATATAAGAGATTGTTTGATGGTCAAAGATGTAATTCTGGTGATGCGCCAAACGAAGTATCTAAAGACCAACGACAGGTTCCTGGAATCCCATTGGGTGCCGAAAGACCTGGATTTGCGCCATGCCCCGTATGTGGGGACCCGACCAAGAATATATGGCCTCTCATACCTAAGTGGGTTGTCCAGCCATTAGTGTTTGGCGAACCACAACCAAATCCTATGTCATTGGCCGGAAGACTTCGAGTTAAGGGTGGTCCGGGGTATTTCATGGGATCTGAATGTGCTGTATGTAATAATACAAAATCGTTAATACGTACTCCGGGATTCAGCCCAAGTTCACAGGATGGGATTTGGATGCCGGAACCTATGAAACAATCTGGTGGTATACTTGATATTCAAATTGCATTGGCACAATCTGAATTACTACCTTTACAGCGTGAACTGGGCGAAGGTGATGAGATAACAACCATAGCAAAAAACAAGGTTGAAAATATCGGACTTGTTATGAACGACCTCAAATCCTTCCGTGTCGATCCAAAAGGTAAATTAAGAATTGATGGTGTCAATGTAGCTCTTGAGGGTGTCTATGCAACATTCAAGACATCACCACATGTAGAGTATGTTGACGTGGATGATGTTCCTGGTGGTGACTATAATCTCACATGCGGAAACAAATATAAGCTTCTTGTTGGAGCCAAGGGAATAAACATAAAAACTTTTGGGCCAATGGATATGTATGGTACTATAGTAAATCTAATAGGAGAACAGATAAACATAGCATCACAGAATGAAGTCCTTATCGACGGTGGTGAGCGATTCAATATTCGAGCTCGTAAAATTTCACTCATACCAATCGAGCACCAGCCTGTTGTTATCGATGGCCAGTTGCATGTTACACGCAATGCAATTGTTGGTGGTGGAATGTTTGTAGATGGTGAAATGGGAATGCTTCATGTCACTGCACCATTTGAATATTATACAACCGAGCCAACAACCGGGGCGTCGGTTACTCTACCCAATGGTCCAGAATCCGGGGTTAGTGTACATAGTCATATAATACCACCACATACACACATGTATAAACATATCGCAGTGACATTCCTTCCGGCCAGGGAAGCAGTACGAGATAAAATGAGAAATCAAGGTGGGGAAGCAATTGTGATAGGATAGTGATTAATCATGTCTAAACCAACATTTATAATTAGAAGTTCCAATCAAACACAACCAAAGGATTATATATCCCAGGCTAATGATAGGATACGAGAAAATGGAACCATAGATCCGGAAAGTCCATTATACCAGAGTGCTCTAAATCAATATAATGCAAGTCTCATAAGAGGAACTGTTGAACGTTTAGAAGTGCCACCAGGGTTTTGTGGTTATATCGATCCTAAAACTGGGCAGTTTAGAGTTGAACGAGAACTACTATTACCAGATGGTAGTAAAATATCCTTAGAAGATGATTTTGGTGATATACCAAACGATCAACCACTTTTAGCGATACCATACCCAATAGATGAATGTCTACAAAACGGTCTCCCTGGATCATATGAATACACTGAAAAAAACTGTGGTGATGAGGATGGCGATAATAAGTGCAGTGGAGTACAATGGTATAATACAACAACATTTTTTGGTTCCGGTGCTTCTACACAAACAGTTTGTACAACTGGTGCTGGTGTAAACTCTAATATAAGTATTGCAACATCAACTCCTGTTGGCGGGGTATCTCCAGAATACCCAGACCCTGTATGGTGGGCCGCTGATTCCGCAGCCTTAGCTTTATATTCATCAGCTGGCGCGGTGGAAAAATTATTTAACGTAATGAATTTACTAGGTTATATGATAACACATCAGTTTTTCTTTAATGTTAACGATCCTGATAACATGATGGGGCCAAAATTTTGGAAAGAAGCGGGTCTTCGAGTTCAGGTATCATGGGACACTCGAACATGGAATGGTAAACAATTAGATCCTGTGAAAATATATGATGTTAGATATCAAAAAATGTGGTTATGGGATGAGGGGGAAGTTTTACCTGCTAAATATGATTCCACAGGAAATTATAGATTTGATGAGGCGTGGGCGGGTAGTCTCGGTGTTGTTGGTGGTGATCCAGACGAATTCCTCTACGAACCAACCTCAACAACTAATGGAAAGTTTGTTATTTTACTTCCAGCAAGTTACGTTGGCTATTCGGTAACGGTATTCGTTGGTAATATAGATTTCCCAACTACGTATAGCGGAACTAACGAATCGGGGCGGTCAATTTATCGCGGTAGCGTTGCTGGCGAGGATTTGCTGGGATCAATACGTATCGAAGCCTCGAAAAATGGGCAGAGTACAAAATCATGGACGGTTCCAGATTCAAGTAGAAGATATAAAAAATCTTAATCTTCCTGTAGCATCTGAATAAGAACGTGACGCACCATCTCAATAATGGAATCCTCATCGCGATCCGTTGGTGAATAATTGATTACCATGCGTTCGCCATTGACATCATAGCCCATTATTATGAATGCAGAGAAGTATTCGGATAGAATACCTTTTAGCGTTTCTACAGATTCCTCGGTATCCAATTGCTTGGTCACTTCCCTGATCATTTCCTGTTGAATAGTCTTATCCTTAATTACTTTATCAAGTATCGTCTGTAAATCAACCTGAATATATTTATTTTTGGGAACCCCAAGTGGAGGAGTTTGCGCCTCTACATCAGGGGATAAAAGAGGCTGTCCATCCTGGGACAGCCTCTTCTCGGTTTTATCTGTAGGTTTATTATTGGGTGCTTTCATGAAATTATTTATCCTTACACCCAACAAATTGGGTAATAGAATTATTCCGCATTGTTAGCTTCGGGGGGTATCCTGTACACAAGCAGGATATGCCTTTGCTTTATGATTGATACCAAACTCCACTAGATATCCAATAAATGTCTCGATAGAACTAGTCTCCAACTTGAGACGACCAGGAATAAATTTTCCGCCATCATACATCTCAAAATACGACCGACCAATTTCTGGATCATTCTGGTAGCACGTCACAATCAGAGATGCGCACCCAGGATCAATCATAATCGACCATGCACGAGAATCCATTACCGAATATCCCGTAAACAGTCGGTCTACAATGTACCCATTGTCACGCAGACGCTTCATAAAATAACCCATAGTCGCCAATTTATTCTGCCTTTCCATTACCTTCTCCTTATTTTTTTAGTGGTGCAACAATATACTGTAGTTTATACCCAACATCTTCAAACTTAAACATAATAACTTTAGTTTTAGAATTTATCTTAGCTATGATATCCTGTTTAAGCCCGTAGAACATTTTAAAGATTTCCAGATCAATTAGAATAGGTATCTTCAATTCCTCGCCACTGAATTCATCAGTTATGAAATATGATACGCTATCGGTATTTGCCAATTCCCTATCAGTCAATTCGGCATATACGTTACCGTCTTTAGTGTAGAAATATATCTTTTTTGTGTCTGTGGCAAATGTCGTCCCCTTCATAATCTCAGCAACTTTATCCTTATCAATGATAAAATCTGAATTGAATTGTAATTCCTTGATCTTTTCAAGTTTTACAGGTGCCTTCTCAATAACACCATCTTCGAGAAGATGATACTTGAATCTCATATTTGGACTAGAGTACTCAATGCTATTCGAGTTGACTTGTAGTTCGATATTTTCAGATGGGAGACAGCTAAGTATTCGACTAAGCTTGTTCAAATTGGGGATATTAAGACATACTTCCTTTTCATCACCGATGTCGCAGGATGTTGTGACATGAGCATAAAGAATTGGATTTCCGTCTGGTGATGCAACCAAACTTTGAATATGATCTGGATATAGAGAAATCACACACCGTTCGGCAACCTTTGATACTGGCGCAATGAACTTATTAATCAAGGTATCTTTGTTTACTGTTATTTTCATAATATATGATGTATTTAATTTTCTTAATTATCAATAGAATTATTGTTCATCTCTGTACTGTGATCGTTTCTGATTCCTCATACTCCTGTCAGATAACCTACCCAACTTCTTTAACTCAGAAATGATAGTTTCTACTTGAGATTCCAATTTTTTAATACGCTCCTCAATCTTTTTCTCACCCTTAACCTTGAACAAATCTTTCTGTGGTAACGGTTTGGCATTAGGCCCACCAACCTTAACAGAAAATGCGGGTAATATATCTGGGGATTTCAAAGTTTGTTCCCAGATTTCCTTATCAGTTCTCATTTCACCTTCTTTACAGTTTTTGGTTCTTTATATCTAGGAGCCACCTTGGCATGTTTAAGCAAAATATCAAGTTTACTCTCAATTCGCTCCAGGATCGCAATAAACGATGCGGATGCTGTAGGCGCACTCTGAATTGGCGTTACACTACCAACGACTATTTGAGGCTGTTGTGGTGTAATTTGAGCCTGTTGAATAACAGGTGGTCGAACTGGTTCTGGTTTTGCATATCTCTGGATAGCCTCACGCATTTCTCTATCCATACCATCCATTGGAATCATAAGATCTTCGACATTTATGTTCTCTACCCCAACAATCTCTGATCCAGCTGAAGTTGATTTAGGGGGATCAATAATTAAATCCCGTGCAATAATAGCATTATTGGTTGTTGCCACTTTAGCTGGCATATGACTACCTAAAAATTGTCTGGGATCAATTTGCATACCAGCATCTGTAAAAGACCTCTGAGTCATACTATTAACGACACCACGAAGATGCCCACCAACCATCCCCGCTAATTCTGCTGCTGCAATATCATCTTGTTTACTCATAAATCTCCTAGGAACTGGGTGGTTGCAGGAATATCACCCACAACCACCCAGATATTTACTACAGATCCTTCATCAGATCATCAAGCTTGTCCTGAACCTCTGCATTTCCATCAACCGTTGAGGTCTCTGATTCCTCATCGATAGGCAAATCATCGGAAACTACGGCAGATGATTTCATAGAGCCATTCGTATTAAGCTCTACACCACTTGAACGCTTGGACACAGGCTCTGAACTCACTTCGCAAAAGAAGTGGGTATCAAGCATTTCCTTGACTTCATCGGGGGTCTTCTGTTCAAATACCTTATCCAACTCAAATAGTTCCTCATAAACCTGATCGATCTTCGCATCGGTCATTCCCTTGATTGCACTTTCACGCAGGAACTTCGATGATACGTATGTCGGATACCCACCATCATTCTTTTCAACGGTGATTCGAAGGTTACAACCCTCGGCTGTCAGATCGAAAATCCTAGAGCCGAATTCGTCCTTATCGATACCGTTGATGGCGTCATTAACGATTTTATCAACCTGCTTACCATAACGAAAGATCTTAACCTGACCGTTATTGTCCTTATTTTCAGGATCATCAACCACATAAACATTAGCCAGCCACTGCTCTTTGCGACCAAGCATCTTGGCATTTTCCTTATCCTGTGCGTCACCACGATACAAGCGAACACGCTCTTCACAAATTGGACATCTCTGGCCAACAGTAGTCGGGCATACACAACTTACGAACTGTCCGGTCGCCAAACTTTTCCAACCATGGTTGAAATAATGATAAATCGTCTTGGAAATATCATTTACGTTTGGAATAAGACGGACCAGGTAGTTATTCCCAATCTCCGTCTTGAGAATGTCCTTGAAATTACCAGAGGACCGCTGTTCCGACATTGTATCTTTCAGTGTATCAAACATGGAAGCTGAAAACTTCTTACTCATAATCTTTCTCCTTTTTATCGTCTGTCATTTATCGTTTATAGTTTATCGTCTGTCATTGTTATTATATGTTTCCCATCGCATCCGTACAACAATTTAATTCACTTCATATTTTCCTCCATTCTTTAGAATATATTAATTACTGGTAGCATTGCGGTCAACAGTTTCATTGACAACTTTGGATACACGTTTAAAGCCCTCTTGAACAACCCTTCGTGCATCTCTGGACATGTCGTATTTGTTCTTATATGAAGATAATCCAAGCAGAATATTACCAAGCAATAATTCTAATTCATCTTTTGGTGTCTTACGGATAATATCGAATAGTTGGGAATACTCAAATAATGCATAAATGCTGACGTTGTGCTCTTTGATATGTTTCATCCAACTACTAGTAACCCCACCAGAATGTGTAATATAATCTGCAAGGTGTATACCATTCTTTATACAAAACATTCCGATAAATCTCAGAGAGTCCTTGATAAATTGAATATGATGTTCTGAATCGGGAGATTCTTCCTGCAACTGCTTCATATATGTTGTATATGCATGTACAGCACGTTGAGTAGTAAAGAATTTAAGATCAAAGTATTCAGTGTCTTTGTATAATTCAAATGGAGCAGAAAAGAACTGTCGCACTTTTATTTGTGGGAACTGCCTTAAGAACATAGCGATCTTATTTAGGTGGAAATATTCCTCGGTGTCCTCGAACTTATCGAAGTCATTACGGATTTTGAAGGGTTTATTTCGACTAGACCGAGATACGGCCAGGTAGGTGTTATATAATGCGCTTATGTCGTCTTTTATCATTGACTTGTTTTATCTTGGTTTTAATTATCTTCGACTTACATAATATGGGAAATCTAACTATTATATTATAAAACAACACATTAGTTTCGTCAATACCACTTAAAATCTTAAAGCATTCACGGTGTAGTTCGCTATCAAGAAGTTCTATCATAAACATTGTTTGGTTAATACGTTTATCATTTATAATCGAAACCAAGGACCCAAACTTCAAAAGAGCCTCGTCAAACTCCGTTTGTTTAATCTGGTATAGGGGATTGTTATTATTAATCGCCTGTACAATTGAACTATCATCAGACTCTATTTCGTTATCCATGTAATTATTTATACATGGGTTGCTAAATGTCAAATCTAGTTTAGATTTTTCGTGAACAACATGAACTTCTCTGTGATTTCACTTCCACTGGAATACTCATGCCCGGCACCATCTGCTAATTTCTTGGCTAATTCAAATAAGTCAACATCAGATTCCGGATTTCTCCTATAACTTACACGATTGGTTCCTGTATTTACAATCAATGCGACTTCGGCATTATGATCTTTTATAAGAATATCAGCCAATTCATTAATGTATTCACTTCCAAATGTCGAACAGACAAGACGTTCCTTTCCCTGTATCTTTACATTCCCAGTATAAACGATCATCTCATCACGCAGTTTTTGAAGTTTGATATCATGAAGCTTGATTATATTCTGCTGCTGGAAATTAAACCCATTGAATCCGTTATGGAAATTTCGTACAAACTGGTCGAATTTATCATTTGTATCCCAGAACACAACATTCAGTTGAGCAGATTCCTTGTACGCCAATTTATATGAATCAAAATCATCAGCCAGAACAAGTAGGTGCGCCTGTTCCCTGGTGATCTTGATGTTGTATAATTTCTTGAATGCCTTGAACGCAAGCATACACGCAGAAGTATATTCCTTGATTATAGATTTAGCGTTTTTATATGTTGAACTATCATGGCCCTCATGGTGATCTATTATGAATACATTCTTATGGTCTATGACATCCTTATGCTCATATACGCCTAGATCAGTAATAAATACCGTATCGTAATCTTCGATATCATGAGTCGATAACCATTTTGTGAATCGTTCACGAAAGTTCTGTATCGTTGTTAATTCACATTCCATTGAAGCCTTTGGGAATGCCCATCTTATAACAAGGTATGACATTATTCCGTCGAGATCAAAGTGAGAGAAACACATTATTTTTTTCATTATTTAAGCCCCGCTAATAAATTTCCGATTGACCCCTCAGCCTCTTTAACATTCGAACTGCTCGCAAAATCCTCTGTCATATTTTCGATGATAAGTGTATCGTAATCGATCTTGTACGCTTCTTTGCCTGAATTTAATCCAAAGCGGTTTTTTTGCATAGACATATGAATTATGCCCAATTCCTTATCGCTTTCATCAGACCATAATGCAATCTGAACATCAGCAGTCATTGATAGACCCATAGACTCACTAGTGCTTTCCAACCCAGGATTATCTTTCTTGAATGCGTCACGATTGAGTTGCGAGGCGGTTACAATTGGACATGCAAATAAATAAGACAACGCCCTTAATTGTTCGGTTGTTGCCTTCACATCAGTGTAGGAACTACCTGTTACAACTGTTGGTTGTAGAAGATTTACATAATCAACAATAATCACATCGGGCTTGATACCCTTCTTCGCTATTAACTTCTCAATGTATGCCCTTAGGTGATTTACTGTTACGGATTTCGGTGGAAATTCCTTGATAAACAATTTCCCTTGTGGTTTTTCGGCCATATGATCATTGGCAAAATCATTCAATGCATCAGCATCATCCCGTAAACAACGGATTGGAATTTTTGACATCTGGGAACTTAGGCGTTTAGCATACATATCCTCGGACATCTCAAGTGATATAACAATTGCAGTCTTGTTCTGCTTCACAATATTCGATGCAAAATTTCCAAGTAGAATTGATTTACCACCGTTAGTTACAGCGGCTACTACATAAAGTGCTCGACCCTCGGTTAGAAATCCACCACCAAGTACTCTATCAAGCCACGAATATCCAGTCGAGATATGTTGATCAACTTTTTTGAGATGATCAATATGCTTCTGGATATCCTGAAAATAATCCATTCCTAGATTATCAACAAGACTGATATTACAAGCTTTAGTGAACAAATCAAGAGTGTCAGTAGCCTTTACTTCCTTCTTCTCGTCAGAATAATCCTTTATGGTTGTCTGAATTGCCTCATAGACAGCACGTTCCCTAAAGAATTGCTCTGTGTTAGCTAGAAGTTCATCCTTGTTACCATTTTTATCAATCGTCTTGAATGATGCTAACACCCGTTTGAATGCGTTGTGTTGTTCCTCTGATGCCAGATGAGCCTTGACTTCCGTTGCGGTTGGTGTTACCCCACGTAGACGATAGAAATCTGATACAACCTTGAAGACAATATTTATGTCATTGTCCTTGAAGAAGATCGGATTTGCTATGTCTATGATAGAAGTTAGATATGATGTATCGAACATCGAATTGTATGCGATGATCGTCTCCATGAAATCCATATCCAATTCTAGCTTCTTTGTTTTAGGTTTTATCATTTATTATCCAGCCGCAAGATGCCCCACCCCTCAGACGGAGTTTCAGTTTTCAGTATTTCTGAAAATTTTTCCGCATTACGAAGCGTAATACTTTCAATCGGCTCGTTGTTACCAAGACTAACTTTACCTTTGGGCCATTTCCAGTAGCATGGATACGTTATGGATTTAGATCTATTACGCAACCAATAGCGATATAATACTTCAGAGAATAGTTTTCGCCAAATGAATCTAGCGAGACCATCACGTTTTATATTAGCCAAGGTTACCTTGAAATATATTTTCCGAACGTAAATGTGATACAACACTGTTGCATACGTCATCCCACGATTTTTGTATGAAAATCGCAATTCATTAATTGCTTTCTTGTATTCTATCTTCAACTCTTCTTTGCGAAGCTTGTATTTTTGTTTAGGCGTCATGTTCATCATTTATCGTCTCCAATTCTTCAGTCATCTGATCCGAGTCGGTACTAAACACAAGATCCTTCTGTAATGCGGCATCCAATCCAGGAAGAATTTTATCCCAGATTGCATCATTATCCTTGAAGGAATTTTTAGATCCGATTTTCTCTTCTCCAATATAATATGTATTTCCCTGCTTCTGGACAACATCATATGCCTCGGCCATTTCAATAAGACCCGAATATTTGTATAGGCCCGTCTTGAAATTGAGATACATACTAGTTTCAAGGAACGGAGGTACAAATCGATTCTTAACCGTAAGAGCACGAAGGTTTACGCCCTTTACTCGATTAGCCATAGGAATGAATTTTTCCTTGTCATCGGTTTCCATCTTCTCTTGTGTTACAGCCAACTGCAACAAAAGTGATGCTAGATATAATGGACCGCTTCCACCAGCTTGACTTTTAATCAATGACGGAAACATTTCGCTTGGGTTTGCATAAATATGATTAGTGAATATTAATGTTACATTTGCTACTGCACATTTGTGCGTCAATACACGCATCATACTTTTCAGAGCCTTTGCTCTCATACCCATATCAACTGCGTCCTTGCCTTTCTCAGCGTCCGCAATCTCCTTTGCTGATGCAAGATTACCAAGAGAATCAATACCAATGATAATCTTACCATGCAAAGATTGATCTTCAATTATCTTATCGAGAAACGTAACAATTTGATTACGACATTCCTCTACAGTCGCCACGGGATTTACCTTTATCCTTTTAGGATTCGCCCCGACATTAATTGCCATCTGTGGATCGTATGCGTTTTCGGTATCCCACACAACACCCCAAACATCTGGATCTTTCTTCTGCGCATTACCAATAACCTTATTCAAGATAAGACTTTTACCACAACCTGTCGGTCCAACAAGACCGACAATACGACCTTTCGGTATTCCACCGTAAACCGATCCCGAAACTATGGCATTTAGTGCCATAGATCCGGTGTCAATATATTCCTTCACAGAAGATAATGCATTATCCGACAGGTCGCAACTATGTTCATTAATCTTCTCAAGTGCCTTGAAGGCATCCTGCAATCCCTCTGGTATCGTTTTATCTTTAGCCATAGTTCTCCTAGTCAAACAACTTGATAACATTGTCTCGTTTTTCTTCAGTTGGTGCGGGAGCAGCTACAGCAGGCTGATTTGCAAACAACTGCTGATACTGGATGATAACCTTAAAATCAAGCATGAGTTCACCATCCGACATCGTGATCATAGACTTGTTGAAAATAAATCCAACAGGCTCTTCCTTGGCTGCAAGGAACTCACGGAAAAACAACGGGAACAACTGCAATGCCATTCTCTGAACAGGCTGTCCAGTCGCCGGATCAGTTGTCTGCTGTGATACAACATTTACCACCGCAGGATTCCTCACACTGATAGTCGTATCAGTCTCGTCTACTCGCTCCGCAATAATCGTCCGTGAAATAGTATCCAAAAACACAACCATATTCTTCTCACTCATAATATTCTCCTTTTATCTATAATACTCTAATCAACCTAATAAATCAAACAAATCTACTTCAGTTTCCTTTGTAGGGTTTGATATTCTCCAACCAACAACCTCATAAAGACGCTCCACCGCAGGTGTAACATTCTTATTGAACATTAAAACCTTATCAACATCAATACCAAATTCCTTTGGATATCTATCCTTAAAGGCAATATTCTTTACGGCATATTTATTCTTCTCGACATAGAATGTCTTTATATCATCACCAGACTCGATCAGTTCATATTTCTGACTAAGATTGAATTCTCTTAGTAGATAATTATAGGTGATCGCCCCACTCACATGACCTGGGGTATGAAGACCCATGCTAAGACCGTTAGACTTAGCCTCATATTTTTCATAATTATTGATACCGGTAGGTGTTGCAATATCCTCGACATCCAACTTAAGATATTCCTCATATGCCTTCTTGTATGCCGCATCAGTTTGTTTCTTGTCCCTCGTCTTAAGCATGATCTTGGATATTTCCTTGATTAACGGCTTAACCTTCTTTGGAATTTTAATACTGACAACTTCCACACCAGTATATTTTATCTCCTTCTCTGATGATGGTTTAAGACCCTCATCATCAAGTACATGAAGGATATAACGTTTCTTTTCCAGGAATAATCCTGAATTGCAAATCGTTTCACGTTTAAATACAAACCTAGGATCTTTTATATTGCATGTTCGTACAGCCCAATCCTTGATCTTAGTATTGAGTTCTGCTTCAAGCAACTGGACGATTTCATATGTATCCTGAGATACTTCACCAGAATCGTTAACAAGCTTCTTTCCAAACTTCTTTAATACCGGCGCAATGGTTATGTACAAACTATCAGTGTCGCCATATGTAGTGCAATCATACACAATTCCATATTTTTCAACCATGAATCTCGCTACTATATCAGAAGCTTCCTTGATACAAGATTGCCCCGTCAATGTAACACTCGCAGCGGCGTCAATGTCATAGAACGGGCTATATTTATTACCAAATGTTCCGTACAGCGAGTTCATCAATCTCTTCAACGAAAACTGTAGAACATCCAATTCCACAATGGCTTTATTATGTTCTATATACTTAGCTGAACCCTTTACACAATTCGATATATAACGTTTATGGCCCTTGAGTTCCTTCTGAATTTTCACTCGTTCAGCATAGATGCCGTCTAACAGTTCTGGGCAGAATCCCCTCGATTTCTGGGAGTATAAAACCTTTGCCTTTGTTATAGCCAATTCTTCCGTAGTAATCCATTCCTTGAACTTATCAGTAGGCAGTTCATAGATTTTACCGTTAACTAGTTGTACTTCAACGGCTGTATCAGATTTTTGAAGTACTTTCCCTATTTTTGTCTCTGGGGAAATGTTAGCACTTATGATAGTATTTGGATACAGACTATTAGCATCAAAACTTACAATAGCATCCTGAAGACCACGTTGCGGTTCACGAACAAATCCGCCATCAAAATCCTGAACATCCTTGACCGCAAATGTGGGTATAATCATTCCCTTATCCAATGCCTTCAGGGCCATAGCCCCCGTAACAATGGCTATTGTACCAAGAGACTGTTCAAATGTTGTATATCCAATATAGGACAGCTTACGAACAATCTGCATGTAGTGGAGTTTATTCTCAAGCTCGGATAGAATGTTTACGTCCTGGATATTGTACTCAACAAATCCCTGCCAGTCTGTATCGGAAAATGAACATAAGTCCGAAGCTGGAACATATTTTTTGTTCTGCTTTAACTCAACTTCGGCTATGTGATCCAACTTATAAGTCTCACGTTTTTCTCGTGAAAACTTCTTGTAGACGTTCATGTAATCAAGATGGCTCACACCCTTGATGTACCAGTAATCATGATATTTACCAAATTTACCGAGAACATTTTCACGACAATATAATTGACCAACCGGAGATAGAACATTAGCCCTATCTTCACCAAGGATAACTTTAATTCGGTTGATAATATATGGTAGATCAAACCCTTCCGAGTTCCAACCAGTGACGATATCAGGATAATCACTGCGCCAGAATTTCAGGAATTGTAATAACATATCGGATTCGGATTTACATTGGGTATAGATGACATTAGGTGGAGCAACAAAATTCCCACCATTTTTACCACCAGTACCCCAGGTGTAAAACTTCTCTGTTATGGAATCATAAATTGTGATAACGTTAATTGGGTCTGGTGCATTTTTTGGGTTAGGAAAATCCCCAGGGGAATATGTTTCGATATCCAAATAATATATCTTTAGTGGATACATAGAGAAGTCTGGGGATGCATTCTTGTTGCCAAACATATCAATAAGGAATTGTTGTTCTGCTGGCAGATCATAGAATATCCGCTTCAATCCAGAGCTCTCTACAAACTTCTTTCGATCATATGAAGACTTGAATGATTTCTTTGCAAGTTTGGTATTGAATATTGACATGGCATCAGCGTTGTATTCTGTCTCCACATAAATATACGGGTTAAACGGAATCTCCGAACTGACCCTACGACCCTTGTCATCCCATGTAAAAAGGCGAACGGATTTCTTGGGAATATCATAATGAATGTTTCTGTACATTTTCTCCTAAACACTTGCAGATGATGCGCTATAGTTAACTGGAATGTTATATGGACCATATATATACTCCGACGCTTTTGGTTCATCGTCAAGTGCTTCCGAAAATCTTTCGACTTCTCCGGTAGCGGATAGATTATCCTTAACCCATGAGATCAAGGTTTCTATGTCGGAAAACACATATTTCTTATTATCCTCCGTGGTAATAATATACCCCCCATTCTCACTAATATCAATTGCAATGTCTTTATAATCAGTCATGATTCTCCTAGTTACTGTTATAGGCTATTTTGTTACCAGCGAATATATTACCGCCACTAGTTGTGTTATACACATTTCCTGTTCCAGTACCCGTACCTATTGTGTATGGAGCATATGGAGTGATTTGGGTATAGTCCTTAAGCGCATCCAATAAACCCTGCTGTGTCTTGTTAATACCCCTGGCCTTCATGATATTATCTTTGGCCTTTTCTGGTGTGTTAAGGTTTTCTCTGATCCAATTTTCAACCGATTCCATATCAGTAAATACACTTGCTCGTGGACCAATACATATTAGATATCCATTATCAACAACTTCTATATAAACATCATGTTTTACAGGCGGTCCTGGGGGATTAACTTCTCGTGCTGTTGCCTGATACATACTGCCATCCAAATATAATGAACCACCAATCTTGACATCACCCGTTATAGACGTTTGTGGTGATGTGTACTGATGATTAGGCACAAGTGTGTCATAAAAAGATGGTGGCTGTGGTCCCGATCCACAATTATCCTGTGTTGAAGTTACTTCAATTATCATATAGTTTTCTGCTCCGGGTTAAGAATGGACAAGGCATTACGAGTTTCACCATACTTTGTAAAATATAATTCCTGATATTCATTGAGATGATCATCTAACCACATCGTTTCAGCATATTCCCTAGACTTCTTTGAAATATTCATATAATAACTCTTATCACCAAGCAATTTCTTTAATTGGTCAATCATTTCATCACCAGTCTTGAATCTCACAGGAGCGTCTTTATACGTTACCATATCTTGGTAGCAGCCTGGGAGCCCCTGATATGCAGCCTCTAGGAACTTTATGTTACTCTTAGCACGATTGAAATGACAGTCAACAAGTGGGGCAATACTTGCATTAAGATTTAATGCATTCATAGCTCTGGGATAATCAAGAATTGGTGCCCATGCAGCCAATTCGATTTCACCACTATCAATAAACGGCTTGAGAGGAAGTGGATAGCACCCCATCATGACCCACTTATAATCCTTGCGGGTTTTGATTATATGATTAACGATATGAGTAAAATCATCCTTCTGACCAGTTCTGTTGGTCACGTCAACATGAGTACCGGAGCCGCAATAGCCAATACGAGGACGCTTCTTGTGCTTATCATAATTCCTTGATATCTTGTCAGGATCATAAAACCCATCGGCCCAGATCTTAGGTGCATAATTTGGGATTACTGTAATATTCTTATTTCCCGTATGCTCAATATAATATTGCTTCATGTACTCACAAGTAACGGAAATTTCATCACACAGTTTCATAATAGACATTGCACTCTGCAAAATCTTTTCATCCTCAAATGCAACTTTGCATCTATTGAAATCTGGAATGTCATCCTTGAATATAATATCATCAATTTCATAAATCATTTTGAAGTCGAGTTTAGCCGACCCCTCTTTCAAGAAATTAGCGAATTGCAACTGGGTAGGAGTTGCCTGTCTCTGAAGTCTTACAGCCTTTAGTCCATTATAAAACTTTCCATCAAGAACCATCGTAGTAAGACCACTTATTACAGCGCGTTGATTTGCATTGAGAAGTAGTTCAGGCCAGATCATTCGCCAGAAGCCACAACCACCGTAATCAGCATAATAATCCAACGCCCTTGGAAGATGGGCACCCGGCATCGGCAGGGCTGGTGCGGAGCTTCCAGGCACCCTACGCTGGCCGACTACCGTTGTTGTCGGGACTCCCATAGGCATGCCCATAGGAGCGAATGGAATTCCAAGATTGATTGGTTCATATATTATATTACCAGCTACGGGCTTTTGTGGTGCGGCGGCTGGTTGATTAACAGGCAATGTAAATTTCGGCATATATCCTCTTTCTATTTTCTATTGTGGCAATTTGCCAATGGTGGTAAATCCACCAGTCTTCTCCAGAAATATTATGTCATTCGTTGCCGCCTTTATGGCAGTACTTTTATGACTTATAATATAACATGATTCATTGTACTCATCAACACGATTGTTCAGGATGTTAAGGAACATCTCTATTCCCTTGTCATCAATACTAGTATCCAATACTTCGTCATAAAAGGCAATATTAATTGCAGTATTACCCTGGAGTCTTCGAATATCCATGAATGTAAATAAGATTGCGAGATCAATTCTCTTCTTTTCTCCGCTTGAGAAATTATTATAAGAGCATTCCTGCCCCTTTTCATTTATGATCTGTTCCCCGAAATATTCATTGAACTTGAATCGGCAAGGGGCATCTATCTTATTCAGGTAATATGCAAGTTTACTGTTAAGTAAATTTAATACTTTCTTGATAATATAGGATTTTACGCCTTCTTCAGAAACGATGTATTTAACAGAATCCAAAACCGCAAGACGCTTTTCCATCGTCTGAACAGCAGATTTAAGGGTATTCATTCTAGTTGACGTATCATTAACAAGCACATCAAATTCATTACAGTCACTATTCAACTGTTCTATATCTATCTTTATCTGGGTATTCCATGTTCTTAGTTGAGTTATCCGTTCAGCAGAATTTTTATTTCGTTCAATATTGGTATTTAATTCAACTATGTTAGATTTCTGTTTTTCAATAGCCAGAATACACTTCTCTTTAAGATCTTCAGATTCCTTTTGTTTGATATAAATTTGTTCTATTTCAGTTTTAAGATTTGATTGCTCTTTGGATAGCGCGGTAATTTTCTCGGTGATATCTTTTTTATCACCGTCAGTAAATAATCTACTACACTTGTCACACTTATCACCAAACTGTTTTAGTTCTTTAATAGTTTTAATCTTGGTCTTAAGTTGTTCTTCCTTGGTAGCAATATCACCAATACATTTCCTAATAGATTTATGCGTGGAAGCTAACTTGGCTTCGAGAAGTTTTATATTATCTTGAAATTTTGTCGCATCACCATCATTAACAGTAATCAGACTTCCTTCTAGGTCTGCCAATTCCTTGATATTATCAGATTCCCTCTGTAATAGAACGGTAATACGATCAGTCCTTGCATCATCCTTGCGTTTTTTCTGACTGTTATAAATGGCTAGAGTACTATTAACCTCATCCAATTTAGTCTGCTCTATCGACATAGAGGCTTTTACATCATTATATCGTTTTCTACTTTCAAGCAACATATCCTGAAACATACCCAGATTGAATAATCCCTCACAAAATTTTCGTTTTTCAACCTTAGATTGTGCCATGAATGGGACGGTACCATTTACGGTCATAATAACCGCATGACGAAATACATCAGCATTAGCACCGATTATCTTCGAAACCCGTTCAGTTGTCTTCACCATAGATGATTCAGTAACATCACCGCCATTTTTCTCTAGGGCGAGTTTTGTGGGTGCGATCTTACGTTCTAGGGAATAAACATCAGTAACACCATTTTCAGAAACTTCAAAATCCAACTTCACCCGACACTTCTTCTGGTTGATGTTGTTGACAATCTCTTCCTTCTTGAGTTCCCTAATCGTTTCACCGAACAAACAGTAGAATAATGCATCTGCAATTGTAGTTTTTCCTACACCATTGCGAGAACCATCTTTATCATTATTAATCCCGGTAATGATATTGAGACCCGTCTTGAAATCAATCGCAACGGTCTCATTACCAACACTTAAGAAGTTTTCAATCTCAATCCTCTTGAAGTCAACTTGTTTCATGTTATTTAGACCAGCACTTGTTACGATACTTATTGTAAATATACGTCAGCCAGTTTATACGAACCGGGTTTCCGTTCTGGCCGAAGTATCTAAGAATATAACCGCTGAAATTTTCGGTATTGATTTCAGAACACGACATTAGAATCAATCCGGGATTATCTCTCATGAAGTTTATCATTTCAACAAGAGTATCAAATTTTCTGGAATAAGCCTCCATAGCTTCTCGTTTGCGACTGAAAATACGAAGCAACAGGGTAACTGGAGATTGACAATACCCAGCAAGATATGCCTTGCCACGTTTTGCAATAGGTAGAAGTTCACTCCTAGACCACTTTGTGATAAAATCCTCGAACTTTTCAGTTGGTCCTAGAACCACGGTTCCATTATCTAACCCCTCCATAGGATCAAATGCACCATCTGTTATTTCTGTACCGGCAAAATAATACGCGTCTTTATAGTTATTATTCATATTAGAACTTACTCTCATCCTTTCCCCCGCCACTGATGGGTATAAACACACACTTCTGTTGAAACTCCTTCAAGTTATGAGCACCGACATAGGAACACGCTGATTGCAATCCCTCCTTTATTTCTCGTAATAGGAACTTAACATGATCACCAAGAGGAACTTCCGTAGTAATTCCTTCAACGAATTCTGGACGAAGGGTTCCACTTGTTTTATTATGTCCACTTGCGCTTCCACCGTGAACCTTATATCGAGTACCATCAGCCCGTTTATAAACATTTCCTGGGGTTTCCATACACCCAGCAAAAAACGATCCGAGCATAACCGTATCAGCAAACTTTAATGCCTTGGCAATGTCACCAATCATTTTAACCCCACCGTCTGCAATAAGAAGAACATCCGAGAATTGCTCAGTTATTGAACTAACTTCTTCTAATGCCCAAAGTTGTGGAACACCTACGCCAGTGTTAGTCCTTGTCTGGCAATGCGCCCCTGGACCAATTCCTACCTTTACTGCATTCACACCCCATTGAATAAGATCAGCAGCAGCTTGAGCAGTGGCGATGTTGCCGCCAATAACATAGATGTCGGATTTTTGACTTTTTATATACTCGATGGTTTCCTTCATCATTATGGAGTGACCGTGGGCAATATCGATACAAAAGTATCTGGCGCCAATGTAATAAAGTTCTTGAAACCGTTCCTTATAATCACCGTTGACTCCTATTGAAACTACTGTGGAATTAGCCAGAATTCGTTCAACAGTTTTGGAACTGAGACAATCGATAAGTTCAATATCAGCCTGAACATCTTCAAAATCCCTAACCGACTCTTCAATACTACCAAACCGATGTAGAACGCCTAGGGCACCCCTATTTCGCATTTCAGCAGCCATCCTTGGTCCTGTTATGGTTTTCATGTTGGCAGACATCATAGGTATGTCCAGATGGATATTTCCCATATCAACGGACGTATCGACGTTCTTACGGGATCTCACCTCGCTATATTGCGGTTGAATCAGCACATCATTAAATGTATAAGTTTTCATTAATGATATAATATTACATTGAAATCGATTGGTCAAGGTAAATAGATATAGAGAACGGTAATTTACTAAAATTGTCCTTTTAGTAAAAAATGCTAGGATGAGTAACATCTGTCCCATTCGATTATATTTATAGGATGAGAATGAATAAACAAGAAAAAGAGCGCATATCTAGCTTCGATTAAAACATGGGCAGTTACTGATGTTAAGAAACTGAAGATTGCTACTGAAAATAATTTAAATTACTTATGCTTTTATAACATGAAACAATTTGATGAGTGGTTTAATTCACAAGTATAATATCGTTATGGTAATTCACATATTATAAGACCATCACCACAGCCGCCCTTATACTGATCATTAAAAATATATTTAGCATTCATTTGATTCAATATATTAACGGATTCATTATATACATCCCCAAATTTTGTTCCATTATGAATAGATACAAATAAAAATCTAATAGGAATATTAATAGTTTGTATCTCTTTAATTACCGATAATTCAGACCCTTGAATATCCATATGCAAAATATCTATATGATCTAAGTTATGTTCGTTAATTATTTGAGTTAGCGATATACAATTATCGGATACAACACCTTGTAACTTGGGCTGTGACTTATCTATTTGTTGTATATAATTATTATTTAATATTCCTACAATTGAATGATAAAAAATAACATTTTCACATGCGTTATTTAATACGTTTTTCTTTCCTAAATTCAATAAATTTTCACATGCTTCAACGCATATATTTTTTGGATTATTATCTTTAAAACATAGGTTAAATAATATAGTATAATATGAATCATTAGAGCCTAATTCAATCATTACTGGATTTTGACTATGAATTTGATTAATACAGTTCATGAATAACTTTATTTGTTCTTGCTCAAATTGAACGCCACCCTGAAATGTTATGTTTTTTATATTTAATTCACTGATAGTTTTCATATTTCATTCTCCAGTATCTTATTGTTCCAATAATCCTGTGTTAACAACTCACGAGAAAATTGCTCTTTGAATTTGTTTGCTACCACTAGTTTTTCCGATAGAAGTTCCCTATCTCGTAATTGGTCGTTGCATTCTAATAAAATGCAAGGAAACTTACCCCACAGATTATCATACATTATCTTACTAAAGACTATTGGGATTCTGTCCATGTACAATATTTCATAAAATCTATGCGCATCTGGTCCATTCCCAACTGGGCACACAACCATTTCATGATCTAATATATCATTCAAAAACACTTCATAATCCAATGTTGCTGGAGCACAATCGATATAGTCAATTTGTGAGCAGATAGCAGCAAGTGGTTCTCTAACTCCTCGATTTGTACTTGTATTAAAATTGCTATAGATAAACTTTGTTGGTTGTTTTTTTATACCGATATACCTTTGAATCAATGCTTCCTTGGCAGGTGCCCAATGCCATACGCAACCATGCTCTGGTTGCTTTGATGCAACTGCACCCATTAACCCTAATGGTATAGGAACAACTTTATCATGCTTAACCAAAACATTTTGTGAATACCATTTGATAATATTCTGTGGCATAAGTTGTAGATAT
>Ga0114918_10000901_pt1 | contig 26090 bp, 20 predicted proteins | sample LantaG_FD_87015 | JGI IMG/M metagenome (GOLD analysis project Ga0114918, IMG submission 87015) | Deep subsurface microbial communities from Baltic Sea to uncover new lineages of life (NeLLi) - Landsort_02402 metaG | ecosystem: Environmental > Aquatic > Marine > Oceanic > Sediment | place...
AAATAGCCAAGTTGCTTAGTCAAAATAGATCAGAGGTTCAAGATCAGTCTGTCATAACAGCAACAGCTCAGGCATTGGCGGGTGCATTCAAAGGTCAACTCGGAGAGGATAATGTCTTAAGAATATGGGCCGAAAATGGATATCCTGTTTCTAGAGAGCAAAAATGGGCTGAATTTAGGGAAGCACTTGCTGCCGCTGCTGCCGCCATGACCGGGCAGGCGGCTTCGAGCGAAAAAGCAGCCGATCCGGCAGCAGTAACCGATCCGGTAGAGACTTCACAACCGACCGCAGCGTTCTCTAGTACAGAACAGCTTCAGCAATCATACGGAGGTGAAGCACTCGGGCTGATGAATGTTAAAAGAAATCCTTCAATAAGAAATAAACCAAAAACTCTGGTTAATTATTTATTTAAACAGGTAATCAGTGCTGCTGCGCAGCAAAATAAAGTTGTGAACGAAGAATTGATGAAAAATGTAATTAATGCGCTTAGTCAAACAGCGGATGGAAGATTGGGCACGACAGGAATCGACAGACTGGTGTTAGATGTTGTTTCTGGGTCCAATCATACTCGCGCAAGAAGCTCTGACACTAGTACCGCTCCTGCACCAAAAAGTCCTTCCGCCAATGGCGAAGGCAACGGGATAGGACTCGGAGGAGTGCTTAATAGGCTCCAGAATCCCCCAAATTCCGCTTCTTCCAGCGGGAAGAAATACAATAAAAGAGCGTCGAGGCTTTCTTCACATAAATGAGAGAGGCAGATAAATGTATCCATTAACTCCTCTTACAAACCCCGGAACATATGTTCAGGGAACTAAGGCGACTTTTATTGTTAGCACAATTAGGGCGAGAGGCGAGCCTTCGGGTTTTACTAATCCCCAAGTCAGAGTTGAAGACTCAACAGAGACGACAACAGTCCTTGCTGATTCCGACATGACTAGGGCACCAGAAGGATACTACTTCTATGATTGGGATGTTCCAGCCGCTCTGACACCCGGAACATATGTGGCAACTTTCTCATCGGATTTGCTCGATGTTACCTATGAAAAAAGGCAACAAATAACCGTTATAGAAAACGCAGGAATCCCAACCCAGCAGGTTCTAAACGGAAACGCAGAGTCTGACATGATCGTTGGGCTATACTACATGATCAAAGAGACGCAGGAGATTCCTGTTGAATACGAACAGGCAAAAGTGTCTGCTAATGGACTTAGGGCCATTTTCACTTTCGATAATTGGAATGCATTTTATGACAAACTAACCATTTATCGAAACGGAGAGGTGGTCAACAGTGGGTACACCATCGACTATGATAATGGGGAAGTTATTTTCTCAGAAGCCTTAACTGAGTTTGACACCGTTCATGCTGATTATAATTTTTCTTGGTTTAAGGCAGATGAGCTAATGACGTTCTTAAGACTTGCTGTTAATGAAATAAATCTAGTTCCTCCGGGAGGAGGGGCCAGAACGATTGGAAATGCTCCCGAGATATGGTATCCAGCGATCATTTATGGGGCCGCAAGAAACGTTTATAGAAGGCTAATACACGATCTGTCATATCAACAACCCCGAATCGTTTATGGAGTTGGGGCGGATGGCAGTGGCGCTAACGGAGTGGATAAGGCTATCGACAATTTCAGATACCTTAAAGAAAACTATGAAAAAGACTTCGAAACAGCCGCTAAAAATGCGAAAAGAAATATATGGCCTTCTATTGGAGCTGTTGTCGCTTCAGAATTCACAATGCCCGGAGGAAGAAGTCGCTGGTTTAGGTACATGTACAAATCCTAACTTCGGTTCTTGTGCATCGAGCTAGTTTCTAAAGCCCTCATTCTCTTATTTCTTTTCAAGACTTCCCTATCTTTTCAGTGTCCAATATTTCTCAGGATGTCCATGTCGCTGAGTTAACGCACGTTGTGCATTTGTGTCATAATATTAAAACACAAAATCAAAGGACAAGAGAGAAACACAGAGAACATAACATAATAAAACGCCATCAGAAACGATAACATGTGCGCTTGAATCTTGTATAATAGGTGTGACTGGTTACCATAAGGAGATACGAATATGCATAATAATCCCGCTTGTATTTTATTATATAATCTCTCAAATACAGATAGCGAAAAGATTCGCTTCATAAGCCTGCCATCCGGATAGCCATATCGCTATCTTTTTTTTTTGTAAATGTTCAATCAGCAGTTTTAAAAACAAACAAGGAATTTTTTGTGTTATGTTCAGGACAAATCTAGCTAGAGAAAATTGGAAAAATAAATATCAGTATAAAGAAGAGACTCCGTTGGAGACTCAGATTCGGGCGGCTGAAGCAATTGCCTCTGTTGAAGAAAACCCTCAAGAATGGAGAGAAAAATTTTTAAACGTTCTTGTTAAATTTGATAAAAACGGAAAGCCAATCGGATTAAAAAATACTCTAGGCGGAAGAATAACTGCAAATATAGGAACTGAATATAGCGGAGCTACCCTCTTGAATTGTTTCATAAATGGTTGCGTCACAAACGCTTCAGTAAAGTATGAAAGAAAAATACCGGGGATAGACGAGACCATTAAGGTAGAATATCAGACTGAGGGAGTCGGTGATAATCTGAGAAACATCATGCTTACCCTTCTGGAGCAGGCGGAAACCCTAAAGAGCGAAGGTGGGTATGGAATTAATTTTGGGTTCATCAGACCAAGAGGGACCGTTATTAAGTCCATAGGGATTAAGCATCCCGGAGTCGTTCACTATATGGAGATTTGGGACACTGTGGCAAATGTCATAGTGATGGGGGACAACGATGGGTATTCTGATACGATTGCAAGCCACCTAGAGGCCCTTGATGATGGTTTGCGTACTGCGATTAAAAAACAAGCTAGGAAGGGTGCGCAAATGGCCGCCTTGCCGGTCTGGCATCCTGACGTAGAAGAATTCGTTAGAGCCAAGCAAGAAGGAGGCAGACTTACCAAGTTCAACTTGTCTGTTTTGGTAGACGATGCGTTTCTAAAGGCGGTAGAAAACGACGATTTCTATGATCTCCATTTTCAAGGAAAAGTATATAAGAGAGTAAGGGCTGTCGATCTGTATGACTTGATAATGAAGTCAACCTACAATAGGGCTGAGCCGGGGATTCTGTTCTATGACAACATGCAAAAGAACAATCCTCTTGCGTATCTTGGGGATTTAACCTGCACTAATCCGTCGCTTAGGGGCAAAACCCTAGTCCTAACAAAAAATGGGATAGAAGAAATTCAAAATCTAGTTGGCAAAGAAAATTTGTATGTAAAAAATTTCAGAGGGGAATGGCATGAGGCTACGGCCTTTCTTTCTGGAAAGGATAAAGAACTATATAAAATTGAGTTCAGCGATGGATCTGAAATTTTTTGTACAAAAGAACACAAGTGGCCCATAATTAAAAGGAGAAGAGACCTTGACGAGAGTGGCAAAAGGCGAATGGAAACAAGAAGTATGGATTATACTTCTTTCTATAAAGTAAAAACAGAAGATTTGAAAAAAGGACAAAGAGTATATTTTCCTCTTGATCAAGGACCGTTTTTAGGTTGCGATTCTTTTGATAATAATGATGGGTTTCTTTTGGGCTGGTTTTGTGGGGGCGGGTGGGTTAGCGAAAAGTCGCAGTATGGGGCTGTGGTTTCCGAAAAGGACGGAGATGTTGTTGGGTTTATAGAATCTGAAATAAATAAAAATTCTAGCACGAGGTGTAATTTTACAAGGGATCACGATACTAAATGCTTTAAGATATCGGTGTCAGATTCCGCTTTCAAAAATAAGATGGAGAGGATGGGGTTTTCTAAAGATAGGGTCCCAGAAACAGTTTTTTTGGGAAATAACCAGTATGTCTCTGGATTTATTTCTGGAGTGTTTAGTTCATATGGTAGTTTCAGAAAAAATGGCAACAGGATAACTCTGACAAACAAAAGCATTAAGTTTCTAGAAGACGTTAGAAGCATGTTAATGTTTTATGGAATAGAGTCAAGCATAAGAAAAACGATAAGCAGATCTTCTTTTTCAAACGGAAAAGATTGCAACAAAGAGTACACAAGATTTGATTTAATAATTTCTAAGGTTGGCTGTGTGAAATTCTCAAAGACTTTTCAGATGAAAGTTAGATACAAGCAGGAGATTTTAGACACATATAAAAATGCAACTCACAGGGGCTCTGAGAATAATAAAGAGTTTAAATCAATAGTGTCTGTAGAGAAAACAGAAAAGATTGAGACGTATACGATATTACGGTTTTTGATGACACCCATACTTTTATTTGTGAGGGAGGAATTGTAACTGGAAATTGTGGCGAAATCGGCGGAAACCCTCACACCTCAACGGTTTGTCTACTTGGGTCAAGCAATTTAACCCAGTATGTTAATGATGATAGATCATTTGACTGGGATCTTTACAAGAGTGATGTGGCCATTTTTTCAAGAATGCTGGACAACATTTGTGATTTAACTACCGCTCCATTACCTCAGTACGAGTGGGCAGTAAAAAACATAAGACAATATGGAATGGGCATTAATGGTCTTGGATCTGCTTTATATATGATGGGTATTAGTTATAGCGGTAAGGAAGCAGAAGATTTTGTTGAGAAGATAACCTCCATAAAAGAAGACATTACGTGGAAAACGTCCGCATTGCTTGCAAAAGAAAAGGGAGCATTCCCAGCGTACAGCGAAAAGTTCCTAGAGACAAATTGGTTTAAAGATTTTACTAGGATTAGCGAAGAGACAAAAGATTTGATTCGTAAGTACGGAGTTAGAAACGGCAAGACAACGACGAATCCTCCGCTTGGAAACTCAAGCGTTATATGTGACATGGTCTCTAATGGTATAGAGCCTGTCTATGATAAGGAGTACGAGAGAACCTATATTGCTCCAGACTGGCCGGAAGGTCTCACGAAAGCCAATGTGAAGCGTGTACTGACAAAGAAGCAACAAGGGGATGTCTTTGTGTGGGCGGGATCTGTTAACGGCGTAGAGTACCTCTATGAGCCTCACAACAGAGGCCTGTGTATAATCGAGAGGGTTAGGGATTATGGATATGGATGGGTAATGGAAGGCTTTCCCGAAGACGTTAAAAATTCCGCAGACTATTTTGTTACCACTAAAAACCTAGATGTAAAAGATCATGTGGCGATTCAATCAATAGTTCAAAGGAATTGTAATCAATCAGTTTCAAAAACCGCAAATTTGCCATTTGATTATTCATTTGATGATTTTAAGAGCCTATATTTAGACGCTTGGAAAGCCGGTCTTAACGGATTCACGACCTATAGAGAAGGAAGCATGGAGTCTGTTTTTTCCACCGTGCAGAAAAACAATGGAACAAGAGAAATAATAAAGAAAGATATAAAACTTCCAGATGAGTTTATTAATGGCCCAATGAGTGTAATTAAGAGAGAGGGAATGAAGTTCTATTTTCATTTCTCTTATCTTCCTGAAGATTTGGAAAAGATTTTCCCTGTTGCGCTTTGGCTTAACACAAACTCATATGGAGAGATAAAAGAGGCAAACGCTGTTGTCAAGACCTTAGTAGATTTGCTTGAAAAATTCGAAATAGACAAGGAGCTTATTGAGTATCAGAAAGAGAAAATCCGAGGGAATCCGGGAAATCAGCGGGTTGCAAAAATAATAAGCATGTGCTTGAGGCACAATATTCCGATTGTTAATATAGTTCATGTTTTAGATAGGATTCCTGATATTTATGTTACAGATACGATATATGCTGTAAAAAAATTCTTAAGTCAGCATATCGAAGATGGAACGAAGGTGTTGGGCGCAGCTTGTTCGAGTTGCAAGAGCACAAATGTCGTGTATACGGGCGGATGTAGCGTTTGCAAAGATTGTGGGAATTCCTTATGTGGTTAAAGGTGCTTTTTTAAAAATAAAGAAAATAAAAAAAGGAGTAGCCATGAAAATAATATCTAAAAATAAGATAAAAACAGCAGCCTCTATTGAGGAGGCTAAACAAATGGTAGAAGTTCTTAATGCTAACCACGCGAATCTTCAAGCTAGGCTTTCTAGGATGTACGGGGACCCCCTATTTGCAGACTTGTATACGTATTTAGTTAGCGTAAATCAGAATATTCTCAATGCATCAAAGATGATAGAGACATTTATTGCGGAGCCTCAGGTCTCTCAGCGACCCGCAGAGAGCCAAAACCCGACAGAAGTGCAGCCAGTAACAGTCCCCCCAACTGGGCAAGCTGGTGTCGGAGGCGTGTAGCGCATTTTGTTGGAATCTTAGGGCTCCCTCTTCGGACGGAGCCTTTTTCTTTTTTTTTGATTTCAAAAGGGATTTGTTAAAAATGGGCTAATGTATAGGGAGGAGCGTTCAATGTTTAATATCCGTAGAAAAAGACAATCACTTGGGTCCTCCATCAAGGGTCCTCTGCTGAGTAAATCCGAAGAAATGGATAATTCTATTGAACTTATTGTGTCGGAAATAAATGAATTCTTGAAGTCGGAAGATCAAATATCTTTTGAGAAAAAGATATCTGATCTAAAACGCAGGGTAGGCGGTGCTTATATAAATGCATCTTTAGGAAGGCTTTGGTTCTCGCTCGACCCAGACAAATATAATAGGCTCGTATCTGCATTAAACAAATAGGAGTTTAAAATGGTTCAATGCGAAAACCAAACAATCTCCGTGAGTTCTAAGAGGAAGATAAGAGAAGAGGCGAAGATATTTACAGACAATGTCTGCGAGGATATCGTTTACAGGTCATTAGGTATCGATATTATAAGCTCAAATATTGTTGGGGAAAAATCTCTAGAAGATATCCTTTCAAAAAGATCAGAGTGGGTGGGGACGATTAAGCCAGTCGTCACAAAATTCACATCCAGTCAGGTGAACAGCGGGATTTCTGGATTGATCTTAGATGGGGTTCAATTTTCCGACGACTTTGATGGTTTAGACTTTCTTTGTTTTGAGAGTTTTCTAGAACACATCGAAAAATCGATAAAAGCGAATAAAGAACTCGTAGAGTCTGTGTCTAAAAGGTTTTTTAGTCATATATCAGAATTATACAATAGCAACAGATATACACTTGTGGATGTTTTGTCATTTAACATCGATTTTGTTTTCGAAGAGAGATCTAAGGAGTTTGAGCCGTATTTTCTCGTTCAGATTATAGTTGAAAGAATTTAATATGTACGACAATTGGTACCAAAAGAAAAGCAACAAAGCGAAGCGCAGCCCGATTATTCTCGCCGATGGCGATAGCTTCGAATGGAAGGGTGTGAAGAATATCGGAGGTAGCTATAATATTATTACGGTTGGGATACGGGACGATATTTATAACTTCTACTTATGGTCAGACAAAACGACTAAGACAGCGCAAAACCTGCATAGCAAAGGAAGCTTTAAGAAAAGCTTAAATATGTTGAAAAAATATTCTTTTGAGATGAACAACTCTCTTGGGGAGAAGGAATGACAGAGGACGAATCCATAGCAAGAATCATGAGACTCGTAGAGGTGGAGTTTTGGAAGAGAGACTTGACCACTTCTGCAATTGCATCTCTTCAGGAAGAATACAATCAACTGATAAGCGACATTCCAGATGGAGCAAAGAGGGATCGGTTAATGGAGAAGCTCGCTCTTAAAAATAGATATAATTATCTAATAAACGACACGGGGATTTTGGATTCTACCGGGTATGGTGGAAATTTTTATTGAGGTATTTATGAAGTACATTAGGGCAAGAAGATTTTTGAGAAGCCAAGTTGGAACAACAATGGTCGAGGGGTCTGAGCTAATGAGAGGGTATGAGATGAGCGACATGGCGGTAGATGCCGTTAGAAAATCCTCCCCAAGGTCCCTTATTGATTTAAGAAAAATAAAAAATTTTCCAGCGGGTTCTTCCCTCGGAAAGTATGTTGTCCTAAATTTTACAGAAGACCAATATAAGGTCTTTTCTGAAGCTCTCCAGCGCGGAGAAATAAATGAATCAAATTTTCCAGATGTAAATTTTGATGTTTTGAATTCTGGACATATCATAGAGGTGAGTACGACCGAAATAATCAACAGGGTTTCTGCGGGAGTTTCGGACGTTCTAGATTTTCACTATAATGTTATAAGAGAAATAGCAAAAACAATAGTTCATGAGGCTACTCATGGGGAGCAGGAAAAGCGCAGGGAGCAAGACAGACAGAAACATCAAGAGGGTCAGGCTTGGATATCTGAACAGAATGGGGAGGCCGAGGCCGAGGCGTCCGAGGCAGTTGTTGAAAGCTATTTTAAGACAAATCAAAAAATTATATATCAAGAGATACTGGATAGGCTTGTTACAAAAGGGCAAATTGATCAGGACCAAATCTCCAGATATCAAGAGATAATAAATCAGATGGGATAAAACAATGTTTATTGAGTTGCTAAGATATCAGAATATCGCGGACGACTTCGACAAAGAAGGACTGTCGGGAGCGGCATCTGCTTTAGATTCAAAGATAGACAGAATGTCTGCCTTTATAAGAAATCTATACAAACTTAATTTGTCAGAATATGACAAGCACAGACTTCTGTTCTCTAAAAACATGTTAGATATTATCTCTTCTAATAATAAGAAAATATCACCTTTAGATTTTGAAGACACGGAACTTGATGACGCTATAGAGAGTATTTTTTCTAAAAGAAATTCAGAAATGATCAAGATGGCAGCGAAAAAAGATGGAGAGGCCGTCAGCTACAATAACTCAAGCCTCCTAGAAGCTTTGGACATCAGCTCAATATTAAACTCCAACAAAGAAAAATTAAAAAATAAAGAAAACGGATACAACAGATACTGGCTTCCAATTAAGCAATATAAATCGGAGGAATGGGAAAGACTTTTAAAAGAAGATCCTGTCGCGCACGATCTCTGGCGGATATCGAATGGAGAGACCCCGCTTGCCATCACTACCAAGGGAGTTTTGGGCGTTTCCCAAGAAGAGGCGAAAGCGATTGTTGATTTTTGTGGTGGCAAGCATGGTGGAAGAAATGTGAGGCTTTTTCCCGGAATGACATTTTCCTCATTCGCTGCGTTGGTTAAGAGATCGCGTGGGGACGAAATTAGCGACGCGGAAGATCACTATATAAGCACAATGTCCGTAGAAGACGCCATTGGAGAATATAACAAAAGAATATCCCCGCTATTTTCTAATTATTTTATGGACAGAGAGGTGCAGAATCGAATTGAAACGCAGAGGACGTCAGAGGGAGGGGAGGCCAGTTTTGATTCCGCTCTTGCCGCCCTGCAAAGGTTTCCCAACTCCCCGCGTCAGCAAGCAAAAATAAACAAACTGTGCGAAATTGGAGATTTTTCTGGCTTATTCTCAGCGATATTCATGTCTGCCAGAAGCACGGTAATGCAAGGAGAGGGCGGGAAGGTTTTTCAGCCTATTCCCAAGACGGAAAGCATTCTTTTTTCCGGTGGTCCAATTGAGGCGAGGAGACTCGCTTACAAAATAATGGGCGAACTTGGGATGATGAGGTCGAGGGGGCTCTCCACGGACGAGATGGTTGACTGGATTAACGAAAACTGGGATTTTACTAGCATTGAAAGATCTCCATTTAGCGACAGGATATCTCAGATTCCCCCTAACTGGTTTGATTTTGGAATAGGAGAAGGGACCAGCGAAAGCGGAAGAAAGAAAAAAGATAGTGTAAAAAAAGGCAGTGTAGAAGCCGCAATAATGGCGGAGAAAGAAAAGCAAAGAAAAGGGGAAGAATACAACCCAATACTGGTGAATCTAGATAGAGATAAAATATACGAAGCAGTAAGGTCAATGGGGATGTTGGATAGGGTTGTAATGTATTCTCTGGCCAGTGTAGATAACGGAATGCGAAAGATCCAAGACGATGAGTTCAATTCTAAGATGAGGGGCATTAGCGACTTGTCTCAAAGCGCAGCCCTAAGGGCTGTTCAGGAAAGATTTGGAGTAGATCCCTTTGAGGAAGAAATAACGGATAAAGAGAATCATAAACAGGCGTTGCTGTATTTTGAAAAAATAAGAAAGACTGCTTTTGAAAGGCAGTTCAATGAAATTAGAGACACCACAGAGGCTAGGGAATATTTTAATAGAAAAGCTGAGGACCTTGGGTTCTTAAAATTCGCAGTTCGCTCTCCGCGCTCTAGATCTGGGAATCCCGGTGAGTTAGCGATGGTAAGGGACGCCGTGATGGAGTCGAAGAAGAATCGGGATGATAGAGCGAAGGCTTATCTGAAGATGTTTGATATCATGTCGGAAGACCTAGAGGCTTGGGAAGAAGGCTCTTTAACTCTCAACATTCAGAAGGGGATCAATGCCATTCGGGAAGAAGTGGACGTCGGTGCAGAAATAATGACCGTTCTTCCTTTTTATATGAATGCAATAGAGATAAGATCTATTGAGTCGATGCAAGAGGCGCAGGGGGCAGAGGGCTCCTATCATAAAGAGATGGAAGACGAAAGGGCTTCTATCCCCGGATCTAGAGAGTCCATCATGCCTGAGGGGCATAGCCAAAGAGCATCAAGCGGAACGGGAGAAACCGTCGTTAATCCGGAATACATGGATGATCTTATCAAAGCGGTGATGCGCTCTTGCGGGGACAACAACGGCATTGGTAAAGCCATTGGTATAAGTGAATACGGTTTCGGGAATAAGTCCGAGGACAAGGTTCAAGAAGAAAGAATGTTTACCGCCGTTAAAAATGCCTTTTTAAGTTATAGAAAAGAGTCTATGGCAAAAGAAGATTACAATGAAGACGATGACGACAACACTCCTGAAGACGCCCTTTTGGAAGAAAAAGACGAGATTAAAGAAAGGGACCTCATAACGAGCACAAAGTATGGGGACAAAAAAACGGTGGCCATTTTTAATGATTGGCTAAAAAAAATGGAGGTGAGCGAAGAGGCATACGAAGGGAGTTTTTCCGAAGAAGATCTTGAAGAGTCTTCTTACCCATCGATATATAGCATTTCTGATCTAGGAAAACATGGAGGCTTGCTAGAAGAAAGCCCAGATGAGTTCATGGACGCCGTCAGGTCTGGTCGAAGGAAAAAGAATCCGGATTTTGATAAACTCATATCTATAAAAGAAGCTATGAAGCAAATAATTGTTAATCCAGATTTTGACAAGGCATTTAAAGAATCCTTTTATGAACACGGAAGCAGCGGAAGCGGGAGAGGGTCTCTAATGCTGGATGGTCTAGAGGAGTTTAACGGTATAAAAGGATTTAATGCGAACCTGAGTTCGTATAAGAGCGGACGTATGACCGCTTATCTGATGTATGTTTGCAGCATCCCGAAGAGCGCAACTAGTTTTATGACCATGGAGAATAAACAAAATATTGATAAAAAAGTTTCTTTATATCTTAAAATGCTAGAGTGGGGCGTGATCAAAAGCGGAAATGAAGATATTATAGATGCGTGGGGAGATAGCGTTGAATCTATCTCTGATTATTTTCCAGAACTTAGAGATCTAAGTTTTATGGAAAAGATGAAGAGGGCGGGTGCTATTTCTAAGTCAGGAGACTATCTAGACTTGATTTCTAACGCCCCGAAGGATAACGATGTTGATATAGCTATGTATTTAGCTTCTGATTACGCAACCGAAGATTCTGTTAGGAAATCCCCTAAGTCAATGTATGTCACTTTCAAGAAATTTAACATGACAGAAGAGAGGGTTAGGGACTTTTATCTAATGAGGATGAGGCGAGTTCTAGATGCCTTTAGGCAGGGGATTCTTACCAAGGCAAACGATAGCAGAGATATGGGATATCTTGATCCAAAGGTCACATCGAGATCTGCGTTCTATGGGGAGGCTATCGGAAGAGACGGGGCAGAAATTGACGAGTATATAGCCAACGTCCGATCAGCCGGAGCTATAAAAAACGTTGATGATAGAAAGGCACTTATCGAGGGGGAGAGAAAAAAATTCGAAGATAAGTGTTCTGAAATATTAATATTGTTTAAAAAGAATAACGATCAAATTGAATATGCAAACGAACAATTGTCTCTAGCGTACTCAAGAAGAGGATATAAAGCGTTGCCTTCTCTTACCTTTGAGAACGCGACAGATTTATTTAATCAATACAGGGAGTATGTCGCAAACAGGTACAATAGTGAAGTAATAGATGAGTTTTCTGAAGATACTCCCGAGGGTCCAAAGACTCTTGAGAAATTAATGACAGAAGAATTCAATAAAAACTTAGATATAAAATTAAAGCCTAATGGAGAGGAGGTTGTGGAAGAGCAGAAACCTACGCTTCCAATGTTCCCCGCAATACATGAAAAAATATCTGAGTTTTGCAGGGAGTATACCACCCAGTATCGAAAGATGGGAGATAAGGAGACATCCTGTCCAGATACTCTTAAGCAGTATTATGACTCCACCGCCGACGAGGAGAGGTTGAACGCAATAGAAGAAGAGCCGTCCTATGATTACGTTCATGTTTTAGGCGAAGACCCAATGTCGAGAATAGACGAATACATTAATATGGCTAATTTTAACGGACTAGAAAATGCCTTTACGAAAGCGTGGACAGAAGAGAATATTAGACAAAAGACAAAAAATCCTGATTATGAAATAGCGAAAGACGATAAGAAAGCTTTAGAAGTAGTGGTTAATGTAATAGAAGCGCTGAGGGACGGCTTTGAGGATTCCTGTACCGAAGTTGTTACTGACGACAAAAGATTATACGATTCAGAATCGCTAATTCTTAAGGTAGAGTCCTTCTTGTCTAAATATAGAAAAATGTATGAAGACCCAAATATATCTAAATTCTATAATGAAAGAAAAGAAGAAGACCTGATTGCGTTGCTGGAGTACCTGAGGGGCGATGAGGCAGATGTTTCGGATCAGGAGCAGGAGGTAGTCGAAGTCCCAAAAGTTGTTCCGGATGTGCGGCAGCAACAGCAGGCGCCACCTCCGGCTCAGAGAGACGTTCAGCCTATCGTTATAGAGCCACCTATGTTTGATAGCGCAAAGCAAAACACCCAAGAAGGGTTCGAGTTAGTGAAGAGCCTATTGAGGATGTCGGGCGGATTCGGCGGAAGCGAGAACAAATTTAAAATAATTCCACAGTCTGATTTCTTTAAGATTCTCACTCAATTGGGGTTCGATTTGGGACCGTCGATTGGATACGGAAAAAACTTTTTTGAAATAAGAGGATACCCATCTTGGTATTATGATTTCCTCAGACGGGGAACCAGCGCAGGTAGAGACGATAGCATTTTAATGAAACTATCTATGTCTGATGACGAAGTGGAAATGATTCTGGAAAGGTACGGATTCTGATGGAAAACAAAAAGAGGACATTAATGCTGGTATGTGGAAATTGCGGACATCACGACATTGACGGAGATGAGCTTCTGGAAATAGATTTTAAAAAGTCGATAATGATGTATGTCTGTAGAAAGTGTGAAAAGGAGAATGTGATTAAAATGAATGTCGTACCACATTCTTACCCAGCGATAGGCGTTCGGAAAACGTAGTGATGAAATGTTTATTGTCAAAAACAACGGTCAGTTTCCCATCATAATAAGGGACCTAAATTTACACGTGTCCGGAGGAAAAGAAGTGGACCTCGACTCTCTTTTTTCCAGAGACACTATCGATAGGTCGGTTAATTTGGCGAGACTGGTACAATCGAATAAATTGCTTATAGTTAATAAAGAGAAAAAAGAGGTCAAAAAACAGGTTCCAATTGCAAAGTCAAAAAATGTAGAATCTGCAGTAGATAGCTCTCTTCTTCTTCAGATCAAGAAGGAGCTTCTGGAAGTAAAGGACTTGATCAGAAGCGGGGCCTCTTCTAGGCCTTCTGTCAGGGTTGAAGAAAGCCTAAGTCAAGACACCATAGATAAGCTTAATAAATTAAGAGTTATGAATCTTTCTAAAGACGATTGCGAGGTTGAGACAAACTTCGATCAGATAGGAAACACGACTGAAAAAGAAGAGGGCTTAGGCGCCTTGCTGGACGCCCTTGATGCTTTAGAAGAGGGAAAATAAGAGTGAAAGAGAAAATGTTATTCAAAAAGTTAGGAGCGTAATATGAGCGAAGATGTGAGAACGTTCGGATGCGGTTTGGATGTTGGAACGATGTTTCTAGTCGGATCTAGAGCCGATGGAGATACGATAAAATACACGTCTCAGAGAAATTGCTTTCTTACAATAGATGAGGGAGACGACGTGGAGGAAATGCTGACTTCTGCAGGAGCAAAGATAGTCAGAATTAATAACAAATTGAATGTCCTTGGAGAAGATGCCATCGTGTTCTCAAACCTTTTGACATCTTTTGGGGCAGACAAGGCAAGTCTGAAGCGCCCAATGAAAGACGGGCTATTGAATTCTCAGGAAGAAAAATCTGCTATTTCCGTTTTAACAGCGCTAGTGAGCGGCGTTGTGGGGAAACCACAAGTTCCCGGAGAAACGTGTGTTTTTTCTTGCCCTAGCAACCCCTTGAACAGTGAAAAAACAAATACGTTTCACTCTGCAATGTTCAAACAAATATTGAGCAAGCTCGGATATACACCCCTCACTCTGAACGAAGGTCTCGCTGTTATTTATGCCGAGAACCCAAAGATGGGGGAGGGGGCTGATACCATGCCAATGTCGGGAATAGCGATGTCCTTGGGCGCCGGTCAGGTTAATGTCTGCATGGCGGTGAGAGGATATCCCGTGATAGAATTCAGTCTGGTTGGAAGCGGAGATCATATCGACAAGCAGGTTTCTGTTCTCTCAGGACAGCCCGTGAGCATTGTCACAAAAATAAAAGAAACAAAATTAGATTTCCAGAATGTAGATTACGGAGACATGGTGATTGCCGGATTGGACATTCACTATACGGATCTTCTTACAAACATCGTTAAGGGATTTGTTGATAAGTTTTCTGAGTCCGGAAAGGTTTATGAGCACCCAATAGAAATAGTGGTCACTGGGGGAACCGCTAAACCTAACGGATTTGCACAGAAACTGCAGTCGGTAGTGGATGACACGGCTCTTCCATTTAAGGTCAAGGAAATTAAAATGTCTTCAGACCTTCTTAATACAGTCAGCAAGGGATGCTTGGTTAGGGCTCTAAGAGAAGAAAAGAAGAGAAGCAAGATATAGAGACTTTACAACAATAAGGTGACAATATGGGATATTCCACAATAGATCAGGTCGAGCACGCTTTAGCCAATGCCCTCACACGCGGGACATCTTCTGGAATGCCAGTGCAAATTATAAATATTGGAAACGATATCCGCGATACTGTTAGTTCAGAAAGTTTGATTCAATACATAAGATGGGCTGATGAAGAAATAGACTCTGCCATGTCCGTTATCTATAAAATTCCATTTAAGAGAATAGTAAAGGGAGAATACGAAATATTATCAGATATCTCCTTGGGGGATTCAACATTTCAAATAGAAGATAGCACCAGATTCTCTGTTGGAGACATGATAAATATAAGAGATAGGACCGATAGCGAAAAGAAAGTTATCAGTTCAATTCCAAGCGAAACTTCCATTACTGTGAGTTTGGCATTTGCAAATAATTTCTTGGTGTCGAACTCTATAGTTCAGAGAATAGGATATCCAGATCCCATTCCTCTTATATCTGCCCGTTTTGCTGCGGCAAATTTGTATGATAAACATTTTGCTGCACAAGCCTCTCCAAATGTTAGTGATTTCGGGAAAATTCTAAGAGGTCTTGGAGAAAACGATCTAAACTCGATTCTTAATGGGAGAGTTAGACTTGTCGGTCAGAGATGGCTTGGGAGAAGGTTCTTCAACCCCGCCCTGCTTGATGTTAACGCCATTGCAAGCGGGGAGAAAAATAGAGAGAAACCGCAATAATGTCTCGAAAAAAACAGGGAATATCAAATAACCTTGATAGAATCGGAAGAAATATGGGCCTTGTCAGTGCCGTCGCGAAAATAAAAGATCCGGAAGTAATGAACGCAGAACTGAATAAGCTCTTGAATAGTGTTAGGATATTTTATAAATCAAAACAAGATTTCCTAAGTAGCTTCCCAGACGAAGATGATGCTAAGGGCAAAATGAAATTAATTATAAGTAGGAGATCATAATGCTTGGCGTTTTAAAGTCAATAAGAGATACCGTAGTCCGTTTTGGGTTAGCATCAGAGGACGTTAACTCAGACTGTCTTGTTGGAACAAAAATAGTCTACATTCCATTTACCAGAAAGTTTTTCGAAGGAGAAACAATTGTTATAAGAAACGACAGCATTGGAGAGGTTCGAGTTATTGACAGAATAATTGACGATCACACAATGACCGTCACCGAGGACCTTGTCAGGACATGGACAGTAGCCGAAGGATCTAAAGTACAAAAAGCTCCGGGTGGTCAGTATATAAAAAGAATATATTTAGGAGATCCGGATGTCATTCCTGATTATCCAGCTATAACAATAGTTGCGGAAAGTAGAGACGAAGAGTGGTGGACTCTAGAGACAACGAAGGTCACGTGGAATTGCACGGTAAGCTGCATCTTTGAAGATGACGGTCTTGAAAATTCATATGAGGGAATGCTTGAATTAACAAAGAGTATAGAAAATTCATTTTGGGCTAATAGGTGGCCGATATTTGGCACCTTGTCAGAGACGACCCTGACGGCTGACTATGCAGCTGGAGATCAGATCCTATCAGTTGCTAGTTCTGCCGATTTAAAAGCGAAGAACCAATATATATTAGAAGACTATGCCCACACAATGATGGGAGAGATAAACAGGGTTATTGACGGCACGACAATTGAGATAGTTCCTCCTCATTGTGCGTTGGATTTTCTTGTCTCAAGAAATGCTACCCTAACCGTTCCATCACGTTGGGTAATTTATTCATATTCTGGATCTAGTACCTATGGCTACATACATAAGGGAACGTTGTTAAAAGCTAGTCAAATAAAATGGATGGCGGAAGAGGAAGTTGTGAGAAGAACATGTACAACAGGCCCACAGCGGCTTTAATTGAACTGGAAAAAAATGAGAATATTTGTAGTTTCGGATTCCCCGTATTTGTATACCGGTCTTGCCCGAGTGAGTAGAAATGTCATCAGGTGTCTGGCGGAGGCGGGACACGAAGTAATTGTCGGAGGATGGGGGTGGGATCAGCTGGCCTATCCATTAAACGACAATAGCCAATGGTCTTATGTAGATATTCAGACCGGGAATGAGTATTTGGCTTTCCCCTTGCCCAAAGACAAAGAAAAGCTTCTTTTATTTACGTATGAGGTCATGAGACAAGTCAAATGTGATGCCGTATTTACCATTGGTGATTACTGGGATTTTGATGGCTTTCATTTGCTTAAACAAAAGTTAGATTATGGTTTTAAGTGGATAACATATTATACAATAGAATCAGAACCCATAAATGAAAAATATAGAAGTGTTTTTGGATACATGGATATTGTTCTATCCCCTTCCAAATACGGGAAAAAGATAATTGAGGATTCTACTGGATGCGAGTGTTTATACGCTCCTTACGGAATTGATCACAACTCTTTTTATCCTTTGGGTGCAGAAACAATAAATGCGGAAAGAAAGAAAAGAGGCCTTGAAGGAAAATTCAGGTTTATTAATGTTTCAAAAAACCAACATAGAAAAAACCTTCCAGCATTCATGGAGGCGCTGAAGTTAGCCCATGATCAAAATAAAGATATTGTAGGCTATCTTCATACGAATGCGGAAAAGAAAGTTCCGATGCAAGTAGATCTGTTGTGTCTTCAAAAAAGATTTGGGCTTGATGGCATCTTGGAATTTCCAGATAAGAAATTATCTATAGATATCGGATTTAGTGATGCGCAATTAAACATTGAATACAATTGTTCTAACGCTCTTGTTGTAACAAGTGTTGCGGAGGGGTTTTGTTTGCCGCTGGTTGAGGCTCAAAGCTGTGGTCTTCCCGTTGTTGCCACCAGATGTTCGACGATACCGGAGCTGACTTTGGATCATGAATTTTTGGTCAGTGCGTCTAAGTATTTTACCGCTCTTGAACACGAGGTTAGGATCGCGAATGTAGAAGACCTTGCGGAAAAAATGGTAAAGGCTTCTTGTTTTGACCATAATAAGGAAAGATATTCAGACTTTGCTAAAGGATTTTTCTGGGACAGAATGAATAGTATTATCGCAAAAGCGCTTGAAGAGCGCGGGGACAGAATTAGAGTTTCGGCAGATTCTATATGAGTTCTTTTTAAAAAAAAAAGGATATCAGCGACAAATATAGAAGAATATGTTTAGAAAATAGAAAGCTCAAGGAAGGACAATTTTAGGTTTTCCTAGAAATAGAGAAAGAGAAATCAACAAGCAAACTAAGGAGAAATTAACATGGCTGTTGTTTTAAAAGCGACGTATGAGAATCTCGCAGGCTTTATTGGTAATGCCTACGGGGCGCAGAAGGGTGCGATTCCCTATATTCAATCCGGGCTGGATGAAGTCGTCAATCTAGACGATGCTGATCAGGAGTATGACAATTTAACACAGTGGTACAACACTGACGCAAATAGTGCCAACTTGGCTAATACGAGTAGTTTTTCGGCTTTGGCTCAGGCGCTTAATGCTCATGTTGAACTTCGCAGCGGAAGCACTCTGGCGCAGTGGCTTACTGACGAGGGAATAACCGTCAGCTCAGACTTTGCGGAAGTTAGCAAAGATGCTGGTTATGACGTTGACGATTTTATTACTCCATAATGTGGCAAAATTAGAGGAATATGGGAAGTATTTTAAACAGTAAGATAAGGAGATACTAATATGCCAGTAACAAAAGGTATTATGGGGTTTGTGGACCTTGGGACCGCAGTCGGGGCGGGTGTTAAACTCAGAGTTGAATCGGCTGGACTTCGAGCGGTTCAGGATATCACCGCAATGGAGACTATCGACAGCAAATACGACTACACGGCCTACAGGCTCGGACCTGTTCGTATTGAAGGAGATATTTCATTTCCGGTACCGGCCACATCCGGGGTGATGTCATCGGTCGTGAAGGCAGCGGCCCTGAGAAATAGCACCACAGGGCAGCTTGCAACCTTACCCACAGATGTAATAATTTGCTACGATGATTCTATTATATACAAATATGAAAAGTGCAGAATTAATACGATGAGCGTTACGGTTAATAGTGAGGAAGCCATTGGGGTAACTTGGTCTTTGATCGGAACACAAAGAACCACTGAGGCCACAGTCTCTCTGCACCCTCAGACATCCCCGGAGAGAGTTCTGACATGGAATGACGCCACGATTTCGATGGCAAACTTAAATGCCGTAGGGAGCACAGTTCCTACATTTGTCGCTGCAAACGTAAAAAACTTTTCATTTGAAATTAATAATAATCTGACTGCTTTTTACGGTCTGAACGGCAGCATCTACACTGTCGTAAACAATATTGTCGCCGGAAAGAGAGAGGTTAGCGGGACTATTGAGGCGGCGTGGAACGGAAGCGGTCTCCAAAACTATGCGTATTCACAGAACACAAACGCTCAGAGATGTTCCAGTAACGATAGAATAAAATTGGATCTAACTAAGTGCGTAGGTGGAGAGTCTGGAACTGCAACCGGAAGCACAGCTGGTTTGCCAGTTTATTTTAACGGAGTGATCTTCAACATGGAAGACATTTCCGTGACAAACGATTTCTTCATGGGCACTCAGGCGTGGAGAGCGTATGGCGCAAGCGGAACTGACTACAAGGCGCTTACGGTTGACGGAACAGACATGTAATTAAATAAAAACAGTGTGGGTGCTCGGGAAGCCCGACTCCCACACTGTTTTCCCTCCTTATCTTACCCAAGACATTAATCCCTGACACTTTTAGCGTTGGGGATTAATGTTGACGACTTGAAATAGTTTAAAAAAGAGTTAAGCTAGTTTAGTAGAGATCAATATTTCCCCAGATTCAATAACTATATTTAGATGTCTGAATTTCTGTTTTTGCAGATTTAGAAGTCCAAGAATATTTAGATTCTTGGTGATTAATATCGTTTGAAATGAGCCGTTGACGGCTTGAAAACCAGAACAGGAGAATGAGTTATGTCGATTATTGTTGATGACAAACCGATTGAAGTCAGAATGAGATACGTTGATAGATCTTATGCTGGCGGCGCCGTTGGGGTTGAAGTTTTTAGGACTCAAGAAGAGGAAGACACTTGGGTAGAAAAAGAAAGCAAAAAGCGCAATGACAAAATTATGGAATTTCGCGCTTTAAATAAAGAAATTCCCTCAAAACTAGAAGAAGACCCTAAGCTTGAAATAAAAGAAATATTGACTTTCTGGAAAAGAATGGATTGGGGAACGCAAACCCAAATTATTACAGATTCTCAAAAAACAAATAACCTTGGAGAGGCTACCACAGACTGGACCAAATACAGACTTAGTCAAATGAAAAACCTCATGGTTGGATGGGATCTCCAAACGCCAGACGGAAAACCCATTCCGGTTAATGAGAAAATTCTAAAGAGATTGGATTTCAGTATCGCTATTGCTCTTATCCAAAAATATGAAGATACCATCTCGCCAGATGAAGAGGAGCTAGAAAATTTAGAATAAGGGCAGAGGAGTATTATTCCGACAAATCTAGCTCTTCATCAAGCCCTCTGCCCGAGGAAATAATATTGGTGCAATTGGCGGATAAATACAAACAACCATTTGAATATTTTAAGAAATTGGACGTTGGATTTGTCAGGAAATTATTTATAATTATGGAAGCAGAGAGCAAGGCTCTTGATGAAAGGCTAAAAAATTGATAACAGAAGACAGGAGAAAATGAAATGGGAATTTTTGTTGATAACAACAATACCTTTGAAGTTAAAGTTAAATATTTATTTGACGAGGACGGGGAGATTCATATCCTAACCGATGAAGATGAGAAAAATATATCTCTGTCTTTGAGCGAGAAGGCATCGATGCCAGATGGGCTAACTCACGCTACTGACGTTCCCTTTAACAACCCGGTAGACATATCGAAATTCAATAAAGAAGACATCAAATGCGCATGCTTCGCTTTTAGAAAGCCGTCTTTTGACGATATTCCAATAATGCTCTCGTCTTTTGCCATGGTGAGTGCAGAGGGGGATGTGTCTCCCGGAGACATCTTCAAATTTAATAATAAGAAATTGAAGATGTTGTTTGTTAGTGGGAGCGCGCAGGATGAGTGCGGAAAGAAAGTCGAGATAGACAAGTCTAATGTCGGATCTATTTCTCATGTTTTAGGCTCTGCAATGGCCGTGAGAATGAATGAAAAAATAAAGATGTAAAAATAACACATATCAATATGATTTTAAAAAACCGCCAAGTGTTCCTAGAAGGAATTTTGGCGGTTTTTTTCTATATATAATTATTAACCAACCACCACCATCCTTTAAGGATATTTTATATGCCAGATAACATCTTCGAAAACGCAGAAAGTGATTTTAGTCAATTCTCTGCACAAGTCGACAACATCAAGGAAGTCGTCGACGACCTGAGAAGAAGCTTTGACAAATTAGGATCGAGATCTCAGGAGTCGATGAGGAAGATGGTTCTTGCCGCCACTGGCGTGGGAAACAAAATCGACAAAGTAACCGAGGCTTACGACGCTCTTGGCGCGGCTGGCGTTGATTCCCTAAGCGACCTGATTGAGATGCTTCTAAAATCATCTAAGTCTATTTCTTTTACGGAAAAAGTTCTTAAGAGCATGGGCGTTCAGGGAAGATTCGTCTCGGAGCAGATTAATAAAATTTCGTCAGCTTTAGAAAGCGAGTCGAAGGCAGCAAGGGGAGCAAGGTCTGCTACTGGGGGATTTGTTGACAGTTTGGTTAAGGGGAAAATCGCTGCTGGAGCATTCCTTTTTGGCCTAGATCGGCTCGCCAAAACAATGGCGAATTACCAGAAGGATATTTATAACTCTGTTCGTGCAGCACAAATTTTTGGGCAGACACATGTTCAGGCGATTAATGGATTAAATAGAATGTCCAAGGCTACCGGGCTTAATCAGCAGTCTGTAGCGAAATTCTATAAGGAATACCTTTCTGCTTCCAACGGGATGGCGCCAGCGACAGGGAAGATGGTTGATCTCGTTCGCTCTGTGGGCGATGAGTTTGGTAAGACAGAGCAAGACATACAGAGGATGATGAAGACCTTTGGAGGTCTACAATCTCTGCAAATAGGAATAGATCTGGATTTTCTGAATAAATTAAGAAAAGGAATGATCCAGACCGGAGAGTTTGCCGACAAGCTTTCAAAGATGAGGCTTCTGAATGTGGATAATGATTCAATCAATGCGTTGATTAGAATGAAGGAAGGACTGGATGTAGACTCTGAGACTCGTAGCCTAAAGACAATGAGCGATTTGCTTTCTCATATTCACGCGGTTGTTGAGAGTTTTGTGGCTGAAAATGGAGAGAAATTAAAAGGAATGATATCTTCTCTGGCAAAGGTCGGAGAGACTATAGTTAATATCTTTTCAAAAATTCCAGCTCCAATAATTCAGGCGACTATCGCTTTAAAAATGATGTCCACCCTATTTCCCTCTTTGCAGAGGCATGCCCTGAAGTACGTTACCACAATGTCCTCCGGAAAAATGGTAGGCCCGAGAAGCATAGGGGGGTATTTTTCCAAAGGATCGCTCCAGAGAATGAACGCTGGCGGGGGACTGGGATTGACAGGCATGTTCGCATCTCTTTCTAAATCTTCAACGGCAATAAAAAATTTTGGTGTTAAAACCGCAGAGGCGGCTGCTTATTTTGGTCCAACGGCTGTTTCGGCCACGTCTCTTGCCGCATCCTTTATGCTTGCAAAAAGGGCGACAGAAAAAGCATTCGGAGGAATTGCTATTTCGGCAGAAAAGACATCTAATTCTTTAAAGAAACTTCAGGTAGGAAAGAATGAGCTGGGATCAAGATCGGAGCTTTCTAGGTTAAGAGAAATTAACGCAAGTTCCGGAGGGTTAAGCGCAATTGTCGGCGGGACTGCCGTGGGGGCGATGGGAGGCGCGGCAACCGCAGCAGTTGCCGCGCTAATTGGAATCCCCGGACCCGGACTAGCTGTCGCTGCGGCCCTTGGCGCTGCTGCTGGGGCAGTTGGCGGGGTTATTGGTGCCGCCAAGGAATCGACAAAGGTTTCGAGGGCATACAATGTAGCCCAAATGAACTCCAAGTCTCTTCATGGAAAACTGAATAGTTTAACCGAACAAGAGATATCAATTATCCAGAAAAAGAACGAATCCTTGTTTGAGGAGATAAGAGCCGCTAAGTATGGTTCTGGAACGTGGAGTCAGGTAAAGGAATATGTTGACAAGGAACTTCCGTCTATAGCTTATGTTTTTTCATCACTAAGCAGTGAAGTGTCGGAGGTAAGTTATGCGTTAGGTAGGTTCGGAGAAAATCTCCTAAGCTGGTCTGACAAGGCTATTTCTTTTTTCTCTGGAGCCCCATCGGGCGCGGGAGGGAAAAAAGACCCGTATGAGTTCGAGCGAAAAATCTCCTCGACAATGGAACTGGACGATCAAGCGATAGAAGATTTTGAAAGCAGAATTAAATATATAGACCTAACTATTGCGGTCAGCAATGACAACGATGCTATTAGGGATTTGCAGAAGAAAAGAGAGGCTTCTGAAAAGGTTCTAGAGCTTGCGATGGTTAGAAGGGAGAAAAAAAATCTTATTTTGACAGACGGCAGATTCAAGAAGGAAAAGAAACTATATGAAGGATTGTTGTCTGGGGGAATGGGAGTAAATGAAGCTTTAGACAGTTTGGAAATGAGGAGAGTTTCTGAAGAGGCAAAGAGCATTGTTGATTCGGAGAACAAAATCGAGACAACTATTGGAAACATAAACAGAGAGATGGACGCCACGACTAAGAAGTATGAAAGTCAGAGCAAGATTCTTTCTCAAATGATTAGTGGCGCCAAAGCAATGTACGACCTTTCGATGAGGACGACATACTCTGGGTTAATCTCTGGGGGAATAGAGGATATTATTGGTTTGCAAGGAGAGCTTTATAAGTCCGCGTCCGAAGCACATTCCAGAATGGTAGATTTGTCAGAAGCAATTATGAAATTGGGCGACGGAGAAGATCAGGTCGGGGCAATTAATGAGAAAATAAAAGAAATAGAAAAGAACATAAGCAGGCTAGATTCGGAAGGTGGTGCCGGAGCTAAACTACTTAAGCAACAGTATGAGTTAAGAAAAGGCGAACTGCAGTCTCTCTTAGAGATTGGGGATGCAGAAGAAAGAAAAAGAAAGATCCTTCAATACACAGTTAACCTCAGGCAGGCAGAGTTGCAAGCTGGGTCCGCACTTGTTGAAACGGGGAAGATGGTAGGGAGCGAATACGACAGACAGAAAGAGTTAGCAAAAGCTAATTTGGATCTTGGTAGACAACAACTAGATCTTGTAAATTCTTTCATGGGGGGAATTGGATTGTCGTATGAAATGCAGATGGAGCAGCTTGGTCGCTTAAAAACAACTCAGGGAATAGTAGATAAACAGATGGAATCGGCGCAAGCATCTCTTCTTGGCGCCACGAGAGATAGAGTCTCCGCAGAAGAGGAACTTATTCGACTTAGAGAGTCTGAAGCGCCCGAGAAGGAGATTGCGAAGGCTCAAGCAGACATGATGGTGATGAGGGGGAGAGAGACCGAAATTCAACTCAAACTCAAGCAGATAACATCAGAAAGACTGCAGCTTGCCAGAGAAGAGGTAGAACTGACAAAAGAACTGAGATATGGGTATCTTTCAGCAATGCAGTCTCAAGCGATGGCGGCTGGGCAATTTGCAAAAATCCTATTCACAAGAGAACAGCATGTCAGTAAAATGCTCTCTATGCATGGAGAGAATAAAGAAAAAATTGCCGGATACGATTCCTATGTTGGGCCTTTGGGAGGCAGAGTTAGTGAGGCTCAGGCAGAGAGGTCCAGAAGAACGAATGCCGGTGGAAGATTTGCACAACATACTGCAACGGGGTTTTCTGGAAGCAATATACTTAACGAGTCGGCGGAGAACTTCGGGATGTATAGGCCCCAAGGGGAAACAATGGAAGGCCTTTTTGGTAGTAGAGGGCGCGGAGAGAGCGGAAGAGGCGCTTATGGCGCCAACGCTGTCGCCGCAGGAAACAACCAAGGAGTCTTGATTAACGACGCTATGAATGGGATGGTTAGTAGTGCAGATGCAACTTCTGGGGCTGTGGAAAATCTTGGAAGAGTTGTAGATAGTACTTCCAAAATCATTGAAAGGGAAAAGAAATCTAGAGCAGAAATGGAGAACTTGATAGATAGAGATAGGCCAGAAAATTCTAGGAATGTTGGTGCAACGTATAGCGCAGAGAGCCAAATGGCGGAGCTTAAATCAACCGTGTCCGCGACAAGGGATTCTCAGTCAATTCTTCCCGCTGGGTCTCCAGAATTAGATAGAAAGTTAATTACAGACTCTGTTGAGAAAGGAACTAGAGCCGGTGCTAAAAGCGGAATTGTTGAGGGGATTAGAGAGGTTCTTGGAGAGAAGAGGCGAGAGAGGTCTGGGAAAATCCCCTCCAAGACAAGCGGGGACGTCAGGGCTGAACCAAAATTTGCAGGTGGGATTGTTGGATTTTCTAATGGCGGAAGACTAAGAGAGGGAACCGTATATAATCAAAACGGAAACACAAGCGGAGATAACCAAGAAGTAATTGCAGACAGAGACAGTTTTATTGTCAATAAAAAAGCTTCTAGTCAGCCTCACAAAAGAAATGTGACAAAAGCAATTATCTCTGGCCAGTTTGATAGTGTTTATGGTGGAAGTGGGCGCGGCTATAGCTCAGGGGGGAGATCTTCCAGTGAGGGCCGAAGAATCGCCGTTATGACTGGAGAAGAAGTTGTTCATCTAGACAGTAAGAAAAAGAACAATCCGATTGCTCTATCGGCTCTTCAAGCCGCAAATAGTAATAATATTTCTGACAGTAAAATGAAGAAGATGTTTCCTTTGTCTGGGTATGCCGATGGCGGAAGAACAGGTGAAGAGGATAAGTTTGGTCAGAAGGCTTTAGATTTAGTTGTTAAAGGTCCGCAGGAAGCCTATTTGGCTACCGATGCAGCAGGAAAAACGCTTGAAGCTTCCAAAAAAGGAGTGGGTGCTGCTGCTTCACGTGTGGCGGAATTTGCAAAAAGCAAATTGTCTGCAGCGAAGG
>Ga0114918_10000902_pt1 | contig 26088 bp, 21 predicted proteins | sample LantaG_FD_87015 | JGI IMG/M metagenome (GOLD analysis project Ga0114918, IMG submission 87015) | Deep subsurface microbial communities from Baltic Sea to uncover new lineages of life (NeLLi) - Landsort_02402 metaG | ecosystem: Environmental > Aquatic > Marine > Oceanic > Sediment | place...
CATGATAAGCGCCATCGGCACTCTTTTGAATACCGTATCCTATAGGGTGGCGATGGACGTTATCATGGCGACGCGAATCACCGAGCCGACGCAGGTCCCGCCGGTATCAATGGGCCGATGCCGAACCAGCATGAACGAGACGCTCGAGTAGTCGTTCTTCAGGTCGCTGTTTGTCGTCAGGGCTCCCAGGTTCACCCACTCACCGACGTAGCTATGGCCGAGAAATCCATCATGATACTTGTTGGAATATCCGTGTATGATTGACTCTTCGACCTCGCCTCCGATTCGGCAGCAAGGCCCTATCGAATTGCCCTCACGACAGTTCGCGCCTAAGAGCATTGAATCTTTCCCGATGTAGCAAGGGCCCTCAATTCGTGTAAAAGGCAGTATTTCCGCGCCCTGGTCGATATAAACCGGGCCGTGCTCGGCATCGATTGTAACCATCGGATGCACTTTAACGCCGGGTGCCACATAGACATCTTTCTTGCTGCCCCGAACAGCCACGGGCTCTTCCAGTGATCCTTCGAATCCATTCCGCCCCGCCGCTGCAAACTCTGCCGTTATTGTCTCGCCGTTGGCCAAAACGAGGTCCCAAATATAATTCCATACCGGGATTTTGCATGAAACATTCGGCAATTTCGCCTTGGCCGAGGCAATAAATGTCTCGATATCGTCTGAGGCAAGCCGTTTGAGATCGCCTTTGCTTATCCGGGCATAGATAACCATTCCCTGCTCATCCAGGCCAATTTCACTGGCACCTTTTGCCGGAACCTTAAAATTCTCCGCTTTAGCGACGGGATTGACAAGAATTAGATCATCTCCGGCCAGAACGGCCATATCATTTACAGTTTTACCTGCTTGCGCTCGATAAACATCTGCCATATAATCAGGAACAAAGTACGCAGTATCATCCGGCTGGATTTTTGCAACCAGCTTGTCTGCCAGCGAACTGGTGCCGACTCGAAGCTCCCACAGCGGACACCCCAGAACCAGAGGATAAAAGTTGCTTCTTAATTCGAATAAGCTATCGACCAAAACCAACCGCATAAAAGCTCCTTAATTCTTTCCAGATGCTGACCTAAACAAGGCTTATCAAGTGATAACATTACAGCAAACCCGCAGGGATTCTATCAGAAAACCAACGTCGCGTCTACTCCGAATGCCATCCAAAATCAAAGATTTCTGTTTCATCCTTCTAACGAGGAGGTACTCCTAACGATTTTTCTCTTTTTCTCACTCTTTTAGGCGGTTCGGGAGCGTGTAATTGGCTTTGTTTGGCTTTGTTTTTTCGTGCCCCGCAGGCCGGCATATTGCCATAATTCCCTTTCATATAATATGTTACGCCGATTTGCCCTTTCAGGAATTGGCTTTGTTTTTTCAAATCCCCTTTGTTTTTTCAACCCCCAGAGTAAATCTGGGGGCTAACTAAGATTGGCTTTGTTTGGCTTTGTTTTCATTGGCTGCCAAACTGTTGTTTTCCCTCGTAATTACTTGTTATTACTGAACTTGGAATCATTTTCATCGCCGGCTAATTGGCTTTGTTTTTTCAAATAGCATTTCTTTTAGACAGGATTTACACTGATTGACACTGATATTTGTTGTTTGTCATTCCCGCGAAGGCGGGAATCCATGACTTATTCTCCAATTCATCAATCAACTTACATTGTTTATCCTGTCATCCTGTCTTCTATGCTCAATATTCATTTCGTTAAGTATTATACGAACCGCCACCCAAAAAAGCGGGCATATTCTAAATAAATCTCCATTACACGGCGTCCATTATTCGTACTGCGTGCTGTGGATAATCAATCTCTTGGATTGCGGATACCTATGGTACAAGTTTCGCGGATTACGCCGTAAAATAGTCAATAGTCAATAATCAATTGCGGGTTTTCCGCCAAAGCTACGGATAGTCCTACCGTGTTGGTTCTAATCCTGGGGCGTATAGTCTTCGAGCCAATGGTTCATTAGGATCATAAGATCATCGAAGTCAACTTTGCAGTCACCGTTTATATCGCCTGCGATGATAGTTTCGCAGACCGGCTTGCCGAAGTATGATTTGCTTGCCTCGACAGTGCCACCGTAAGCACCCATGTTAATAATGCCGCCGTTCGGGAACGGCTCGTGGCCGATGGGACTATTCGGATCGCCGGCATCGATACAGGAGCTCGTTACATCATCCTGAATCCAGCTTTCGCTGACCGGGTTCCATCTGCCGGCCTGAGATTTTAAATGGTAATCGCCATCAATCCAGACGGCGTTGGGATCATTCGGCTCTACAACAATGTTTGTATCATCTGCATCAGCCCAATAGCCAGGATTAGCAAATAGTGGATCCTCATTGATGTTGTCCGTACCTTCCCAACCATTTTTTATGTTTGAGTAACTTATATCTAAAGTTGTGCGATTTGGAATAAGGTCGAATATTTCGTCACCTCCGTTCCATAAAATACAATTGTTTAGCCTAAGAAAAGAATCACTATATTTGGAAATAGCACGACCCTCGTGTGCCCAGTTTCCGGAGAAAGTACAATTGTTGAGTATAGTATCACCGAATGCATATAAACCACCGCCTTCGCCAGTGTAGAGTAATTCCCCGTATGCTTTGTTTCCGGTGAGTATACAATTCTTTAATGTTGAACTAGTGCGTCTATTGAATATCCCTCCTCCATCACGCATAGCCGTATTTCCACTAAATGTGCAGTTTGTTAAAATGAGTTCATTGGCATCCTCATTGCAGATACCACCACCAAAGACAGCTTTAGCTATATTATTTCTGAAAGTACAATTCGTTACTATTAGGCTGCTGTTATCTTGGCTGTATATTCCGCCGCCGCTCCCTCCCTTGTTCTCACCGAACGTACAATCAATCATTATATGGTTGCTCCCCCGGTTATATATCCCGGCACCATATAAGAGGCTCGAGTTACCGCTGAAAGTGCAGTTTGAAAGATGTGAATCACTCCCTCCATTATATATGCCTCCACCCCGAAAGCTGGCGATATTATCAATAAACGTGCAATCGATGAGTGTAGAATTGCTGTCACGAGTCGAATTCCCTTTCGGTATGTCCTTCATGTTGCACAATCCAGCCCCATATTGAGCGTAGTTGCCTGTGAAAGCGCATCCGGTCAGAGTTGGACTGCTCCTTATACTGCACATGCCTCCGCCCATTTTCGCATAGTTGCCGGCGAACGTGCAGTTAATAAGCGTTGGATTCCCGGTACTATTCAACATCCCGCCCCCATAATCATGGTATGCAGTGTTTCCCTTAAAGGTGCAGTTGATAATGATTGGGTTGCCATTGTGATTGCCCATCCCCGCACCGAAAGGACCAAAACCCCCAATTACAACAAAACCATCCAACACGGTTGTCGCATCAATCCCAGTGGCATTTACAATGCGTTCACTATTCTCATGACGGGTAGGTTCGTTTCTTAAGTCACAAGGATCGTTTACTTCGATATCATCCCCATTCAAATCGCCGCTTAAAATTGTCTCGAACAGTTCAACATTTCTTGCATTCGGATCCGTCTCTACAGTCCCGGCGTAGCCGCCTATGAGGCTGACGCCGTTGATTAGATGAAACGAAACCGCTCGATCTCCAAGTATGTGATTCCGGCCCTGGTCAGGCTTGTAAACGCCTTGTGCTACACGAATCTCAACTGGCTTTTCAGCATTCCCGGCATCGGCCAGAGCATCCTGGAGAAAATTATAAGCATTCTGCCATGATGAGCCGTCATTTAGACCAACGGCATCGTCGTCCACGTATATGACCTTGCCGTAGGTAAAGGGGCAGAACACCACCACGATGAGCATTAAAGGAATTGTCCTAAAAACTCTTGATTTTCTCGCCGTCTTTATAATGTTTCGACCTCCTCTGCCAGCCTTTCGGGCCATAGAAAAACCGCCTCGCTTTTCAATTTTCTCAACTGAACAAAACGAAATCCCTGAGAAGAAACTCCCGCTATAGCTGCTAATGGTTATTGTAGCAGACAGCCGCCCTTAGTGTCAATTAAAAAAAGCCGGAAATGTGAGGCTGTCGGAAAAGTCCTAAAGTAACATTTGAGATTGCCACGCGATTCTTCGATTCGCTCGCAATGACGGCAAAACGAATCTTTTGTCATTGCGAGGAGCGCAGTGACGAAGCGATCTCACGTTTTTCAACAGCCCCAATGTCCCCATTCATCATCTTGATGAATACCAGTTTTGGAGGATTGGCTCTGTTGCTCATTCAAGGAAATAGTCTCGTGTGCGGCGGTCACAGCGAAGCGCCCGTAAGGCATTGTGGAGCCTTGACTTTACTGTCCCGACGGGAATCTGTAGGGCCGCAGCGGTCTCCTGAAGGCCCATATCGTCCACGAACCGCATTAACAGAACCTCACGCTGCTCATCAGGCAATACAATCAATACAGCGGCAAGTTCCGATCTGTAATATTCACTTTCCTCGTATTTGGGGGCGGCCGGTTCGTCAAGGACTTCCTCTTCGGATGCAAATCGGCTGCTCTTGCTGCGGATAGTGAAGGAAACATGCCTGACTACAGGATAGAGAAAGGTCGTCATAGCAGCGGTAAGCTCAAAACCGGGGAATTTGCCCAGCAGATAGGTAAAAGTCTCCTGAAGGACATCAAGCGCATCGGCCCTGTTGCCAGTTATTCGCCAGGCCAATCGGTAAACCCAATCCCGGTATCGGCGGTAGAGGGCCTCGAAGGCTTCGGAAGAGCCCTTGTTTGCCAATTCAATCAATTCCTGGTCGGATTCCATAGAGAAGCTTCTTTGCCCCTGAGAAAAGACCATCGCCATTTCATGTTAAGTTTACTCTTTTGAGCGGTTCTATGGCAAGCGGTAATCTGGAAGGTGCATAGAACGCTCGTAGTATGTCAAACATGAATTTGTAAATTGTCTACCTGTGATTGGGTGGCAGCCTCAAAGCCGAAGGCTTTGGGGATGGTCAATACGGCAGAAGCCATCCCGGTAGGGGCAGGCCCATGTGCCTGCCCTGGGCAACCACATAGGGTTGCCCCTACTGCCACCCTTCCAGGCTATATCAACCCATTTTGAATGTCGGATTGGAACCGTTGGTGGTCTCTGGCCTATATCGTCATTTACCGGCCGATAATGTTTGTTATCCGTCTCCATTGCCCTTTTCAGACTGCAAAACACGCCAGGATGAAATATGCATCTCAGAAAAAAAAACGAACTTCTAACTGCTTTGAGCGTAAAAAACTGAGGCAGCCGAAAAATAGAATATTCTTTAAGAAGTGAATCTGTTGATTTTTAGTTCAAGTGTAATTATGCCAGTGCCGATAAGATATGAAAGTTCATAAAACGATTTTTTCTCCCCTCCGGAAGACATCGGGTAGCAGACCGTTGCTCGATGTTTTCTTTTTTTATATACAGTCAGAATTCTGATTTAAAACTTCATTAAATCTTACTTTTTCAGACCCCAAAGCTGAATCTCGTCGAATTGGCCGGTATCGTCGAATGAACCGACTCCAACCTTGCCCCACTTGAAGTTATCATCGACGGCAGTCATGATTGGCTTAACCCCATCATCGAAAAAGACCTCAATCGTACCTTTTTCAACATCCCGCTCTACGCGAACGGTATGCCAGTCGTCGTCCCATTTTGTACCTTCGGTTCGTCTCTTCGCTATTGAAACGCGAGGCTGGCCGTTAACGATAAATATTGAATTCGCATGGGCATCAGACTGGTTTGCGATGTGTACATAATAGAAGTGCGATGGATCCTGATGCCCGAAAAACAGGCACATATCCCGATGGCCATAATCTTTAGTAGTAGAATGCATCTTCAATTCCAGCACAAAGCTTCCCACAACCACGCCCTTGATAAGGTTGATATTTACAGGCGATCTAACCTCGGGCTTATAGTTGCTCTGTTTGTACAGAGCTAATACCTTGCCACCGCTGTCATCTTCAATTCGCCACGCTTCCGGATCAGTAGGCTGCCAGTCGTCGAGACTTCCATCCTCAAAATCCGTCTCGAACACGAGTGGCATTTTCTTGCCGACGCCTGTTCCGGCCGGTCCATTACACCCGGCTGCCACAATCAACAATACTGACCCAGCAACAGCCATTTTAAAACAGGTTACTGCTCTCATTGTGAGTTCTCCTTCTTTCTACCTATGCAACGATCAATTTTATTACCACTGGGCCTCAATATAGGGGCCGATGGGACCTTTAGGCATTAGTTTCGGCCGGGACTTCAGGATGGCTTCGGCAACGGCAATATCACTTTGGCGGGTAATTTTAATATTCGAAGAGTCCGTCTCAACAATTGTGACCTTGTGGCCCAACGCTTCGACTAATTGCGAATCATCGCTGATTTTGCTCTTGTCGAGATTGTCGAGGTTTTCGTATGCCTTCCTGAGCAGGGAAGCGGAAAATATCTGCGGCGTCTGAGCTTCGTAGAGACCGGTTCTGTCGACAGTTTGCGTAATAATATTATCCTTCGCCTGTTTAATCGTTGCCGTAACCGGGCAGGCAGGTATCGCCGCACCGCTTTTGGCAGCGGCGGCGATAGTGGAGTCTATGATTTTTTCCGTCACGCAGCACCGGCAGGCATCGTGAACTGCGATAAGATCGATATCGTCTTTGATAAGCTCGATCCCTTTCTTGACAGTATCGAAACGCTCGTCACCACCTATGAAGATTGACACATCAAAGAACTTCAGATTAGGTCCCCATTTGACGCTCACGAGCTCTTCGTCCTCGGGCGAGATGCCTAACAGAACCTGTTTTACGTCGTCGCGGTTGGAGAAAAGCTCTGCACTGCGGAAGAAAACCGCCCTGCCGGCTACATCGACAAATGCCTTTTTTCTTTTTCCTCCGAATCGGCTGCTGGCCCCGGCAGCACAAATAATCGCAGCAACATTTTGACTCATAGCAAAGGTTCCTTATAAGTTCAATTTTATGAGTTAATCTTAATTTCTCAAACTGACCGATTTGTACTGTCATCCCTGCACCTGCTTTCGCAGGTGTAAACTTGTCCCCGCGAAAGCGGGGAGCAGGGATCCAGGAACGTATCAGTTTTAATGGATTCCCGCTTTCGCGGGAATGACAGATTGGGTTATTTAATATTCAATTCCCCGTCTTGCCTGCTGGCCTTTATCGTACGGATGCTTGATATTTTTCATTTCCGTCACCAAATCCGCCAATTCCATCAATTCCGGAGTTGCGCCCCGGCCGGTCAAAATTATTTCCACTAACGAATCTCTCTTATCTATGAGATCCTTGACATCTTCAAATTTGGCCAGGCCTTCCGCAAGGCAAAATACGATCTCATCGAGTATCAGCACATCGTAAAATCTTTTCTCCGCTGTTTGCGTGATTCTTTTAAGGGCATCGCTGATTGCGGCCTGTATCTTAGTGACGGCTGTTTCGTCCTCTAAAGACCCGGACATATCCCACGGCACATCGAGCGTTTCGACTCTGATTCTCACAGCCCCCAACTGAAGTGCGAAACGTTCCCCGATATCGAGGGATACCGGCTTCAGGAATTGATAGATTAGCACCTTGTTGCCCTGACCGGCGGCACGCAGTGCCGAGCCGAACGCAGCAGTAGTTTTACCCTTGCCATCACCTGTATAAATCTGCACAAGTCCTTTTTCCAGCATAGCGGCATTATACGCATATCCGTCACAAAATAAAGTGTTAAATCAAGGAACGAAGGATTGCTATATCGAGGACTTTAACCTCAGCGTTACGCTATTCATCGGAGTTGCAATCTTAATCTTTGGAGGCCGATTCTGCAAGAAGCTCGCCGGCGATTCTGGAAGAAGGTTCGGCCATAATGGATATGTCCGTAGAGTATTCCGGATAGGAAAGCGAAAAAATCTTCTTGAAGGCAGGTATCGTCTTTCAGGCAACAAAATAACCGCAAGCGACAGCAGCGTCGAAACTAAAATCCAGCTCTAAAAGCAACCAATGCACAATCCAGAGATTTTCCTTGATAAAAGAGTGTATAATATGGTATAAATTAGGAATGTTGGAACCTGTGAATTTTAGTCTTTCAGTAGTATAAATTCTATAGTTTGTTTTAAATTGTCACTATTCAATTAGCGGCTCATATTGGGCTTTGGAAGGAATGAGGTGGCGTCAAATCGTAAGGAATTGTCTTGAGTTTGTCGCGATTTGTTTTCGGGAGGCAGCCGTTCAGGGCTTCTACTGTACACGGCTGCGCGTCTCGCATTCGCATGGCTTGCTCGGCTTGGACCCATCGATCCCAAGCTATCTGGGTATCCGACCACAACCATGATGTGGTGTGTGCAACAGGTGTGTAGCCGAAGTGTCCTTTGAAGCATCGAGGTGGATATTATGGTTCGGAAAGGGATACAAATGAAAACGAAAGCTTTTACCCTGATCGAGCTGCTCGTGGTAATCGCGATTATTGCGCTGCTGATGGCCATCATTATGCCGGCGTTGAACGCGGTAAAAAAGAAGGCTGCGACAACCGTTTGCCTGAGCAATACCAAGAATCTTGCGCTGGGTTGGTACATGTACATGGGAGACAATGATGGCCGCATCATGAGCTCTGAAGACAATGGCATAGAGCAAAATAGAAACTACGTCGGGTGGATCGGGGTACCTCGCGACATCGACGGCAACCTGTTTAGCAACACCCAATCGAATCCCGCGGTGATGGATGAGGACGAGATCCGGGGGATCCAAGAGGGTCTTTTATACCCGTATGTCAAAGAACCGGATACCTATAATTGTCCCGCCGACAATATGCGTAAGAGTTTGTATGATGAGACCAGGGTTTTTGTCTCCTACGGAGTGCCTATGTGCCTGTATGGAAATCTGAACCCGAACGATTCTCAATACAAATCACAGATCAGGATATTCAGTGAGATCAAGCGTCCGGCGACACGTTATGTATTCGTCGAGAGTGCGGAAACGCGAAATTGGAATTCGAGCCATCATTTTGTCTTAGGGGCCCCCGAGTATACTGGAGACACCAGATGGGGCTGGTGGGGTCCGATGGCAGTCAATCATGGCGACAGCAGCGTTCTGGGATTTTGTGACGGCCATTCGGAAATTCGCAAATGGCGCGATCGCTTCACTATAGAGCGTGTGGATAAGCTGATTACTCAGGGTGTCGCAACTTACGGCATTGAATATCCCCCCGATGATCAGACATCGGATATAAATTATATGGCCGCGGGCTGGGCGTATCGCCAGTTAGAACACTGATAAAGAATTTTTTGCTATTTGATGTTGAGTATTTTGCTCAATTTTGGTAAAATAACAATGAACAGTTAGAGTGTGGCAAGGGTGATAAGTATTATTTGCCGCTTCATATGAACATATTTTTGAAGGAGGATTATCATGAGTAGAAAACTGGTCAATTCATTTTGTATTATTTTAATGCTGTGCCTGGTTGGCATAAGCACTGCCGGGAATATCGACCCAGGCCTTGTCGGCTGGTGGTCGTTCGAGGATGGTGTCGGCTCGGTCGCCAGGGACGTCAGCGGAAAGAGCGTTAATGCCGAAATAACCGGCAACGTCTCATGGGGGCAGGAAAGTCCATACGGAGGCATTCTCTTGTTAGACGGAACCCTGGACACACAGGACACATGGGAATACGCCTTCATCGATGGAGATTTTAACCTTCCGTTTTATACGATCACTATATGGTTCAGAGCAGGTAGCGATATTGGAGATGAACAGGACGTCTTGTCGGCCTATGCACCCGGTGTAGTACATGGTATTTTGCTGGAGGTTAGGGCAGACGGCACCCTACGATATTTGCATCGTTATCCTCTGGGAACCGGTGGTGGAAGCAACATCTACACAACTACAAGATACGACGACGACCAGTGGCATCATGCGGCGATAGTTAAAGCCGATGGTCAGATCAGATTGTACATTGATGGACAGGAAGCAGGAACTGCCACCGACAACAGCGTGTTCAATCCAGGTGATACATTTGGGGTAGCCCTGGGGATCCTTGACCATGAGAGAACCGGTGATGACAAACGGCTATTACAAGGTGCAATAGACGATGTCCGTATCTACGACCGACCGATATCGCAATCGGAGATTCAGGCTATCATGGAAGCTGAGCCCTGGCCTTATGCCTGGGGATCCAGTCCGGCCGATGGCGTTCTCTATCCTGATACATGGGTAACTTTAGGTTGGACGCCAGGTGCTTATGCGGTTTCACATGATGTGTATATAGGTGATAATTTCGATGATGTGAATAATGGTACAGGCGATACATTCAGAGGCAATCAAACCGACGTTTTCTACATTGCCGGCTTCCCGGGATATGCATTTCCCGATGGGCTTATTCCGGGGACAACATACTACTGGCGAATCGACGAGATCAACGACGAGAATCCGAATAGCCCGTGGAAAGGCAATGTCTGGAGCTTTACGGTTCCCAGCAAGAAAGCCTACAAACCCCAGCCAGCTACCGGGGCCAAATTCATCAATCCGAATATGACTCTTAGCTGGACTGCAGGATTCGGTTCAAAATTACATTTTGTGTATTTTGGCGATAACTTTGACGATGTCAGCAGTGCTGTCGGAGGGGCTCCGCTGGGATTAACAACCTACACTCCTGGTCCTCTTGAAACTGGGAAAAGCTATTACTGGCGGGTCGATGAGTACGACGGCTCGGCCAGGTATACAGGGGATGTCTGGAGCTTCACAACGGCCGTTCCCGGTGGAGGTGTAAGAGCGGAGTACTTCCGAGGCACGGATTTAAGCAATCATGTGCTGACCCGTATAGATCCCCAGATCAACTTCAACTGGCCGGACGGCGCGCCACCGGATGATGCGCTTGGAGCGGGTGCATACTCGGTCAGATGGACAGGCGAAATCGAGGCGGCATTCACAGAAAACTATATCTTCTACACAAATAGCGCCGATGGCGTGCGCCTGTGGGTGGACGGCCAGAAGCTTGTGGACAACTGGACCGACCACGATAATACCGAGAACAGCGGCAAGATCGATCTTGTGGCCGGTAATGTTTACAGCCTTCAAATGGAGTACTATGAAAGCGGCAATGGTGCAGTGGCAGAGCTGCTCTGGTCGAGTCCTTCGACACTGGAACAGATTGTTCCCCAGGCTGCATTATCACCGCCAATCCGTGCCAGCAGTCCAAGCCCGGGCAACAAAGCAACCGGTACGAAAATGACGCCGGTTCTCGCCTGGAACGCGGGAGATTATGCCGCTTCGCATGAGGTGTATTTCGGCACAGATGAAGACGCCGTGAAGAATGCCACAAATACCTCACCCGAATACAAAGGCGTCAAGGCAGTAGGTGACGAGAGCTACGATCCTGGCAAACTCGCCTGGGCGACGACTTACTACTGGCGTGTGGATGAAGTTAACAGCGTAAATCCCGATAGTCCGTGGGCCGGCACCCTCTGGAGCTTTACGACAGGCGATTTCCTTCTTATAGATAACTTTGAGGATTACGACGCCGACCAGAACCAGATATGGTACGCCTGGCATGATGGGCTTGGCTACGGCGCGCCTGATACTCCGGATTTCTTTGCCGGTAACGGCACCGGCGCTGCCGTCGGCGACGAAACGACTGCCTCATATACCGAGGAAACCATTGTCCACAACGACCGTCAGTCAATGCCCCTTGCATACGATAACAACAAGCAGGGCTACGCTAATTATTCCGAAACGGAACTGACCCTGACAGCACCGCGTGACTGGACGGAGGAAGGCGTAACGGAACTATCAATCTGGTTCAGAGGCCTTCCGGCTTCTGTCGGCAACTTTACTGAAGGACCCGTTGGCACCTATACGATTACTGCTACGGGCGCGGATATCGCCGGAACCGCAGACCAGTTCCACTACGCCTATCAGACACTCATCGGCGTCGGATCGATCGAGGCCCGTGTGCTCAGCGTAGGCGATACGGACCAGTGGGCCAAGGCCGGCGTGATGATCCGCGAAACACTGGATGCAGGTTCGAAGTTTGCCGCCGTGTATATCACCTCCGGCATGGGATGTCGATTCCAGATGAGAAGTGATACAGACATAAGCGTCACGAGTGACACCTCGATAGCAACGGAAGAACAAATGGCGATCACCGCTCCATATTGGGTAAGGTTAGAGCGGGACATCGTGGGCAACTTCAAAGCTTACTATTCCAGCAACGGCACCTCCTGGCAGTCGATGGCGTGGAATCCGCAAAATATCTCAATGAGCACGAAAGTTTATATAGGTATAGCATTAACCGCTCACAACGCGAACGCCACCTGCGAAGCTAAATACTCTAATGTTCGGATGACCGGCAACGTCGACTCGCTGTGGGTCAGCCAGGATATCGGTATCGAGAGCAACAGTCCTGAGCCGTTGTACGTTACTGTTTCCAACGCCGCGGGTACTCCTGCGGTAGTAATCAATGAAAACGCAGACGCAGCAACAACAAACATCTGGACCGAGTGGATTATTCCGCTCCAGGCTTTTGCCGACCAGGGCATAATCCTGACCAATGTCGACAGGATAGCAATTGGCCTGGGTACTAAAGGCAATATAACTACGCCCGGCGGTTCGGGCAAAATGTACTTCGATGATATTCGTCTGTACCGGCCGAGAGATGCCGCTGCTGAGTAAAGACGTTTGCAGCCAATACCATCAGGTCTTGTTTTAGTTCGGGGCCTATGCTGAGTAATTCGGCATAGGCCCTGTTTTTATAGGACAACAGGTGACAAACTCCAAAAAAATTCCATGTACGGCAATAATAAATCTTCGCAGGTTTGCTTGAGGAAAATGTGCTGAGCTAACGATACTGAGTTGATTCAAGCCTGGCATTTCAGAATGACGCAGCTCCTTATACAACAAGAGCTTGTAACCGACTGCTTGGATTCTCATAAGCCGTTAAATATCTTGAACGGGGTATTCCGCCGAAACAAATCCCGGCGTGTGAGTTACTTTTTACTTGACTTTTAAGCACAAACGGGTATAATAAAACTATAATAGCTTTGCTGGGGTGGTTAGTGTAGATTCCTATACCTAAATCTCTTCTATTTAAGAGAAGGACGCTATGTACTAAACGAGCATCCGAGCTATACCAACTGTTGCTTAGGCTCGTTGCCTAATGCTGAGTGCCGAGACATATCCGACCTCAACGGAGGAGGCGAATTTCTCGATAGTGCGCAGACAGTCACTGAAAGCGGAAGTGCTGGAAATTAAAAGAAATCACTGATTTTGATATAAGGGGAGAATGATGAAAAGCCATTATAGTTCGATAAAAACAAGAGTTTTAACAGTCGCCACTGCGATCTTTTTAGCCATCTCGCTTACGGGATGCATTGATCCAATCGTAGCCGACATGGAAGCAGAACATCAAAGACTTGGCAACGTAGTCAAGCAGGAACTTCGGCAGGGTTATTCATGTTTCCCGCCCAGCCCACAGCCAGATGTGCTTTTCCCGGCTCCGTAAACTGTCAATTCGTGCGATGACACCAAGCCGGGCGTCTAATGTATGCCTGAGGCTGAATATCTTATCCGGCCTCAGTTCTTCCTGAGTATTGTGCGCCTACAAATTCGACACCGAAGCCTATTTTTCACCGAACGGCCGCAAAAATGCTGCAAAATACATCTAATTTTCCTGCAACATTTTCCATGGCGATGTCAAGTAATACAAAATTTGGTCGAATGTGTTTTCGTTTGGAAAATGAAAATACCTCCGGCATTAAAAGGCGTTTCTTTGTAGAGCTTTCGGCGGCGTAGCTCAGTTGGTTAGAGCATGGGATTCATAAGCCGAAGCGTCCCTTTGTAAGTGTTTGTTACTAAACGATTAATGATTGTAAATTAAAAACTTATGAGATTGATGGTAGACCAACTAAGAACCAAAGTAGCATCAAAGGTGCAAAGTTGGTTCGCGGTAACGCTCAGGCTGCAGTCGACAGCGATGCCCAAATAATTGTCGCCTGTGATGTTACTAACCAAAGCAATAACTAGCAGTAGTTTGAGCCGATGGTAGTGGACTTGGTTCGTGTTAATAGTGCAAAGCGTGATTTTATGTTTCTCAGCATTTGCTCACCCTTTCTTCGCTGAGAAACTTCATGTAGGAGCTTTTCGTGGGTTGCCGTCAGCATGGCAGTTTGATCTACAAGCTGATTACGCATATCGGTTTTCATATTATCATAATCTTTAACTTTCTCTTGCAGCGTCTGCACTTTCTTGTTCAGATTACATATAGTTTCGTGGGCTTGAGTCAGGTCCACCTCAAGAGTTTCACTTTCCGCATGAGAGTTTTCTACAAGTTTCAACAGTTTTTGTGCCTGCACAGTCAGGGTCTTATGCCATTTGGTCATCTTAGTGAGTTCTAAACGTAACTGCTCTATATCCCGGTTCTTATTTGCCTGATTCGGCTTCTCAGCTTTATTATCAGGCTGGTCATTATCGAGTTCTTCAACAAGGGCCCTGGTAAAAACCAATTCCTTGCTGAGTGTATCGCGCTCAGCAGTTACTGCTTCAATCTGTGATTGTGCCTTGGTAAGTAAATCATTGAGTTTGGCTTGCTCTTGTTTAGAAAAGTTGGCCTCGATATGTTCTGTATGTTCTGATGCAGAAGATTGTTCTCGTAGTGAATTGTCTTTAATCTCTGATGGTACAGGAGCTTTTGATTGATCAGACGTCTCATTCTGAATTGCATCGAGAACAGATGTTAATTTATCCTTATTCCCATGACCCTCTGTCATTACATCTGATCCTGTTTGAAGAGGCTCGGTCTGTTTGGCATTTTTCTCTGCATCGCTTAGCGGAGTCTCAATGGCTGTTTTTGTTTCTTGGATTTCCTTATTCTCGAACTCAGATGCAGAAAGCTGCTCTGAAATTTGGGCCTGCTCATTAGGTTCTGCTTTAATTTTCGGTTTGGTATCTCCAAGCAAGTCGGCAAGTTTGTCCTGTTCTTCGGCAGTAAGAGGGGTGTCTTTTGGCAACTGGCCTGTAGCCGGCTTCTGTGCTCCCAGGCTATCGAGAATGGACAGGATGTCAGCTGCGTCCTGAGAAGCCGCCGCAGAAACATTACCTTTGCTTCGGTTATCCTCGGCAACACTATCAACCTGTTGATCGGACAAGTCGTTTGTTTCGCTTGATATGTCCAGCGTCATTTCTGTTGTGGCCATTAGAACACCGTCCTTTCATAAGAGCCTTTGTTGCTACAGGCAGTTTGCGGCAGATATCCACCACAGTTGCGTTGTGCCTGATCAGCAACTTTGAGGCTATTATCCACGAGATAAACCGAGTGCCGCCGCGATGGTCTTGTTTTCGGATAGTTTTAGCAATCGCGACTTTATTTCCCTTAGCATCTCTTCGGTTTGTCTGCGAGCGGCAACTTCCTGCTGAATTTTCTCATTAGCTGCCGCCAGTTCAGTGCTCTGAGCAATAAGTTTATTACGCAGGTCAGACACCTGGCTGCCATCTCCAGTGACTTTATCCTGAAGGCTTTCCATTTCATTTCGCAGGTCGCATACGGCTTTATGAGACGCAGCCAAATCTACCTCAAGTGTATCTCTGACCTTATTGGCCTCTTCCAAACGATCCATAAGACGTCGCACCTGTTCAGCCAGAACCTGGCGTTCATCTGTTACCTTAGTCACTTCGGCGCGCAGACGATCGGTATCCGCAACTTTTTCCTGAAGGCGTTTGACCTGGGTTTCAAGGTTGGCCTTCCTGCTAGCCAGTTCCCGTGCTCGTTTTTGGGCAAAGGCCGTCTCTTCGGCAAGTGAATCACGTCCTTCAGTGATTGACTCAAGCTGTGGCCGAATTTCTGTAAGCAGGTGAGCTAACCTATCGCGTTCTTCCATGAGAGAGGCGTTTTCTTTGCGTAACTGTGCGGTTGAACCAGAGCTTGTTTCGAATGATTCGACTTTTGCTTCCAGTTCAGCACGGGCGGCCATTTCTATAGAAAGTTTTTTCTGCACTGCCTCGATATCAGTTTCAAGAACATCCTTTAGTTTAAACGATGTGTCAGCTTGTCTTTCGAGACTCCTGACAATTGACAGGATGTCAGCTCTTTCCTGTGAAACATCCGCAAGACTTAGTATGTGAAAGTCACTATCGGCGATATTGTCAACCTCGTTATCGGCATGGAGTCGGTCAACGACTTTGCCTTGTGTGGCCTCCAGATTAGTCAGCTCTTCATCAAGACGTTGCTTAAGTTGTTCACGATATTCCTGCAAACCATCCCTTCCAGCCACATCGCCTTCGGCACCTTCCTGCCGGGTCTGCTCATTTGCTACTGTTGACTCGTCAGTATGCTGATCAATATTTTCCTCAACTTGCTCGTTTTTGGTGAGTTCATCCGTATTCGGGCTTTTTTGTTCTGTTGTTTCCGTAGCCATTAGTATTCTCCTTTCAAATATTATGGTTCCCAAAATGTATTCTTTTGTGTTTCTGGGATCCTTAGATAAGGTCAAGCTTTTGCATCTCTGCAACAAGTTTTTCCTGTTCAATAGGTTTAACAATATAGGACGCACAGCCCTCATCGAAGGCTTTTATCATATCCCTGGAACGGTCCTTTGCGGTTGTCATAATTACCCTTACACCGCTGGAGTCAAGTATGCCACGATCTTGTTCTATCTGTCGAATAGTTCTCAGAGCCTCATGTCCATCCATCTCCGGCATCATGATGTCGAGACATACAAGATCATAGGGCGTACCTGCATCCAATGCATTCCGAAATGCTTCAACGCCCTCGGCCCCATTAGCAGTAGTAGTGCAATCGCCGTATTCAGACAAATACTCCTTTAATACTTCGCATGAGGGGAAATCATCCTCCACAATGAGCATCCTGAGCTTCGACTGCTCTTGCGATTTTGATTCGCTTGCTTTTTCTTCTGCAATTTCCATTTTATTTCTCCTATACTATATTTCAATTTGTTCTATTCATTTAATAAGACCAAGCTTTCGCATTTCTGCAAAAAGCTTTTCATTGATAATTGGTTTGACAATATAAGCTTTACATCCCTCCTTAAATGCTTTAATAATATCCTCAGAGTCGTCTATAGCGGTTGTCATGATTAACTTGACGCCGTCAGAGTCGCTTATTCCATATTCCCGCTCTATCTTGCAAATCTCTTCAAGTGCAAGGTGACCATTCATTTCCGGCAGCATGATGTCAAGGCATATCAAATCATAAGGCTGACCCTCATCTAAAGCCTCCTTAAATGCTTCAACAGTTTCGGCCCCATTAACAGCTACGGAACAATCGCCGTATTCGCACAGATATTCCTCCAGTAATTTGAAAGAGGCAAAATCGTCTTCCACAATCAGGATTTTTAGTTTAGACTTTCCTTTCGATTCAGGTACGCTCATATTTTCCCGGGCAACTTCCATTTATTCCTCGCTATTAATACTTTTTACGGTTGCTTTGTGCGTATTGCAGAACTGTTTGCTTAGCTCGTCAACTCTTTTCTCGGCAGCGTTAATTTCATCGAGCATAAAATCTGACTCGAATGACAGAAACTCACCGAGTGTTTTAAACAGCTTTTCGGCATCAACAGGCTTAGACAGATATGCGTCACATCCGGCATTTAGGCACTTTTCCTCATCACCTTTCATGGCGTAAGCAGTCAGGGCTATAATCGGCAGTGTATAACCTTTTTTACGAATGAGCTTCGTCGCATCGTAACCGTTCATCTTCGGCATCTGCATATCCATAAATATCAAATCGTAAGAACCGCTTGTTACCTTATCCACAGCTTCAATACCATCGTTGGCGATTTCTGCCTGGAAGTTGGTTTCTTCCAATACGCCAAGAATAACCTGTTGATTGGCATAATCATCTTCGACGACCAAGATTTTACCGGCAGTATTGTTGATTTCATCGGATGTTTCATCTTTTGTGTCTTTTTTTCTCCACTTGTCATTACTTATCATGGTGGCCGATACGGTATCAATGTTAGCCGAAATAATCAGTGAGAATGTCGAACCTTTGCCTGGTTCGCTGAATAGCGTAATGTCTCCACCGAGAAGTTCAGCCAACTGCTTTGTGATAGCAAGCCCCAGGCCGGTACCACCATGTTTACGTGTTGTACTGCCATCGGCCTGTGTAAACTTGTCAAAGATAGTCTGTTGTTTATCAATCGGAATACCTATGCCGGTATCAACAACATCGAAACGAATAAACGGTTTATCCCCCATTTTCTCCAAAGAAAGTTCAATTGTTACACCCCCGGTTTGAGTAAACTTGATAGAGTTGCCAATCAGATTTACCAGACACTGATTAAGTCTTGCAGGATCGGTCTTTACATTTTCCGGGACATCCGTCATCAAAACAATATCGAAGCTAATCCCTTTTTCAGTGGCCATCGGACGCATACTCGAATTAATAGTGCTAAGCATCTCACTTACACTGGAGTCAATAATCTCAACATCAAGCTTACCAGCTTCGACCTTTGATATATCCAGAATATCATTTATCAACTTTAGCAGGTTATCGGCGCATGTTTTGGCGATAGTCAGAAACTCACGGATTTTTTCTTCACGCTCTTTATTAAGCGCCAGAGTCAACATGCCGACAATGCCGTTCATTGGCGTTCGGATTTCATGGCTCATATTAGCGAGAAATTCACTCTTGGCATTATTGGCGACCTTTGCTTTCCTTGTCAGCATATTTGCATGCTCAACAGCTTGTTCGAGTCTGCGGTTTGCCTCTTCGAGTTCTTTTTTAGCGAGAATCGAGTCTTGCTCCGACTTTTTGCGATCGCTGATATCCTTAATGATTGCTATCGAGCTTATTACTTTTCCTTCTAAATTTCTCAACACACTAAGTGAAATGTCAACATCAATCATCCGGCCATCTCTTGCAATCATTTTGCTTTCCAGATGAGCTTCGAAGCTTTTTTGTCTGATGTTACGTGATCTTATTTTTACCCATTCTCCGTCGGGATAAAGTGATTTCACAGGCTTGAGATGTAAATCTTCGGAGTTCATACCAAGTAGTTTTTCCGTAAACTTATTCCAGGAAATGAGTCGTTCCTGTTCATCGGCCATCATGATAGCAATAGCGGAGTTTTCAAAAATCGTTCGGTACTTTTCTTCACTTTCCCTCAGTTGGTCCTGCGTTTGCTTGTATTTATCAATAACGGTAGCTTCCTCCGGTCCGGATTCGACAGTTGGGGACAAACCTGTATCTGCAGGCTTCGAATCAGCACCGGCACCGGTCTGAGTAATTTGGTCAGTCAAGTTTTGAAAATTGCAGACCGTCTGCGATACTGCCTCTATCGACCGAACGGAATCTTCGTCCTCCTGCTGGAGTACTTTCGCCGGCGCCTCAGTTGCCTCAGAACTTTCATCCTTGGCCTGTCTGGGTAACTTAACAGAACCACTACTCATCTTGGCGACAGCGTGGTTGATTTCGTCGAGGATTACCTGCAAGTTTTTAACCTCCGATACATCTGTTGGGCGTAGTGTATTTATTGCTAAAGACGCCTGCTCTATGAGTAATGTAAGTTTATCGCTATTTCGCATCTTGTACCTTAATTAAGGGCCAGTGCCAGCATGCCCACAATACCGATCATTGGTGTTCGGATTTCATGGCTCATATTAGCCAGAAATTCGCTTTTGGCACTATTAGCAACCTTTGCTTCCCTGGTCAGCATATTTGCATGCTCAACAGCTTGTTCAAGTTTACGGTTGGCCTCTTTAACCTCTTTCTTGGCCCGGATTGAAGCTTCTTCCGACCGTTTACGTTCGGTGATGTCCTCTGCAACAAAGAGGGCATCGTAGCTATTTCCGTCAGACGCCGGCACATCAGTAACAGTAGTGTTGAGGATTCTTAATTCACCGTTCGGTAGAGGCGAAGGAAAAATATCCTTGTGCAGCCGAGCTGAAAGAATAATCGGTGGGCCACCATTGAATACGCTTTCAATTCGACTGCGGTACCTGGATTCATTAAAGGAAGGGAAATTATTGCCAAGATCATCGCCTTTGATATAGTCTTTATGAATTCCAGTCCAGTCTTCCATGCAGTTGTTCCAGAACCGGACTATATAGTCTTTATCTATCACATATACGCCCACAGGCATATGATCCAGTACTCTAAATCTATCATCTATAATTTCAGAAGCATTCATTATTCGCTTGCTCCAACACTAATGGAGGCAGCATCAATCATTGTCAACAATTTATCGAATGAGCCTACTTCAAGAAACAGAAGGACATCACCTATTCGACAATATCCCTACATTCGGCAATATTCTTACTCTACTTAAGACAACACTCCCACCAGCATATTTTTAAGGAAAGATAAAATTTCAGATGTTTTTACTGCCAGGAAGGCTGTATGTTATCGGTCAATATTCTGATGTTATCGCTATGATGAGAAAAAAAGTCGAGAACGACAGATTAAGTATACCTTGTCATTCAAGATTGGCTTAAGTTTCCGCAATCATACGGAAGCGACTAGGTCGGGTTCCATCGTTGGTGTGGACTCAATCTCCCTGTGGTCGGAAAAACGGTCAGATGCGGATTGTTCCTTGTGTTCATTACCTGATGCCGAGATGCATGGACTGCTTTTTAGCTCCAGTAATACTTTGAAGATATCGGTATCTGTTACTAAACCCTGAACTTTGCCTTGTTGATCTACCACAGGTAAACACAGCACGCCATATCGGCACATATTCTCCATTACGTTCGCAAGAGGTGTCTTCGGTTTTACGGTATGCACTGGCCTGCTCATTATCCACTTGATCCTGATTTGAAGCGTTGCATCATCCAGCGGCCGCCGCCACTTCGCAAATACCGGGCGAAGGTAGGGACTGAGTGCCCCTGTTATATTGGAATTCGACACAATACCTACCAACACACCATCTATGCCCACCATCAAATAGCCGCTATCAGACTGCTGCATTTTTCTAATCGCCTGTTGGACGCTATCTTCAGGACTTCCCCACACAAACTCTTTTAGCATAACGTCTTTTGCACATAAACCGAAACCTGCCAGCCACTGCTCTCTCGGCTGATTTGACTGCGACTGAGCCATTTGTCGAATGCTCTTGGAAACTTCGCCCGCGGCTGGTTCTTGGCTTTCAGCCTTTATCTCTACTTTTATTTCTTCAGCTACATCTTCAAAGGCTGTGTTAGCATCCTCTGCTTTTTGTTCAGCGGCTTCAGCCCCCTGCTCAGCTTCGCTCTCAAGCGTCTCTTCGGTTTCTTTTTGAGAGACTGCTTCGGCTTCCTGAAGCTCCTCCCCGCCCTGGATGTGCTCTTCTACCGTGTTACCTTCAATTTCTTCTTCAGCCTTTGGTTCCTCACCCTCTGGTTTTTGTTCAGATCCTTCGACCTCAGCCTCTCGCTCAGCTTCGCCCTCATGCGTCTCTTCGGTTTCTTTTTGGGAAACTGCTTCGGCCTCCTGAATCTTCTCCTCGTCCTGGATGTGGTCTTCTACCGTGTTACCTTCGATTTCTTCTTCATCCTTTGGTTGCTCACCCTCTGGTTTCTGTTCAGATCCCTCGGCCTCAACCTCCTGCTCAGCTTCGCTCTCAAGCGTTTCTTCTGTTTCTTTTTGGGAGACTGCTTCGGCCTCCGACTTTGTCTCATTGGTGCCTGCCTGATCGAAAGATTCGGTTTCCGGCTCTACTTTTTGCTCAAGTATGGGTTCTTTGGTATTAGCCTCTACCCCCGCTTTTACTGAGACAACCTCTGTTTCCGACATGGCCTTCTGCTTAGCAATTGCCTTGTCGGCATCAGCCTTAATCTTGGCAACCGCAGTTGTGAAAAGTGCCTCAACTGTTTCTGTAGGATAGTAACGGCGTTTTGCTTTCATCTTATATTGTAATTCGCTCATTATTTTGACAATATTATAGCTGTCAGTTATTCGGCAATATATTGACTCTGCTTAAGACAATATCCTCGGCTACAGATTCTTGAGGAAAGCAACAGTTTCAGGTGTGTTAACCACTGACGTCAAAACCGGGCGGTAGCCCTTAATCTGGGACAAATTCAAGAGTAACCTGCTTACTGCTTGGGTGGAGTCCGTCATGAAGGTGGCGTAAACCTAATTCAGGCTTCTGTGTGGAAAGAGGGAACCTGTCGCTCCGATGTTAAGGGAGCGACTCAAATAGATGACCCACAAGAGCGGGAGTACCGATGCGGGGCTCAGGGGCAGAATAACTCGTATTAGCAAGGAAATCCCGTAATGGGGACAGAGTGAAAGGACTACATTGTCTGGTTTTCCCTTGTCAAAGCACCCGTTTTCAGCCTGTTTCATAATACAATCCCAATCATCAAGGTGTATAAGTTGCGTTTTTTTCATGAAAATAGCCCTTTTCTCCCGATAATACCTATAGTACATTAGTAACAAAAGGCTGTTGAAAGCGTCTTGTGAACAATAGAGTATGTCTGATTTATGGGAAAACAATTTTTGGGAATAGCGTAATTCTATTTGACATACGCCGCGGGGCTACATAGAATCCAAGGTGAAAATGAAAACTTGATATAGCAGTTAAGCTCTTTGCAGAAAATAAAGTAACGCAAAACGTGTTTTAAGAAAATAAAATTGGCGAAGCAGTTGGAGACCCATATAATAGCGTAAAAGTGTTTTTGTAAAATTAGCAGCTCAGTAAGTAATACTGCGCTATCCATTGATGTATGAGATTTCCTGTCCTGCGGTTTATCGCAAATAGAAGTGAGAGCCTCAGATATCGTACATGGATGTAATACCAGCAATGGACTGCAGAAGTTTGTTAAAGTTTCCCTGAGTCCAATAAAAGCAGCCCAAGAAGATCCAACCAGGCTGGTTATCCAAAGGGATGGCAGGCCGGTTTTTTTATGGTGATAATTCACAACAATTGATGGATGTCAAATTAGGAGATAAACCGAAAATGGTATTAGTCGGAATGGCATTATTGGGTGTGGCCCTCGGAGCGACTGGAACCGAGTTTCTCCACGTAAAGAGGCCTGACATTATTGAGAAAATCGAAGATGCCGCGAGGCGCTTTGTGGATTCAGCGTATTCATCAGATTCTAATGATAAAAAAACAAAAGAAGAGTAAAGAACAAATTTGTTTTGCCAGAAAGAAAAAGGGAAGGAAATGTTATGGTTAAGAGCATGGGAATCCTGATAGGTGGAATATTTGTCGGTGCTGTTAGTGCAGAAGTTATTCGCAAAAAGTACCCGAATTCTATGAATAATGTATATGCCAAGACCTGTGAGATAACATCAGGAATAAAGGAAGCTTTCAAAAAGGGATATGCCAATGCCATGCAGTCCCAGCAGGCCGCGGAACCAAGCGTCTGACATTATTGAATACTGCGCAACACCCCCGGAACCGAACGATAAGGGAAGGCGCAGAATATGAATAAAGCCTGGATGAAGGAGATTGGAATATGGCTACTCCACAGAATGACGAGCCTTCAAACGTTGTTGGGTCAATATCCAAATTTGCTGGTGTTTTGGTCGGAACCGCAGTGGTTACTGGCAAGCGAATCATTGGCTCGGTAACGCCACCGAGCAAGGATCCGTCGGACAAGCCTAAGAAAAAAACTATGCAGGCTCGGAGCCAAAGAAAGAAGAAAGCTGTTCGCAAGACAGAGGCAAAAGTACCCAAAAAGAAAAAGAAAAAGAAAAAAGTGGTAAAACGAAAAGGAACAGGCTCATCCGCTAAGAGCGAGGCATCCGAAAAGAAATCAATCTCCAGCTAAAAAGAAGAAAGGCGCAACACCTAAGAAAAGACGACACGCCGCAAAACAAAGATGACAGTAAAGAGTGAAGGATCGAGCCGTTCCCAGGATAGTCTGATATCTGAAATAGGTACAGGAACGGACGTGCCGATTGGAAAAACAAGAATCTTAACGACAGCTACCAATTGCTGAGCCCAAGATGGATAGTGAGAAGTCCAGTAGTACCTGAAGCAGGCATAGAGAAAAACGGGGGCAACCAGGACGTAAAACTTTCGGTGCAGATTATTGAGTATAGTAATAAATCTGAAAAAGCCGTTGTTCCAACTACTTCTGTGCTTTGAGGTTCTGAGTGTACTATGCTCTGTGGGTATGTAGAATGACAAAAAATAAACTGATCATATGGAACAGTTTATGCGAGTCTGAAAAATGCGGTTGATATGGACATCAAGCTGCAAATTCTCAAGGTCGTTTAAAGGGAGTTGAAGACAATAATGCGCGACAATTATGATAAAGAGTCTTCAGGAATAGTTTGTACAGTATCCAAGCAGGTAGGTGTTGTTGCTGGAACATCAGTAGTCATTAGCAAGAAACTTGCTGGCTATGGCGTTAAGACTGTTACAACGACGAAGGATTGGCTTAAGCGGCCTTTAAAGCCAACAAGAGGCAAAAAGAGCAGGACCACATCCCAAGCATCTGCCCTCGAATCAAAGGACGAGCAGGAAACGGAGCGTAAAAAGGCATCCAAGGCTCTAATTGCAGCGCTGGAATCGGATCTGGCCGCAGCCCAGCGTGAGTTGAAAAAAACCTGGAGTAATGCTAAGAAGGCACAGTCTAAACTGGCTTCGCAGTTGGAGGAGCTAAAAGCAGAGAAGGAATCGTTACTCTCTGATCTGGAGCAGGCGAAAAGTGAGGATAGCGAGGCAGCGGCCAGGGAAAATGAGGTGAAGACGCGGGTAGCTGCATTGGAATCCGACCTTGCCGCAGCCCGGTATCAGTTAGAAAAGCCTCGCAAAAAGGAGGAAGACACAATGTCTCAGCCATCATCCGACCTCAATACTATGGGGATAGAAGAGATTGAGCTCTCCCATCAAACTGAGGAAAAAGTTAGGGTGGTATCGACTGAAGAAGAGGTCAAATCTGCGATAGAACCAACCGTTGCTCAATCAGTTGAGGAGGAGATATCGGCCCCTGTCGCGGTGACGGATGAGGATGTACAAGCAGCTATTTTTCCTAATGTGACTGACAAAATAATTTTTTCAAGCGCTCTTTCTGATATTGCCCGTCAGGACGCCACCGTGCGAGTAGATGCCGTCAAAACAATGGCTGGAATTCGCCATGAGTTGTCAGTCAAAGCTCTTGCTGCCCAGATGGCTTGTGATTCATCGGCACAGGTACGACAAGAGTGTATCAAGGCCTTGGTAGCATTAGATATGACCAAAGCACTACCTGCTATTGAGCGCGCCTTGACGGACGAGGCAAGTTCGGTCCGGCTGGCTGTTGTGTGGGGTTTATACCATTTAGCCGGGACAGGAAGTGCCCTGGCACTGAGAGGTATGCTTTCCGATGAGGACGAGGAAGTACGCCGAAGGGCTGCCACCTGCATCGGTTGGCTTGGTAAGGATGAGCTTTTAGGATGATTAGGCTATGCAATAATCTGCGTCGGCCCATATTTTCGATTAAATGTTGCGGGAATGGTTTTGTGGGTCCTAAACCATTCCCGAGAAGATTAGGATTAAAGGTTGTAGAAGGCGTGCTTTTCGGTCTTGACTTATGGTCCGTGATGGAGAGCGCTGCCAATTAAGACACTCGCTGACAATAAATTAAGGAAGTCATCCGATGCTAAAAAGTCAGAAACAAAAGACAAGTGTAAAGAAAAAAAAGAAGGCAATCACAAGGAAGAAAAGAACCGATAAGCCTCTATTAGAATCGACCACATACCAGGCAGCACCCAACGCAGTTGCGGTAAACAGCACCATAGAGGGCTTTACTGATGTTTCTGAAGAGAGAACCAGTATCATCTCCATTGTCAAGGGTCTTGAAGGACAAGTCGAGACAGCATTTAAGCTAAAAGAGGTTCTGGAAGCTGAACTTGAGACAACTCAGAATAGACTTGCAGAAGAGCTGGATGCTCGTGCTCAGTTGGAGGTACAGGTCAAATCACTCGAAGCGCGTGCTGTTCTGGCCGAGCAATTACGCGAAGACATCTTCTTTGTCGAAGAAGAACGGAACAAGTTTTCCAACCAGCTCGCCAACATTCAGCTACAACTTGAGCAAGCTACTGCCGAGCGGGATTCGCTTGCCGAGAAGAGGGCTTCTGCCGAGACGAATGTTAAGGAACTCGAAAGCGAGAAAATGACTCTCGAGGCCAGTGTGATGAGTCTCAAAGACAAAATTGTTGGTACTAATCATCTGCGGGGGGAACTTGAGGAAATAACCGAGGCCCATCGGGGCTCGCGCGAGCAGG
>Ga0114918_10000903_pt1 | contig 26086 bp, 33 predicted proteins | sample LantaG_FD_87015 | JGI IMG/M metagenome (GOLD analysis project Ga0114918, IMG submission 87015) | Deep subsurface microbial communities from Baltic Sea to uncover new lineages of life (NeLLi) - Landsort_02402 metaG | ecosystem: Environmental > Aquatic > Marine > Oceanic > Sediment | place...
TGTCATTACTAAACTAGCAATTGACTTCCCATCTAATACAGGACATATAGCACAACCTTCATCGTACTCTACACCCTGGACTATAATTTTGTTACCTGTAGGTATTGCACCTGATGCTCCACAAAATGCATAAGCACCTTCATGGATTTTTAATATCCGATCTTCTTTAACGTCGGAGCAGCTAAATAGCATCGTAGCTGCAATCATTAATAATAATAGTTTTTTCATTTTTTGTTTTTTATTTAATTAATATATTATACTCTCTTTGTTAAAATAGTTTAAGAGTTTATAAAGATACTAACATATCCATTAATTCAGGTTGTGGAAACATATCGGATTTAGTTTTTCGGACATTACTATGTGTCCATAAACCTTTATGCTTTCCATCTAATACTTCCTGATTAAATTCAAATGCATCTGCACCTTTTTCTTTTATGAGAGCAAGTAAACCAGCTCTTACATCAATGTTATCTCTTTCACCAACCCAAAGTATCCAATCTCTTAGTACCTCGATTTGCTTATCAGAATATCGATGCCATGTTTTATATCCTCTAAACGGTTTTGCTAAAGTAACGACCTGAGACATATCAGCTTTAGTACCAGCATAAGTTCTACCATCTTTAACCCATCCGAAATTATTAACTTCAATTCCTACAGAATTTTGATGCATATGACTTCTTCCTGTTCCTAGGTGCCAACCCCAACCACCTTGTGGCATACATTGTACTAATTCACCATCGTAACGTTTATCATTACCTTTTATAGATTGACCTCCTAATATAAATTCAGTAGCAACTTTACCTCTTTTATCATCTGCCCAATGTTTAATTGTATTATATGGATTATTCCACCCAGCAGTATGATGTAAGAAAATATATTCTGGTTTGCTCCCTGTCATATATTCATTTTCTGGTAAGAAGTGTTTATTAATAATTAATCCACTTTCAGTTTCTTCAGTAAGTTCTGAATTATCAGTACTAGCAAGACCCATAGCATTCCAAGTGGCAGGACCAACAATCCCATCAACAACCAATTTGTTTTGGTGTTGCCATTCACATACTTTGTTATGAGTCTTTTGACCAAATTTACCATCAGTAATTAATCCTAAAAATTCTTGTATTTCTTTAACTTCTTTACCTTGAGATCCATTCTTTAAAATCATGTCATTGTTTTATTTGTTTATTTATTCTTCTTCTTATCATAGAATTCTTCATAAGCATTAATTAGATCATCTACAATAGGATCTCTGTGATTTTTAAGTAAAGTAATAGAAACAAAGTTCTTTATTTTGTTTCCTAGGTTATATAGAAATCTAAAACCTGAATCTCTACTATTTTTTAAATCAACTTGCCCATTATCACCACATACAATCATTTTAGATCTTAAACCTATTCTAGTTACAATCATTTCCATTTGGCTCATGGTAACATTTTGAGCTTCATCAACAATAACTACACTATCTAAAAAAGTCCTGCCTCTCATGAAAGCTACAGGTACAATTTCTATTTGACCACTCTCTATAAAAGGTTGAACTTTATCTTTGCCATATAGGCTATACATATTTTGGTAAATTGGTTGTACCCAAGGGTCCATCTTTGCATGTAAATCTCCAGGTAAAAATCCAATCTCTTCTTTTGATACTGTTGGTCTGGTAATTATTATTTTTTCGTATTGCCTTCTAAATAAACCATCTAATGCTACTTGGCAAGCTAGTAAAGTTTTGCCACTACCTGCTTTACCTGCTAATATACTTACGGTATTATTTAAAATTTGTTCTTTAGCATTTTTTTGCTCTTCATTAAGTTTTAGTTTAAATGTTATTGGATTTTTAGGGATTCTTTTTTGACGAAAGACTTCGTCTTCGTATGTTCTAGCTGATGCCATTTGCGAATGTTTTTTTTACTGTAAGAGTTTAGTGTCTTACGGTTTTGGGTTGTAAATCTTAGCTCTGGTCGCAGTGGTAGTTTTGTCTAGCTCTTTATCAAGAGATTCATTAGTTTTCTTAAGTACTTTTTCAACATGATGGACTTTAGTCTTGCTTATTCTAGAAGAATCAGTTTTTTTTTCTAATTCTTTTTCATTAAGTTTAACATCATCTTCATTTTCCTTAAGTATTTTTAATGATTCCTCAATAACTTGTTCTGTCCTTTCCACAGGTTTATCATTATTGATACTACTCTCAGATGAATAATCTGAGGTTTCTTTATTATCTAATTCAGTAAGTACGGTTTCTCTAGGTCTGATGTAATCAGTTAAGGATTTTATAAATCCTAATGCAACTAAAGGTAAAACAGCACCACTAACTATTGATAAAATTCTTTTTTGTACGATAGGTTCTTCTTCTTCTAATCCAAATAATTCTATCCATCCCATATAATCTTCTAAATTAATAAAAGCATGAAACGAGTTTGCCATCATTTGAAATGCCGTAAGAAGTAAAAATAAACCCCATACCATTGTCTTGTTAGTTTTATCTAAGATTACAATCGCAGCAAGAGATGCAGCCGCGCCTATTTCAAATCCTATAGTTAATGACCATGACATTAAACCTGAATGGCTTAGATCAAAAAACGATACAGAATTAATCATTGATATTGTAGCAACTAAAAAATATAAACTAACAAAAATGCTAATTATACTTATATGTACTAGTCTTTCTTTTAATGTTTTCATAATATTATTTAAATTACACCAGTTACAAATCCACCACCGGTACCACACCCTGAATTACCACCATTTTTAGCTATCTTTGATTCAAGTATTGTAGCCACCCATAAACAAGGTATGCCATATACTTCTGCTGATCCTGTAGGTAGAGCTCCAGTTGGCCCAACACCAGTAGGATCATATGTAGTTGGATAATTACCACCTGCACATTCAGTTAGTAAAATTTCTGCTGAGATTGCACCAGGTCCTGTTGCTGCTGTGCATGCAGCTGATAAACATATTCTAATTAAACCTTCATTATGTATAACACCTGATGTATCAGTAAACTGTAAAATATCTATAAGAAATCCTTTTGAGCCTGAAGGTATATCCGGCCACCAAAAATTAGCAACCACGCATTCTAGTTCATTGGTTAACTGAATATGAATATCACAAAAGTTATCTAGATTTAATGGTAAGTCATTATTTCCAAATAATTGTATATCTATGCATGCAGTAGTACCTTGCATTATATACTTAATACAATCTACTTGTGCAATTATTCTTCCACAGTATGTTAACGAACATTGCGGATCACTTGGAGTTGGAACCCCTGGAATTATAGGTATTCTACTAGCCACATTTAGTTATCTTTTTCTTCTAATGCATTGATAGAGATTCTTTCTTTATCAGAAATTTCTTCAATTCTTAGAGTTTTCCAAGCCGGTACTTCTTTAATAAGTTTAATCATTTCAGCTTCATTAACTATCTGAGATGATAAAGTATCAATCTCTGTAGTTAGTATTCTTTGTTCTTTTTTGATTCTTTCTACTTCAGAATCAATACTACATGATTTAAAATAACTTAATAATACTAGTACTAAAACTATTTTAATACCGTGATCAGTAAAAAATTTGTTAAATTTACTCATTTGTTTATTTTTTAAATTTTTGTTTTGGTTTTGCTTTATGCTCTGTGCCTTTAGGAACTCTATGATAATTTTGAGTTGACCATGGATCTTCATCTGCACATTTGCAATCTTCTTCACGTTCACCACACCTTGGGCATTCTTCCTCTACGTCTTCTAAATACTCTTCTGCTTTTTGTTCAGCTTCAGGATTAGATTCATCTTCTGGATCATGATCATCTACATGGTTTACCTTCTTATGTCTTACGTGATCAAGCTCTTCTGTTATAAAATCTTTAAATGATTTGATTGCCATTTATGTTAATATTTTTTTATATATTCTCGTTTAATGGATACTTTTCATGAAATGCCTTTACTAGTGATAAGAATTTCTTTCCATAAAATGTTATATCTTTAAACGACATTTCAAATACTTGCGGAAACGCATCAGCTTCATTGCTAATCCAAATCTCACCACCTTCAGGTTTTACGTCATTCATTTCCCAATAAGCTAATGAATATGCAGCGATTTGCATTTTATAATTTTCAATCCAATCTTCTCTCTTTGCCTTTTTAGATGATTTAAAATCTAAGACGACTAGATGAGCTTTATTATTCTCGTAAATAATATCAACCCTACCGGCATAACCACCCATCCGAGGTGAATGTAATGTATCTTCGATAGACACAACATTAGCTATCCGGTCAAAGCATCCATTATTATAAAAATTAAAGAAAAGCTTTCTTCCTACATCAGTCTCATCTTCAGTAAAACCATTCTCTTCTACAAATGGACCGATGAGAGTTTGGGCATCAATAAGTCTTTCTCTAACAGTTTCTTTTTCAGATCCTAAAAAGTATTCACAAAATTGATGCATCACAGTTCCACGGTTTGCAGAGAACTTAGAGATACGATCTGCTTCTTCATCACCAACACGCTTTCTCCATACATCAAGACCAGATTTATCAGTCATTGCACCTAAGATAGTTGTTACTGATGGGTATTTAATACCTTTACCTAAGTTATAGTATCTTTTACCATTTATAGTTTCTGTTGTTGCTAGTGATTCAGCTGTTGCCATATTATTTTTTATTACCTAGAAAAGCTTCTTGTTCTTTTTGTGAAGGATAACCTAATTCCCTTTTGCATTCAGAGCAGTGTTTTTTCATAGCGTTTGATTTATCAAATTGTACAAAGGTTTCTCCCTTGTGTTTACAATCATTTTGTATTTCTTCTTTTTCTTTTTCGAGCTGGTTAACTTCTTTCTCTATATTATCAACCTGCTTTCTTAAAATATCATTACCATTAGTTTGTTCCATAGTTCTGTGATTTTTTCTTGGTTATGAGAAAACACTGAGTATAAAATTCTAAGTACTAATACAAAACTTGCTGTTTTTATAAAAGATACTAAGAATGGCCATAATTTAAAATATTCTCTATCTGCTGATAAGACTAAAAGAAAAGAATCAGTTCCTGGTATTTTTTCAAATTCAGGTGATACATAATCTGCAATACCTAAAGTTAATAAAAATTGATCGTGTTCTCTTAATTTCATCAGTACATAACCTTCTTGTGAAATTGGTGCGGTCGCAACTTCTTCTGGTAAATTGATTACGGTATAAATTCTACCGACCCAGTCTACCCTAAACCCTTTTTCATTTAAAGCTTCTTTTTCTAATTTGGCTATTTGTTTTATCTTTCGCCAAATCTTAAGTTCTCTATAAAGTTTAATTATATACATATCGTTTGTTTGTTTATTATGTATTTAGGCATCAGCAAATAGTTTCATCCCTTTGAGCTGTTTTTTAACTATTTTCCTTCCTCTAAATATTCTGTTCTTAACTGTTTGTAAATTTATATCCTTTTCTGAATCTTTCATGATGTCAAGAATGTCTTGATAAGATCTATGATTTAAGAATCTTTCTACCATATATCTTTTATACATTGGTGGTAATGCGTTGATTGCTTCATGCGTCATTTTAACCTGTTGATCAAAAATGCTTTCTTCTTCTAACCAATCGTTTTCTGTTTTAAGTAAATGCATTCCTTCTTTCATCGTGAACGAAGACTCCATAGGAGGTTCAACACCAGCATCAGTAAATACATTCATACTTACACTCTTGTTTCTAAATCTTATCCACCCTATACATTCATTATATGCAATTCGATAAGCCCATGTAGTAATTTGATAATCTGAATTGTATTGATCTATTTTTAAATATACCGTAGTGAGTGTATGTGAAACAATATCATCAGTAATTAAAGGATCCTTAATAATATTAAAAACATAATTTTTTAATCCTGGTCTCATTTTATAATAGAGTTCATTATAGACTTTTTCGTCTCTTGTCTTTTTAAACTCAATTGCTAATTCTTTGTAGGTCTTCTTTTTAGTTTTACTCATTTATAAAATCTTTAATTGTTAAATAATTTACTGGTGTAAAGTTCCAATAATCTGTACATACATTTACTCTCCGTTGCGCATTTAGATCCGTCTTGTGCGAGAATATTGTATGGCCATGAAAATGAATTGTACCTGAATCTTTACCATTCCATACAGCTAATGGGTAGTGGCAAATAATAGAATCAAATTGTGGTAATTCCAAAATCTGATCTTCTATAATAGTTACATTTTCAAATTCGTGGACTACGTCTAAAAAAGCCTCATCAGCACTGCCTATCATAAAATAGATTTGACCTTTGAGTTTTTTTAATACATTCCTAGCAGTCTGTGGATCCCATGCAAAATTACCTAGATGAAAAACAATATCATCTTTCTTTATTGCCTTATTCCAATTCTTAATTAATGTAGCATTCATTTCATCTACATCATTAAATTTTCTATTGGCAATCTGAAGGATCTGTGGTCTTCCAAACCATGTATCCGATGTTATATAAAAATCATTAAGGGTTTTAAAATTGTTATGCATATGTTTTTATTTACAGATTAACTGTTATAATACAAATATAATAAAATTAGTTGGGAACTGAAAAGTTTTTCGGATCTTTTTTCAAAAATTTTATTTTATGAATCAAGCTTCCATTGAGTGTCAAACTTATCACCCTTACTTCTATCCATGGTTCTTTTAATCAATTTCTTAGATAAGACACCTAATTCAGCTTCAGTCTTAGCATTAACTGGTCTTTTATAAAAATCATTAAATATTAGTTTATACATATCTATTGTTATATCAAACGGAACACCTGTCATAGTATTTGCTTCAATAACATAAACCTTACCATCTTGATCTTCCATAAAATCAAAACATAACAATGATAATGTTGGAAACTTTTTACAAAATGCTTTATTTACTTTAGCAAAATTATCAGGTAGTTTAGAGGGATCTTTTTTAGTATATTCAAATACCATTTCACTGTCAGCTTTACCATCGCCATTCTTAGCTTTATCATTTATAGGTTGTCTTTCTAACCATGCAAAAGGTTTACCTTTAAAATTAATAACTCTGTTCTCTGATTTCTTGTCTATGTATTGTGAATAGACATCAAACTTTGATTGATCTGCTTTATCAAAATCGTCTTTATTTTTAAATATTTGAATGCCTACACCAGAATGGCCTTCTGATGGTTTTGCTATTATAGGAAACCCTATCTTTAGCGCATCTTTTTCATTATAAACAGTTTTAGGTATGTTAGGACTTTCCCCTACGATTTCATGAAATAGCTTTTTTGATCCAGATTTTTTTACTTCTTCATTTGGATTGTATATAAAATTCTTTGGGAATTTTTTAGCAATCTTCTTAGTGAGTATTTTATTATAATTTAAGATAGGTATATTAGGATCCAATTTAATTGTATCTACGTTGTCTTGCCCTATGTGTTGAAATGCATCAGAACCTTCATTCCTAAATGCTTCATGCCCTGTCTCTGTGTTAACAGATACATAAACCTTGCCTAAATCCGACTCATTATTATCCTTCTTTTCTTCTAAGTATTGCTCAAATAATTTAATATGCTTCACTGTGATATTTTATTTTATTATATATCAAGGAAAATGGCATCAGATATCCATTGGTGTAAGAGATCATCATGAGGATCTACAGTATAGCTTGCATTACCATTAAAAATTAAATCATTCATTTGAAGCATTTCTTCTTCTAATTGTTTTAATCCTTCTAATGGTTTACCATTTGAATCAATCAGAAACTCTCTCATATTTGGATATGATGCCGGGTTAAATGATTTTTCTAACATCTCTTTTGCTAAATTAAAATGTCTTTCATATAAATGTAATGAATGTGCAATATGAGTATAAGTACCTAATTGTAATTCAGGATAATACTTTCTTAGATGTTCTAACATTTGCATCTGTAATAAACAAAAGAATGCAACATCAGTAGGTGTTCCTAGAATGAGATCATTGGACCTCATATCTAAAGTAAAGTTTAATTTATTATCTCTAATTTGAAAAATACCATTAAGAGTACATACAAAATCTTTATTACCATTCCACTGGTGATCTGGTTTATTAAAATGTAAAATGGCTTGCCTTGAATCTTTATCTTGAATCAGAGAATCTAAAGCCCATCGGTATTGATTTCTACCATCGCTTAATTCTTCTGTAAAAATAAGATTACCATAAGCAGAGTTTACAGAGCCATCTTTATTTTTAATCTGATCCCAGAATTTTGCATAAGGTGTAATAAAATCAGCATCTTTACGACCAGTAAAATACCAAACTAACTCTGCTGCAATATATTTAAATTGACTATTCCTACGAGAATTATCATAAAGACAAAAAGATGGATCCTCAATGACCAGGGCTGCATCGGACACTTCATTGATCTTCATACCTCTTGGTGATGATGTATACTGAGGATCATTTATAATATCACTCAATGCTAATTCATATGCTTGTGCAAATGTTTCTCCTCTATATGTTCTCATTTCTTTTTTTCAATTTTTCTTTTATATTATTATATGCCTCTTCTAATACAACTACGTATTCTACATATTTCCATTTCTTTGGATCTTCTGCTCTTAATCTTTTAGATTCGTTAAAAACTAAATCTTTAATCCCCTCGTAATGGGCTTTGTAAAGTATATCTTCGGCTGCTGACATTATTCAAACATATTTAGTTGTGGAGCTACACCCGTGATAGAATTTTCATGCATTAAAAAATCAATTATAATATTTGAAACTTCATTGGCACTCATTGTACCTATATTGAGGAGTAGCTTATTTTTAATCTTGCTTAAGCGATGAGCTCTATTAAAACCATCTACTTCTGCTTTAACTTCTTCTTCATTACCATAAAATGATTTTCCATCATCTCTCTTTAAAATAGTGTGAGGGTCATTTGTTAATGTAATTAAGTATAACTCTTGCCTTAGTTTATTTACATATCTTTTTTCAATATCAAATACATAATCACCAGAGTATTCTCTATAGAGTGGCGAGTAAACTGTTTCACCTAAGTGAGATCTATTAAAAATAATATTAATATCTTGGTCTTTAGACACCATCATAAGTTTAAACATATCATCATACATTTTTTGTGAATATGAAATATGCTTTTCTTTATCTCTTTTAAAGGGTAAAGAAGAATAATGTAATTTTTGAAATACTAAATTATTAATCTTTTCTATGATAAGATTCTGTTGGGTATCTTTACCTGTGTTATCGGTACCTTCTATGATAATGAATTTACTCATTGTTTTATTTTTATATGGTTAAAAGTTAGAATTGTTTATCTCAATATCAAAATCTGTAAAATTTTCAAAGTCTAAATTATCAGCTTCCATTCTACGATCAATTGAATCACCAGGCATTTCTCTTGCTTCTAATCTTTCTCTCCTAATTTCTTCAGGTACATTTAAGTATATGATAGTACATTCTTTCCTATCAATTGGATCAACATGACCTATACCTTTAGGTGTCATAATAAACAAGTTACATGATGTATCGAATTGTCTTTGGCTTGTACCATAATACCAACCATTAAATTCGATCCACTCATACCAATACCCTTGGTTAATTTTTGTTTTAAAATTTTCATCAGTTAAAAAGAAATAATCTTTACCATCAATTTCACTTTCTCTAGGTGGTCGAGTTGTATAAGATATCCCATACTGAAAACCTCGGCCGCTAAGTATCTTTCTCATGTGATCTTTACCGGCTGCAGCTTTACCTACTAAGATAACTTTATTCATCCTTTTTAGGAGCTTCTTCTGATTCAAACGTAGATTCTAATCTTTCTAAACAGTCTTCTGCTTCTGCTAGTGATTTTGTTTGATCAACCATTTCGTCAATGATCTGTGGGTGTTCACCTATACCTACTGGGTTAGTTAAGTAAACTGTTAATGTCGCGATTGCTTTCATCTTTTGTGCTACGAATTGAGCCTTAAGAGCTTCATAAAGAGCATTTGAATTTGTATTTGCCATAATTTAATTTATTAATAGTTGAGTGTGATCGTAATTATTTTTGATTTGTTCGTTAAAGAATTTTCCTTGTGATTCTGCTTTACATAAATCATCATATACAATTTGTTCTACATTCGAGTATTCATAAATCGCGCCTGACTTAAATTCAACTTTAAGAGACTTATTAGGAAAATTGTAAATGACTCTACTTATCATTGAAGAGTCGACCGAGGAGCTTTGTTCTATCATCATTTTTAATTTATTTTAGTAATTGTATAAAGTTTCTTTGCCTGTTCTAATGTTAATTGTTTAACTGCAGCAATCCAGGCCCATGCCTTTGATTTACTTATGGCTTCACATGCAGATACATCCCCACCTTGTTGCGTTTTAAATTTATACTTAGACATAATGTTGTTTATTTTTATATTGCTTTTTCTTAAAAGGTTTAATTATTTTAATGTTTTATTTAAAGTTTCTAAATCAGTTAGATACATTGCCTTAGGATCGGTACCTTCAATAATCTTCTTCTCTACTATCTTATCAGCTTCTTGTTTTAATAATTCATCAAACCTTTCTTTTGTTAAAGAATAAATAGGCATATTAAGAAGGTAATTATAAGATCCATCAATTTCATCATACTTATTATTTTCTAAATAGCTTATGATAGTTTTCTTAGGTACATTATTTACTTTAAGTTTTCCATCAATGATTTCTTTTATAAATCTTGACTTATTTGAAATGATAAGTAATTCTCTTTCAAGTTTTGTAATGAGATAAGACTTTCTGATATCATACCATGATAATCTTATATCGACAAAATGTTTAACTATTTCTTCTACCTTATTAAAAATCTTAAGTTTACCATTTTCATCAATAGTTGTAAGGTTTTCAGTTTCTTGTGAATTTATTTTTAATAAAGCCTCAAGTTTATTTTTACTTGCATATTCTTTTAGAATAGCTCTTTGGAATTTTAAAATATATTCTACTTTACCTGATGAATTATCATCATAATCTGTGATTATTCTTTTTTCAATTAAATTATTTAGATGTTCTTCATATCTTTCATAAGTAAAGCCTGGTGGTATTTCAGTTACCTTAACTGTTGTTGTATTTAAAACCTCATATAACCCACTTATCTTCCATGTTTTAGGATTAACTGTATCTCTGGTAAAAGTACCTGAGAACTCTTTTAACCAAGGTGGTAAGGGAGGCATTCTCTTATCCATTAGTACAGATATACATGCATTAACAACATCTTTAGGATTTCTATTTAAAATGTTTGTAGCAAACCCTACGGCGATACCAGACGATCCATTTAAAATGACAGTTGGTATAATAGGCAAAAAGAATTCTGGTTCAATTTTTTCACCTTCTTCTATTTTATTTTCTAATAATTCAAAATCCTTGTAAAGTAATCTAAAGTTTGGATATAATTTTCCACTAATATAACGAGGAGCACCAGCAGATGGGGATCTTAATGAACCAAATTGTCCTATACCATCTAAAAGAGGTAAAGAATTTTTAAATCCTTGTGCCATCCCAACCATTGAAGATTCTAAGGAAGTATTACCGTGGTGATAATATGCCTCAGCTGCTACTCTACCTGCTAATTGAAAAAGTTTCATTGGTTTTTCATTGCCATTTTTCCATATTTTATTTGCTATATAAACAACCTTCCTTTGTGTAGGCTTAAGTCCATCAATACAACTAGGAATAGCTCTATTCTCAACTACATACTTAGCATACTCTAAATACTCCTTATCAAAAAAATCTGTTACTGTTCTTTTACTCATATTTAAAATAATGATTTGTTATTTGTTTTATAAATTAGTTCTTCTCCTAATATCTTTTTCTTTCTTGGTTCTGAATCTTTAGAGAACCATGTATCTAAAGTATTTTTAAAATCCTTATCTTTAGTTAACGTAAATGTTTTAGGGTTGCTAATAATTTCTTGGTACTCTGCATTCTCTAATGCAGCAAGACCTTTCTTATATTCAATCGACCATGATGATAATGATCTTTGCTTTGATTCCCATTCTTTATATTCATTATCAGAATAAAAACTTAAAGTTTCTTTTCCTTTTTTTGCAACCATCAAAGGTGTTTCTACTTTTAATATTTTTCCTTGCTCAAATAATTCTGGCCAATACTTACCTAAGAAATTAATTAACAAAGCAGAAATAGAATTACCATCTACATCGGCATCAGTATATAACAATACTTTGCCATATCTTAAATCTTTAGGTTCATGGCCTATCTTCAGACCTAATGCAGCCATAAGAGATTGTACTTCTTTATTTTGCACAACTTTAGATGGTATCGATTCTCTTGCATTTACAAATTTACCTCTAAGTGGAAACGCACCTTGCATATTAGGATTTCTATATTGTCTAAATGCAGAAGATGCTGAATCACCTTCAAAAATAGCAAGAGTACAGTTGCTCCTATCCCCTCTCTTTTTTGCATCAATTAATTTAAGAACTTTAGTTTTATCTAAACCTTTGTTTAATTTTCTAAGTTTAGATCTTTCATCAGCATCTTTCTTTTGTTTAATCCAATCTAATACTGATTCAATTATTTCAGAATTTAATACTTGATTAAGTGTTTTATCAGAAAGTACATGAATACTACCGAAGTCCTTAGGTTCAGTAATAAGTTTTTCTTTTGTTTGAGATGAGAATGCAGGATTAATAATAGTAGAATTAATAAAAAGATATAAATGATTTTTTAATTCAGAAGGTTTTACATCAACTCTATGTTTTCTTTTAATCTTATCTCTAAGGAATTGTGTAATTTGCCAGGAGATGTTATCTACATGCTTTCCGCCATCTTTAGTTTCAACAGAATTAACAAATGATATAGTTTTAAATCCTGAAGTAGAATGACCTATACCTATTTGCCAATTTTCTGATTGTTCATAAAATACTGGAGTTGTATATAATTCAGAATATTCTTTAAAAGATTTAAATCTAATAGGATCTTCATTTAACCATATTTTTAAATTAGGGTTACATGCTGCAATATCATAAAGTCTTTTTTCAATCATTTGAATTGAAGCTTTATCTATCTTAGTCATACCGAATCTTTCAAAATCAGCAATATAAGAAATTTCAGTAAATCCTTTCTTTTGTGGTTTTATAACAGGTTGAGTTTTCTTTGCCATGTTATTTGAAAAGGTTTGTGTAAACCTTTTCTTCTTATCACAAGTATCAATTGTAAATTCTTTACTAAAGATATTTGTTAATGTACTTCCTACACCGTTTGTACCTACAACAGTTCTTTGTTCAGTATCATCAAAATTACTTCCAGTTTTTAAATTACTGAAAATCATTTCAGGCACCCACTCATTATATTTTTTATGTATTTCTACAGGAATGCCACCATTATCCCAAATGGATATTTTATTTGTAGTAACATCAATAGTAACCTTTACTTGATTAAGCTGGACATTTCTTTTATGTTCATCTACAGAATTAGATACAATTTCATCAAAGAGTTTTAGAAAGCCAGGGTTATAAGTGATTTCTTTAGGTATGAGTTTCCAACTTCTCCTATCTAAGAGATAAACTTCTTCAGTATGAGGCTTAACAGAACCAATGTACATACCAGGACGGAGTAATACATGTTCTGTGTCTGTAAGTTTTTGATATTTCTTTTCTATGCTTACTGCCATTCTTTATTTTTTATATTGATAATTTCATAAAGGTTTAATTACCTACCAAATTTTGTTCTTAAAATTAAGTTTAAGTATTGATGATAAATGTTAACAATCGTGGTATTATTTTTGCTTATCCATTTATTATGAAAGTTATTAATAAGTTGCTTAATAGCAGGATAATGCAAAATAGTATTAGATTTATTCGTAATGACTTTCTCTACCCATTTCATCTCATCTCTAATTTTAGATATCTCCATCTTTATTTTTATGTTTTTTATTTCTCTTGTATTTCTTTTTGTTTCTTACAGGAGTTGGTACACGAAGAGCATCAAACCATTCTTGTAAAGTTAATCTAACTTCCTTTAGTGTTATGCCTTCGTTTCTCTTTTTCATAATCTATTTAATCCACTCCTCAAAGCCATGAGTATATGCGTCAATAGGATCCATTTCTGGTGATTCATCTAAAAGCTTCTCTGCATATTGTTTTACCTCAGCCCTTAGACCATAAGCATTTGCTTCTGTTAAGATCTCCTCAATGTGTTCTTCTTCGGTTATCATCCGATACGGTGTCTGTGCTTTCATATTTATTTATGTAATATTACAAATTCTCCAAAATGTTTATCGAAAACTTCTAATAGGTTATCGTAATCCCCACCCATCATTGATGCGGTGAGTTCTCCTCTTTCATCAGGTTGATAGTGAAGTTGCTTTGCTAATTTTTGTGCTAATGCAATTAATGAAAATGCATTGCCATCAGGACCACTTAGGTCTACGTGGATTGTTCCGGATCCAGGCATAGGTTTAGTTGTTATTGCCATTATCTACTTTGTATTGATTCAACCTTAGACGTACCAGTATTAATCATTGCAATTACGTTATCCCAACGATTAGCATCAGCTTCCCACTCAATGTCATGTTTCTGGAAATCCATTTGCCAATTAGAAATTGCAAATCCGTTTCCATTTAACCTAAAGTCGCCTTCAGTATTTTTACTAAGTTTTAGGTAATGAACATTGTCACACATAGCACTTACAGTCTTAAAGATAACTTCTCTAGGCTTACTTTTTACTTGATCGTCTAGTTGAGGTGGGTTGTGGATTAATTTTTGATACTTTGTCATGTTTCAGATTTTTATTTATATTATAAATATAATCAATTTTGTTGGGATCTGAAAATTTTTATGAGACTTTTTTCAAAAAAGTTATTAACAATTTACAAGACAGTGTTTTCTGCTCTCATTTTTTCCATGAGCTTACGAGATATGATTTTTACTTCTTTTGAGAATTCACCTTTATCAATAATCCATTGTATATACCTTGAATCTGTTTCGTAAACTTCTTTAAAAGCTTTTCCTTTATTTTTTCCAAAGTTAAATATAATTTCTCGTTTGCCATTAATTTCTGCAAATTTATATTTACCACTTAAATCAACTTGATCTTTTCTTGCTTCATTTACAACTTCATCAATTTCTGTTGCAGTTTGGGGCATATCATAAAGTTCTTTTTGTTTTTGGAATATTTCCATAGTTGCACGAATATCAGTATCGGCTCTATGAGCACCTTCCAAATCTTTTCCTGTATATTTTTTATATGCAGTACTTAAATCTCTCCTTTCATATTTTGAGTAAATAAGGAAGGGATCTATTATAGCTCTTTGTCTATGTTGGAATGCAATACCTGACCGCATGAATTCCTCAACGAGCATTGGTACATCAAAATAGAGTGCGTTATATCCACCGAGATCACTATCACCAATGAATTCTAAAACTTCTTTTGCAATATAATCAAAAGAATCTTGATCTTCTAACATTTCTAGTGTAATGCCATGTTTATCAATAGCCTCAGGGCTGGATACTATACCAGGTCCTGGATTAACTAATGATTGAAAAGATCCGATTTCATTACCATCCGAATCGGTTTTGATCATTGCTATTTCAATAATTCTATCACTAGATGTATTTACTCCTGTGGTTTCTAAATCAAACCATACTACATTGTTTACTTTTGTCATAACTATACTATTTTTAGATTCTCTCTGTTAAATTTTATATAGCTAAAAAGGAAAAAGGTTTTAAGAAAATAGAAAATTAATCTTCTACTACGATTTTTATAGATCGTATTGCTCCTGGTAATGATTGCATTGTAGTATTTAAGCCTGCTAGTGTTGAGTTTAATTTACTAAACATTTTACTATCTCCACTAGGTTGCTTTTTGCCACCACCTAAGCCTATAGCATCCATGGCTGTATCTAACATGCCGCCAACGCCGCCACCGCCGCCACCGCCATTGTCAGCCATCATGTCTCTAATTTCTTCTACAGCTTTAGCTAACTGTTGATATGCTTCTTTATTACGCGACAAATCCCCAGCACCCTTAAACATATTACCTAGTGCATCGGCTTTACTGATCTCTATTGAATTAACTGCCGCCGCTATACTTTGTAAATCAGTACCAGCTTTGGCCAATGAGCCGTCTTGTGCATAAGTTGATAACTCTGTTATAAATCCTTGCATATGATCTAAGTCACCCTTAAAAGTTTCATTCTGGTAATATTTTATAAAAGTATCACCAATAGAAGTAAATATTGATTCTATACTTTTTGCAATAGCCGTAGGGTTTTCTAAATCTGCGAACGATTGTAGCCCTTTAGCAATATCAGTTAACGCAGCACCTGCACCATCTACATTTTCAATACCTTTCTGAACTAAGTTTTCATCCCATGAAAAAAGCCAATTGCCATCAGTCTCCTCCTTACCACCAATCACAGCAAACGCATCACCTACAAATGTTAATGAATTTTTAACTGCATTTGCAAGATTACCATTAGGGCCGAAGTCAACGGTTTTAGACATTTCAGCAAATGTTTTTAATCCGGTTGCAATATTTGTAAGTTCTGCACCAGCTCCCTTTACAGCATCAATACCTTTCTCTACAGAGTTTTCATCCCATGAAAATATAAACCATCCATCAGATTCCTCCATCCCACCAATCGCACTAAATGCAGTTGATACAAAGGATAATGAATTACCTACGGCCGTTGCAAGTTTACCACCTTTACTGAAATCAATACCTTTTTCTACTAATTCTTGGAAAGTTTTTAATCCTGTTGCAATATTAGTAAGTTCTGCACCAGCTCCTTTTACAGCATCAATACCTTTCTCGGTAGCATTTTCATCCCAACTGAATGGACCCCAAGAATCTTCAGTTTCATCTCCACCAATAGTAGCAAAAGCTTTACTGACAAATCCTAAAGTATCAGCTACAGCTATTTGTAAGAATCCACCTTCTTGGAAAGACTCGCTAGTTAATCCATAATTTTTTCGTAAATCTAAAAACGCTTTTAAACCACCTGTAATATCTGATAGAGCCTTGCCTGAACCTTTAACGGCATCAATACCTTTTTCAACTTTATTCTCGTCCCATTTAAATGGACCCCAAGAATCTTCAGTTTCCATACCTCCAATAGAAGCAAAGGCTATACTTAAGAAACCTAATGTATCTGCAATTGATACTGCTAAGAATCCACCTTCTTGGAATGCAGATGCATCTAATTTATATTTCTTTTTAAGATCTAAGAAAGCAGCCAACCCTTTTGTAATTTCAGCAAGAGCTTTACCAGAATCCATTACAGAATCAATACCTCTCTCGGTAGCATTAGGGCTAAATGTATTTCCAAACACTGCACCAAATAATCCACCAGGACTTGCAGGTTCTCCACCGGCCTGCGCGAATGCTCCACTAACAGAACCTAGTGCAATTGCAAGTTCTTTGGAATCCTGCTCATCAAATCCTACTGCCTTAAATGTAGTAAGACCTTTAGACAATTCTTGTAATGCCAAACCAGCAGCACCATACATAGCAGCGGCCGCTACACCTGCACCACTTTGTACAACTCTACTAAATACATTACCTACATTGGATAAGAAACCTGCTTCAGGATCCACACCTGAAAACGCAGCAGCAACAGCACCTAATGTATATGATAAATCTTTAGCCTCTTTTTCTTTAAAGTCTACATTTTTCATTGCTTGTAAACCAGGGGCTAATAATAAAAGAGCACCACCTGCTGCTGCATATAACACAGGACCTAATAACACAGTACCAGCCGATGCCGCCACTGCTAATCCTGCCAATGCCATTATTCCACCAATGGCTAACAATATTCCACCTTGTACTAATACATCACCAAAGGTCATTCCTTTAGTAGATTCTGCAAATGGGGTATATCCCATACTAAATAAATATAATCCTAAACCATTAACAGCTAATGCTAATCCACCTTGTAGAATATTCATATAACCAAATTTACCTACTAATGCGGCAGCACCACCAATTGCTAATATCGTAGCACCTTGGATAAGAACATCACCTATTTCCATACCTTTAGTTGCAACTGCAAAGTATCCTAATCCTAAGGCAAAGGGTATTAATGCTAATCCTATGACAGCAAGACCTAATGCACCTCTTCTAACTCTTTTAGCTATCTTCTTACTACCTAATATTGCAATTGCCCCAGGTATTAATACTAATGAAGCCACCATTCCTATTAAAATAGCCGGAGCTAATATAATAAACATTGTAGATAATGCAAATAAACCTATACCTATTGCAAATGATTTTAATGCATCACCTACTTTATCTAAGGTCTTTGCACCTCTGTTAATTCTTTGTGAGATTTTCTTACCACCTAATAATGCAATTGCAGCACCTACAACCGTCATAGATAATATTAAAAATGGTATTGCTAACATACCAGGGATAAGTAATACTGCAGATAACGCTAATGCTTTGGAGAATTTCATTATAGAATCACCTATAGCACCAAGAGCTTCTGCTCCTTTCTTTGCATTTTTTGGTTGAGTTTTAGATAAAGCTTTATCTAACTTAATTATGTAATTTGTAAATTTATCAATAGCAGCCTCAGGTACAAATAACCAAAGCATCATTGCCTTTGCAGATATCATTGCTGATGCTGATACTAGAGACACTGCTTTTGCCCCAGCTTCTACTTTTTTAGGGTTGACATTCTGGAATGAATCAAGTGTATCCCCAACAAAACCTTTAAATTTAGTTAATGATTTTTTAGGTACTAATAACCATAGCATCATTGCTTTGGCTGTTAGCTTTGCACCAAGACCTAAATCTTCTAATGTGGCACCAGCATTACTTTTCTTAGCCCCTCCACCCTTTTTACTAAACATTCCACCTAAAGGATTTCTAGAGGTATTTGCTTCAATAGCAGTTAGTAAATCAGTCTGTGCCTTTAGCTGATTGAATATAGCAGCATCTAATCCACCACCTTTGGAACTACCAGTAGAAACTGCAATAAGAGCATCTATTTTTTCATTAGTGCTCGTAGTAGCAGCCTCTATTTTGGATAGAGGATCCATTAAATCTTTAAGAGTTACAACAGCCATTCAATATATTTATTTAAAACTTCGGCATACTAATGTTAGGCATAGATGGTGCTTTAAAAGAATTCATCTGTTTGCCCATAGACCTAGTCATGCTGTCAGTATTATATTTATCCGAATAGGATTGAGTATTCTGTTTATCCTCGTTATTACGATCCTTGAGAATCTCATTAAACATTTCTAAAGTAAATTCATATTCATAAAAAGGAAGCAAATCCAACTCAGATGGTTGGAGATGCAACTTTTCTAATAATAGAACTCGGACTTTATAAAAGTTCAGAAGAGATATCTTGAATAATAAAGAGAGCTTTGATCCCGCCGGGAAACGTGAGCGGAACTGTGACCTCCTCACCACAGCTTTCACATGGATAGTTAAACGCAGGCTTAACTCCAATTTTTGCTTTTTCTACTAATCTATAAATAATTGAGTACTTACTGGCATCCCATCCTTGGAAACTCGTAATGGCCGAAAATATTTCTTTATCTTTAAATCCTCTCCATTCTCGTTGAATGTAAGGTAAGATAGCAAGGGATGATTTATCCCAAGGTTTATTTTGTTCTTCTCGTTATCGTATCCAATCAGTAACAGATCTCATAACACCAATTGTAGGAGGTGCAATTACAATTTCACCATGATTCTTAGTTGGTACAGTAAAACATTTATTAGTTGCATCATAATATTTTTCCAATAACTCATCGGCTTCATTAAACTGAAGACTATCAGTTCTAAGTTCAACTGCTTCTTGTGATTTACATGTTCCTGTTTTACATTTAGTTTTACCAACAGGCATCATCAGTTTGTTTTCACCTTCTTTAAATGTTAACTCCCTAATACATAAGATTAGGTATATCCTATCCTCCTCTAATACATCTCTATATGAACCACGTTGTGTACCATACATAATTTTTGTACAGTTCACTAGAAGTGAGTTTAGCTTTTCATCTACATCTAAAATGTTTTCTTCGTCCAATGTAGAAAATTCTCTAATCTCACCAACCCTTGCGGCTCTAATATGAAGTTGAAAATCATCTCTATAAAACTGACCACCTGATGGAAATACTGATAAGTCTAATTTAATATATCCAGTTAAAGATTGTATTCTTTGTATCTCTGGATCATCTATAGATGTTATACCAGATCCCCTGGTCGTATCTACTTTACCTAGGTGAGTAATATTCCCTTCATTATTGGTTTTTGTCTCAACTTCAGCTTTAGTATCTATGATACCTTCTGATTCCTCGAACTCTTTTTTAATATTGTCTTCGTGACTGCTCATAATTATTTAGTTTTTATTAATTGTTTTTCTGGGGCTGTTTCAGTTACTATATGCTCTACAATTAGATTACGAACATATTTTGATACTGGTAATGGCCTTGATTTATTTTCCATTGATTTTTGAATGATGATTGTGTTTAAATTATCCTCATCTTCTGGTGTTAAAAGAACTTGCAATTTTTTTGTAAGTTTCTTTTTTTGTGGAATCATTTCTTGTACGCTTTCATTATATCCATATTTAGGATTATCGGCTTTATATTTTTTTATCCAAAATTCTAGCCTTTCCATTATATGACTTAATGATTCTTCAGATTTAAATTCTTCAAGATTAGTTTTTGCAAAAGACCTTGTACCAAAGTCTTTTACTGCTCTCTTAATATATTTACCTGACCCTAGATTATTAGGGTTATCATTAACTGAATAACCTACATAAGTTTTTCCATCTACTGTGTTTTCTACTTTAAAGATAGTCATATGTTTTTAGATTATATAATTTATAATATATATTGGGTTACATACAAAAAAACTGGGAATATTAAAGTATTCCCAGTTTTAAATTAATTTGTATTAAGCTCCTACGTTCTCTTCAACCCAATGATCACAACGATAAGTCATTGATAATTCAGAAGGATCTGGAGTTTCATAACTCAATTCATCTACAAAATCAGGTGAACCTGTAGGGAATACATCTTTACAAGTAATCTTTCTAAAGATATCACCTGCTCGGTTATATTGTACAATGATCATACTTCCTACATAGTCTTTCTTTAATCCCATTTCACCAGTTAATGGATCATAGATTAATTTGTACCAATTACGGAATGTATTGTAAATGTAATTTTCATTAGCTTCGTTTAAGTTAAGACTAAAGTTAAGTGTCAGATCTAAAACTGTGGTTCCTGGCATACTTGCAAATGAACGATCAGCAAATTTGTATTTCTGACCTACTGCATCTACGGCTGGATTCAAAGCATTTAAACCTCCGATAGTTTTAACTTGCTCTAAGATTAAACCCGTATCATCTCCTAATGGTGAAAATACAGTCACCTCAAATAGGTTAGGCTGAATAGGTTCATACCTTTGGCTACTGGCCCTTGATTGGGTATAATGTGGTAGTGGCATAGTTTATTTTATTTTTTTTATATATTCTCTTTTAGTTACCTCTTATTGGAAGTTTCCTGCACTAATTGCTCCTGTTTTCAGAATTGTAGTTCTCTGTACGAGAATTTCCATTCCTCTTACTGGTTCAATATATGTATCTAAGATACCTACATTTTGATCAATAACTTCTGGTGTGTTATTAGTTTCATCCATTACATTTTTGTAATCGTAAACACCATCATCATTTTGAACCGTTGATAAGAAGTTATCAGCAAGTGTTTTAATTTCCAATCTAGTTTGTGCTGTATTAAATTCAAACAGATAGTTTTTAAGGATTGCTTCAATTCCATCTTGGATATAAATTACAACCTCTCTACAATTAATTGAACTTAACGCAGATTTTGTAATCTGCTGTGCAGTTTTATTTGCAAAGATTGTTGGGCCAGTTCCACTTTGGAATACAATTGGATTTAATCCAAATGGTTCTAAGTATTCTCTATCCTCTTTTCCAAGATTGATTTCCAATCCTACAACTCCAGTTCCACCTACAACACCTCGACGAACTCCAGCAACCAATGACCACGGTAATGCGTTTTCATATTTTGCAATAAAGTTATTTGAAACATATGCAGCTGGTACAACATTTATATTCCTACCTAAATCCCTAACAGTAATAAACGGATAGTAGAATGCTCCCCAACTTGCACCTTGTGTTGGTGAAGGTAATGAGTATCTTACAGTAGGATTCAATGCAAGATCACCACCAGTAGAAATAAATCTAGATGATAAACTTCCAGTTAGATCTTTAAATGATGGATCAGTATTATCCTTAAAGTCTTTAGCTGATGGAGCATTTAATATTGCAAATGCATTCTTTCTAGTAGAAGCTAATACTGTATAGATGGATTTAGATCCACTTTCAATACCGTTTCCAAATGTATCTACAATATATCTAAAGTTAATTACATCTCTATCAGTTAATGCTTTAAATAAGTTGGTTCCATTTAAAGTACCATTTAAAATTTCAACTTGTCTATCATTTGTTCCATTAGGTATATGTGATGGTGTTAATTTAAATCCATCTAATGTAAATACATTTAAATAATCAATCCACTTATCTATTGGATAATACAATTCTACTTTTACAATACCTGCAGCGGTTGTTGTTGATATTTCACTTTGGCATGTTACTAATACAGCAGTTGTGTTTGCAGGAATAGTACTATACTGAGCAGTTGTTAAACCACCCTGTACAACATTTATTCTTGTTAACCTTGAATGTGGTGTATTTACATTTCCTTCAAAGTTTACTAAATAGTTTCCTACTACTATAGCAGCAATATCAGGATTTGTAGTACTAATCAATACTTGGTTAGGCTTTAATGCAGGTTCAGTTATTGAACTCGCTATAATATCAATAGAAACGTTGTTTGCACCTTTTAGTGTTTGTATTCCTAATGTACCTGCAGCATAAGTAACAGCTTTAGTATTCAAAAAGAATCCTGCGCCACCTAAAGTAAATTCTACGTGTGGGGTTATTGAATTAAATGCATCTTGCTCATAAGGAGTTACTTGCACAGATGGTAAGTAATATGTTGAATCCGAAATAGGAACTGTTGATAACGCAGATGTCGGTGATGCAGTATGAATGAATCCATAATCTAAAGCATTAAATACTAAATATGAAGTTGCTTGTGTTGTAACACCACCTATTGTTGTTTGATATACTGCCTCGTCTCCATCAGTAAGAGTACCGTTTGAGAATTGACTGTATAATATAGAACCATATCCACCTATTATATTTGAGTTTGCTGTATCACTTGTTGGTTTTTCATCAGTTACAAATCCGAAGTCAGATTCATTAATATATGTATATGTTGCCCCAGTGATATTATTAAAATCTCCTGGTACAACACCACCTACAGATGAAAGTAACAATGTTATAGTATTACCTACAACCTGAACAGATGTTACAGGAACGTATTCAGCGTTACCTAATAAATAAGTACCTACTGCCGTTGCACTGTTTGCTGTAAACAATGAGAATGCATCCCATAAGGAATCTCCACTAGCACCTACAACTTGAATTTGTATATCTCCACTTGTTAATTGAGTTACATTTATAGCCTCAGTTGATTGAGCGACTGTATTCGGTGTAGTTCCAGTTCCAGCATAACTTACATCTGAGACGATTGCTCCACTATATGATAAGAAATTAACATCCTCTTGGAATGAAGTAGCTTGAGTATATTCAAGGTTATGACCTATCATATCAATTCCACCTGCAACACCATCTAATAATGTATCTCCATCAAATAAATCTTCATTCACTGCTACAAATAAACCAGTTGATGCTGTATCAGCATTAATAACTTTTTCAACGAAAAGGTTATTACCTAATAAATCTGTAAAGTTAGGAAGTAAAGATGCAGTGTAAGTTGCGATAACATTAACTTCTGATTCATTAAAGAATTCAGCAATTTTAGTATCACTTGCATCTGAATCAAATAATCTTCTTTTTAATCCTTGTACTTTATCAAAATATGTTTGATAAATTGGATCTGCAGCAAACCTCTCATAAGGAGTTGCTGAAGTAAAATCTCCACCAAAGTTTCCATCAATTATAAATACATCAACCAAGAAGTCAGATACTAAACTATCTTTATTTAAATATCCTGGTACATTTGCAGCACCATACCATTCTTCGGCAGTTACATTAAATCCTGTTGAATTTGCATTAGATGCCTTTCTTACGATAACTGAAATAGGACTTTGTCCTAAATTTGTAAAGTCTAATAAGTCGTTTGTAGTTGCAGAATTAAAATCTAATTTATTGGCTCCTACATTATCTAAGAATGCATCTGAATCAGGATAAAAGAATTTATCTCTATTGTACATTTTTTGGTATTCAGCCAAAGCACCGGTATTAGCCTGTATATCAGGAGTAGCAGCCGTACCAAATTTAAAGTATTCAACTTTGTCTGTTTTATTCAAGTTTAATAGATTAAGTGCAAGAATCGGTCCTCTTTCCAACGCTGCTAAACAGCTTCGGTGGAAAAATGAATCCTTTCTTTCTAAGTTTCTGTCAATATCACCGTAAACTTGTTTAAAGAATGCGGTGTCAGGTACAAATACTGGAGTATTGAAAGGTCCCGTTTTGGAGAAACCAACAATTAATCTTGTCTGATTAGCAGGAATACTAACTACTTGTGATTTGTCAAATTCAAATCTGTAGGTTCCTGCAGCTTTAATCGAAGCGATTTTCGGATCTAGTGCCATCTTATATTATTTTTTTTATTTGCTTTTTTTATATATCCACCAACGATTAGTTTTTTATACTAGGTCATAAATATCAAAATTCAGTTGACCGCCTTTCGCATCTTGTTCTAAGATAGTATCAATTTTATCTTGGATACTCTGCTCAGCTACATCATGTAACTCTTCAGCAAAATCAGAGAAGTCTAAAGTAAAAAAGAATTCAGAGCTATTTATGCATGTCATTATTAAGTCGTCATGACCTAGTTGACCAGCATAGCTCCCATTTGGTAACTTACCGAATGTTGCAGCTTCATAAACAGTTTGCTTATCCCTTATTACTATTTTATTTTGAGCGATATATTTTTTAAAGTTTTGACAGAAAATTGGTTTATTATCTTTCTTTACTTTGAGGCCGAATTGTTTAGTTTTAGCATCTATACGGTGTTTAAATTTAACAACGCTCTCCTCATCAAAATCATTCCTCTGTGGAAATACTGTTTCCATTCTCTTAATTAATTCTCCACCAAATAAATTCCATTCAATAATTAGCTTTACGTTTTCAGAATGAAAAACATCATAAGATAAAATATAAAGTGCTTTAGCAAATTCTTCTATAGTATGTTCATTGCTTCTAAATCTGCCTACTTGCCTAATCCTGTAAAAATCAATAAAACTACCAGGAGAAGATACTTTCTTCCAATCAACTTCATCCATGACTTCTATTTTAAAAATATTAATAATAGAATAATCTCCACGAGTACCTTCAGCAATATCAACAGAGAAACACCAGTAATTCTCATCTTCTTCAGCATCATCTAAATTGAATTCAGGATCCCATAATAAACCAGCATAATCAACATCTTCATCTTCAAATTCTACTACTTCTTTATGAATAAATTCTATTTGATTAGTTGTTAATTTTTTAAGACTATCAGCTCCTAATAATAGTGAAGAGCCTGCTATAAATTGATTTCCGTATTGTCTATTGAATGCCTCGTCGCTTCCTAAGTTTGCAATTTCTTGTTTTGCCCAAGCGTCATCCCTACCTGGTACATCCCACCAATCAACCCGGAACGGTACATATTCACTTAATCCTCTATCAGCAGCATTATAGATGTCATAGAACTTATTAAATCCATTAGGCGTGCTAGTTATTATAACTTTTGAATTGGTAGATGCAGATACCGTTGGATACACGTTTTCATAAAAGGTATCTACAAAGTTTGCAGGTATATGCGCAAACTCATCCATAAACAATAAATGAATAGTAAAACCAATTGCAGCTTTCTTTGTAGTAGTCTGTCCAATTATTCTACAACCATTATCAAATTTAGAGTTAAACACATCCCATTTAAGAGTACCGGGCTTGATAAAGAAAGGTAAATGTTCTAATATAGTTTTACCTTTATCAATGATTTCTCTTGTTGTAGCACCCTTATTTGAA
>Ga0114918_10000904_pt1 | contig 26085 bp, 27 predicted proteins | sample LantaG_FD_87015 | JGI IMG/M metagenome (GOLD analysis project Ga0114918, IMG submission 87015) | Deep subsurface microbial communities from Baltic Sea to uncover new lineages of life (NeLLi) - Landsort_02402 metaG | ecosystem: Environmental > Aquatic > Marine > Oceanic > Sediment | place...
ACCGCTTCTTCCCATCCGTCATTCTGAACGAGGCAAAGCCGAGTGAAGAATCCCGCTTAAAAAGAGATTCTTCGCCCGCCTTCGGCGGACTCAGAATGACGGATGAGAAGGGCTCAGAATGACTAAGAAGTAGCCGTGCAGAGGTCTTTTAGAACATGGCAATAACACCATGTTCTAACACGGAATACTTGAGATTATACCCAATTTTTAAGTTTTTTGTCAATCTTTTTTTTATAATTGTCAAATTAATTGAAATACTTTGAAAAACAGCAAAAAGTGAAGGATTAGGTTTGTGTATATGCCGCTGGCTAGGTCATCTAACATTATGCCCCAGCCTCCGTGCAGTTTTTCGAGTTTTTTTAGGGGGGGGATTTTTATGATGTCAAAAGTGCGATATAGAATAAAACCTACTATTATTACATTTACATTTAACGGAATGAACAAAAATGCGGGAAAAATGTTCGCGAATTCGTCTATTACGATAAACGCGGGATCTTTTTGAATAGACCCTCTTTCCACCATTCCGGAAGAGATCACTCCGGCTGTGAATAATATTATGAACGCGGTTATATATAGGAACACATTGGAATGCAGTAATAGGCATAATAGAAGTCCCGCGAAACTTCCCGCGGTGCCCGGAGCGATCGGGAAATAACCTATACCGCACACTGTCGCAATAAGATCATGTATGTTTTTACTTTTTTTCATTTTCTGTTTTTTCTCTTGCCTGGCTCCACACGTCATAGGGCGTGCCGTACGCCTACGTGGGAGTTATTTGCCGTCGGAGTTTAGTAGGTATTTTTTGTTGCCTGTCAAATATGATATGCCGCTTATTAGGGTTAGAAGAACTGTTATGCACATCATGATAAAAATTACCTGACGATACCAATATTCAAAAGACGCGTTCCAGAAACCACATACGCCGACACCAGCTTCTTTAATCACTATGAACGCGAGTATCAGGATGATGGACGCCATTTGGGAAACTGTTTTATGTTTACCGCCTCTTCCGGCAGGAAGCACTTCGTTGTTTCGAAAAGCCACAATCCTGATACTTGTAATTATGAGTTCCCGCGTGATGATAATAACTACCATCCATGCCGGAATCAGTTTCATCTCGACAAACGCGAGAAACGCGGCAAGCGTCATTATTTTATCCGCCACGGGATCCATAATTTTTCCGAAATCGGAAACGATATTATATTTTTTCGCGATAAATCCGTCCAGGTAATCCGTAAACGCCGCGATAATGAAAATCACCAGCGCCGTTATTTTCGCGGGCAAACCATTTAAAAAAAGAAACGACATAAACACAAAAACCAGAAAAATTCGGGCTAATGTAATTTTATTCGGCAGATTCACAGTACCTCCCCGAGAAGATCATATTCTAAAGTGTCGACTATTCTCGCTTTCACAAAATCTCCCGGTGTAATGTTTTTGCCTTTTAAATAAACCAGTCCGTCAACTTCAGGCGCGTCTATCGCGGTTCTGGCGATAAATTGCTCGGAATCTTGGGAATCACATTCGTCAACTAAAACTTCAATTTCCCTGTTCAGCATTTTCTGATTATGTTCGATAGAAATTCTTTGCTGAAGCTCCATAACCGCCCGGAATCTTTCTTTCTTTATTTTTAGCGGTATCTGGTCTTTAAACCCCGCGGCGGGAGTTGTTTCTTCGGGCGAGTATACAAACGCCCCTAAACGTTCAAATTTAACGTTTTTCAAAAAATTTATAAGCTCGGCGAACTCTTTGTCTGTCTCTCCCGGAAAACCTACGATCACCGAAGTCCGTATCGCGGCATTTGTTTGTTTTCGTATTTTTTCGATAAGACACATGATTTCTTTTTTCGTCGTGTGCCGGTTCATTTTGTTCAATATTCTATCATTTATATGTTGAAGAGGCAAATCCACATATGGACAGATATTTTCGCTCTTTGCGATAATGTCTATAAGCTCGTCCGTAAAATGCGCCGGGTGTGTATACAAAAGGCGTATCCATCTTGAGGTCATTAGGGGTACTATTTTTGTAAGAAGATTCGCGAGCGATGATCTTTCGGATTTATCCATACCAAAAGAAGTTGTATCCTGTCCTATGAGAACAATTTCCTTGATGTCATGATCACCTTTTAGAATTCTTATCTCTTCGAGAACGGATTTTATGTCTCGACTGCGGCGCGGGCCTTTAAGACCGGGAATCACACAATACGAACATTTATTGGAACAGCCCTCCTGTATTTTTACATAGGCGTAGTGCGATGGAGTTAAAAGTGTTCTTTTATAGGAATGATCATAAAGAAAATCGGGACATGGGTTAACAGTTTTAATTTTTTTGAGGGGAAAAAGCGCCTCAATCGCGTCCGGTATTTCGGCAAAATCAGAAGTGCCGAAAATACCGTCTATTTCCGGTATTTTTTTCGCGAGTTCATCCGGATATCGCTGGGCGAGGCATCCAAAAACAATAAGTTTTTTAATTTTTCCTTCAGTCTTTAAATTCGCGAGCTGAAGAATTATATCGATAGATTCCTGTTTGGCGTCTTCTATGAAAGCGCACGTATTTACTATAGCAACATCCGAGAATTCAGCATTCTGAACAATATTAAAATTTTTTGTTTTTAAAAGCCCCAGCAAAATTTCACTATCAACAAGATTTCTCGCGCAACCCAAACTAAGAAGAAATACTCTCTTCATTTAAAACGATTACTCCAATTCTACTATCCATCTATCTCCGACTCGTATTCCCTTGTCTGAGACCTGTATGTTCTTAACGACTCCCATCGCGAAGGAATTGACCTTACGGGTATTGACGACAAAATCAAGGACATCCGCTTTCCCTGTCCATACGGTAAGAGTGCCGGCTGATTTCCATATTTTAGACTGGCCTTTTTCAAGAACCCCGGCAAAAAGCATCTTCTCTCCTTCATTTACCTGCACCCACACTTTTCCGCGGGCTTTTAATCCAAGTATAACCGTCGGAGCCGCCGGAGGGTTTGAAACTTTTTCTTCATTCGAAGATTCTTCATCTGCCGCGCCGGAAGTTTTTGTTTTTTCTTTTTTTGTCGTTTTTTTCTTAACGGCCATCTCTTTCTGCCGGCTTGTTTTCACTTTATCATTATTTTCTCCCGATAACAATTTTGATCTTACCGTGTTAAAAAGTATAAAAACTAAAATAGTTAAAACCACCGAAAGTACCGCGACAAAGATAAGTTTTATTTTTTCACCGCTTGATTTTTTTTCAGCAAAAACGGGCAATGCTTCTTTTCTGCGTTTTTCACTTTCGCGGGCTTCTTTTTTAAGTTCTTCTTTTTTGAGTTCTTCTTTTTCCTGTTTTAGCTGTTCCTTTTTCGCCTTTTCTTCATTCTGTTTCAAGTTAAAACTTTTTCCCGGAACGGAAGCGGAAACAGATTCGTATTTTTCTAAGATCTTTCCCGTGTCCAGCCCCAGAAACGCCGAATATTGTTTCAGGAAACTTTTTAAATACGGCTTATGGATCTGATCAAACCGTCCACTTTCAATCTTCTTCAAAACCTCAGGGTGTATACGGCTTTTTTTATACACGTCTTCAATTGTAACATTCTTTTTTTTTCTGGTTTCGAAAAAAAGTTTTCCGATCTCTTTTACTGATGTCATAATTTTACTCTTTCGCTTGTTCGATTTTTTCAATTAATATTTCTCTGGGTTTGGCTCCGTTATAGCCTCCGATGACCCCTTCATCTTCCATCTGATCTATGATTCTGGCGGCTCTGGTATAGCCTATGCGCAGTTTACGTTGAATTATGGAAACCGACGCCTGTTTGGTCTGCATGATCACTCTAAGCGCTTCCCGATAAAGTTCGTCTTTTTCCTGCGCCGCGGCGCACGCCGTCTTATCCGGTTTCATCGCTACGCCTTCAACATATTGCGGTTCCGCCTGGTTTTTTATAAATTTTACCATTTTTCGTATTTCGCTGTCTTCAACCAAACTGCATTGGCCGCGCACTTCCGTCATCGCGCCCGGCTGCATAAACAGCATATCTCCGCGCCCCAGAAGTTTTTCCGCGCCGTTAACGTCTAAAACCGTACGTGAATCCACCTTCGAGGCAACCTTAAACGATATTCTCGCGGGAAAATTCGCTTTGATAACACCGGTAATAACATTCACCGACGGTCTTTGAGTGGCAAGGATCAGATGGATACCTGCCGCGCGTGAAAGCTGGGCAATTCGCATTATCGCTCCTTCAACGTCCTGCTGAGCAACCATCATAAGGTCCGCGAGTTCATCAACGACAACAATGATATAAGGCAAATTTTTATCTTCTTCGGTCTGGCTTTCTTTATAAAGCGAAATGTTTCTTACACCTTTCCCCGCGAATATTTCATATCGTCTTTCCATCTCATCAACCACCCAATTTAACACGACAGCCGCTTTTTTCGGGGTTGTGACTATGGGCGTAATCAGATGCGAAATCCCTTCAAACATCATAAGTTCCACACGTTTAGGATCCACCATTATAAATTTCAACTCTTCAGGGGAAGAGTTGTATAACAAACTGCTGATAATGGCATTGAGGCACACCGTTTTACCTGAGCCTGTCGCGCCGGCAATTAAAAGATGCGGCATTTTCCCCAGATCCGTAACCATCGGAACCCCTGAAACATCCTTTCCCAAAGCAAGTTTCAAAGCCGATTTTTCTTCATGATATTCCACACTTTCAAGAATATCCCTCAGCAGAACAAGTTCACTTTCGTCATTCGGAATTTCAATACCTATCGTCCCTTTACCCGGAAGCGGAGCGACGATACGAATACCGGAAGATTTCATCGCCAAAGAAATATTATCACACAAGGAAGTTATTCTGTTAACTTTGGTGCCGACGGAAGGCTCCAATTCATACATGGTTATAACCGGTCCCCTATTGATCTTAACGACTTTGGCGTCAACATCAAATTCAAAAAGCGTTTTTTCGAGAATCGCGGCATTTCGCTTTAAACCTTCTTCCCGGTTTTTAACTACTGATTTCGATGATGCCTTTAAAAGATCAAGACTCGGAAGTTTGTATTCCACAACCCTCCCGGTAGTCACTTCCGTCACGGGAGCAATCCGCTGATGTCCCTGCGGCGCTTTCTGAAGTTTTTCGGGCATCACTATCTTCAATTTACCTCGGGGCATCTCCGCTTTAGGGTTTTTTCCAAACTTCTCGTCAAACGAAGTTCTTCGGACGTCTTCGCCCTGTCTTTTCATTGATTCAAGTTTTTCTGACACCTCGTTTTTCGCGTTTTTTAATACATTCCGTTTCTCTTTCATATCTTCAATCGAAAGAGCGATCTTTTTTATCAGCCATAAAGTGTATTTCTTAATAGTTTCGCCTGAAAATTTTAGCGCCGTCCCGATAACGGGCAATATAAGAAATTCCGTCGCGATCAGAAGAGAAAGAACCATAAGCGCCGAAACAAACACAATAGCGCCGCCTGTACCAAGATATTCCAGAAAAAACCCCGCGAGAAAACTTCCGATAACACCGCCGTAAGTAAAGGCCAAAGTACTGCCTGACTTTGCCGTCATACTTAACCCGGCGCTAACCGCCATCACAAGAACAATTGTTCCGAAAAGCTTAAACGCGAATTTTCGCGGTGTGATTTGAAACAAACGCGAAACGCCCCAAACAAGGATAAGAAGCGGAATAACATACGCGGCTTTGCCCATAAAAAAAAGCAAAAACCCGCCTGTATACGACCCGACAAGCCCCGTGATATTTTGAGAAACCATATTCGGCGCGCTCGTATAGAAATAAAGATCCTGAGTATTAAATGAAAATATACTTAAGAACAGGAAAAGGCTCATCGCGAATAAAACAACAGCCAGTATTTCATTTTTTCGCACTTGATCCATATATACCTATCCGCTTCCGCTTCGTTTACTTTAAAAACAAAACCGCGCCCGCGCCCAATAACACACAGTATACTCCGAAAACAAAAAGTTTACCGGCTTTAATAAATTTCCACAGAAGGTTTAAACTCAAAATACCGCCGATAAACGCCGTTATCATACCGGAAACATATTTTACCCACATCCCGCCGGTAACAAGATCCAGCACTCCGGGTTTTAAAACTTTATAGATCACCGCTCCGGCAACGATCGGAATCGAAATTAAAAACGAAAATCTAAAAGCTTCTTCTCTCTTCAAGCCGCCGGCAAGCCCCGCGGATATTGTCGTGCCGCTTCGCGATATACCCGGAAAGAGCGCGAAAGCCTGGGCAATACCCACAAGAAAAGACGCCGCGTACGAGACTGGTTTTTTTTCCGCTCGATTTTTTTTTAAAAAAAACTGCCCCGCGAAAAGTATCATACCCGTTACTATCAACATAAACGCCGTTTTTCGGTAATCGGCAAAAAATAGAGATATTTTATCTTCAAACACCAGCGCCGCGATAACTGCGGGCACCGTGGCGATTACTATACACACAAGCAAAGTGACATCTTTTTCACGTATTAATCGAACAATGTCTTTTCTGAAATATAAAACAACTGCCGCGAGTGTCGCCGCGTGAAGGCATACGTCAAAAAACATATCAGACTGCGCGAATCCGAAAAATCTGTGTAATAGCACAAGATGCCCTGAGCTAGAAACCGGTAAAAATTCCGTTAACCCTTGCACTATTCCGGATAGTATTGCCTGCGTAAAGGACATTATCTTACCCTTTCCAATCATTCGAACAGGCACGGGGGCACTGTCCCTGCATAGTTATTGTGATCAAAAAAAACTGTCCCGGCATAATTGTCGTTATTCGGACAGTACGCGGATCTGTCCCTACGTAATCACAGTCGATCAAAACAAAAGACTTACGGACGGACACAAGGGTCCGCCCCTGCAAAGAACCAGCAAACCCCGTTACCAAGGTCCACCCACCGTTCCGGGATATCCTAAACTCCCGTATGCCCGAATCCGCCGTGCGCGCGTTTTGTTTCTACCAATTCTTCGGTTTCAATGAATTCCGCGCGAGTGACTTCGCGGATAACCATCTGCGCCAATCTATGTCCTCTTTGGATTAAAAAATCGTTTTTTCCGAGATTTATCATTACCAGGTTTATGAGTCCCCTGTAATCACTATCAATGGTTCCCGGAGTGTTTACCAATGTAATCCCATGTTTGAGAGCCAGCCCGCTTCTTGGACGAATCTGGGCCTCGTATCCTTCAGGCAGTTCTATGTATATACCGCAAGATATTAGTTTTATTTCACCGGGCGAGATCGTGATATTATTTTCGACGTCAGCATATAAATCCGCCCCGCTTGAGCCTTGCGTGGCATATGCCGGTATAGGCAGGTCTTTCGCGCTTTCTTTACGTTTTATACTTACGTTTATTTTTTTCACTGGCGGCAAGTAAGGTTTTAAATTTTGTCGGTTATCGTATTATTGATTCCCTGTCCCCCCGATAGAGAAAACGGCAAAACAAAACCGTCATTTTCTTTAGCGGAGCCGGTAAATCTTCGTAATGCCCCCTATTCGAGCGTTCCAGGGAGTAACCCGCGCTATTCTTTAGCTTGTTTCATGCTCAGCTTTACACGATTCTGGTCGTCAACTCCGATAACTTTAATTTTGACTTTCTGTCCTTCTTTTACAACATCCGTAACTTCTTTTACAAATTTATCGGAAAGTTCAGAAACATGTATAAGCCCTTCCTGTCCCGGTAAAAATTCACAAAAAGCACCAAAGTTCATTATCTTTGTTATTTTAGCATCGTAAATTTTTCCGATTTCAGGTTCGGCAATAATCCCTCTAACCCATTCCACGGCCTTATCAAGAGATTCTTTATTTTCAGAAGCGATCTGACATGCTCCGTCATCGTCAATATTAATATCCGCGCCGGTTTCGGCGATTATTTTTCTTATCACTTTACCTCCGGGACCTATGACGTCGCGGATCCTATCAGTCTTAACCATCACTGTAACGATACGAGGCGCGTTCGGCGCGACTTCTTTAGCAGGTTCGGATATCGTTTTAGTCATGTTGGCAAGTATTTCCAATCTTGCTTTTTTCGCCCGTTCAAAAGCTTTTTCAAGTATTTCAAAACTAATATTCTTGATTTTTAGATCCATTTGTACGGCAGTCACCCCGTCTTGTGTTCCGGCAACTTTCAAATCCATATCGCCCGAATGGTCTTCCGCGCCGGCAATATCGGTAAGTATTTCATATTTGCCGTCTCCGGATATAAGCCCCATCGCTATCCCGCTTACGGCGCTCTTTACCGGCACACCGCCGGCCATAAGCGCTAAAGATCCGGCACAAACTGTTGCCATAGAACTTGACCCGTTAGATTCCAAGATCTCTGAAACAAGCCGTATAGTGTAAGGAAACTCTTCCTTTGAAGGCAGAACCGGTTTCAAAGCTTTTTCGGCAAGTGCTCCGTGTCCGATCTCTCTTCGGCCCGGACCTCTTAACATTCGAGCCTCTCCCACGCTGAAAGGAGGAAAGTTATAATGTAGCATAAATCTTTTTACGCCATCTCCGCCCATAAGCGTCTCTATCCTCTGTTCGTCAGAACTTGTCCCTAAAGTAACTACCGCAAGCGCTTGAGTTTCACCCCGCGTGAAAAGACCTGTCCCATGCGTTTTAGGAAGAACATTTATTTCAGAGCATAGAGGACGTATCTGATCACACTTTCTTCCGTCAACACGTTTTCCGTTTTTGAGGATAAATTCCCGCACCAGACTTTTTTCCAATTTGTCTAAAACATTTTTTATATCGCTTTTTATCTTCGCGTCCGCCTCCGGACCTTCTTCTTCGAATAGCTTTTCAACCAGCATATCAAAATTTTCCACGCGTTCGAGTTTCCCCGTCATCTGAAGAATCTTTTTTAACGAATCGGAGGCTTTTTTCTTAATTTTTTCGTATAACTCTTCGTTCATTGTTGAGATTTCCACATTTGTTCTTTTTGTTTTTCCTATTTTTTTCTGAAGTTTTTTCTGCGCGGCTATCAGTTCCTGCAAAGATTCATGCGCGATCTTTATTCCTTCAAGAACTTTCTCTTCGTCAATTTTATCCGCTCCGGCTTCAAGCATTATCACGCCATCTTCATTCGCGACAACAACCAGATCCATTATACTCTTTTCCATATCTTCATACGCGGGATTAACGATGTACTTATCATCAATCAGTCCCACTCTCACCCCTCCTATAGGTCCGTTGAAGGGTATATCGGAAATCGTAAGAGCCGCCGACGCGCCGATAAGCGCCAGAACATCCGAATCGTTCTTCCCATCCGACGATAACACCGTCGCGATTATCTGAACTTCATTCATCATTCCTTCGGGAAAAAGCGGACGCACAGGCCGGTCTATCATTCTTGAAGTCAAAATTTCTTTTTCCGTGGGACGTCCTTCTCTTTTGAAAAATCCTCCCGGAATTTTACCCGCGGCGAATGTCTTTTCCTTGTATTCAACAGTCAAAGGGAAAAACCCCATTCCTTCTTTGGCCTGCCGCGAACACACGCAAGTCACCAATACCAAAGTACCTCCGCACTGAACTGTCACAGCACCGTCAGCTTGCTTTGCCAACTTACCTGTCGCTATTATTATGTCTTCTTCACCAAGTTTGATTTTTATCTCGTTCATGCCAAATCCTCTTCCTTTTTTTAATGTTTACTTTCTGAGTTTTAATCTCTCAAGAAGTTCTCGATACTTAACTTCGTTCGTTTTTTTCACGTAATCCAAAAGTTTTCTCCTTTTATTTATGATCATGAGAAGCCCTCTTCTCGAATGATGATCCTTTTTGTGCTTTTTAAAATGCTCTGAAAGATCATTTATTCGTTCAGTCAAAAGCGCGATCTGCACCTCTGAAGAACCGGTATCTTTCTCATGTTTTTTAAAATCCGTGATAATTGCTTTCTTTTTCTCTTTTACGATGGACATTTCCATTCCTCTCGTTTGTTGTCCTTTTTAGCATTACCATTTTTTCTTTGACTGCCCCCCTTAACGATAACCTCTCGTTTTCAGCGGTTACCACACAAAAACGCCTAGGCAATAATTAAACGACTGAAAAGTCGTTTATTGATGTCCATTAAGGAAGTATTATGTTACCACACTACCTCCCTCATGTAAACACTTTATAGTAATAATCTCCGTTTTTGTATACCTTGCCTCTTTAGAGGCAAAAAATCAATGTTTCTCCCACTTTATTTGAACAGACACGGCATTAACACCAACCTCGTAGGTTACTACCAACCTACGAGGTTGGTAGTAACCTACGAGGTTGGTGTTTTTACTGCTATCCCGGGCTTGCCTGTCCTGAGCGGAGACGAGGGAAATCTGTTGAAGGAAGTTCATTCGGGCACATGCAATGTGCCTCTACAATTCGTGTTTTTTGTTCATTCAGGCGCATGTAATGTATCCTTACGGGTTGTTTATAAGTTCTTATATTTCAGTATTTTGCGCGTTATTTTTTTTGAAACTAAAAATTTTTTCGCGCGGACTATATCCTTTTCAATTTGACGTTTGAGCTTTTTCGCATTTTTAAACTTTTTTTCGTTTCTTATTTTTTTGATAAAAAAAACTTCAATGGATTTTGTGTATAAATTTCCTTTAAAATTAAGGATATGCACCTCAATTTGCGGTTCCTTTCTTTTTTTTAATTTCGATCCGAAAAAGGTAGGTTTGAAACCGAGGTTCAAAACACCGTCAAATAATTTTCCGCTAATGTCAACTTTCACCGCGTATACGCCCGAAGGAGGAAGCACCTCGTGGCAGGGATCGATGTTGGCTGTCGGAATGCCGTAATTTTTGCCCCGGCTGTCACCGGCAACCACTCGGCCGAGGAGGGAAACGGGACGGCGTAGAAGATGTTCCGCTTTCGCGATCTTACCCCGCGTAATAAGTTCGCGAAGCAAACTGCTGCTCACAACATGTCCGCCGTGTGTTACCGGCGTTACAGCTATAACATCTATCCCATGTTTTTTCCCAAGCTCCCGAAAGGAACCGGTATCGCCGCTTTGCTCTTTTCCAAAGTGAAAATTACTGCCTACATAAACTTTATTTGCCGATAAGCGCAGTAATATCTTTTCAATAAATGCTTCAGGGGAAAGCGAGGCGATAAAATCCGTAAAACGTATAATAACAACTCCATCCATTCCCATTTTTTCAAAGATAAGCAAACGATGTTCCAATGACATTATTCGAAGAGGTTTTTTTTCGGGATATAAAATTGTACGAGGATGCGGATCGAAAGTAATAACTATTTTGTCTTTCGCGGGATCTCTCGAATTCAAAACTTTTTTCAGGACCCTTTTATGCCCGATATGGATTCCGTCAAAAACTCCGATCGCGGCTATCGGATTTTTTAATTTTTTTTCCAAATTTTTATATCCGTACAATACTTTCATACAAGTTCTCCTTTTTCATACCCAAAAGGCGGCTAAAAGCGATCGCGTTTTGGACCGAAAATATACCGGAACGTAATCTGCGCAGTTCCGTTAAATGCGCCCCGGTAGAAAGTTTTTCACCCATATCATCCGCGAGCTGACGAACATATGTGCCTTTACTGCACAGTACCCTGAAAAGCACAAAAGGCATATCAATCCTCATTATTTCGATTTCTTTGACAACAATTTTTCTCGGTTGTCTTTCGACTGTTTTACCCTCCCGGGCGAGTTTGTATAATCTTTTGCTGTTTATTTTTTTAGCCGAAACCATCGGCGGGACTTGTTCGATTTCTCCGATAAAGGAGTTCACTACATCCCTGATATCTGTTTCTGAAACCTTTACTTCTTTCTCGGAAATAAGCCTACCCTCACAGTCAGCGCTGTCGGTTCTCTCTCCAAGCTTCATCAAGGCTGTATATTCTTTGTCTTCCGTCAAAAATTTATTTGAAAATTTAGTGGCTTTTCCCAACAATAGGATCAAAAGCCCCGTGGCATTCGGATCAAGTGTGCCGGCATGTCCGACTTTTTTTATGGAAAAGCGGTTTCTCACAGCCGCGACGACATCATGGCTGGTCATCCCTTTTTCTTTATCCACCAAAAGTATTCCTGAAAACTGCTCGCTCATTTTTTTAACGCCTTCTCCGCTTCTTTCAAAACTTTTTCTTTAGCTTCAGAGAGCGTGCAGTTTAGCGTGCACCCTGCCGCTTGCGCGTGACCGCCGCCTCCGAAGACAGCCGCCAGCAGATTTACATCAACTTTGCCTTTGGAGCGAAAACTTACGTTGATGTTTTTAATCGCGCTGTTTTCTTTAAAAAAAATGGCTATTTCCGCGTCTTTGATCGATCTCGGAAAGTTTATAAATTCATCCGTCGTAACGGAACGAACTCCTTCTTCGGCGTACATCTCTTGCGTAAGACATATATAAGCGATCTTTCCGTCCGTTTCCGTTTTAAGGGTGTTAAGCGTCTTTCCAAGCACTCTGATATCCGAAACTGATCTATTCTCAAAGATCTTCTCGTGCATTTTTTTTGGGTCTATTCCGAGCGAAATAAGTTCTCCGACAATTTCATGGGTTCGGCTCGTGGTGTTATTGTAATTAAACATGCCTGTATCCGTAACAATGGCCGTATAGATCGCTTCAATCGCCGATTGAGTAAGCTTAATACTCATTTGGTTGAAAAGATCAAATATCATCTCCCCCACCGAACTCGCGCTCGGCTCTACCCAGTTTATATCTCCGAAAAATTCATTACTGACGTGGTGATCTATGTTTATGACCGCATCGCTTTCACCGAGATATTTGGCCGCGTGTCCGGCTCTTTCTTTTACAGGACAATCCAAGATAATAACCGTCTCAGGAAAAAAACCATCGGGCTTATTTTGAAAAAAATACTCCGAACCCGAAAGAAAATGCAGATTAACAGGAACCGCGTCATTATTCACAATTACCGTTCTCTTTTTCAAACTTGCCAACAAAGAATACATCGCGATCTGACTGCCGATAGAATCTCCTTCAGGATTAACATGCGCGGTAATTAAAAAATTATTTTTGGTTTTTAACGCTTCTATTACCTGTTTCATATTTTCACAGTCCATCATTCAACCTTTCTTTTTCGATTTTTTCGAAGATATCATCAATAAGGTGAACCGTCTCTTTTTTGAAATCTTTCCAAAATGACAGTTTCGGCGTAAATTTCATAGATATTCGTTTCACAAGCTCTGTCCGAACAAAACTTTCGGCACTTTTAAGTCCTTTTTGTATTTCTTTTTTATCCACCGTTTCATCAAACACGGTATAAAATATTTTCGCGGCCCTTAAATCTTTCTGCACTTCGACTTTGGTGATCGTTACATGATCAATACGCGGATCACTGATCTCTTGGCGTAAAATATCCGCGATATGCCGCATTAAAAGACGCGACACTTTATCTGTTCTTTCAGTCATTCGGCTTTATCCTTTCTTTTAAAACTAAAGAATTTCTCAAAACACCGTTTTTCGTTTTTTTTCTCTTCCGCGGGAATCTCATCTTACAGAATGGCACACTCATTATAATCCTTCACACTTTCGAACGGGCGATAATCTGTCTAAGATATTTAATTTCGTCTTTTTTAGTCACTATTTTTCCGTTCAATTTTTCTTGGAGTAGACAATGAAAAAGTTCCGTATAACGAGGACCATAATCTACACCTTCCTTTTTTATGTCATGTCCTTTTATTTTAAGCGTGACATTATCTAATTTGACAAAAAATTTTTTAATTCGGTTTATCGCTTGTTGGTTTCTTACTTTTGCCATTACATAAAGTATTTCTTCATGAGAAAGCGGTTTTAAAAGAGCATATATTCCGCTAGGTTTTATTTCTTTACGCGCGGAAATTTTTTTAACAACCTTTTCGGCTAATGCTTTATAACTTTTCAATTTCATGCTTTCCACTCGCGTAAAAACAAATTTTTCCAAAACTTCAGAAACTTCACCGGAAGAAAGCTTCTCCAGCATCACCATAAAATATACAAGCCACACATCCGTTTTTTTGCCGGGGTCACATATTGTTTTATACCATCTAACGCATTTTTTCAATTTATTAAGCGTCACAGGTATGTCTCTTCTAAGTGAAAGAGCCCGATGAATAAAACGCAGTTCATGAAGTTCTCTCATTCTGAAAATAGCTTTTTCAGGATGCTCTTCCTTTAAGATCAAGATCAGTTCAGATCGAACGCGCTGGCTCTGTGTTAGGCTGAACATATCCTTTCGCGCCGCTTGCGCGATAAGCTGTCGAGTACGTTTTTCGATCTTGAAAGCGAATCTTTGTTCAAACCGAACGGCACGGAAAATACGAGTCGGATCGTCAATAAAACTTTTATCGTGCAGTACTCTTATTACGGCTTTTTTTAAATCTTTTTTCCCGTCAAAAAAATCTATAAAAAAACCAAAGTTTTTCTTGTTAATACTCACGGCCATGGCATTTATCGTGAAATCCCGGCGATAAAGATCTTCCTTCAAAGAACTGAATTTTACCGTCGGAAGAGCGGCGGGTTTTCTATATGTCTCTTCGCGCGCGGAAGCGATATCAATTTTAAAATTACCTCGCGCGCGAGGTAACCACTTCGGCCATTCCATTACTATTGTTCCTGTCCCGAATTTTTTATGCCTTACCACTCTACCTTGAATTTTACAGGCAAGCTGTTCCGTGAACCGGATAGCGTCTCCCTCGACCACTATATCCAAATCATAGTTAGCCGCCCCGAGCAAAAAATCCCGAACAAAACCCCCGACAAGAAACACCGCGAGATTCGACTTATCCGCTTCCCGTCCGATAACTTTTATTAGTTCTATGAGTTTTTTGGGAAGCGTTCTAGTTAATTCTTTTGAAACATTCAATATTTTCTCCATACACCATTAGGCTGTTAACGGACGGACGCAAGGCCCGCCCCTATAAATAGACTCTGCAACATCCACACCATTGTAAAAGCACGTCACGCAATGTGCACCTAAATACCGACAACCATCCACTCCGCCAACAACCTCGCAGGTTCACAAGCGGACACATGCAATGTGTCACTACGGATAACCTACGCCCTTGGTGGCGGAACATTCACCATAAAACATTACGCTCTCGGGTGAAACTTCTGATGAATTTTCTGCAATTTTTCTTTATTCACATGCGTATAGATCTGAGTTGTTGATATATCCGCGTGTCCAAGCATTTCCTGTAAAGCCCTTAATTCCACCCCGCCTTCCAAAAGATGTGTGGCAAACGAGTGTCTGAGCGTATGAGGTGTAATTTTTTTGTTTATTCGCGCCGCGCGCGCGTATTTTCGTATTATTTTCCAAAGGCTTTGTCTCGAAATTTTCCTGCCGAGTCTCGACAAAAAAAGATGTTCGTCTTGTGTTTTTTTAGATAGTTTCACCCTCGCGCTCTCAAGATAATGCCTAACCGCCCTCTCCGCGAGTCTGCCAAAAGGCACTATTCTTTCTTTGCCGCCTTTTCCATGACACTTGAGAAAATTTGAATCCAAATTTATGTTCATAGTTTTCAGATCCGCCGCTTCAGACGCGCGAAGCCCCGACGCGTACATAAGTTCCAAGATTGCCCTGTCGCGAATCCCTATCCGGCCCCGTTTCGGAGGAACTTCCAATAATCTTTCTATTTCCTCCACACTCAGCACATCAGGAATAGTTTTCCATGTTTTCGGCGTTTCAACAATCGCGGCAATGTTTTTTTCAACGATACCTTCTTCGGTCAAAAACCGCCAAAACGTTTTAATTGAGGCAAGATTTCTCGCGATACTTACAGTTTTAAGTCCCGAATCTTTTAGCTTTAAAAGAAACTCGATTATATCTTCTCTGGAAAAAACCAAAAGTTTTTTGTTAATGTTCCTACTGTATTCTGAAAACTTTTTCAGATCTCGTCTGTAGGCCAATATGGTATTCCGACTGACGGCGCGTTCGGCTTCCATGAAAAATAAAAACTGATCAATAAGTTTGTCCATAATTTAACAAACGCGTTTCACACCGCGCGCGTCACTTTCTCTCCCCCCTCAAAAAAAAACACCAACCCCAAAAACACCAACCTACGAGGTTGGTGTTTTTGGGGTGAGAATTACATTAAAATCGGCGAGACGGCAAACCAACTAACAATTAACAAATGGATTATTCTTTTTTTCATGCCTCAAAGTTGTTTCAGGACCGTGTCCGGGGTAAGCTTTTACAGAGTCGCAAAGAGTAAATATTTTTTCACGAACGGACTTTACTAAAGCTTCAAAATTTCCCCCTGGAAGATCCGCGCGTCCTACTCCCTCAAAAAAAAGAGTATCACCGCTAAACAGGATATCTCCCGACAAAACACAAATCCCTCCCGGAGTATGCCCCGGAGTCGAAATAATTTTCAGCTCAACATCTCCCAAAAAAATCATATCTCCGTCTTTTAAAAGTTTTTCCGCCCTCTGCGGTTTTATATTTTCCCCCGAAAAACAAGATAAATTTTTATCCGAATCGCGTAAACAAAGCTCATCCGCTTCGTGAATATACACAGGCAACTTATAGTAACTATTACCGGCTATATGGTCAGCATGCCCATGCGTGTTCAGAATAAACTGCATATCAAGCTTCATCTCATTTATATATTCTTCTATGTCGGCGGAATACGCTCCTGGATCAATTAACGCGCCTTTAAGTGATTTTTTTTCATAAACAAGATAACTATTCGTCAATAACGGCCCGACTACAAATTTTTTAACTTCAAGTTCCTCATTCGGCATCTTTAAAATCACCTCTTATGGAATTCTTCATTTTATCATAACTAAAATTACGTTTAATCTCTCTTCCCAAAGACTCCAATTTCTGCTGAATTCGAACCTCTCCTCCGGTATTAAGCCGTCCCTTTTTGATCAATTGTTCGATATTCTCCATCTGAGTTATTACTTTTTGAAGCTTTTCGGCTTCTTCATCCACAAGCATATTGCGCATATCCATAAGATTCGAATTTTCCTGATCTATCGCTACTACGATTTTTTTATGATTCGCGTTTCTTAAAATTGATAAAAGTTCTTTATGCCAATTTTTCCATAAAACATACCGCTTTCTATAAAGTTCCAAACTCGGACGAATATCGTATTTTCTTACCGCAAAGTATTTCTTAGTTTGAGTGTCCTCTTCCTTTGGTTTAGGAACAAATTTATCCTTAATCGCCGCACATCCCGAAAATAAAAACGAAAACGCCAAAATCATTATTAATATCCGGTTATTTCTCATTTTCATATTATCATCCCTCTAAAATTTTGTAGGAAGTTCTGTTCTTTTCCTTAAAAAGCCTGAATCCGCGGTAAATATTAGACTTTAGCAAAATAGATAAAACGCGCGTTGTTATTGCCCCCCCCTCCCGCCTTGTCTTCATTCGTACCTCAAATGAAGCCGAGAAAAACTTGTCGAGAGAACTGGAGAAAAACAACGACTTTTTTTATTTTGAAAATTCTCATGAATATCGGAAAGGATACTGTATACCACACTTATTAAAAACGCGCTTATACTGTCAAGATGAGAGATTAGAACCATATTTCAAAAGAAGTCAACTCTCCGCTCCAAGGTTTCCAATCAACATTAGATCCACTTATGTAACCGGCGAAGTTTTCTTGAATCGCGGTCAAAAAATCTTCCAAGGCTTCTTTTTCGCCTTCACAAACAATTTCCACCGTTCCATCAGGGAGATTCTTTACAAACCCCTTTATCTTTAAGCGTGAAGCAATTCTTTTAGAGGTAAATCGAAAACCCACACCGTGAACATTACCGCTATATATTACCCGAATTTTTGCTAAACACTTCATAATATTCAAAAAGAGAACCCTCACGCGAAAACAAAAAAAATGGTCGGGGCGCTGGGATTTGAACCCAGGGCCTCCACGTCCCGAACGTGGCGCGCTAGCCAAGCTGCGCTACGCCCCGCAATTTTTTTTATCCTTACCTTCATTAAACTCACAGTATGATATCACCATTGCACATAAGCGTCAATAAGTACAAGTAAAAAGTTTTCGAATAAATAGGGACGGAATAAATAGGGACGTCTCCCATTTAATTAGGTGAAAAAATACTTGGGACGTAAATTGGTGATGTTGCTATTTATACACCTAATTAAATGGGAGACGTCCCTATTTATTGTCCCTATTTATTTAAAATCCATTTTTCCTAAGAAGGTCATTTGTAATTGGTTTGGCGGATCTCTTTTCGGCATACTTCGCGGCTATATCGAACTCAATGTTTACATAATCTCGTATTTTTTTAAATTTCAGAATAGTGTTTTTTAGTGTGTGCGGAATTAAATATATTCTAAAAAAAGTTCCAAATACTTCAGCCACCGTTAAACTTATCCCGTCAATCGCGACAGCGCCTCTGGGCACAAGATATTTTTCATCTTTCGGCAAAAGGCTTATATCAAGAGTGCATCTATCAGAAGTTTTTTGAAGTTTGTAAATCGTCCTTTCATCGTCAACATGTCCTGAAACCATATGTCCGCTTACATCATCTCCAAGTCTTAACGCCTTTTCCAAATTTACCGGAGATGAAATTTTTAATCTCTTAAGATTAGTCCTTTTGAAAGTGTTGTCAACCACATCAAAAGACAAACTTCCTTTTTTCTTTACCACGCTGAGACACACTCCATTGATCGCGATACTCGCGCCTATCGCGGTGCCGTTAACAAGAGCACGACTACACGTAACTTCTAATTGCATAGAAGAACCTTTTTTCAAAATACTTTTCACCTTGCCTATTTCGCTGACTATCCCCGTAAACATTTTTCCTCTCAGAACCTCAAAAACACCAACCTCGTAGGTTACCACCAACCTACGAGGTTGGTGTTTTGGTTTTATGCTTATTTGATGGGGCGAAAAACTCTTCGACCCATCATTCATTTACTGCTCTTGACTAACTAAAATCAAATATAACCCCTCACAAATATGTCTTCTCCCATTCGCTTGACCTTTACCTCGGATAATACTGCCGCCTGGCGTATATTTCGCGCGCCGGCGCCTCCAATCGAAGTATATCCTCCTCCTATTATTTTTGGAGCGATAAAAAACATAACCTCATCAACTAAACCCTCATCCATCAAACTACCCGCGAGACGGCTTCCCCCCTCGACAAAAATATTAACTATGCCAAGGATTGCCAACCGTTTCAAAAAAGTTTTAAGGGAACATTTTCCGTTTTTGCTCCTCTGGACAACAATCCTCACTCCTTTAACGCGTCTAAGCTCTTCAATCTTTTTCTTTGAAGCAAGTTCCGTAGTTCCGATTATAACAGGTGACTTACCCGCGGTTTTAATGATATTTGATTTAGCCGATATTTTTAAACGGCTGTCCACAACTATCCGCGCCGTACGGTATCCTTTCCTGCTCTCGTCAAGAAGAAACGGATCGTCCGCGAAAACAGTATTACTTCCGACAAGGATCGCGTCAAATTCTTTACGAATTTTCCGGACAAATTTCCGGGAAATCTTTGATGAAATCCATTTTGAAGACCCGTCACGCGCGGCAATTTTTCCATCAAGAGATTCCGCGAGTTTTATTGTGACATAAGGAAGACCGGCCGTAATAAATTTAATGTATTTTCGATTCAAACTTCTCGCCGAGTTTTCGCACAATCCAAGATCTACTTTGATACCGGCACGGCGCAGTCTTCGTATTCCTCGCCCCGCGCAAACGGGATTCGGATCTTTCATCGCGACATAAACTTTACTGATACCGCTTTTAATTATCGCTTCCGTGCAGGGAGGTGTTTTTCCGTGGTGACGACAAGGTTCAAGCGTAACATACATCGTACTTTCCCTAAGAGACCCTGACGCGCTTGAAATCGCTTTAACTTCCGCGTGCGCTTCTCCCGCTTTGGGATGAAAACCCTCTCCTATAATTTTTCCGTCTTTAACGATAATCGCGCCTACCATAGGATTGGGATACGTTTTATCCTTTGCTTTAAGCGCCAGGTTGAGAGCTGATCTCATATATTCAGCGTCAGTTTTTCCGCCCATATTTTTCCGATTCTCTTCGTAAATTAATAACAGCCTGATACTCTATTTTTTCTCTACCAAGAAGTATTTTCTTCCCGTATCCGCCGTGACAATCTGACCCGCCGGTCAGAATAAGATCATATTTCTCCGCGACCGCTGAATATCGCGCGCGCGCGTCCGGCCTATGGCGAAGATGAAAAGCTTCAATTCCCCGCAGTCCCGCTTCAACATAGTCGGGAATATATTCGTCTTTGCCCATTGTACCCGGATGCGCCAAAACCGCCACACCTCCGGCATTTTTAATCAATTCGATCGCTTTTTTATAATCCAGATTTTTGTGTTTAACGCAAAAAGGCGCGCTGTCGCCTATATATTTATCAAAAACCGTTTTTATATCCATAGATATGTTCTCTTCGACAACAACTCTGGCAAGATTTAGCCTTCCTATCGTACCTTTCGAATTTTCTTTAAAAACTTTTTCGTCCGTAACAGTAAGGCCTTCTTGACGTAAAAGAAACATCATTTTTTTAATCACTATGATCCTGTCTTTTTTAAGCTCATCAAGTGTTTTTAAAAGAGACGGGTTTTTCTCATCAATAAAATATCCGAGAATATGGATCTCCGTTTCGTCTTTTTTCGCGGAAAGCTCAATCCCTCGGATAATTTCTATATCCATACCTTTTGCCGCTTCCATACACGGCACAATGGCCCCGATACAATCATGATCGGTTATCGCTATGGCTTTTAGTTCCATTTCGCGGGATTTTTTCACAACTTCTTCAGGAGAAAACATCCCGTCCGAATAAGAAGTATGAACGTGCAGATCAACCATATCTTTATTGTTCTTCGTCATCTTTCTTTATCTCTCCCTCTCCGGACGCGGAATCTAAATTTGAGAGAATTTCCTCCCTTTCTGTTTTATTGATTTTATCAAGTATACCGTTCACGAATTTTCCCGAATTCATATCTCCATATTTCTTAGCCATTTCAATCGCCTCATTTATGGCAACCTTCGGCGGCGTTTCCTTGGTGAATAAAAGTTCAAAAACCGCGATACGCAATATATTTCTGTCTATTGAAGCCATTCTGCTTAATTCCCAATTTTCAGCATACTTTACAATGGCTTTATCAATAGCTTCTTTGTTAGCATCGACTCCTTCCGCGAGAAAATTGGAAAACTCTTCCGACCGGAAAGCTTCATTGTTTTCCCAAAATTTTTTTTTGCAAACCGAAACGGATTCTTTAGTAATATCGTTCGCGTAGAGAATTTTAAGCGCAAGTTCACGGGCTAAAGTGCGTGTTCTCATATTGCATCCTTTTTTTTATAAAACGGAATATAAACTGCACATCTCTATTGCCATCATGGCCGCGTCTCTTCCCTTATTTCCGCTCTTTGTTCCGGCTCTGTCAAGCGCCTGTTCGAGATTATCGGTAGTAATAATTCCGAACACGCAAGGCACTTTGCTTTCCATCGCTATTTTAGAGACACCTTTGGCGGCTTCAGCGGCAATAAAATCAAAATGCGGTGTTTCTCCTCTTATCACCGCGCCTAAACAAATTACCGCGTCATATTTTTCCGTTACCGCCATTTTGCCCGCGACCGGCGGCACTTCGAACGCCCCCGGAACCCAAACAACAGTGATGTCTTCTTCTTTAACGCCGTGCTTCGAAAGAGTATCGATTGCTCCTCTTAATAACTGTTCGGATAAAAATTCATTAAATCTTGATACAACTATCGCGAATTTTTTACCGTTTCCCATCATCGAACCTTTTATAACTTTTGCTACTCCCATTTTTTCCTCCTATTGTTTAGTCTTTCGCCTTTGGATTTACGGGCGGACGCGCGGATTCGCCCTACGGTATGAAATGTCACACTTCTTTCAATTTATGCCCTAGCCGGTATTTTTTAGTGCTCAAATAGACTTTATTTTGTTCTCCCGGAGTTATTTCCAACGAAATCTGTTTAACGATTTCCAAACCAAATCCGGTAAGCCCCACGATTTTTCTAAAATTATTTGTTAAAAGTTTTATTTTTTTAAGTCCTAAATCCGTCAATATTTGCGCGCCGATCCCATAATCTCGAAGATCCGCCTTAAAACCCAGTTTTTCGTTCGCTTCGACAGTATCACACCCCGCGTCTTGAAGTTGATATGCCTTCAGTTTATTAAAAATTCCAATACCGCGGCCTTCTTGGGAAAGATACAAAATGACGCCTTTACCTTCTTTTGAAACCATCCGCATCGCTTTCTCTAATTGCTCTCCGCAATCACATCTCGACGAATGAAACACATCTCCCGTAAGACATTGTGAATGAACCCGAACCAACACTTCCCCGCAAGAAACATCTCCCTTCACTAACGCCAAATGCTGATAATCGTCTATCATAGATTTATACGCGTATAATTTGAAATCTCCGAATGAAGTCGGCAATTTGGTCTCAGCGACTTTTTCAATCAATTTCTCTTTCTTTCTGCGATATTTGATAAGGTCTTCTATGGTACACATCTTCAAATTGTGCGTACGCGCAAATTCAATAAGATCGGGAACACGCGACATAGTCCCATCCTCATTCATTATCTCGCATATCACACCAACCGGCGTCTCCCCGGCGATCCTCATAAGATCCACACTTGCTTCGGTATGTCCCGCACGAACCAAAACTCCGCCTTTTTTACTTCTTAGTGGAAATAAATGTCCCGGTTTTACAAAATCCTCGGCGCGTGATTTTGGATCCGCAAGCAATTTTATCGTACGCGCCCTATCATGCGCGGATATCCCTGTTGTGATCCCTTCCGCCGCGTCAACGGATACAGCCCACGCAGTTTTATATGGATCCTGAGAAGCTCGTGACATCAAAGAAAGTCCCAATCTATCCGCGATATCGTCCGCGACAGGTGCGCAAATAAGCCCCCGCCCGAATTTTGCCATAAAATTAATTTTCTCCGGCGTAACGTGAGCCGCCGAAAAAATAAGATCCCCTTCATTTTCCCGGGAAGGATCGTCAACAACAATCACCATACGACCTTTTTTAATATCATCGACTATGCTGTCAATCGTCTCAAACTTCACATTATCTCCTTCTAATCAGTCGTTAGCCGTTCGTATCCCGCCGAAACAACCCCGCAGGTTACTACCAACCCAACCTACTCTGGCCGATAGCAGTAACATAAAAAAAAACCCCGAAGAAACTGCTTCAGGGTTCTGAACAAACATAACCAAATTGTATGCTTTTCCCATCCCGGCTTTACGGTCGGTATTCGATTTTCACGAATTCAGGTTCTTTATTTCGCGGAACCTCGCGGACTTGAATTTTGTTAAAAACCACAAAATCTCACCGCCGGCTAAGGAATTTCCCACTAAAAACAGGAGCACCTTACCCCAAAGTTAAGCTTCATTATACCATAAGCACCCCGCAAGTCAAGTGTTGTAGCGTGAAATTTGTAAATGAACGTCCTTTGCTATTGATATCTTCGTAGGGGCATATTCCCAACCCGCTCTTTTCTCCCGCGGTATGAGATTCCCGGCTTAAGGCCGGGATAGCAAGTTGTGTAAGACTCGGGATAACACATAAAGAAAAGGGCAGGTTGTATAAACCTGCCCTTTTCTTTTGTACATACACGTCTGATTCTTTATCAAAACGCTTTACATCATACCCGGCATTCCGCCGCCCATTCCGCCCGGCATCCCACCCGGCATCCCGCCGGACTTTTCGTCAGGTTTGTCGCAAATAATTGCTTCGGTCGTAAGCATGAGTGAAGCAATACTCGCGGCATTCTGAAGGGCGCTTCGCGTAACTTTTGTCGGATCGATAATCCCCGCTTTAACCATGTTGATAAAACGGTCTTCATCCGCGTCATACCCGATCAACGCATCCTTTTCAGCCAAGAGTTTCTGCACAACAACCGAACCTTCCTGTCCGGCATTGGACGCTATCATACGTACCGGCTCTTCCAAGGCACGCTTAATAATGCCTACTCCGATAAGCTCGTCTCCGGAAAATTTTAACTCGTCTAATTTTCTGCTTGCTCTTAAAAGAGCTACTCCACCGCCCGGAACAATACCTTCTTCCGAAGCCGCGCGCGTCGCGTGAAGAGCATCTTCAATTCTCGCCTTTTTTTCTTTCATTTCTATCTCAGTCGCGGCTCCTACATTAATAATAGCAACTCCGCCGGAAAGTTTCGCGAGACGTTCCTGAAGCTTTTCCTTGTCATAATCTGAATCGCTCGCGTCAATTTCGTTTCTAATCTGTGCTATTCTTGATTTTACCGCGGCCGGAGTTCCGGCACCTTCGATAATGGTGGTGTTTTCTTTGTCTATTGTGATCCTCTTTGCCTGACCGAGTTCCTCAAGCGTCACATTTTCAAGTTTTATCCCGAGGTCTTCCGTAACAGCTCTGCCGCCGGTAAGAACCGCGATGTCACCCAGCATAGCCTTTCTTCGGTCACCATATCCCGGCGCTTTTACCGCGCAACAGCTGAAAGTACCGCGAATCTTATTAACAACTAAAGTCGCCAGTGCTTCTCCTTCGGTTTCTTCAGAAATTATGATAAGCGGTTTCCCTGCCTGTGCAACCTTTTCCAAAAGAGGAAGAAGGTTTTTCATGTTCGATATCTTCTTCTCATGAATAAGAATGTAAGGATTGTCCATGACGCATTCCATTCTTTCGGTATCGGTAACAAAATAAGGAGATAAATATCCTTGGTCAAACTGCATACCTTCCACTAATTTTAGTGTAGTATCCAGCGTTTTGCCTTCCTCAACCGTAATGACTCCGTCTTTGCCCACTTTTTCCATTGCTTCGGCTATTTTTTCCCCGATAATTTTATCTCCGTTCGCCGCGATAGCCGCGACCTGAGCAATTTCTTTTTGCTCTTTTATCGGAGTAGAAATGCTCTTTAATGCCGCTACCACAGCTTCCACCGCTTTTTCGATGCCTCTTTTTATCTGCATCGGATTCGCGCCGGCTGTCACATTCTTAAGACCTTCCCTATAAATCGCTTCGGCAAGAACTGTCGCTGTCGTAGTTCCGTCACCCGCGACATCACTGGTTTTGGAAGCAACTTCTTTCACCATCTCAGCTCCAAGATTTTCGTACGACTCTTCAAGTTCTATTTCTTTCGCTACCGTAACACCATCTTTGGTGATTGTGGGAGCGCCGAATTTTTTTTCAATAACAACATTTCTTCCTTTCGGTCCTAAAGTAACCTTAACTGCTTTCGCAAGTTTTTCGACACCCCTCAATATCGAACGGCGTGCCTCATCGCTGAATTGTAACTGTTTAGCCATTTTTCTTTCCTCCTAATGTTATACGTTTTGTATGTTAAAACCTTCTTTACCCAACTATTCCTAAAATATCGTCTTCCCTCAGCATTAATAAATCCTTATCATCAATTTTGAGTTCCGTACCGGAATATTTACCGAACAAAATCCTGTCGCCTTCTTTCACTTCTAAAGCAATAACCTTACCATCTTCGGAAACTTTACCTTTCCCAACCGCAACAACCTTTGCCTCCTGCTGTTTTTCTTTTGCCGAATCCGGCAGAACGATCCCGCCCTTTGTAGTTTCTTCGGCATCAAGAACTTCAACAAGAACCCTGTCACCAAGTGGTCTCACTTTCATAGTCTTCTCCTCCATTTTAGTTTTGATAAATTAAACATTACCCCTGTTTCATTAGCACTCATTCATCAAGAGTGCTAATGAGTAATTCATTATAGAATAATCCGCTCACTTGTCAAGATTTTTTTTATGTGTCTGTTAGACGTCTATTAGATACCGGACAAGGGCAGGCTCACCCGTCTCTGTCCGTATAAAACGAAAAACACATAATTGTATTAGTAGAAACTATTTACAACAAAAAAACCAACCTAAAAACACCAACCTCGTAGGTTCACAAACGGGCATATGCAATGTGCTTCTACGATCAATCTACAAACGGGCATATGCAATGTGCTTCTACGATCAATCTACAAACGGGCACATGCAATGTGTGCCTACGAACAATTCATACGACGGGCACATGCAATGTGCCCCTACGATCAATCTACAAACGGGCATATGCAATGTGCTTCTACGATCAATCTACAAACGGGCACATGCAATGTGCCCCTACGATCTATCTACAAACGGGCATATGCAATGTGCTTCTACGATCTATCTACAAACGGGCACTTGCAATGTGTGCCTACGAACAATTCATACG
>Ga0114918_10000905_pt1 | contig 26058 bp, 38 predicted proteins | sample LantaG_FD_87015 | JGI IMG/M metagenome (GOLD analysis project Ga0114918, IMG submission 87015) | Deep subsurface microbial communities from Baltic Sea to uncover new lineages of life (NeLLi) - Landsort_02402 metaG | ecosystem: Environmental > Aquatic > Marine > Oceanic > Sediment | place...
GAATCTGCACATCAGTTCATCACCGACTTCACTGGTTTCAAATCAGCTAACCAGTGAAGTCGGTGATGAACTGATGTGCAGATTCGATTCCTGTCACTTCCGCAAATATGGTTAGTTTATTTAGTAATAAGTAAGTGGAGATTTCTGGCGAAACAAACCAAAAAAGTTGTATGACAAGGAGAATAACCTTGTGAGACACTAAGTTAAAAAGTAATCCAACAACCACCAGATTGTACTTGGTTAACCATATAAAAAAAATAAAGAATACTTACAGCAAAACAAATAGGTTAAAAAACAAACTGATAATTTGTCTAAGTGGTTCAAATCCACAAATTAAAGTATTCTGTATTTGGTGAATTCCCATAATTGGTATTGGAGCAGATTGCTAATCTGTCGGTCATTAACTTGGCTTGTGGGTTCGACCCCCACATTCACCGCAAAGTGTTGATGAATTTATGTGCCATTAACCCCATTTTGGGTTAGATTACAGAGGTAATAAATCAACATTTTTAACATCCCTCCTGCAACCCGTGTTAGGTGTTCGGGGCGTGACTGTGAATCACGATAACGGGGGTTCGAATCCCCTCAGGTTGACAAAATCTGTCTGGATATTCCAGACAAAATGCTATGTTTCATATGATAAATGTCAGGTTTAACCTTATTTAAGTGATATGAAAGGTAAAAACGTCTGGAATATCCAGACAAAAATATGGTGTCTGTAGTGTTAGCGGTTAGCACGAAAGTTTGTGGTGCTTTTAGCGTGGGTTCGAATCCCATCAGACACCCCAAAATGTATAATAAACTTGATAGGTTTATTGTACATAAATAAGTTTACTATGGTGTAGTGGCAGATATGGTTATTGCGGAGGTCTGAAAAACCTTAGGAGTTGGATCGTAACCAACCTACACCACAACAAAAACGGGAAAATATCTCAATTGGTTTTGAGAAGTAATCTGTAATTCAAGATTATTTACAGCATGAACAATTAATTAGTTCGATTCTAAATTTCCCACCATGGAAAGTTAATTAGCTAGGCTGGCTAACATCGCTTGGAAAGCGATTGGTTCATATCTTGGATTGGTTTCGATTACCAAACTTTCCTCTTTATTACCCAATATTTTTTATAAATTATATTTATTAACTGTTAAATGATATTCAATATCACTTAATGATGGTACTTTATCAAATATGAATAATTCAAAATCGGCAGGATATTTAAAATTTTTAGGTGCTTCATTTATGTATATTCCAATTGATATATCATCTTCTTCTAATAAATATTTATTTTCTTTATTTAGAAAAAAGTAGATATATATATCTTCTTCACCTAACCATAAATATATTTTATGTTTTACTTTAATTTTATTTAATTTTCTTTGCAATCTTTTAGCGTCATTTATAAATTTATCATCAAGGTTCACTATAAACAAAAAATTCGTGAAAGTCACAAAAGGCGTACACGTAAGGAATAAACATTTTTATTTTAATTTAAGAAACATGAATAATAAACTTTATTCATGTTTTTTGTATATAATATAATATGAAATTTGAAATAAATGATTGGGGATATTATGAAATAGATTTTTATAATGATGTTCCAGATAAAATAAAGATAAAAATATCTAAAAGTTTAGATTTAACTTTTGATTGTATTGATGATTGTTATATATTAAAAGATAATAATTGGGCAAAAAGGCATAGTGGTATGATATATGGTATCAAACATTTAGATTATTATCCAATAATAAAAGATTTTTTAGATAAAGAATTAAACTTATTTTTAAGGAAAGAAAAATTAAAGAAAATAAATAATAATTAAATGTTAAATTTTTTAGTATCTTTATATATTTCAAAATTATCTCTATTTACACTATTATCTTCATTGTATAATTTATAAAATAGTTTAGCATCATTCAAATCATCAGTTTCAAATAATAAATCAACTAACATTCTACTTTTCCAATAAGACAAACTAACTTTAAAGCATGATACTCCTGCTTTTGGATATTGGTACTTATATTTTGACTGAGTAAAGAAATCTTTATAACCTCCAGTTTTTTCAACTATATCATAGTAAATTTGTTTATTTATTGATTTAACTATTTGTATTATCCCAACTCTATTCCCAATTGAATATGGGTTTGGTAATTTCCAAATATAATATTTTTTATTTATACTATCGCTTGTATATTTTGATTCGAATTTTTTAATATATTTCATTAAACTTATATATAAAAAACATATATTAATATTTATGTACTACATAATACAAGAAAACACATTTAGAGAGGAAAACTATAATGTTTTAGTTGAAACATTAGATAGATATGAATTACCATATGAGATAGTTAAAGTTAGACCATTTTTAGAAGATTTTGATTTTGAAACTGATAGAAAAGATATTTTTTGTTTTGGATCTGTAAAAATGTCAAGATTAGGTAAAAAATATGGTTGGTATCCTGGTTCATTATTGAATGATAACCATGATTATAGGGTTTATAGTAAATATTACAAAGAAAATCTATTAAATTATGATTCAAAAATCCAAAAGTTTGGAGATAATATCAATGAGGACTACTTTTTTGCAAGACCATGTTCAGATAACAAAACTTTCACTGGTAAAGTGTTCTCTAAGCAGCAATGGATGGATTTTAAGACTGAATTTTATAAAACTGGACAAGAAACATCACTCAACGATGAAACTGAAATACAAGTGAGTTCTGTAAAGAATATTACTAAAGAATATCGGTTTTGGGTAATTGGTGACGAAGTTGTTACTGGTAGTTTATATAGAATGGGTAATTGGATCAATAGAAGTGAAATAATTGATGATGGTGCTATGGAATTTGCTAAAGAAATGGTAAAAATTTATAAATTAGCAGATGCATTTGTAATTGATATTTGTGAGGTGCTTATAGATGATAAACCAGAGTATAAGATAATAGAATGTGGTTGTATAAATTCTTGCGGATTCTACTCATGTAATTTTACAAAATTAATTGAAGCCATTGAATTAAGATGGCAATTTGATGAAAATGGTAATATTGGAACTGGTGATCATGGACAAAGTTCTGGCACAAAAGGTGAACATGGTAATGAATCATATAAAATTGAACAATTAAAGAAAATGAATAAATATCATTTTAAAGGAAAATACCCTAAACCAAAATAAAAAATATAATGACAAACGCAAAAGAAGAATATTTAGATGTTACTAAAGACGTTAAAGTAATAGCAGCATATATTGAATTAAATTCCTATCTAAGTGGGATTGGGGGTGATAATAATATATTTTCATTGAAACCACTATATAAAGAAGATGATTATGAAAAATTTTTAAATTTTTTAGATAAAGAATATGATAGTGGGTTTGGTGGTCAGAATTTATATGGGACAATATTTTGTGAAAATGGTACTTGGTTTAGTAGAGGTGAATATGATGGTGGTGAATGGTGGGAAGAACACAATTATCCAGATATGAGATCTTTTTTTAATGAATCGGAAGTATTAAAATATGAAAGAAATAAAAAATTGAATAAAATAAACTATCAATAGTAGAATTTTTTAGTATTCATCATCATCACTATGTAAAGTTAGAAATGGGTTATCATTTTGTTCATATGAAAAATTTTTATAATCATTTATTGTATCTATTTCTTTTTTAATGTTGATTATATTTGATGCTAATTTATTTGAACAATCTGAATTAATAATAAGCAATTTATCTATAATAAGATCAACTGTTGGTAATTTTTCACCAATTAATTCATCAGCATTTTTTAAAAGTGATTGTAAATCTTCTTCTAATGTTCCAGAACAATTATCTATTTTTTTCTTGTTTTTCATATATTATTATATATAAAAAATAGAGAATGAAAAAAGTTAAAATAGCGTTAAACTAACGTTATTTTAACTTTTTTGCGGTCTAGATGGGACTTGAACCCATGACTCACGCATTTAAAGTGCGTTGCTCTAACCAACTGAGCTACGAGACCGTTTTAGTGATATTTAATGTTATTTAAACATCACTAATACAAAGGTAAGCATTTTTTTCTAATTAACCTTATAAAAATTACCTTTTTCTTTTTTATATGTTGCTAAAAGTCTATCTGACTCATTTCTGGCTTTCACCCATTCTTTTCTAGACTTTTGGATTCTTTCTTCCCATTTTGATACTTTAACAGTAACTCTATTCACTTTAAATGTTCTTGCTAAGAGTCCAAATAAGGTATTAATTCGTCTTAAAGAAGGTTTTTTATCAATCCAGTAACAATATTTTTGAATTTTCTTCATTTGGTTGTTAGATAAATTTCTACAATCAAAGTTATAATACTCAATTTTACCTGATACCTGATAATTGTTCTCTTTTACTACTTTTTTAATTTTATCAATTGTGTTATTGATTACTTTATTAAATTCTGTTGTGTTATAGGTATAATTTATACCTTTTTCTATTGTTGCTTCCATAATTTTTTATTTATTTTTGTTATTATTAATTTTTTTATAATTTTTTTATTAATGTGTATTATATTGCACATTTTTTCCTGTTATAGTGTTAAATATTACACTTTATGGAAACATTCTACGGTGGTTTATTTACTTACGTCATAATCTTCTCTTTTCTTTAATTTTTATCAAACTTTTCTTTTAATTTTAAATATTTTTCCAATTCTTTTTGTTCGAATTTCTTATTTTCTTCCATTTGTTTCAATTTATCTTCTCTTTCTTTTTTCTTTTTAACTATTTCTAAATGTTTAGTTCTTTCTGGTTGTAATGCTTTCCAGCGTATCATAAACTCTTTATATTCATCCACAAAATCAATTGATATTTTACTCCATTTGTTGTAATATTTAATAACTCTATAGTCATATTTTTTATCATCATAAATCAACACTTCGACTTCTTCTAAAGAAAATGATTTAGGTATACTATGAGGATATATTTCACTTAAAGTTGTTGCTAACTCTTTAATATTATCATTATAATATGACTCTTCCCATTCATCTTCAGGGTAATATTGTCCCATACACACACCACTTTCACCAACTGTAATTTTATACATTACTTTTAATTCTGCTTCTACTTTCATTTTGTATCCTCCAACTTATTTAATTTTGTTTTTCTCACTAAATCAAGTGATTCTTTATATAATCTATGTTCAGCTGCACTAATTGCTTCTTTTGCATCTTTTCGACCCTTTTTAATGGCATCTTTTACTACATCAGATAAACAATCACTACAACAACTTGAATACATTGTACTCAATCTTTGTCCTTCTCCTAAGAACACAGTAAAGTCTTGTAATTTATCATCACACTTGTAACATTTATATGTGTTTGACATTATCATACCATTTACTGATACAATTGCGAATTTTTTATAATAATCGTCTTTATTTATCTTTTTCATTTTTTTAAATTTTTATTTTATTAGGCATAACTAACCTCCTTTACTTTAAATTGATTAAAAAAGTTTACTTCCTTTAACATTAAAGGTAAATTTGATACCATTCTTCTAGTTTTATCAGAAGGTTCAATTGTAATAGATGTAATCTGATTATTAATATCAGGCTCTCTAAATACGGAATATTTAATATTTGATTTTGTTAATTTAGCCATTAGTTTTTTTAATTCTACTTCATTTTCGATAGATAAATGTGCTAAATACGGGTCTTTGAACCATTTTTTGGAAATTTCTGGATATTCAAAGATAAATTGAATAGATGAATGTGATGCTTGAACCGCCTGATATCCAGGTGTTAAGTCTCGTCTTGTTACTGTTGTTAATTTGTGTACTTACGTCATAATATTTTTCTTTTTTATTTATATATTAATTTTTATTAATTGTTTTACAAATATATGTATAATATTTTAATTATCCAAATTTTATATATAGAATATGATAAAAAAGTTTTATTTATTTGAAAACTCACTTTATTCTGACTTAAATAATGTTAACAATGAAGAAGAATTAAAAAAAATTATTGGATTAGACCCATATAATTATGAATTAACAATTGATAATGATAGGAAAAGTTTTGAATTAAGTGTTAAAGAGAAATTCATAGAAGATTTTTTAAACTTAGAAGATGGGATTTTTAGATTTATTTTTAGTGTTACTTGTCCTTCTGGTTATTATGATTTTTATGTAGATGATTCTGAACTTGATTGGATTTCAAGATATTTAACCAATGAAAATTTACACAAATTAAAAAAAGTTGGAAAATTCTTAGATCTTAATGATATTGCTGAGGATGAAAGACTATATGATGTGTTTTCAATTTTAGGGAGAGATTTAATAGATTATAATGATATTATTTGTGAAATATCAGCAGCAAAAGAAATTGTTGTTAAAAACGGGGTTAATAAAGTACTTAAAGAATTACCAATTGAATTTGAGAATTCATATACTGGTAACTGGGGTATTGATATTATATTTAATATAGAAAAAATAGGTGAATACATAGAAGAAAACAATTTAGAAGATATTAATACTGTTAGTGATTTTTTAGAAAATGTTGATTTTTCAGATCTTAATTATGAATTAGAAAATACTTGGGAATCAGAGTTTGATACTGATTATACTGACACAAATAAAGAATTTAGTAAAGCCATAGATGAATTAATAGAAAAAATGAATATTCCAGAGGAAAAATATAATGATCCCAACCAATTAAAATTATTTAACGATAAATTTGATAAATCAGAATATAAATTTGATTTTGATTTTTTTAGTAAAATATCCGTTGATAATAATAATATTTATAAATCAAAACATTTAGGTGGTAAATTATTTGCTTGGTTTAAATCATATGTATTTCAAAAAAATTATATGAAAAAACCTGATTTAAAAAAATATAATTTTTTAAAATCACATGAAATTATACATCCAAAAATTAAAGATGAATATGAATATTTAGATTCTGCTAATAAATATAATATATAATTAAATTACCTATTAGTTAATTTTTTCATTTTATCCCGTCTAGAATTTTTTATAATCTGAGCATCAATCACTTTAACCATCATTTCTTTGTCATAATATCTGAAAGTATATCTATCTTTCATATAATTCAATTGATACTCACTTGCAAGATTAAATTTTTCAATAATACCATCCTCAATCTTTTTATACATTAACATATCACCAACAACCTTATTATCCTTATATTTTAAGGTTAATTCTGTGAGTAATTCCATATCATCACATATTGTTTTTAATCTCTCAATTAAATAATCCATATTGATATTTTAAATTATTAATACAAAGATACAAATAATATTTTAAAATAAAAAATTAATTATTCTGTAGTCAGGATTTTGTCATTTAAACCTCACATTTATCTAACATATTTCTATGTTCCCATCTAATGATGGGCGCATCAACCCGAATATTATAATACTGTTCATCTACTAATTCTGTTTGACTTGCATCCTCAACGGTATAACGTATTATTAGTACTTCCGTTTTAAACAGTGATGTCCTGAACTTCCTCTAATATTTCTATCAGCGTAAGGTCAAATAATTAATTTAATTTTTCAAATTTTATATTAAATTCTTCAATTTCAAAAGTTAAATTTAACGGTCCTGAATTGTCACCAATTTTAACATCTTCAAGATCTATCATAACTGTGTTAGGTGATTCAGGTTCTAATGTTCTTGCATTACCTTCTAAACCTATTGGCAAATATGTTTTATTTCCCATCATTGATAATATATATACATCATTCAATATTAATTTAAATCTAGCTTTCATATTACAAAGATACTATTTTTTATCCAATATAACTAATATTTCTTATTTTTAGCACCAGCACCAGTTTCTATCAACTTGGCTTTTTTCATAATTTTTAAATATGGTAGTGATACACCTTTATCTGTATCACAATATATTTTACCTGGTTTTTTCTCATAACCATCTGATGTTAATCTAAACCGTTCTCCTTTAATTTCAATTAAGTCACCCTTTCTCCATGCTGATAAAAAATTAACATTTTTTAATTTCCTTTTTCTCAATATGGATTCCATTAATGGTTTAAAGGTATTATTTTTTTGAGTTTTCAATACTGCTTCTATATGACCACTATCCATATCATCTAATGGTATATATTTTAATGGTTGTTTACCATCTTTACCATATGTACCCCAAAGTAATATTTTTTCTGGTTTAACAAAACCATTTTCAATTAAATAATCCGTTTCTTCTAAATGATATTTAATATAACTATCAGTAGTTATAATATCTAAATTAACTAAAACTTGAACCAACCTTTGATCATAATTAATATTCCAATAGTCTGTAATAACTTTAAGATTAAGTGTAACATCCTCAACTAATGAGTCACTTCCTATATAGTTTATAAAATGTGCCCAATCTATATGTTTTAACACTATTGGTATTCTTTCTTTAGGTCTTGGCATTTATTTTATTTTTTAATTTTTTTAATTTATTTTTTCTTGATATCTTACTGAAATTAATTATTTTATATTTAATCCACTCTGAATTATTATAAAAATCTCCATGGTTCTTCACATCAATTATATAATAATTATTATTCTTTTTTTGAAAATCTTTAGTTAATATAAAATAACAAGCACCATTTATTTTTGATATATGATATTTAGTCATAAACTTTTTATTTTCCTTTTTAATCTTTTTTGTTATGGTATTTGGGCTTATTGTATTTTCAAGTACAAATTCATAACAATCAGTGAATTCTTTAATAGAACCACACAAAAAAGCTAAACCATCATATTTTTTAAGTATTTTTTTTACCATCGATATATTTTTTAGGTACATTATCAGTTAACCAAACCCCATTATCACTTAAATAGAATTTATAACCATCTGTGTACATTTTTGCTGTGTCAATTTCTAATATAACAGGTTCTTTGTACTTTGAATATCTTTTTCCTACATCATAAGCAACATCTTTACTATCTGATAAGTGTACATGTAATCTTCGCATCTTACTTAAACCAGTTTTCATTATTTTGTCATAATTCATTGGTGATGTACCATGATAAAGAACTCTTGGTGGACGTTTTTCTTTAAGTTGTACATCAACTTTAATAGAATGACCTTGTGTAGCCCTTAACATCGTCTTATCATCGTTATACGCAAGTCTTTTTTTATTATTAGTGTCAACGATATGATCCAATTCAGACTGTGTTATACAAACTTTACTTAAAAGTGACACAACATCAACATAACCATGCTTATCCATCATCAAATCCTCTGGATTGTGCCTCAGGAGGTATGTAATCTTCTTTCCTACTTTAATATAGTCCATTATCGTTATCTTTTTCGTTTAACTTATCTATTTTCATTTTTCTCAATTCTTTAATGGGGTATTTATCTCTTATTCGATAAAAATCAACCCCTTCTGAGTAATAACCATTAGATGATCCATGCCACCTGATAGTAACATACCCTTTAATTGTAGCTAATTTATAAAATGTCCATGTTGCAGACTCATAACGCCCACTACTATCATCTGAAGAGGATTCTTCTGCTTGTAATAATGGATAACCAATCAAATCACTTAAATCACCATCAATATCTTCTACTGTAACATATTCACCACAATCTTGGTTATGATATTGTTGATATATTGCACCATCAGAAGTATAAAAATGAATAATCTCTGGTTCATCATAAGTTTGATATACTTTTATGATAACCTTACCCAATAATTCTTTGAAATTACAATTACTCATATTATTTATTATAATAAATAAGAATAGCAAATATTACACAATAACCAACAAATAAAACCAAAAATGTTTTCCATTTTTTATTCGCTATTGGTTGTACAAGACTATCTTTATATTTTTCATCATTCTTATCTCCTGTAAACACAAGTGAAGCAAACCAACTCACTATCGAAATAGCAAATAGTATAGAAATTATTGATGATATTGTTAATGAATCCATTATCTAAATCTTTTAGTATTAATGTCTTTTATCTCTTTTCCTTTGTGAATGAAAGTAACATATGATCTAACACCAGTTAAATATGTATTTTCTTCTACCACAATATTAAAATCTCTTTTATCTGCTGGTTTACCAACATAAATAAACCAACTCCCTTCTGAAAAATTCACTAAATTTTTATGTTTTAATATATCAGATGTATCATTTACCCATATCATATAAGAACTTTTTATAATATCACCTGGATGTCCACCACATCCAACCTTATATTCTTTATCACTAACATACTGAGTAACGTTAGAATCAATTTTAATAAATGATCCGACAAGTAATAATAAACCAGAACAAAATAATGTTATTTTTATAATTTCATCTAGTTTAGTTTTGTTCATACTCATAGCAAAAAAACCAGAAACCAATAACATAAACACCCCCAACATTGGAGGTACTATTCCTGGTAAAATTGTATAAAATATATAACTAATACCAATTAACAATAATAAATAAATACTTCTAATAATCCATCTAAAAACTTTCATGTTCATTTTCATAACTGTTTTATTTAAGTTTAATATTCAATCCTTTTCTTTGCATTTCTAATACTGCTTCTGCATTTGCCATCGCATCGTTTACAGGATTATGATCGTGTTTTGTTTTTCTCATATATTTCCAACTTGCAAACATATCATTTTGATAACCACACCACAAATCACTAATTCTTCTACTAGACCACCCAAATACGTTTCTTCCAACATATTTATGTAAGTAATAATTTATCCAAGGAAAATCATAACCATTATTATCAGATAAAAATATTGGTCTACCCTTTGTGTTTTCATTAACCCAATCCGTAAAATCTGCCATTACTTTTTCAGGCTCATCAAATGTTAAGTGTTCTTCTCTTGAAAAACCACTAATCTCTAATGCAGAAGGTATCCATATATCTGATATTGGTTTTACTTTACCATAAAAAGTCTTACTTAATGATGGTTCTACTACTACTGCACCAAAACACACCATTGAATGATCACCTTGAACTGGTCCATCGCTTTCTACATCTACTACTATATAACTCATTTTTTAATTTTTATTTTTTCAATTTTTACCAACTTAAAATCTCTTGGATAATCCACATTTGAATAATTATTTATAGTATTTTTCAATTTTTTAATAATTGAATCATCCAATTCACCACCAACACAAAAACCATAAGATGTTAATTCATATTTTTTTGAAAAAACACTAATCATTTCTGTGTCTGTAACTGGTACTTCAAGTTTAGTTACTTCTTCAACATCACCAGAAATATGATATGACACAGTTCTTATTGCATCTATACTATTTATTTCTAAATCTTCAAGAAACTTTCTACTATTATCTAAAATATAAACAAGATAATACACACCTTTATTTTCTAATGATGAAAAATAAACTACACCATTATATTTAGAAAATTTGTTGAAATTTAATTTCAACTGATTCGGATACTCTTTAGATTTATCTATTATATAAATATTATTCATAATGCAAATATAATCAATCAAATTCATTAAAACAAAAAAAAGAGCATTAATTTCTTAACACACTTTCTTGATTTTTGTTTTTCTTACTTTTTTGTTGCATCAACTGAAGCTTTCCTGTAAGGTGTAATAAGTTTTTTAACTTCACCAAGTGCTTTACGAGCATCGGCTTCAGCTGACTTATTTCCTTTTTCAAGGTATTTTGCATGACGTTCTTGGACGATTGCAAATTGTTCTTCGATTTGTGCATAAAGTTCTTCTAACATATTTATTTATTTATTTTTTTATTCAATTTTTATTGAATATTAGTATTATATCAATAAGATATAAAAAAGTTTAAATTCTTTTTAAACTGTCATTTCTAATGCTATTAATAAATTTGTATTTAAATTATCTATTAATAAAAAAGTATCAAAGACAAATACATCATTAGTATCATCAGTAAACGTTATTGATTTAAAATACTTCTTTGGGAAAGTGATCATTAAGTCCTCATGTTCTATATCACATATTTTTATATCCCAACTATTTTCACCAATTGTAAGTTTGTTTTCATATACATTTAAGGTTAATATGTCATTTTCGTTATCAATTGCACTGATTTTTTTAATTTTATCAAACGATGCACTATCTAGAGAGAATTTGAAATCAATATTATCTTTATTTATAGTGCTATTTATTTTTTCAATATCAATAGTAGTATTCATTCCACGAACATCACCCCCACCAATACTTAATCTTAATGTTTTATTTTTTAATTTAAGGTTATCTGCATATGTATCATCATTCATAAAAAATTCACACAATAAATCTTCTTCATAGTCTAAATAATTTTTTAAAGTACTTTCGAATTTTTTACCTTGAGTTATAATGAATCTTATTTCACCTTCAATTTCATCATTAAACGAAAATACTTCATTTGTATCAAATATAAAAGATTTAAATGCATTAACATTCATTTTTTCACCAACAATTGAATATAATAAAGTTTTATCTTTATTTATTTTTATTAAAATTTCATTGTCAATAGATAATAAATCCTTTATTTTATCTAAGAAATAATTTAATTGTGTTAGTGTCATTAAAAACTTATGTGATTCTACCATTAATTATTATTTATTTTATAACAAATATAGAAAAAAATAATTTATTAGTTTTAAATTTTTATATATAATACATAAAAAAAAATAAAACATGAAACATTTAAAAACATTTGAAAATTTCGAACTAAATGAGTTGACAGGTGCATATATGAATAAAGCATATCACAAAGCTAATTCATTAGCTAATAGTGATGATGACATAACATCAGAATTGAAAAAGAGACAATCTAATAGATTTAGTAATTATGTTAACCCTAACTTAGTAGATAGAGTTCAAAAATTAGGATTAATTATGAAAAAAGTAAGTGATGATGCATATAGATTATATTCCAAAGGAAAACCTGTTGCATTAATAAGTAATAATGGCGAAATAAGGGATGTTAAAGCTGATGAACAAGATTCAAACACACTTAAAAAAATTCAAAGGGTTGCAAGTTTTATTAAAGCTGACCACACAACAGAAAACGAATTATAAAAAATTATTAGAAGACCAAATTTATCTATCTTGGATATCTATTTCCACTATAATTTGGTCTTCCTTTATATACTCTATTATATGCACCTAATATACTACCAGTATTATCTGATTGACTAGTTATACTCTCAACATATCTTAAAGCATCACCTTGTAAATTATTATTTATAAACATATCAATTAAATTTTTATACCCAACATTATCAAATACAGTTGACATTGTAATAGTTGTCATAACAACATCATCATTACCACTCTCAGCTTTATATGTTATATTACCTGAAGGTGTTTCATGTTTAGCAAATGTTGTTATTTCGCTTATATTAACATCATTATGTATAATCATTCGTCTATTTCTTACAGATTGTTGAAATTCTTTATCAATAATTAAGTGTTTATCTCTTGTCATTTTTAAACCAATTTTTGGGACAATATCTTCTCTACTATGTTTATATCTTAAAAACACTGAATTAGAATATTGATTTTTACCATGAAAAACATTAGGCAAATGTGCTAAAAACTCAGAACCATAAGTATTGTACTCTAAAACTACTTTTACTTTTTCAGGATCAAATAATTCAAATGCTATTAAATAAAATATATGAGCAACTTCACGAATTGAATAAATGTTGTTTCTAAATAATCCTATTTGTTCAATTTTAAATAATTCATATAAATTATCATATTTATATTTATCTATTTCTTCTTTATCTCTTAACATTATCTTAAAAATATTAATAACTGAATAATCTTTTGCTAAACCCTCTGATAAATCAACAGATATTAATATATAATAATCGTTTACTTTAAGTGGATTAAAAATATCTAGATTATTTCTAACAAATTTAAGTTGATCATACGGTAAATTGAACTTATCAAGCTCATTAAACTGTAAATAATCAAATGCTAATTGATCACTTTTTAACAAATCCAATGTTTCTTTATTAAATAAAATTTTATCACCAGTAACAAATTGTAAATCATATTCTTGGCTGAATTTTTCAGGAGAACCAATTAATTTTGTTTCTTCTTCTTGCCAATTAGATACAATAGCTAATTCGGGCAAAGGAATACCATCAATTCTTATTTTTCTAATATTATCTATATGAGTTTTTTCATCTTTAATCTCATATTTTACACAATCAATAACATCATTATTTATTGTTTTTTTATATAATACTATTCCATATTTTTCTCTTATCTCTCTTAATACATGAGATTTAGTCATTTTATATTTTTTCAATTTAACATCAAGTGTTTGAATTTTTGTATCTTCTCTACCCTTAACCTGTGTCCATAAAACTCTCATTGCAGTATATGGATTTTTTCTTGGGTCTTCTGGGGGTAACTCGGCAGCAGATAACAATTCCCAAAACATATTATAACCATTTGGTGTAGATGTAATAATTATTCGTGAATTATTAATTGATGATACTACTGGAACAATAGCACCATAATATTCTCTAATAAAGTTATCTGGAATATGAGCAAATTCATCAAGATATAATAAATCAATCGTAAACCCAATTGATGGTTCTTTTGTTCTATTTTCAGTTTGTATTCTTGAATTATTTTCAAATGCAATTTGTGTTTCATTCCAATTTATTACACCCTTTTTCAAGAAAAATGGCAATAACTTATAAATATCCTTTATTTTTCTAATAATTTCTTTAACTGTTTTTCCTTTATTCGCAACCACCATAACACCTTTATCGTCATTGAATAATACGTAATGAATCATTACAATTGCAGAACTCACTGTATTATGTGACAATATATCATTTGTATAGTAACTCATTTCAGGAGTATCTATAGATAAGTCAAACATTGAAACTTTACCTTTTAATTTTTTAATTGATTTAACTTTACTAACTCCGTTTTTTGTTATAACATAATCATTTATTGTTAAATCAATTAACATTTTAGTAATATGATTTTCACAAAAAACTATATGAGTATCTGCTCCTTCGATCCACAAACCATTTTCCAATTCTAACCTATATCTTTGGAAAGGTTGTGTAATGTTTATTTCAGTTACTGGAACATAACCATAATCGGTTTCAACTAATAATTCTTCATCTAAAAATAAAGTATTTACAAATTTCTTTAATATATCATCTTCATTAGGGTTAAAATTCCTAAATTCATATTTTTCAATTAATTGAATAAGAAATATTATTATATTTTTCAATTTACTTTTAATCATCCATAATTATTATTTTTTTTAATATCTAAAAACAATAAACATTTATCTATTATCTAATTTATCTAATATTTTATATAGATAGAGTTTAATTTTTTCTAATATTGTTAAATTCCTATCTCTCAATAATTCAGAGTAATATAAGTTTCCAATTGATATTTTTTCAACCACTCCATCATTTTTTTTCACTAACACCTTGATATTGAAGTAGTTGCATTTACCAGTCTGCCTACTCGCCATTAATATACTTCTTGGATTTTTAGTATATAAATCAATTATATCTTTCTGATAATCTCTAAGTTTCATTTGCCCTATTGTACCATCTTCCAATTTAATATGACAATAATTATCAGCAAAGTAATGAATATCTATTTTACATTTTACATATTCTTCAAATTCTGCATCTGTCATTGCAAAAGTAACATATGAGCGTCTAATACCTCTCATATTAGAGAACCAAACCTTCTCATGTCTTTTTAAAATTTTTCCGAGATTTTCTTTTTGTTCTATTTCCTTTATTAACTCTGTGGTTAATATATAATCTTCAATTTTTTCTGCCATAATTTTTTTTTTATTCAAAAATAAAATCTATATTATATCCATTAATTATAAAATTTAAAAATAATATATCCCGAACAACCCCCTCATATAATACCACTTCTAAACTATACCCTAAACTAATTAATTCTGGTATATACATTGATATTTGTTCTTCAACTTTATTTTTTAAGCTACTTGATGTAACTCTTGTTTGCCATAGATAATACTCCAAATTCGCACCTATTTCATTATCCCCTAATACTTCACCTTTATTAGTAAATAATATCATTTCTAATTTTTGAACTATTACTTCAATTTCATCATCTTCAATTATTCTATCATCTTGATATTTTGGATGTCCATCATATCGTATAACTAAATCTTTTACATCTTTTAGTGCCATTTGAAACTATATTTTTATTATATATATAAAAAACATAGTTTTAAAATGGATAATATGAATTTTGTCACAATTATTGATTATATTGGAGAAATAAATAATGGGGTAGCATTATTACTTTCATTAAAAGTAAAAGAGCAAATTTATCAAATGGGGTATTGGTTTGATAAACAAAATAACTATATGATATCTGCTGATGATAATTTTTTAAAAGATTTTAATGTAGAAAGTATTTATGAATACAAACATTATAAAAAATTAGCATATTACATACACACTTTTGTATTAAAAAACAAAGATGAAATATTTAATGAATTCTTAGAAAATGACGATTAATTTCTTGATGTGACCCCTTTCCAAATAATATTAATAGTACTAAAACCTGAATTATTTCTTGGATCTTCACTAAAATATACACCATTTCTATTACTCCAACCACCTCTTAAAATAACTAACTCATTTTTACCTATAACAATATCTCCTAGAACTGGATCAATACCAAACATTTTTTTATTATTATATTTATTAGTATTATTATATGCAACAACAGTAGAATCAGATATTGCTACAATATTATTATATCCGCTGGTATCTAATATAGCTTCTCCATCTATAGTAACTGAATTAGCTAAAAATTTATTTCGTCTTTGTTCTTGAACATTAACAAGATTTTTATATTTATCTGATGTTACTTTAACACTATTGGTAGATGTTACATATGTATTTTCTACAACATTTGATTTTTTATTTGATAATAACGCACCATCCTTATGATAATCTTCATTATCTTTACCTACAAACTCCACATTAACAGAGTCTATACCATCAACTGATTTTAATTGTGTTATAATATCAGCTTTAACTACTCTATCATATCTTTCGTATGTTGAAAAATACGTTGATAATGTACTTATTACTTCTTCTCTAATATTGTCTTCTTCTGAGTCTTCATATCGTCTAACAAAAATATTCATAACAAATTTTTTGATAATAGGATCAATTATAGTAACTTTAGATGTTATACTAACAATACCTTGTATTTTTAGATAATTAATTATTCTTTGTTTTTCAATTTCATCTAAAAAAAAACTATCAAAAGACACATTAAAATAATTAACATCAGTTGAAAAATAATCAGTTATTCTAGGTATCAAATATAAATACATTTCATTTATGTTTATTCTATCTAAACTTCCATCATTATCAATATCAATTTCAACAAGATCTAATGTATTAAATGCATTAACTTTTGAAAACATATTTAATTTTTTAAGATGATAAATATATTGTAACGGTGTTGCCAACACAAAATTTCTTGAAACATAAGGTATAACAGACTTTGTATATTGCACACTCTCACCATCACTTGCAAATTTAATATCTGTTTCTATAAATATATCAAATAATTGACTAGCTTGTAACACATTACCATCATCATCATAAATATCATCTATAAATGTGAAATCATTAATTTTATTATTTAGTATATTTCCTTGTAATCCATTTGTAATTAAATACTTAACTTCAACAATTGATCCAATTGCAGGAACACAACCATTTATACCATTACCAAAATAAACATCTAAACCACCATTAAATCCAGTTCTAACATAACATGCATACTCATTATCCAACATATCATATAAATGATCTCTAATTTCTAAATTAATCCCATTTAATGTAATTTGAATATCAAAATTATCAATAGTCGAATTATTACTAACATTAACTTGAAATGATTGTGATATTGTACCATCGCCTGTAAATGTTTGAGATTCATATTTACCTTGTATTATTGACACAAAAAATTGACCACCTGCAAATAATGGATAAAAATTTCTATCTGATCCAGTTTTTAATGAATAATAATATCCATTAGATTTATTTTTTATTATCGTATTATTATAAATACTAACTTGAGAACCAGATACATATTTTTCAATATTAGTACCTTGTTTAAGCTTAAATTTAAGTGTACCTTTTGCAGATATCGCTCTTGATGGATTATGTCCAGAAATTCTAGCAATATTACTAATCATTCTTTTAGAGTTTGATTGTTCGATATCTAATTGTTTAACAAAATTTTTCAAATATAATATATTATGTACGAAAAATCCTTTGGTAACTTGTAGTATTTGACCATATGGTGATGATGAATTAAAAAGTATACCTGATTTATCATATACAGAACTTAACCAATTGTTAATCTGTGTTGTTAAATTTGCATAATTTAATTCTATTTTATTAAAAACTCTATTAAGTTTAGTAATTCTTGCCATTTTACATTTTAATTTTATTTTTTAAATTATCTCCTATTATTTCAATAAGGTTATTTAAATTTGCTTGTTTTTCATCATATTCTTCTTCGAATATTTTAAATTTAAATAAATATTCTTTATTATTTACCTTAGTTAATTTTAGATCAACACTTTGATTATTACTTATATCTATTTTAAAATTAAAATATAATGAATTACATGGCATTAATTCTATCTTTTTATCATCAACATTAGTTACAGATATATCTGTAATTTTATTTTCTTCAAACCATGTGTTAATAAGTGTTGATGGCGATTTAACAAATTTTGATATTGTTTTAATATCATCACCAAATTTATTATTTTTAAATACATTGTTTAACTTATTTGAAAAATCTTCTAATGTAGAAAAATCAATTCTAATATATTCGCAATTTACATCAAACAAATAAGTAAAATTATTCCTAGTTATTCTCCCTTTACTTTCATTTGTTGTAAAAATTAATTTAGTATAAAAAACATTAATATTATCAAACATTACTTTGTTTAATGATATAATTAATTTTAAATCAGATGACCCATCTATTTTTTCATAAACACTATCAACAGATCTAACCTTTGTTGAATCAAATATATTTATTATTTCATTAACTAAATCTCCCACTGAAATATCCATAAGTTAAATTATTTTATATTCTATATTATATTTCTGATCAAAATACGGTATATTATCACTACCATCAACCCTCAATATTGAAACTTTTAAACCTCTGTAAAAACTAACTCTTGGTTGACCAATTGATATATAACCAGCAACATCTTCAGTTAGTAAACTAATTGTTATATTAATACCTACTTTATCAATTAGAACATATGCCCCACTATAATCAATAACATTACCAAAATCATCTTTGAAAAATAAATTTTGTACATATATTGTGTTACCAGTCTTAAACATATCTTCTGTCATTATTAATTCTGTATATCCAGATGAACACATTGATGAACCTGTAAAAACATCAGTACAATTAACATAAATATTTTCATTCATATAATAACTATCTGTAAAATCTGAATCATCAGGTGATAATATATTATATTCATCTAAATCTCTTGGTAAATCAATATCAAAAATATTTATTTCTGTTTCATCGTTATTATAATTATACATCATATTAACATATAACCTTTGAGCATACATCGCAAATTCAGGTTTAACAACAATATCTAACTTTTGTTTATTTTTTAATTCTCTATCTAATAAAATTGTAACATTTCCATTTTCTGTATATGAATTATCATTTACTAAATTCAATAACATCTTATTTGAAAATGTCAATGAAATTGGATATGAAATCCCACTATTAGATGAATTATAATTATACGCTTCCGTTAAACTCACATTTTCTATTTGATCATATTCCACACCAATAACGTTAAATTGTAATTTTGGGTAAACTCCTGAATAATCAGTGGATATTCTTGCGGTATCAGAATCAATAAATTGATTTGTTGCATATAATCTCAATAATTCTTCCATATTATTCATTCTACTTTTCAAACTATCTACATCAGTTTGTGAATAAATTAAACTCTTCATTTCTCGTAAATCCATATTAATTCTAACAAATTCTTGTATAATATTAACAAAATTCTCATTTACTTTATAAAATTTACTCATCATTTCATTATACATATCAAAACCAAACATATTATAAATAGTACTTGGATCATATACCAATGGTTGTACATCATTATCAATATTATAATATAAATTCAAATTAAACATATATGATAACCCATCTTGTGACCCATTTGTAACTAGTTTATGATATGGGGATATTAATGTTCCATAATTATCATCATCATTCTCAGGGTTATTTAAAAATTCAATTCCATATAAATTAACATATGATACTTTTTTAGTTGAATCATTTGGATCAGTTTCCACCAATTCATAATACCATAATATAGCATTAAAATCAAAATCATCTGGGGGGTTTCCCTCAATTGATAATGAACTGAATTCATCAAAGTTTTGTGTTTCTAAATTAGGAATATTCATTTTATAATAATGATCTTTATCAAAATCCAAAAACACACCATCAATATTATCTGAATTAAAATCTGTTAATTTTTCAATATAATCTTCATCATCTAATCCAGTATTATCAGTTAACTTAATACCATAATAATCCCCTTGATATCTTTTACTATCCCCATTAGTACATAAATACGTATTGTCATTTGTATCAAATTGACCATAATATGATCCTGGGTAATCTTGAGGATTTTTACGAATCGGAGAATTTGTAGTATCTTCTGCTCCAACTATTTTGTCTTGTATTTCGTCTGCTAATATAGGAATTTCTAAATTAGGCTTATAATTACTATTATCTCTAATCCCATATAATATAGTAGGTGTTCTACCACCTTGATGTGGTATATATGCTGTAATTTCTTGACCAACTCTTGACGCTGTTTTTACATTTGAAATTTGGTTTATCTCACCAACATATTCAACTAATTTATGATAATCTAAGTACATATATGTTGTCAATAAATTTCCTTCACCACCACCAGTAAAATTAACATCTAACCAAATATAAGTAGAACCAGTATCAAATGTAATTTTACCTACTTCATATGATTGACCAAAAGTAACTGCTACTGTCCCCCCTGATAATAAATTTTGATCTGATCTATTTCCAGTTAATATGACTTTATCCCCTACTTTTAATTTAGCAATTTCGTTAATTGTAAATTTAGGAGTTCTATATAAATTATCTTTACCTTTATAGTCTTCACTTTCTTCATATTTTAAAGTGTATTCATCTGGTTTTACAGTAGGATAATTTATCACATCCCTTTCTTTCCATAAATACTTTCTAAAATAATCAATATGAGTTATTGTAGAATTATTCGGATTATCAAAATCTGATAAATTTTTATCCCAATCAACTTTATGAACTGCTGATTCAAAATCTATTAAATTTAATTTTCTACACCATTTCCAAAATATTAATTCTGTGGGTGTATGCTTAACTTCAATATTATAAAAATCTGTATTACTATTTATTCTACTTTCATGTAAAGACGTATCATAATTAGCAACATAATTCCTTAAAGATTCTACTAACTGCTCTGATAGTGTTATAGGTGTAGTATAATTCGGATCATCTGAATAAAACGCATTAGTACCATCGTTTCTCTTTGGTATAAAATCCATTACACCATCAATAGGGTCAGCTGCACTTTCTTGTCTAGGTATATTTAATAACGCAAATTTTGTAAAATTAAAATTATAAAATTCATTATAATTAGCTAAATTTAAATCAAGAGCTGCACTTGGAAATGCATAGAATGATGTCCCCTTGGCTTTCATTCTCTTATATAATGGTGTTGCCATAATTTTTAGATATTAATTTTTTATTATATATAAAAAATACAACCCCATAAAATTAAAAAAGAGTGACAATTTGATTATCACTCTTTTTTAATTACTAATTTTCATACCAAAGCCGTCTGTTAAGCTCCCTCCGTATTAAAACTATATCTATTTCGTTATCTAAATTATATTTATATAATTCATCATAATCATAGTTATTTACTTTTGCATCATCTATTATAACTTCGTTAATTTCTGATGCTTCTTCATATACTTTTAATAATTTTTGAAGTTCATTTGTTTCTGTAACTTCATATCTTTCAACTGTTTTCATTATTATCTATTTTATTAATCCTATTAATCTTATTAATTCTCTCTTTATTCTTCTTTAATTTGGTATATTCATCGCTATAATTTAACTCATCTGATTCTTTATTTGCAATAATAAACTCCAAACTTAAAAAATCATCTAATTTTGTAGCTTTAAACCCCCCACTTGATGTTGATGTAAATTCTTCAATATCAGTATCATACACATCTTCCAATAATTCTCTTGCTGCATCTTTTAATCTCTCTATTGATGGTGTATTAATACTATCATCAAACCATGTCCATCCTAAATTATACATAACAAGTCGTACTCTAGCAAAATCAAAATTATTTATTATATAGTCAATATGTTTTTCTTTGTTTATTGTAAATTTCACAATTTTATATTTTTTTTATATATCACCTTTACACACATATAACATTCTAGTATGTTTATCCATTATCCATGTATGAGTATTAAATCCCAAATTTAAAAATCTTTGTATAAACTTCGTGTATACATCTTCATCATAATTAAAAACTGAACTATGATATTCTAATGAAATACACCTTATTTTATTTAAATTTTCATCAGATAAACCTTCAAGTATTTGTAATTCAGAACCTTCTGTGTCAATTTTTAAAAAATCAATATGATCTAAAAAATTTCTAGATATAATATCATCTAAATTAATAGTATTTATATAAATACCTTTACGTTCATAGTGACCTGGATGTAATGTATTATTAATTTCACTTTCTATTATTGTATGTCCTCCATTTCCTGTCTCAATGTATAATTCTACTTCATCATCACTTTCATTTGTAACTGCAAGACAAAAAACCTCAGCATTTGGATTATTTTTTTTATTTAATGTATAATTTTTATAAAATGGCTCAAACGATAATACCCTTGCTGCTCCCATATCAAATGCAATAGAGGTAAAAATACCAATGTTTCCACCACAATCAACAACAATATCAAAAGGTTTTATTGTACAGCTTTTTCTAAAATAATCTGTTCTATTATAAATCTCATAATATGTAACTCCCTCTGGGTATTTTATTTTATCTTTAAGTCCCCAATCTTTTTTTAAAACTTCCGCTTCTTCACGTAAATTTATTATATCTGTTGTACCATGTACATAAAATTCTTCTTTCATATTATTTAAAATTATTATTTATAAATTATAATCTATAACTATCTGATAATCAGATTAGTAATCTGCATTCTGATAATGACAAACAAGATATTCTGGGACATTTTTTAATTTTTTAAATTTTAATCCCATACTTGCTAATTTAAACATAAACATGAAATCATGTCCATATCCACTAGTCCATTTTATATCTTTTAAATTTTTATGACTAATAGAACTTGTTCCAATACTTGCCCATCTTGGTTCTACTATTCTTAGATGTAATCTTTTAAAGGATTTATCAAGTACCATATAATCATTGTAAAATACCCAACTATATTCATCTGTATCAAACTGTTCAACAATTATTTGTAAATGATTTGGTCCTAATATATCATCTGAATCTAAATAGGTAACAATTTCACCATCAGCAATTTGTAATGCAACATTTCTCATTTCACCTGAATATAAATCTTGTTTTGGAATTTGAATAATTTTTATATTTTTTTCATTTGAAAAATATTTATTATATAATTCAATGGTCACTGGGCAACCATCTGAAACAATAATCAATTCTTTATTTCGGTATTTTTGTTTTTTAAAACTATTAACAGCTCTTATAAACTTTTTATCCCTATTAGTAGCTGAACCAGGATATGGTAAAAGATAAGATGCCATAATGACACTGACTTTAGAATCTATCATAAATTATTACTTTATTTTTATAAATATATTCCAAAATAAAATAATAGTTTATAAAAAATTAAACAATATTTGTAATTATGCCATTAACAACAGAAACTGTTTTTCCATCTACTGATATAAATACACCAGAATCACCTCCACCATCACTACTACAGTTTATAACTTTAACATATACCGCATCATTATTACTAGGTGATATCAAGTTAAATTCATTCTCTATACTTACTAATGTCCCATTTAAATACCATTCAAAAGATATATTAGATGCTCCTGTTATTCCAGATACTATTGAAAAATTAACAGTTTGACCAGTTTGAACATAGCATGTATCACCTGATGATATAGGGTTACTCTCTATTACTATAATTGACATAAATATTATTAATTATTTTTACTTACAAAAATCATTTTTTAAACTTATTATGGATAATAATCACAATCCACAGTTCCTTCCATTACACATGAACAATCAAGATCACATTCTAACACACACACATCAACATCTATTACAACTCTAATAACATTTGAATATAATGATTGACATGGTGAAATACCATCTATACCATCTATCCCATTCACACCTGATGTTCCACTTGTTCCACCAGTAACACTAGCTGTATAACCTGAAAGTATATAATTTTTTAAATCTTGTATTCCTACTTGTTGAGCATTCGCTAAATATGATGTTTTGTCAACTGGTATTATAATACCATCTAAATTTTTTTCATTATTTAAATTTCGTACTCTTATAATATTTGGCATTAATGATTTTTATTTTTTATTATATATTAATTTTAAAAAGTGTAAATATAATTTTTAATAAAAAAAGTGATAATTATTAATTATCACTTTTTATTTTTTTTTATTATAAATATTAAGGCGAGGAGGTAGTTGTTGTTGTTGTTGTCGTTGCAGTACATCCTTCCATCACAAATCTTGCTCTAACTTGTTCAGTTAAAGGTTCAATACCTACTAATTTAATTTGAAAATAAATACTAGATTCTACTCTATATGTAGTGCCAGATAATCTTCTATGATAAATATCTCCATGTTCAAAATTAGAACCACTAACATATAAAACCTCTGATGTAATCAAAAGAGAATTATTATACATAACTCTACTAGCTTCATCATTACTTGTATAATTTACACTAATATATTCTATATCACTTCCATTAATAGTCGGACTAAAGAAATCCACACCTATATCAGTAGCAGATATATGAGGATAATCATAAGGGTAAGTTTGAGAACCACATGCAATTGGTATTGGGATATGAAAATATGTTTCATATGTAGAACTCACAGGAGGAATTGTTGTCGTTGTTGTTGTCGTTGTTGGAACAACAGTTGTTGTTGTCGTTGTTGGGACAACTGTTGTCGTTGTCGTTGTTGGGACAACTGTTGTTGTTGTCGTTGTCGTTGGAACAGTAGTTGTTGTTGTCGTTGTTGTCCCAACTATTGTTGTTGTTGTTGTCGTTGTCATATATCCACTTGACCAAATTGTACCGCATGATCCTTGATCTCTAACCTCATAATACAGTGTACCATGTGGTGGAGTAAATTCATACCCAGCTAACAAAGTAGTTTTTGATTGAATACTAAATAACGTCCAAGAACTACCACTTGGACTTACATAAATGTTTAATAAGTCACTAATGTTTCTTCCAACACTTGTAATTGTTATTCTAACAGCCATATTATTTTTATAATTTTTTATTATATATTAATTTTTAAAAGTGTAAATATTTTAAAAAATGGTGATTATTTTTAAATAACCACCATTTTAATATTTTTTTACATAATTAATATTATGTACAAGATATATCATCTTCTGCTACAATATAAAATGTTTGTCCAACATTTATATCAACATTTGTAAATCCAGGACCTGATAGAGCACTAAAATCAAGACAACCATCTATACCTTGATAATTATAATATGTCACATGTCCTGTTCCTGTATAAGAACTCAAAGATATATCAACAGTAGAATTTGACGTTGCATAATCAGTACTTCCTATTCCTGTTGTTCCTGGTAAAACTGGGAATATACCGCCTGATACTGTCACCCCATTTA
>Ga0114918_10000907_pt1 | contig 26042 bp, 23 predicted proteins | sample LantaG_FD_87015 | JGI IMG/M metagenome (GOLD analysis project Ga0114918, IMG submission 87015) | Deep subsurface microbial communities from Baltic Sea to uncover new lineages of life (NeLLi) - Landsort_02402 metaG | ecosystem: Environmental > Aquatic > Marine > Oceanic > Sediment | place...
CCCGCGACGACCTTACTGACTGCGTCCCGCATATCGGCCAGGCCTTCGATCGGGCCGACCGTAACGCCGTGGTCCATCGGGATAATTACCGTCTTATGCGAATTGCGGTCGATTATCCGTTCGAGTCTTATCTTTTTGCCTATCATAGCCTAATCTCCAATTTCTCGTTATTGCGAATCCGCACCTCGCGAATGAGCAATTTCGAATTTTAATTACAAAATCTACACAAACCTGTCCAAAAGGCAAGAAAAAAACTAACTATTCCGTGAAGATGAGCAGAGGATTGACTCCAAACGCTTGACATAATCCGGGTTAGTTGATATTGTTTCAGCTATAGCCGAATACATACGAGTAGAGTATGAGGGAGAGGTATATAATGTGATGGAACATCATTGACGATTTATTTGGTAGCGTGCAGATATGATGGCGAAGCAATTCTATGACTGGCAGACGTCCGGTGGAACCGATGATGTTATGAGGCTGGTTGACTGCCTTGAAAGAGCGGACATTACGTGGTGCGCTATTGGGGGCGTAGCGGTGAACCACTGGGCGGAACAAGCCATGGTAACCCAGGATGTGGACTTAGTTGTTGCCGCTGAGGCGGTCGAGCGTACCATTTCACTGCTTGAGGAAGCGGGATTCCACAGCGAGAGATTCGAATGGTCTATCAACTTCAAGGGGCGTTCAGCGGTTAGTATTCAGCTCAGCACGGGGGATTTCTATAGGGATTTCCCTTCCCGTGCCGTCGCGGCTGACGTGCATGGCATCCTCCTGAGAGTTGCTTCGCTGGAAGATACGCTCAAAGGCAAGATGAAGGCCTGGTCCGAGCCCGAGCGAAGGCAGAGCAAGCGGCTCAAGGATCTGGCCGATATCGCCCGCCTTGTTGAGGCACACCCACATCTCTGGGACATGCTCACCAGCGACCTGAAGCAGCAAGTGCAGCCTCAGGAAAAGACATAAAGCAATAAAATGGGGCCAACTCCTACTCCTGGGGCAGGCGCATTTTTTCGTAGAACTCGGCGTATTTGTCCTTGTCGTCCGTCTTTCGATATGCTATCGCCGAGCGGGGATGCTCGTTCAATATACCGGTGACGAAATAGGGTATTATGTAGCCCCATTCGATTTCTTTACGCATCGGTATCATGTGGTCCTGTAGTACCTTCAAAATCGGAGTAAGGTTGAATTTCGGATTTTTCAGGAAACCCATCAATAATTCGAGGCAGCAATTGCCTGGTCCCCGCCCTATGCCGAAGAGCGAGCCGTCGACGTAATTGGCATCGTGAATTATACCCTCGATCGTGTTGGAAAAAGCAAGCTGCTGATTATTGTGACAGTGAACTCCAATCGTCTTGCCGGGCAGATGCTTTTGATAAAGTTTTACCATATACTCTATCTGCTCGCAGTACAACGCCCCGAAACTATCGACCACATAAACCACGTCAACAGGGCTCTTCGCTAACTGGTCGAGAGATTCGACCAGGTCCGGCTCTATCTCCCTGGAGATGGCCATGATATTGCAGGTCGTTTCGTAGCCGAGATCGTGACATTTATTTATAAGCTCGATGGCACTGTCGATATACTTTACATAGGTAGCCGCCCGAAACATATCGACGGGACTTTCATCGGCTGGAGCGAAGTGTTGCTCTTTAACACGATACGAGTCCACCATTACACTGATCTTCATATCAGACTCGATGCCGTCTATTATTTTTCGTATATTATCGTCATCGCAATACTTCCATGCCCCGTAATCTTCGGGCGGGAAGAGTTCCCTGCTGCTCCTGTAGCCGAACTCCATATAGTCGACGCCGCCTTTGGAAAGGGCCTGGTAAACCGCACGAACAAAGTCATCTGTGAAGTAATGGTTGTTAATAAGTCCGCCGTCTCTGATTGTGCAATCGAGCACTTTGATTTGTTCTCTGTACATATTACGACCTTTTACGAATGTTTTCTAAAGTTTATCCAATATTTTTTCCACCACCTCGGGAGCAACCTCGACTGCGTATTGTCCATCTTTGCAGTAAACCTGACCTATTTCGCTAACTAATACGAATCGCGGCCATTTGTTCACCGCTTTCTTGTCGCGTTTGATCAGGTTAATCAAGTCCTTATCGGCCAAATTCTCCGGCAATGTTACCGGGACATTGAGTTTTTCGAGAATTCCCCGGATTCTCTCAAGCCTGCCGGGCTCGGCCAGTTGCATTTCAATCTCGATCAGACCTGCTGCTATGATACCTATAGCGACGGCCTCGCCGTGAAGCAGCCCGAAACCGCTGGCCGCCTCAACCGCATGCCCGACTGTGTGGCCGTAGTTTAGAATCCTTCTGAAGTTCTTCTCGCCCGGATCGGTCTCCACGACACCGCCCTTTATTTTGCAGTTCCATTGGGCTACTTTTTCCAGCACATCAGGCTTTCGCTCAAGGACCGCGTCGAGATTGCTTTCGAGAAAATCAAAATATTCACTGTCGGCGATAATCGCATGCTTGACGGATTCGACAAGGCCGGCCCGGAATTGCCTGTCGTCCAGCGTGGACAAAGTCGCAACGTCGATATAAACAGCGGCAGGGTGCCAGAACGCGCCGAATGCGTTCTTGCTGAGGCTGGAATCGACCCCGGTTTTTCCGCCGACAGACGAATCGGCCTGAGCCACGGTTGTCGTCGGTATTTGAAGGACGGGCACCCCTCTTTTGAAAATCGCGGCTGCGAATCCTGCGATGTCGCCGACGGTTCCGCCGCCGAGAGCGACAACGAGCGTATCTCTGCCGAGATATGCCTTTTCCATCGCCTCAATTATCGAGATTGCCGTATCTATGTTCTTTGAAGTTTCGCCGGCAGGGCTTATGATGAATGTGGGAACATCATTTTGCCCCAGTAGCTTCTGCAAATGGCCGGCCGAGACCAGATTTTCATCGGTGACGACAAACTTGTTGTACCCGGCAAAATCGGCTTCTATTTGGGGCCACAACGAGCCAAGAATGTCCGTCCCGATTTTTATCCCGTAGCTCGCCGCAGGCGAGGCCGGAATTTTAATCTCTTGCTCTAACATCTATCCTAACCAACGGGTTTCTCAAAAATTCAGACTCGACCCTAAAACAAATTCGAATCCAACACACCAAGTTTCTTCAACAACGCAAACTTAGTAATATAACCTATTTACAATCGCGATGCAAACCTTTCCCGACAATTAAGAAAAAGCTATGTGCGCCGCAGGCATCGCTCAGCGGACCATACGCGATAGGTTACCGGCATCCTTTGCAGAAATCCCTGCAGACCATAATTGCGAGGCCCGATCCGTCAACCCGGCGCCGGACGGGTGGGCCGCGGCAATCTACCACACCACCTTCTCATCACCCCCCAACCGAAGCCAAATAGGCGGCAGGCCCGAATCCGGCTTCGGAGGCTGGGCTGATGAAAAGTTAATGCAGTTTCGCACAGTGGGCACCAAAAGAGATAGAGGTGGCCTGATTTGCAGCCCTGACAAGCTCAGCCAAGAACAGGTATCGTCTTTCCCCATTTGCAACGCATTATATGGATGAAAACCTTTTTTTTTATTTTCTCCTTATCTCCTTCACTTTTCCAGCCGATGGCAGGATATAGGACGCAAGCACAACTGGGGGTTTTCATACGTGACGAGTCCATCAACGCCTGAAGAGCAGCGTACAAGCCAATTTGTGAGCCGCTATGGCGCTGCAAATGTAAAAGAAAGGGGGATAATGTATGAAGATCATCCTAAGTAGAAAGGGATTCGATGCCGGTGCCGGAGGATTCGCAAGTCCAATCATGCCATGTGGGAGATTGCTTTCCCTACCGATTCCCGTCACCCCAACGCAAATGGAGAATGGTGAGGTCGGCATTCCTTACGCCGACCTGAGATTCGACGGTCAGCCGGTCAGCGAAATTATCAACCAATTGAGCAGAGGCCGATTCGATGTGAACCGACCCTCGCATCTGGATCCGGACCTCGACCGGGACCGCTACGAACCTCGCGAACAAGGCTGGAAACAAACATTCGGTCAACAGGATCGGTGGCAGACCCACCTCAGAAGTAAAGAGGTTGGCGAAGACGACCTCTTTCTATTCTTTGGTCGGTTTCGACGCACGAAGTATGAGAACAGCCAATTGAAGTATGTCCCACCTAAGAAAGGCGGCAAGGATATACATATTATCTTTGGCTGGCTTCAGGTTGGCGGAAAGCCTCTTGCGGTGAATGGGGACGATATCCCGGACTGGCTGCACTATCATCCTCACATTGTCAATGGAGGGATATACCCCAATAATACAATCTACATAGCGGCCGAACACCTGACGTTGGACGGGCATAATCTATCCAGGCGAGGTGCAGGAACCTTTCCTTGCTTTAAGCCTTCACTGCAACTGAGCGATCCGAGGGGACCTATGGGTCGCTGGCGACTGCCGAAGTGGTTCTACCCCACGCCACCCAAACCACCACTTTCATGCCATGATAACCTCGAGCGTTGGGCAGCAGATGATGACCACACATTTCTTCAAAGCGTGCCCATAGGTCAGGAATTCGTCTTTGACACGGAACGCTATCCCGAAGCAATAGACTGGCTCAAGGGCCTATTTGAGAACTGTTGTTAGCGACCAGCAGGATCACCTGAATACACAGCATCTGAGGTCGGTTTTTTTTATTCTTGCTTTCGGAACCGCTCGCTGCTATATATTGTGTCATGGAGACAAAATTAGCCGTTCCCATAGCAGCGAGGAATATCGACCAGGCGGGGACACAAATCAAATCCGCTCGGGCAGCAGGGGCCGATATACTTGAGCTGCGAACGGATTATCTTGAGAACCTTACCGTCGATCTGGTTAAAAAGCTTATTGCCGGGATAAAAAACGCCGGCGATAAAAAACTCCCTGTAATTGTAACCTGTCGTGACAAGCAGCAGGGCGGGGCGATTGATTATCCGCAGAAGCTGCGAGTGGATATCCTGGCGGCCGCTTTGAAAGCCGGGGCGGAATTTATCGACTTCGAGTATGAAAATTTCCTCACCATCGAAGGCCAGGAAAAAATCAGGCTGGCGCTGTCGCAAAGCTCGAAGGGCCGGCTTATCCTGTCGACACACAATTTCGAAACAAAATTCGACAATATTGGGAAATTGTATCGCAAAATCCTGAATGTATGTTCCGTGGCAATACCCAAGCTTATCTACGTCGCCAATCACATCACCGATTGTTTTGACGCCTTTGATTTGCTGCACCAGACCAGTGCCGAGCGAATCATCTTCTGCATGGGCCCCGGCGGCCTTATCAGCAGAATCCTCGCTAAAAAGCTCGGCTGCTTCGTCACCTTCGCAAGTATCGACGAGATTAACGCCACGGCACCGGGCCAGTTGACCATCAAGGACCTCAAAGAATTGTACCGATACGATTATATAGATGCCGAGACCAGGCTTTACGGCGTGATCGCCGACCCGGTCGGGCATTCGCTAAGTCCGGCGATCCACAATGCGTGCTTCGGCGACAAGCAGATGAACAAGCTCTATCTGCCGCTGCTGGTGGAAGGGGGCCGGCAGGAATTCGACTCGTTTATACATCAGGCCCTGCTAAGAAAGTGGCTGAACTTCCGCGGCTTCAGCATCACAATCCCGCACAAGCAAAATGCCCTGGCTTACGTCCGGGCAAGTCGCGGTTACGTCGAGCCGCTTGCGCAGAAGATCGGGGCGGCAAATACCCTGCTCGTCGGGCCGGACGGCAAGCTGGAAGCATATAACACGGATTACGCCGGCGCTCTGGACGCGATTATGTCCGGGATGAAAATAACCAAAGGCAAGTTGAACGGCCTGTCCGTCGCGGTTCTCGGCGCAGGCGGCGTCTCAAGGGCAATCGTGGCCGGGCTAAGTGACGCCGGGGCACAAATCAAAATCTACAACCGCACCGTCGAAAAAGCCGAAAAGCTCGCCGCCGAGTTTAATTGCGAGTTCGCGCCGCTGGACGATTTAAAAAGCTTAGATGCAAAATTGCTGATAAACTGCACCAGTATCGGTATGCACCCGAACGTCGAGGCAACGCCGGTGCCGAAAGAATCCCTTAAGAGAGGAATGGCAGTCTTCGACACGGTTTATAATCCCGCCCAGACCCTCCTGTTAAAGGAAGCCAAAAAGAAAAGGATAAAAACCATCGACGGCATCTCAATGTTCGTAAACCAGGCCATGGCACAATTCAAACTCTTCACCGACACCGACGGCAACCCGGAACTCATGCGAAAGGTCGTCTGCGATTCATTGCCGGCCGAATAATGTGAACATATTTAATTGTTGCTCCGTGACTCGGCTACCCGGCGTGAGGGTGTTATTATTACGGTGTAAAAACCCGGGATTCGGAATTTTTCTTCGCTTCTACAGCTAAATCCCTTCTGTTGCTCCCGTTTGTGATGGTTCCATGTTGTCTGAAATTTATATGGAAAATGTTCGCATTTTCCCGCTAAGAGACTAATATAGGCTTGCAAGTTGGTAATATAGCGAAATTATGACCCTATTCATTGGAAAGGAACGACCATGTCTAACACAAAATTGCTTTTATCCGCCGTTTGTGTGCAGTTGCTGCTCATGAGCCTGGTGTGCCCCTCAAAGGTCGAATCAGCAAATTCGGCCGCCGAGAAGTTATTGACTATGATGCCCGATGATGTTGTCGGATTCGTCGCAACCAGCGGCGGCGATGATTTGAAACCGGCTTTTGAGAAAACCATCATGAGCCGGATATGGAACGACGCGGGAGTGATAACGTTTCGTGAAGCTATCAAGAAAGAGCTTATGGCGAAGGCTGCCCAGGAGATGGCGGAACTGAATGATACCGGTGTCGATTTGATAGAGGGTATTATTCGCCAGGTCACGGCGAGGCCGCTGGTGATTGGTGTCGCTCAAAAAGATACCGCCCAGGGCCCGCCGCTCTACGGCTTTGCTATTCTGGACGCCGGACCGCGTAAGGCGGAAATGGCCGCATCACTGGCAAAGCTGGAATCGTTTGCGGACGAAGGAGACATTGTCGAAATCGAGATAGGCTCAGCGAAACTGCACGGCCCGAAAGATCCCGGCGACGTTCCCGGATACTGGGGCTGGGTCGGAAACTATTTTGTCTTTGCGGTAAACGACGGCAAAGGATTGGCCCTGAAGTACGTGCAGGGCAACAATAGCAGGCCGGCGCCTGCTTGCCTTCAAAATGTCCCCGGGACCGGCGACGCTCTTGTGGTTCATTTCAACCGTGAGAAGGTATTCAATATTTTAGGTATGATCGCAGGGATGGAAGGTGGTCAGGGCGAGGAGGAATTCGCCGCAATCAAAGCAGCAATCAGAGAACTCGGCCTGAATAATATCAAGTCCTTTACAGAAAGGGTGGGATTTGACGGCCCGGATATAGTTGGTAATTGTTTTATGGAAATGCCGCAGCCCCGAACGGGCATTTTCGCAAATTTCAAAACGATAAATCTTTCGATGTTCGATATGGCCGATCCCGGCGCAATAAGCGCCACCGCTGTAAATTGCGACATAGCGGGAATATACGATACAGTGATGAAGACAGCAAGAAACGTCATCGGCGATGATTTCAGCGAAGTCGAACAGGGAATCGCCGCAATTGAGGCGGAACTGAATTTCAAGATTCGCCAGGGCTTGCTGGAAAGCCTCAGCGGGCCGATGCTTTTCTACGTTCTTCCCGGCGGAGTGACAATGCAGTCACCCCAGGGCGGATTTGTAATCATCGCCAAGTTAAAGGATGCAAAGCTATGGGAAGATTCGCTGACAGCCCTGGGAAAGTTCGCCGCCGAGAAAAGCGAGGGGATGGTCCAGGTCAGCTCGCAAGTTCAGGAGGGAAGGACCGTTTATACATGGGCGGTAATGCCGCTGGCGATGGCCCAGGTCATGCCCAGTTGGACAGTTGTGGGTGACCAGGTCGTTGTCGGTTCTAATCCCGCGCTGCTCACATCGGCCGTTAGCCAGATAAATTCGGGGACGAACTCGATACGTAGCACAGATGGATTCAGTAAAGTAACAGCGAAGCTGCCGGCCGATTTGTTGTCTTTCAAATATGGCGACTCGAAACTTCAGTTTACCCAGTTAACCACGGCACTGCAGCAATTCTGGCCAATGGCGACTATGTTCGCTTCGAACGCCGGTGTAAAACTGCCGTTTGTCCTGCCGCAACTGTCACATATCGCCCAGGACATGGGGCCTTCGTGCCAGTATTCCTGGTTCGACGCCCAGGGTTTACGCTCGTATTACCGCGGGGCGGGGATCGAGCCGACCCTCGGAGCCGTGGCCGGCGGCGCCGTAGGAGCCGGAATTTTGATGCCGGCCCTCGCGCGGGCACGCCAGCAGGCTAGAAATGCCGTGTCCATGTCGAATTTGAAACAGTTGGGATTGGCGGTAATCATGTATGCCGACGACCATGATGGAACGCTGCCCGAGAATTTCGAGCAGGCGAAGAAGTACTATGGAAATTCCAAAGTTCTCGAATCGCCGCTCAAGCCAAAAGATTTCGACGGGCCCAGCTATATCTACGTCAGCGGCCATACCATGAAAGCCGAATCACCTGCCAGGCAGATTGTCATTTATGAAAATCCGGAATACTGCCAGGACACAATCAATGCCCTGTTCCTCGACGGCCACGTCGAAAGGATGCCGCAGGATAGATTCCGTGAAACACTCGAAGCGACATACAAACAGCTCGGCAGAGAAATGCCCGAAATAAAATTCAAAGGCTCAAAATAACACCGACCAATTGCCAATAAGATTTGCGCCTTTGTCATTTCGACCGGAGGGCTACGAAGGACGGTAGGGTGTGCAACTTGTTGCGCACGCAGATTTATTCATTAAAAAGAAAATTCCGCTTGTGTGTAATTCAGCATAGTAAAGCAAAAAGTTATTTCACCCGCGTGTGCAAAATAAATTTTGCACACCCTACCAATTTGCCCATGCGGATTCTTTTAATAATCTTTGAATTTTCTCATCCATTCGGGCCAGTCTTCGGGCAGGGCGCCGCCAGCCCTGGTCCAGGTGCCTGCCGTGTTGAATTTGCGATGCCAGTTCAAAGTCCACAGTTCTTTGAGTCCCACTTTTCTAACCGACCAGTCCATAAACAGACTGTTGATTCCTCCATTGTGCCGGTTTATACAGAAAAAGGACATCCCTGAATCGGACGTGTGCAGATCATCATATTCCGGCGGAGCATCATACTGCTCGACAGGTATGTGCGTAAAACAACAGTCCAGACACACCGGTATTTTGTTCGCACCTTTAATATTACAAGTGCCCCAGTACCGGTCTAATCCTTCATTGTCGGTCAGATCGAGAATACGTACATTTATGCCGTAGCTCCCATAATAGAATTTCGTCGGGTTATCTTCCCACGAACCGATAGCCATAACAACAGGTATGCGCCAGCTCGAAAATTTGAAGCCATTCCATCTCGGATTATCAACATACTTTTCGGCCATCGGACATAGAAGCAAATCATTGCTGTCACCAGTATAATTACGAAGATATAAATACCAACATATCTTGCCGGTCACATCATCAAAGAATCTCATATTGTTATCATCGGTATACATGTTGAAGCACATTCCCCACTGTCTCAGATTTGATTGACAGGCAACAGCCTTTGCCTGGCTTTTGACCCTTTGAAGCGACGGCAGCAACACCGCCAGCAACAGTGCGATGATGGCGATTACCACCAAAAGCTCTATTAGCGTAAATCCTTTTGGCTTGCTCATCACGGCACTATTCCTTTTCCGTCTCAGCATGAGATACACAAGAGCGGCTTCGTGTTCCGTTAATTTTGTCCTACATCGTCATTTTTCAATAGTCTTTGAAATTTCTCATCCACTCCGGCCATTCTTCGGGCTTTACGCCGCCGGCTCTGGTCCATTCGTTTGCCGTATCGAACTCGCGATGCCACTTCAACGTCCATAACTCCTTGAGCCCAACCTTCCGAACGGACCAATCCATAAAAAGGCCATTTACGTTCCCATCATGCCGGTTGATGCAGAAATTATGAAGACCTACAGCAGGTTGATGATTAATAGGATCATCTGGGCCTTGGAAAGTTGGCACAGCATCGCACTTCGGCGGTGTTATCATACCTACGGTCCACGAATTGTTCCCTATCCAGCAGCTATCTAAGTATATAGGTACATTGTATGCACCCCTTACATCGGAAGTTCTCCAATATAATTCATGGAAAGGTTCTGGATTCTCATACATTCTGGACCAATAAACAAAGAAGTTTACGCCGTAGCTTCCATATCCATCCGGCAGAAATCCTTCAGGCCAGCACCTGCCCCATGCCATGAATGTTCCGCCACATGGATTAACTGTAGTTACACCGGTTGGATTTGCAGGCTTTGTGGCCAAAGGACAAAAGCTTATACCTTCGATCCTAGTGCATTCGTCCTTATCCAAACTCTTACTATCAGCATCCCAACCCCACCATAAAAATGATTGTTCAATAGACCAAGGCCGACCAGTGTACCTGTTCCGGCTCGGCAAAGAACCGTCATTATCTTGCGTATATGTCGCCCAGATAGTTCCCCATTGTCTTAGATTTGACTGACAGACAATCGCTTTAGCCTGCTTCCTTACCCGTTGCAGTGTGGGCACCAATATTGCCAGCAACAGCGCGATGATGGCAATCACCACCAAAAGCTCTATTAGCGTAAATGCCTTTGGATTTACGATGACTGAGCCATAAATTGGCGATTGACTGTTTACTTTTTTTTCTTTGTGCCGACCCATGGTTCTGTTTCCCAACGCACCATCTAAAGCATGCGCACACTAACTCCCTTATTCGTCCAGAACTCAACATCTCGCCGTATGTTAGTCTCTACCGCATAACCCAAAGGTGCCCATCATACGGCGTTGCCAACGACCGTATACTCCGGCCACACATCTGTCGGTGCTGATCAACCGCTGAGAAATTCCTGCTTTCCTATAATATTAGTACCACAAATCCACCAAATTTGGCGATGTTTTTTGGAATTTTTTAATATTTTTTATGCAAACTCGGTTTTCAGCGGTTTATGGGCATGGTAAAAGATAAAATGTGGATATCCTCTAAACGCTGCATGCCTCATGCTATTGGCTGTAAACTATACGCGATACAAATTAAAAACGCTGAGTCACGGAGATTTTTTGAGAATATGCCCGACATTTCGTGATGCGGTTCGTAGAATAGATAAAAACAGAAAACAGATGACAGATGACAGTGGCGTAAGCCATCCCTTAAGGGAAAGACGGTAGACAGAATTAAGAAGACTTTGTCATTTATGATCCATTCGACTTCGCTCAGGACATGTTTATTAATTACCATTGATTATTTCTCTGTGGCCTCTGTGCCTCTGTGGCTATGACCTTAGTTGAAAAAACAAAGCCAATTCCCGAACAGGATAAATTGGCGCAAAGTCTTATATGAAAGGAAATTATGACAATATGCCGGCGTGAGGGCGGCGAAAAAACAAAGCCAATCAAAGCCAAATTCGAATTGAATGAGGGCTTTTGCTTATGATGAAAGAGATTGCCGCGGCCCTTCGGGCCTCGCAATGACGCTTTTTTAATGCTTTTGATTGTATTTGTCGCTGTTAGCCGATATAATTCTCACCGAGAGTGGATCTGTGATAATTTAACAGGCTGAAATAGCAGTTTTAAGCCTAATTTAGGACATTTTAAATGGCTAAGAATAAAAACAAAGCTGAAAAAGTGGTATTGGCATACAGCGGCGGGCTGGATACCAGCGTGATTCTGCCGTGGCTGAAAGAAACCTACGGTTATGAAGTGATTGCATTCGCGGCTGAATTGGGCCAGGGCGATGAACTGGCCGGCATTAAACGCAAGGCGCTGGCCAGCGGGGCGGCAAAATGCGTGGTCAAAGACCTGCGCAAGGAATTTGTCCAGGATTATATCTGGCCAATGCTCAAGGCGGGTGCGGTCTATGAAGGCAAATACCTGCTGGGGACAAGCATCGCCCGGCCGTTAATCGCCAAGCATCAGGTGGAAGTAGCCCATGCAGAAGGTGCTACAGCAGTCGCTCACGGCGCAACAGGCAAAGGCAACGACCAGGTCCGGTTCGAAGTGACCTTTATGGCGCTGGATCCATCCCTGAAAATTGTCGCTCCCTGGAAGGATCCGAACTTCAAGCTCACTTCCCGCGAGGCGGCGGTGGATTATGCCAAAAAGCACAAAATCCCCGTCGACCAGACAAAGAAAAAAATCTACTCGCGCGACCGGAATCTATGGCATATCAGCCACGAAGGAGCGGACCTCGAAGACCCCGCAAATGAGCCGAAAGATGATTTATTCGTTATCTCACAGCCGGTTTCGAAGACGCCTGATAAGCCGGACTATGTAACAGTCGGTTTTTTCGAAGGCATTCCCGCCAAGCTTAACGGCAAGCTGACCAGCGGCGTTAAAATGATCGAAGCACTGAATGATCTCGGCGGCAAACACGGCGTCGGCCAGGCGGACCTGGTCGAAAACCGGCTGGTCGGCATAAAGTCGCGGGGAGTCTATGAGACGCCGGGCGGCACAATTCTCACGACGGCCCACAGTGCCCTGGAGACTTTGACGCTGGATAGAGAGACTTCGCATTACAAGCGGCAGATCGCCCTGAAATACGCCGAGCTGGTTTATTACGGCCTGTGGTTTTCGCCGTTGCGCGAGGCCCTTGATGCGTTTGTCGATGTAACCCAGCGCAACGTGACCGGTGAAATCAGGATGAAACTCTTCAAAGGCCAATGCACGCTGGCCGGCGTAAAAAGTCCGAACAGCCTGTACCAGACCGACCTGGCAAGCTTCAAGATGGGCGCTGAGTATGATCCGACAGATGCGACCGGCTTCATACGCCTGTTCGGCCTGCCCGCAAAAGTCGCCGCAATAGTAAATAGTAAAAGGCAAAAGTAAAAAGTTAAAAACCAAATTAGGTGGAGATTTTTTAAATCCTAATTAGCAACAATTAAACGTGAGTGCAGACTGTGGTCGCAACAAACGAGATAAAAAAGTTCGGCAGGCAAATTGGAGAGCAGTTCCATGCTGAGCGGGTAATTCTGTTCGGGTCTTATGCTCAAGGCAAAGTTACTGCTGATTCTGATGTTGATTTATTAGTCATCGGGCCGTTCAAAGGCAGAAGTGTTGACAAATCCGTAGAAATCCGAATGAAATTACGGCCGCAATTTCCTGTGGACATTCTCATTAGAACACCAGAAAAAGTGCATCAGAGAATAAAAATGGGTGACTGCTTTATGCGAGAAATCCTTGAAAAAGGAAAGGTGCTTTATGAAGCCGATGACCGCTGAATGGGTCACCAAAGCCGAAGCTGATTTTGCCACAGCACAAAGAGAAAGCCGGGTTAGGAAAAATCCTAACTACGATGGCATCTGTTTTCATTATCAGCAATGTGCTGAAAAATATCTCAAAGCCCGCCTTTGTGAAGCGGAAATTCCTTTCGGCAAAATTCATGACTTGGTTGCATTGTTAGAACAAGTTCTTAAAGTTGAACCTAATTGGGAAATTTTTCGTGAGGACCTTGCTTACCTCTCGGATTTTGCTGTTGTGTTTCGCTATCCCGGCGAATCATCAGATAAGAAATCTGCAGTTGAGGCCAGACGACTTTGTAGCTTCTTTCGAAAGACAGCTCGTAGTTCATTGGGATTAAAAACATAAAATAAGAATTGAGCAAAAAAGATTAAATAAATAATAAAGGATTATTGTGCCCGTACCGGATTGGATTTGGTTTGTTTTTATCTTTGCGTTTGGCTGTTGCATAGGCAGTTTTCTGAACGTTGTCATTTATCGCATGCCACGCGATAAGTCCCTGGTAACTCCGCCTTCATCGTGTCCTTCGTGCGGCAAACACATTCGTTTTTATGACAATGTACCGCTGTTTTCGTGGCTGCTGTTGGGCCGGAAGTGCCGGTATTGCAAAGTGCCGATATCACCTCGCTATTTTCTCATCGAGCTGCTGACAGCCGTGGTATTCCTCGGCCTGTTTATTTTGTATTTTAATACTAATTTGCGAGAAGAGCTCCAGCCATTTCCGGGCCGGGGCTGGCTCATTTATCTTCTCCACATAATTCTGCTATCGGCCTTTATCGCTGCCTCGGCGATTGACCTGGAGCATTGGATCATTCCACTGGCAATCTGCTGGCTCGTGACCGTCGTCGGCCTCATCGGCTCGGCCGTCGGGCCATATATCATTAATCCTGCGATGATTCGTGCATACTCGCTTCTGCCGGTTGCCTCTGCTGCAACGGGCTCGCTGGCACTCGGCGCGGCGATAGGGCTGGCCATATCATGGGGGCTGCTGGCGAGCGGCCTGCTTAAGAGAAGCTATGAAACAGATAAACACGCAGAAGGCGGCCAGGTCGAGCAGAAAGATAATGCGGCAAAGGGTGATTCGGCCGGGTCAGCGGAGGAAATCCCGGAGCAGCAATTTAACCATCGGCTGGAGGCGTTCAGAGAAATCATCTTCTTAATGCCGATAATCGTCTGCTCGCTGGCGGCTTACTGGATTATCAGCAGCATGGTCTCGATAGAGTCACAGAATAATTTTCCAATGCAACATCCTGTCGTAGCGGGACTTCTGGGCAGTTTGTGGGGCTACTTTATCGGCTGCGGAATTGTATGGGGCGTCCGTATCTTCGGCACATTTGCCTTCGGTAAAGAAGCCATGGGGCTCGGTGATGTACATCTGATGGGCGCCGCCGGGGCGGTAATCGGGCCGATTCTCGTTGTTGTAGCGTTCTTCATCGCGCCGTTTTTCGGCCTGGCCTGGGCGGGTTTTCAAATGTTTTTTAAAAAAATTCGACAAATTCCCTACGGTCCCTTCTTGTCTTTGGGTATATTTGTTGTTATGATTCTACATGACTTGATTTTGAACCGGATAGATTTTATTTTCTATCGTTGAAAAAAAGGGGTTTTATTTCAGCATTATAAGGAGATATCAAATGCGAGCTGCCAACAAAAAAACAATCGCTCTGCTAACCTGTTTCGTACTTATTACTCTTTTGCCCGGCTGCGTCAACTGGGAGAAAAGATATGGGGCTCTGAGCGTAGAGCATGAGAATCTGAAGGGTCTGCTCGATCGCGAAAGGTCGGAAAAGGGTATGCTTGCCGATCAGGTTACACAGGGCCAGCAGACAATCGAGGAACTGCAAAGGCAGATCGAACAGCAAAGCAAAACGCCGGCTGATGCAACAGGCTTCGGCGAGGGTTATGATGTAGCTTTTGATGCGGCTGCAGGGACAATCACGGTAACGCTTCAGAATTCAATACTGTTCGATTCTGGACAAGCCATATTAAAGAAGGCAACCAGTACCGAGCTTGATCATATTCGCTCGGTATTGCGGGAGAAATACAACGGAAAACCGATAGATGTGATTGGGCATACCGATACAGATCCTATTAAAAAGTCAAAATGGAAAGATAACTGGGAACTTTCCGCCCAGCGTGCTCTTACCGTGGCCAGATATCTGATACAGCGTGGATTGCCCGAAGACAAGATCAGGGCGGTGGGCTGTGGAGAAAGCAGGCCTGTCGCTTCAAATGCAAACGCCACCGGCAAGGCCAAAAACCGCAGAGTTGAAATCGTAGTGAATATAAGAGGATAAAAGCCTCCGGATTCGCGCCAGTTATGGCTGTGCCGGCTATTTCTTAAAAACATCGGTTTTAGTCATGCCATTTTCATCGATGAAAACGGTAATGGCCCCATCTTCGGATGTATAGAGTAACCTGGCTTCGGTCGGGATGGACCCCACCGATTCGGTGTCACGACCCATTCTTTCATACTGCTTTCGACTGCAACTGCACATTAGAATATCGGCATCGAGATGTCCCAGGAACTCGGCGTCCAGCGTCGAAGTTGAGCCGTGGTGTGGAACAACGACGAGGTCCGCTTTAAGATCGGGGTGTAGCCGCAGAAGCTCCCTTTGTGCAAATTCTTCGATGTCGGAGCACAAAAGTATCTTTACGCCGGCAAATTCGATTAGTGAAACCAGCGATTTGTCGTTGTCACTTAAATCCTCATTATTAAAAAGCTGTTCATTCGGCCATAATATTTTTATGCTCGCATCGGAGCCCAAGTTCAACTCTGCCTCTATATGTTTTATTTCAAGGCCTTTCTCGATCAAGCAATCGTTTAGAAACTCTGCTGTTCCCCACACATCCTTCCCGTCGAAAAAGGCACGATTAGCATAGACACTTCTTACGTTGCAGTTTTCGACAACTTCCGGAATGCCGTTGATATGGTCGGTGTCGTTATGGCTGACAATCAGAGCGTCGATCTTTCGTATTCCAATATAATCCAGATACGGCGATACAATTCGTGTGCCGATGTCGTTTCCATAGAGCGAGCCCGCATCGAATAAGACGTTGGCTTTACCCGGAAGCTGCGCCAGGATTGCCTGGCCGTGACCGACGTCGAGGCAGGTCAGCACGAGATTGTCTCGATGTGTCCTATTCCATTTTAATGCGCCGACGTAAATTATTAACGAACATAACACGATGCTGCAGATCGCTCGTTTTATCATGGGCCGCCGAAAATAAGCAAAGCCAACAAAAACAATGATGCAGTAGTATAGAATGATAGGCGCAAGTGACACCCGCCCGATAAGTATTTGCGAGATATCCAGATGTGATATCAGTTTAACTGCCCAGACAAGAATGTCAGACAAAAATGTTGCTGCGATGCCCACGACCCAGCTCAGCGTAGGCAGCAGGAAAAACAGCAGCATCTTTAAAAATCCCAGGGTCAGAATCGCACTGACTAAAGGAAAGACCAGCACAGTCCAGATGCCCGCCAACGGATTGATTGTATAAAAGTGGTACAGCAAAATTCCGGCGCCACCCAGCCAGGCTGCGAGGCCTGCGGAAAATAACCTCAGTAGATACGGTCCCGGCCTTGGAGACATACGGTAGGACACTATTGTTTTTGGGCCTCCCTTACGCCAACGCAGGCCGTTTACTTTTTCATATAAAAAAAAGTGGAGTCGCTCACAGAAAAGCAGAAGTCCGAGCACAGCGGCGAACGACAACTGCCAGCCCGCCTCGAATAACTGCGTCGGCCTGATCAGCAAGAGAATGATCGCCGCTAACGATAAGGTGTTGATGGGATTGGAACGTCGGCGGAAAATAATCGATGCACAGAACACCCAGCATATAATTGCCGCCCTTAAGGTCGGCGCTCTCGGCGGGACAACCAGCAGGAAAACAGCGACCGCAGCGGCGCAGATGACCGCCCGGGCGGGCTTCATGAATCCTGCCGTCTTACACAGCCACCAGATAATCCCGACCAGAATCCCAAGGTGCATTCCGGATAGACTGATAAAATGCAGCAGGCCGGTCTTGCGAAAGGCCCTATATGTGTCACTGTCGATATCCCGCCTGTAGCCCAACAGAAGCGCCTGTAACAGACCGTGGCTCGTCTCTTCCTGGGGCAGGTCACCCACCAAGGCGCTCGTTGCCGCCCGCCTTAATCGAGTTCTGAACCTTGCGAAAGCTCCGGCAGGGGAGCTTTGAAGTAATTTGATGCCGCCGCGTGATTCGATATATACTCCGACAAAAACATTTCTCCTCGCCAGGTATGCGGCGGTGTCGAACTGGCCCGGATTTGTGGGCGGACTGAATCTGTCCAGCCAGCAATAGGCCTGGATATTGTCGCCGGGCTGCAAGTCCAGCACCGGCTCGCCGACCTGCACGCGGACTGTCCCGGTTAATGCCGCCCATCCGGCAACGCTTTCGACTTCAGTAATTTTAAGATAAAAACTGCTTGTCGGGTCGCTGGATTTAAACCGGGCAAATTCCCAGTCGGGATATTTGCTGATGTAAGGCTCAGTAACAAGAGAGCCGCGAATCGCCGCCAGCTTCGGCTCATCGGCGAGAAGATTGCGGATGTCATTCGGCTCCGGCTGAGAATAACTTGTCAGCCGAATCGCTCCGAGACAGACAAAACAGGCCAGGGCAAGGTACGCCGTGACGTATCGGGCATCAGAGGAGAATTGTGGCATGACAAAGGATAAAACGGTCGCCACTGCCAACACGGCAAGCAATATTAACCAGATATAGACCGACACGCCGGACTTCTCTTGTACCAGTATGCCCGCTATTAAACCGATCGTGACAAACACAAGAGGACACATGCTGATGACTCGCTCGTGAAAATTCGGGCCCGTTAATTGCCTATCGATGAGTTCCAATTTCCGCCGGATGTCATCCATGAAGAAAGAGACTACAGGCTCGAAGGGCAAGACTCAAGTGCAATTTCACGGACTTATTTCTTCCAACCGGGTCCGCGAACGACCCGGCCGGGCTTGGCACCGGTATGTTCGCCGTCTTTCAGAACCTGTGTGCCGTTTACGAAGACATGAACTACGCCGGTTGAGTACTGGTGCGGCTTTTCATAAGTCGCATGATCGGAAATCGTATCAGGATCGAAAACAACTATGTCGGCGTAATATCCTTTTTCAAGTTTTCCCCGCCGGTCGAGTTTGAGATTCTCCGCTGGAAGTGACGCCAAACGCCTGACCGCCTCGGCCAATGAGATGACCTTCTCCTGTCGGACATATTTGCCGAGCAGCCGGGCGAAATTCCCGTATGCACGGGGGTGCGTGCTCGATTTCAGGAATACTCCTTCCGGGGCAGATGAACCTGCGTCGGAACAAAAGCTGACCCAGGGAAGCTTAATCTGCTTCTTTACATTTTCCTCAGACATCAGAAAGTAAATCGTGCTGACCCTGCTGTCGTCTTCTATCACAAGGTCGATCGCTGTTTCTTCGGGCGATTTTCTTCTCATGCCGGCGACCTGGGCAAGCGTTTTCCCGGCGAGATGTCTGAGGCTCTCGTTTTTGAATCCCACGAGCAGAACATTTTCAGGTGAGCCGGCCAGAAGATAGAGATTTTCCCATTCGTCGGTGGGTGTGGACATCTCCCGCAAAACCCGCCGCCTGATTGCCGGATCTTTCAGCCGCGTCACCCATGCACGATGTCCCCCGGCCTGGACCCAGGGAGGCATCGCAGCGTCGAGGCCGGTCGCCCCGGCTGTATAGTTGTACATATCCGCCGTAATCCTCAGGCCTTCAGCCCGAGCCTTTTCAATCCTTTCAATCATAGCATCGAGCTTATGCCAATTCGCTTTGCCGGCGACTTTCATGTGATACAGCTCCGCGGCGACGTTTGCCTTTCGTGCAATGGTTATCAATTCGTCCACGGCTTCGAGCAGATTGTTGCCTTCACTGCGAAGATGCGAAATATACGTTCCGCCGTATTGGCCCGCCACTTCGGCAAGAGCGACCAGCTCATCCGTATCGGCATACACGCCGGGAGCGTAAATTAGAGCCGAACCGACGCCCAACGCTCCCTCCCGCATTGCCTGGCTGACCAATCGCCGCATCTGTTGAAGTTCTATATAAGTCGGCGCCCTGTCCTGGTATCCGAGAGCGTGAACACGAACGGTCGCTGCACCCACAAAAGAAGCCACGTTGGTCGATACACCTTTTCTTTCAAGGTATTCGAGATATTCTCCGAGCGTGGTCCATTCGACGTCGAACTTTATGTCCCCCTGAGATTCGAGCATGTCCCGCTTCATTATCTCATTGAGAGGCCCCATCGAGAATCCTTCACCCATAACTTCGAGAGTCACTCCCTGGCGAATATCGCTCTGCGATCTGCCGTCCTCAATAAGAGAGTCGGTCGCCCAACTCAGCATATTGATAAAACCGGGAGCTACGGCGAGCCCCTGCGCATCAATAACCAAATCCGCACCGGCATCGAGCTGCCCGATAACTGCGATACGATCATCTTGAATTGCAACATCGGCAACATAAGAAGATCCGCCGGAACCATCATAGATCCGCCCTGATTTTATTACTACATCATAGGCCCCGAAACAGTCGGAAACACAGACACTTAATACAATCAGTGTTGCACAGAAGAATAAACCAATTCTTCGCATGATTTTCTCCTGCCACTAAAGCGGTCTGTTCACAGGGTACGCGAAAAAAAGCTGCAACAGGGCTGCCGGTCAGATTTAGAGTTCGATGTACTGCTTGGGTTCGAATGCAGTTGTCATTGACCATGTTGTGGCTTTGCCGTTCTTCAGGATGTATGGGATCATGACTTCGTAGCCCTGGAGTTCGATCCATGGTTTCAGGAACGGGAAGTCTTCGAGAATCTGTTTCTTCAACTCCAAATCGTCAAGCATCTCCACGGTGCCTTCGATACGGACCTGGCGGTTTTCATCGCCGGCGTTGTAAAAACACATCTCGACCGCAGGATTGGCCTGCAATTGTTCGTTGACATCCTTGTCCCTGCCGGTGGTGAACAAGATACCGTTCTCATCGGCTCTACATACCATCATCATACGAGTACGAGGCTGACTGCCGTCGATTGTGGCAAGACTGAACATAGGATTCTTCTTTGCGAATTCGAGAACTTCTTCTTTGGTCATAATTAAGGCTCCCTGGATTACGAAGGTTAAGTGATCTTTTCTTTGCCATTCATATATGGGCGGAGAACTTTGGGTATCGTTATCGAGCCGTCGGAATTCTGGTAAAGCTCCATGATGGGGATCAGGACTCGCGGCGAGGCAATGACGGTATTGTTTAATGTATGACAGAAAACATTCTTCTTAGTGGCGGGCTCTTTGTAGCGGAGATTCATTCGCCGGGCCTGGAATTCGTAGAATTTGCTGGCGCTGTGGGTTTCGCAATAATTGCCGCGCGAAGGCATCCATGTCTCGATATCGAATTTCTTGGCCTGGCCTCGTCCGAGGTCGCCCGTGCAGACGTTGACGATACGGTAGGGCAGCTCGAGAGCCTGCATCACGGCCTCGGCGTTGGCTAAAATCTCCTCGTGGAATTTCCTGCTCGCCTCGGCACTGTTTTCACAGATCACGACCTGCTCGACTTTGTCGAACTGATGGATCCGGTACAGGCCATAGGTATCTTTACCGGCGGCGCCGGCCTCGCGCCGAAAGCAGCTCGACAAAGCGACGTACTTCAACGGCAGCTCGTCGGCGTTTAGAATCTCGCCCATCCGGTAAGCCGTCAGCGGGACCTCCGCGGTACCGACCAGATTAAGCTGGTCTTTTTCCATCCGGTAGGTCTGCTCCTCGGAACCGGGATAGTAGCCCGTCCCCCGCATCGCCTCATCCTTCATCAGAAGCGGCACCGACAAGGGGACATAACCTTTGCCGACCATAGAATCCATCGCAAAGCGCAGGACCGCCCAGTGCAGCAGGGCACCGTCGCCTTTCAGGAAATAATTTCTCGATCCCGCTAATTTTACGCCCCGCTCGATGTCCATCATGCCCAAGGCCAGCCCCAGTTGAACATGGTCTTTGGGCTCGAAATCGAACTGCCTGATTTCACCTTCTTTCCGTATTTCGGTATTTTCCGTATCGTCCTTGCCCAACGGCACATCATCATCCGCCGGCTGAGCAACCTGCTGCATAATCTCATCGAACTGCGGCTGGAGTCCCCCGAGGTCGTCACTGTACTTCGCTTCTTCCTGCTTGAGTTCTGCAAGCTGTGACAAAGCCGATTGTTTTTCGTCCGCCGAGAGCTTCGGAATCGACTTGCCGATTCGGTTCTTGTCCGTGGAAATATCCTGCAGTTTCTGCCTGGCAGTTTTCAGCGCCGAATCCACTTCAATCAATCTGTCGATATCGGCAGTGAATTTCTTCGCCTGACAGGCGTCCTTGAACTTTCGCGGATTCTCACGTATTTGCTTAATATCAATCATAATTCGTTTCGCATAAACCGGCGGTAAAACCGCCAGCTAAATATTATTCATATCTTTTTACGATTACCACATTATTTTGTCCGCCAAAGCCGAAGGACTCGTTTATTACGATGTTGACCGGCATTTTTCTGGCCTTGTTGGGGACATAATCCAAATCGAGTGCAGGATCGGGATCGTTCAGATTCATTGTGGGCGGAACGATGTTGTCCCGGATTGCCAGGACACAGGTAATCATCTCGGCGGCGCCGGCGGCGCCTATCAAATGGCCCAGCATGCTCTTGACGCTGCTGGCGGGGGTGTTCTTCGCTTCTTCCTTGAACACGACTTTGATGGCCTTTGTTTCGACCGAATCGTTCTCGGTTGTGCTCGTGCCGTGGGTATTAATGTAATCGACTTGCTTATATGTAATGCCCGCATCGGCGAGTGCCGCGTTTATCGCCTGGGCCGCGCCTCTGCCTTCTTCGTGCATGTCGGTGACACGGAAAGCATCGGAGCTGCTGCCATAGCCGATGACTTCGGCCAGTATTTCGACACCTCTCTTTTTCGCAGAAGTGAGGGATTCGAGGATAAGTATCGCTGCGCCTTCGCCGAGTACGAAGCCGTCCCTGCTGGCAGAGAACGGTCTCGATGCGGTCTCGGGACTGTCGTTCCTCGTCGACAGGGCAGTCAGACGATTGAAGCCCGTCAGACCCAGCGGGTGAATCATCGAATGCGCGCCGCCTGCTATGACCACATCGGCGTCGCCTTTGCGAATCAGCATAGTCGCCTCGCCCGCAGCCTGCGTACTGGCGGCACAGGCCGTCAGGCAACTACGTGTCGGCCCACGGGCACCGGTTAGCATAGCCAGATGAGCGGCAGGCATGTTCGGCTCCTGCTCAAGCTCGCGCATCGGGTGCATCCCGCCGAAAGCAACTTGTGCCCACCGGCCCCAGTCCATCTCGTCTTTCTCTGAGTCCCATCCTTCGGCGATTGCGGCAAAAAATACATCATTGTCAACAGAACCTTCGCCCGCCCCCAGATAGATTCCCAATCTGCTGCGGTCTATTCCATCGTTCGGCTCGTCTGTTTCAATATCAATCCCCGCCTGCCGGCAAGCCTGGGCCGCCGCCCCGACGACGAAGCCGGAACCTCGGTTGCTGTGTTCGTGCAGTTGAGGATTTTTCGTATATTGTGAATAGTCGTAGTCTTTGACTTCGGCATCGAATGTTGTGGGAAACGTCGAAGCGTCGAAAATTGTAGTTTTAGCAACTCCACTTTTTCCCGCTAATATGGCTTGCCAAAGCGTTTCGACATCGTGACCTAGGGGACAAACAATTCCCATTCCGGTTATTACTACTCTTTCAGTCATTTGTTATGTCTTTAAATTTTCTGCTATCAACAAACTTTTGAACAACGAATATCCATTATTCTTATTCGATATTAAATATTCAAATTATTTTCTTCAAGATCACCGCAGCGGTCTGTCCGCCGTAGGTATAGCTGCATGACAACGCGAATCGGATATTTTTTTCCTGCGATTGATTTATAATATTCAGATTGCAGCCGGCAGCTTTTTTATCACAATTTTTCGCTGAGGGGATTTTCCCATCTCGCATAGCACAAAGCGCAGCGATAACATCAACCGCTCCGCTTGCCGCACCCGTGTTGCTCAGCATGCTTTTGGTCGGCCAGACGGGTATTTTCTCCGCTGCGTCACCGAGTACCGCCTGGATTGCTTTTGCTTCGGCCAGGTCATCAGCCGGTATTCCCGTGCCGTGCGGGATGATCAGGTCCAAATCATCCGGACGGATCTGCGCTTCGGCCATGGCCTTTTCTATGGCGATCCGAATACCCTTACCGTCAGGCTCGATATGTTCGTACGCAGGATTGATGCTGTTGCTTTCTCCGAGGCCGACGAGTTCAGCATAAATTTTCGCATTCCGTTTCTCGGCATGTTTCAGTTCTTCGAGTATTACGACGCCGGCGGCTTCGCCGAAAACCGAGCCTTTGGCGTTGGCATCAAAAGGCCTGCAGGCTGAAGTCGGATCATCATTGTTTTCGCTTGTGGCTCTTTTAAGCAGGCACTGACGAATAATAATTATCGGATTGACTTTTGCCTCTGCGCCGCCGGCCAGAGCAATGTCACTGCCGCCGCGGGCAATAACCTGGGCCGCTTCAATTATCGCCAGATGCCCGGCCGTCTCGGCACAGGTAATTGTATTACTCGGGCCCTGTATGTCGTGAATAATCCCGACATGGCATGCGAGCATGTTGGGCAGATATTTCAACAGCCATAAAGGAGTGACCAGACCGAGACCATCGGTGCCCCATTTGCGAATGTCGAATTTGCCGTTTGTAGCGCTTGCCGCCACGGCGGGGGCCAACTCGACCAGGTCGCAGCTTATCAGGCCGGCGCCGAGATTGATTGCCACACGCTCGGGGTCAACGTTGATATTTTCCGGATCGATGCCCCTGGTGACAAGGCCTGCGTGAATAAAAGCCTCTTTTGCCGCAATTACGGCCAGCTCGATGTCCCTGGACATAAGCTTAGTGGCTTTGCGATGGGTCTTCGGCACATAATCCCGGATTTTATAATCGGGGACCTGACCGGCAACTTTACAACTGAAGCCCACGGGATCAAATGCCGTAATTGCCTCTATCCCAACCCTGCCGGCACAAAGAGAATCCCACGTGTCACCGGCGGTTAGCCCGAGCGGAGTGATTTGTCCAAAACCTGTTATTGCTACACGAGCGGAATCCATCAATTTTGCTCCGACTCTTTCCCGGCACCGGCAAGCACATCCCGCAGAAGCGACTGAAAAACCGATGTATCGTCGCCGAAAACGAAGTTCTCCTCCGGAAATTCTTTGCCCGCCAGATTCCGGTCGATATGGCTGAACATCAAATCGATCTCGGCGATTAACTTTTCCGAACGTGTAATCCGACCGCTTGTGCTGGCCGCTTCAGGAGCGATTGATTCGATTGTCGCTTCCAATTCGATAGTGTCACCCGGCTTTACGTAGTCGAAAAAGACGGCCTTCTTAATCTTTGCAAGTATGACTTTTTCCTGAAATTTCTTTGCCTCGCCGACGAGGATCCCCGCCGTCTGGGCCATCGCTTCGATGCACAAGCTCTCCGGCATTACCGGGAACCCGGGAAAATGGTCGTGCAGATGCTCTTCGGCAAGCGTGACGTTCTTGAGCGCCACTGCACGTTTGCCGCTTTCGAACTCAATAAATTTATCTATCCAAATCCAACGCATTTATCGCCGGGGCCTCTTTTCACGTCATACTGCAAATCGGCAGCCCCGCCTATATTAAAGTTAGCGGCAGATTGACTTTGAACCATCCTGCCGCTGAGACTATAAAGACGATTTTCGCAACGATGATTAAGCCGCATTGAGCTTATTCTCAACGAAGTTAATGATTGCATTGACGGTGAATAAGTCACCCATTTTGTTAATATCGGGATCTTTCTCGAATTCCGACAGGTCTGTATGAGGCATCTTTTCCCGCAGTTCGGCCAGGCCCTTTTCGGTCAATTTGCCGTTATGGATAAATTCGGAATTGTTCATTAAATCCTCAGCGGGAAATAACTCTTCCCGTGGGATTTTAATTCCGAAAGCTTTTTCCAGTCGAAACACGATGTCCAAAAAGTCGATGCTCTCGGCTCCCAAATCTCCCATTAAGGTCGCTTCAGTCGTAATCTCATCGTCGTCAACTCCCAGCGCCTCGATCAGAACTTCCCGAACTTGTTGTTCAATTTCGTCACGACTCATTGCCATGCTTATTCTACCTCCAGTATTTTTAATTGCGTAACAATCCTTGTTCAATGACTTTGATTCTCGGTTATTTGCCTCTAAACGATGGAATTATCTTAGCAGTTCCCACCGTTTTTTCAAACTCTCAATGACCTGGGCATCTACTCCGGCCATTGCCGAATTTTTATCAGCTAAATTAAAATGCCTCAAGGCGAACCGTGCCTCGATAATTATGTCGCCTTCCGACATACCGAAGCCGGAGAAGCTGCTGACATTTTCTTCGATAGTCCTGGCTTTGACCGTATATTCTATCTGGGAACCAGGCGCCAGGAAGCTCTTATACTTTACATTCCTTGCCTGTTCAAGCAATATCATGCTGTGAGCGAAATTTTCCGTCCGTCGTACCAGCCACGATGCCGATTCGATCAGTCCTTCCAGCAGAAGCACGCCGGGCAGGACCGGGAAAGTCGGAAAGTGGTCGGCCAGATATTCCTCAGACAGGGAAACGTTCTTGACCGCCCTGATTTGCCTGCTGGCTTCCAGCGAAACAACTTTGTCAATCA
>Ga0114918_10000908_pt1 | contig 26042 bp, 19 predicted proteins | sample LantaG_FD_87015 | JGI IMG/M metagenome (GOLD analysis project Ga0114918, IMG submission 87015) | Deep subsurface microbial communities from Baltic Sea to uncover new lineages of life (NeLLi) - Landsort_02402 metaG | ecosystem: Environmental > Aquatic > Marine > Oceanic > Sediment | place...
CCCCCCCTTCATTTCTTCTCTCAAAAACCCTCACAAAACAACAACAACAACAACAACAACAACAACAACAACAACAACAACAACAACAACAACAACAACAACAACAGCCTCCTCCTCCCAGCAAAAAAAGCCCTCGACGGGCAAGCGCCTGATCTCGCTGTCGGAACCGTTCAAGACTGTGGCGGTCTGCACTCCCTTGAACGTCTTGGTCAAGACCGGGGACAAGCGCTCCGTCTTCGTCGACACGGGCAAGGACGCGATCCCGCTGGACGCCAAGGTGTCCCCGCGCGGCGAGCTGATGATCTCGACGAGAGGGTGAGGATGGAGAGAGAAGAGGGAGAAGAGGGAGGGAGAGAGAGGGAGAGAGTAGAGAGACGAAGCTCTCTCTCGCGCGGAACTTGACAAAAAAAATAAAAAAACTTTCAAAAAAAATCAAAACAGCTCGTTCGAGACCTCCTCGGTTCCGATCAAGATCATCGTCACCGTGCCCCAGGGCGAGCTCGAGGGCGTCTCGATCTCCCCCTCCGGAGGCGCCGTCGTCGTCGAGGGGCCCGTGGAGCCGAAGTCGAAGATGTTCAACGCGTCGAGCGCGTGAGTGCTTTCTTTTCTTTCTTCACTCTCTCTCTCTCTCTCTCTCTCTCTCTCTCTCGCGCGCGCGCTCTCTCTCTGCCTCTCTCTTCCTCGCTTTCGCTCTCTGCCTCTACCTCTGTCTCACCTGTCCACACTCCCGAAACAACTTCAAAAAACGAAAAAAAAAGCATGGGAGCCGCCGACCTCATCCTGCAAAACCTCACGGCCGAAAACGTCTTCCTCGCCTCTTCCGGAGTCTCTCGCATCTTCCTGCTGAACAAGGAGTTCCCCGACGCGAAGGTCGGCACCGCGCACGTCGCCGCCGGGGGGTCCTCGTCGGTCTTCCTGCTCGGCGGCGCCGAGAACGTCGACGTGCTGCTCGAAGGGACGGCCGACGTCGCTGTCGACGCGCTCCCCGGTGCGAAAATCTCCGGTGCTGCTCTGGGCTCCAACGCCGTTTTCGCGACGCCGAACGCGACGCGCTGCTTGGTCGGGGGGCCCTTCGGGAACTCTTGCGTGGCGGTCAAGGCGCTGACGTCGAGGTAAAAAGAGAGAGAGAAGAAGAAGATGATTTTTCTTTTCTTGTTCTTTCTCTTTCTTTCACTTTCTTTCTTTCTTTCTTTCTCACCGTCCGCCAACAACACCACCACCAACAAAACAGGCTTTCTCCTCCGGTCTTCACCTGCGGCATCGCGGCCGTGGGACCGTTCATGTGCCCCGTCTCCGGACAGGTGCGGAAGGTTTTTTGTTGTTGTTGTTGTTTTTCGAGAGAGAGCGAAGAACGAACGAACAAGCGAACGAGCGAAAAAACTCAACCTTTCTCTCTCTCTCTCTCTCTCTCCCTCCCTCTCAACGCCAACGCCAACAACAAACAGCCCGACCAGGCCTCCGCCGAGCGCATGGGCGCGCAGGCCCCGTCCCCCTCGATGTCGGAGGGAGCCGGAGCCGGAGCCGGAGCCGCCGCGGCGCCGTTGCAGGCCGAGATCGCCACCGGAGGCAAGCGCCGCCGCCTCTCTCAGCAGCAGCAGCAGCAGTCTGAGCAGCAGCAGTCTCAGCAGCAGCAGCAGCAGCAGATGCAGCAGCAGACGACGCCGCAGATCCCCGTGCTGATGTTCAACGGCTCGATCGCGTTCATGCGCCGCTGCGACGCCAAGTTCGATGACCTGAAGATGTCAGGGGCGAAGGTGGAGGAGTCTGCTTGAGGAGGAAGAAGAGGAAGAGAGGAACACAGAGAAAGAAAGATTTTGAGAGTTGAGTTTTTGTTTTTGGTTCTTGGTCCGCAGTCGTCGTCGTTGAGCGCATCAAACAAAGAAAGATGCCGTCGCCGCCCTCGCTTGCTTCAGCGCATGCAAAATAAAACAAAGAGAGATAGTCAAATAAGAAAATGCAAAAGAATGAAGCGGGGGGTCAGAAAAAAGGTCGACAGCTTCATTTCGTTTTCGTTTTCGTTTTTTTCAAGTTTGTCTCTCTCTTCCTTCTTCTCTCTTCTTCACCGCCGCCAGCAGCGCCTCCCCCCCTTCAACGCTAGCGAATACTTCATCGATCGTCGAAGGTTCGTTTTCTTCTTTCTCGGCCTCTTCCACGGCCCTGGCCGCGGCGCGAACCGCGCTCGCGAGGTCGAGCAGCGAAGGAGAAGAAGAAGATGAACAACAACTCTTGCCTCCTCCACCTCCACCTCCGCTTCCACCTCCACCTCCACTTTCACTTCCTCTCCTCAATGCCTCCGCCGCGGCGCTCCACAGCGGCAGCGCATGCGCCCGGGCCCCGACGCGCGGCCATGCCCTCCTGACGATCGCCGTCAGCGTCTTGGCCGCCTCGCTTTGGAGGAGAACGAGAGCGCGAGAAGAGGAGGAGGAAGAAGAAGAAGAATTTGCAGGACTCATCCGCAGCCACCGCACTAGCAGCGGGAACACCCTCGTCGCCAGCAGGGGGACCACGCCCAGCCCGAGCCTCTCAAAGACCGGCCTCGTCGCCGAGAGCCAGCTTGAGGACCTCTCGAGCTCGCTCGCGTGCCTCTGCGCGTCGTCGAGGAGGTCGGATAAGATCGCAGAGCAGCACTCGGCGGGCAGCTTTCGCCGGAGCTTTTTCCCTTCTTTTTCCTCGTCTTCGTCGTCGTCGTCGTCGTCGTCGTCGTCGTCATCTCTGTCCAGCTCCACGGCCACGGCCGCGGCCGCGGCCGTCGAAGCCACCGCGGCGCGCTCGTCGGACCCCAGCGCGGCCTTGCGAGCGGCCGCGGCCAGCAGCGACGCCTCGGCCGCGTGCTTCCTCAAATCTCCCGGCCTCAGAAGGCGCGCGAGCCGCGCGAGCGTCAGCAGCCCTATCCGGGAGACGGCCGGCGCCGGGTCGTCCGCCGCGGCCAGCAGCGCGGGAAGCGCCACAGAGACGGACGAGAGGAGAGATGATGAGGAGGAGGTAGAGCGATTCTCGTTTTCAGAAACCCACCGGAGCAAGACAGAGAGCGTGTAAGCTGAGCAGCCCCTCTCGAAGACCCCGGGCCCCTCGTAGGCTCGCACTTTCACGCTGTCTATCCCCCCGCGCCAGTGCGCTTCCGCCAGGAGCACGCCGTGGAGGGGCCTGAGGGCCCGCGGGAGGAGGCGGGCCGCGGCTCGAGGGAGGGGCTCGTGCGCGGAGAGGAAAGGGAAAGGTTTGCTGCTGCTTCCGTCGCCGTCGTCCCCGTTGCTTTCTCGTTCGTTCGCCCAGGAGCACCCGAGCTCATTGTCTCGAGAGTAGAGCGCCGCGAGGGAGAGGGCCTGGGCCTGCGCGGACTCGAGGGCGGAGGTTTCGGCTGCTGCTGAAGCGGCAGCGGCGGCGGCGGCAGCTTTCTCTTTCTCTTTCTCTTTTTCCTTTTCCTCCTCTTCCTTTGCTTCTTCGACTTCTTCGCCGTCGTCAAAACTTCCTCTACCTCCTCCATCATCGATAACCTCGATCAAAGGACCTCGGTTCCGCGCCCCGGCGGCGGCTACGGCGGAGGCGCTGGCCTGCTGGGAGCGAGAGGAGCTCCCCGTGACGTCCCAGAGGCTCGAAGCGGGCGGTGGAGGAGGCGGAGGAGAAGCAACCACGGGCGTCGGAGGCGCCACCGCAGCTCCCGCAGCGCCGCCGCGGCAGGCGGCCTCCCGGAGCTTCTCCTCGCCCACGGCCGCGACCGCGGCGCCGGCCGCTTCCACGCAAGCCCTGGCCCTCTCCCTCCACTCACATTGCACGGCACGATGCTTCGCTTCTTCTTCTTCCTTGCTGCCCGAAAGCAGCGGGTCCCCCCCGACGGACGCGAAAAGCGCTTCGGGCGGCGGCGAGGCGGCGGCCGAGGCGGCGGCGACGAGCAGGGAAGCCTCGTCGGGCTCGACGAGGAGCGGCGAGTCCGTGGACTTGAGCAATATCGCCGACGAACAGGCCTTGACCGCCTTTACGAGCTGCGGCAGGCACCCTCCGGCGAGGTCCTGCGAGGCGCGCAGGGCAAACAGGGCGCGGGGGAGAGCGGCGAGGGCAGCGAGGGCAGCAAAGGCGAGGTCGACGGAAGAGGAATCGCCGCTCGTCGCGGTGGAAACGATTGCTAGTCCCGCCACGGCGCGCACCACGCGCGCGTCGCTGGACTCCCACGCCCCCTGGCTGCTAGAGACCATGAACCTGGCCGCGTCTAGAGGGCCGGAGGCTTGCGCGGAGGCCACAGCGGCGAGCCACTCTGACGGAGAAGAAGAGGAAGAAGAAGATGGCAATTCGACGTTGCCATCGGACCCGCCGCCGTCGCCGCCGCCGCCGATGCGGGAGAGCAGGCGCCTGCCCGAGGCCTCCGCGAGCTCGGCCAGGCGCAGGGGGAGATCTTCTGGCTGTTCTCGTGCTGCTCCGGGGCTCGCGGCGGGCATGGCGGATGCCCGCGCGCGCGACGGAGAAGGAGAGAGAAGAAGAGAGAGAAAAAAAGTGAAGAAAAAAAAATGTTTTTTCTCTTCGACCTTGCTCTCTCACCTCTCGCCCCCGCCTCTCTCTCTCTCCGCCATAAGTGCTGCTGCTACTACTCTCTTTGCTACATTCAGAATTGAAAACACACAGATACATAAAAAGAAAGACTCAAAAGGCGGCAAAACAAACAAACAAAATCACCTCGCCACCCTCGACGCGCGAACAAACCCGTCGCCGTCGCCGCCGCTTCCGTCGCCGCCGCTTCCGCGCTGGAACAGCACGCCTAGCCCGGGCTCGAGCCGCAGCCTCTGCGCCAGAGCGACCCACCCTTGACCGCTCAGCGTCAGGAACGCGGCGGGCTCGTCGCGTCCGTAGTCCGCGTTGGGCACGCGGTCGACGACGACGCTGAAGGAGGAAGAAGAAGCGTCTGTCGCCGTTGCCGCTTCGACTTCGACCTGCTGCTCGAAGAAGCAAAAGGTCTCGACCCTCGCCGGGTCCCGCAGGGCGCCGTCGCGCGCGGCGTCGAAGATGGCTCCCGCCGGGCCCGTGAGCTGGAGCGCCTCGAGGTCGAACGGAGTGCAGATCGGCACGACGGCAGAGAGGGGAGGCGGCGGGGGCGTGGGGCGCGGGGGGCGAGGGGGGCGCGGCGCGACTGGGGGAGGAGGAGGAGGAGCAGGAGCAGGAGGAGCTGTTTCTTCCCCTTTCTGTTTCTTCCTCTGCTGCTCCTCCTCATCTTCTTCCTCCTCCTTCTTCCCCTTGGCACCACCGCCGCCGCCCCTCTGGCGGCGCTGATCACAAAGCCTCTTGGACTCCTTCCTCCGGTGGAGGCGCTCGCGCTCGCCCCGCTTCCACGCCAGGCAGGCCTCCCTGCGCGACGGGAAGGCGATCGGGCCGGGGCCCACGGAGGAGACGACCACCGTGAAGTTCTGCTGCGGCTGCTCTTCCTCTTTTTCTTCGTCGTCGCCGTCGTTGCCACGCTCGTCCTTGTTCTCCTTGTTCTGGTTCTTCTTGCTCTTCTCCGCGGCGGAGGCGGAGGAGGAGAGGGGAAACACCGGCTCGAACCTCTCGAGCATAACCCTCTCCCCGAGCGAGCGGGAGCCAGCGGCAGCGAGCGCCGCCGACCACCCCTGCAGGTAGATTTCCGCGTGCATTCCCCCGCGGCGGGAGTCCCCGCAGCGGGGCGTGCGGCAGGTCACCTTCAGCGTCACCGGGACGAGGGTGGACGACGGGAGAAGAGAGTCGTTCCCCTCCTTCTTTTTCTCCTCCTCCTCCTCCTCCTTCTTCCTCTCTACGATTAACGAGACTTCCCGCGAGAGCATCTCCTTCGTCGCGCCGCCTTTACCTCCCACGCCTAACGCAGGCAGCAGGATCGACATGATGACCTCACCGGTCCCCGGCTTGGAGGGGCGCAGCGGGGAAGCGAGGAGCTCGATCTCCGCCGCCGCGGCCTCGGCCGTCGCAGCCTCGGCGGCGCTGGCCGCGGGGGCGAACAGCCGAACGGCCTCCGCCGCCGAGAGGAGCAGCCTCCCGATGTCCGTGGCGCTCCTTATCACGCGGATCTTCCTGAAGGCCAGCCTCATCGTCGGAGGAGGGGGATGAGGAGGAGGAACAGGAGGAGCAGCAGCAGCTCGAGCGCTGCTGCTGCTGCCGCCGCCGCCGCCGCCGCCGCCGCCGCCACCGCCGCAAGCAGCGAACAGCTCTTGAATGGCCACCGAGCGGAGCTCCGGCTCGGGTATCTCTGCGGGAGGGGCCGCGGCGACCGCTGCGGCGTTGGCGGACCTCATCGCCGCACCCAAGACCGACTTGGAAAGGCCGCAGGTGCCGGTTCCGACACCAGCGTCGTCGTCGCTGGTGTCTTGCCAGGAGGAGCTCGTGGAAGAGGACTGGTCTTGTCGTTTGGTGGTGGTGGTGGTGGTGGTGGTGGTGGTGGTGAAAGGAGGGCTCTTTCTTGTGAGCGGCAAGAGGGAGGGAGCGAGCGAGAGAGAGGGAGAGCAAGCGCGAGAGAGGAAGAGGAAGCGAGAAAGAGAGAGGAAGCGAGAAAGAGAGAGGAAGCGAGAAAGAGAGAACGTGAGAGAAAGAGAGAGAAACAGAGAGAGAGCGAAAGAGGGAGATCGAAAAGCGATGCTGCGAAGCGAAAAACACAGCGCCGAACAAAAGCCTCACGTTTCCGGCACTAGTGGCCCTCTTCTTGCCGTCTTTACTCTCAGGCGGTCGCCTAGGCATGCTTGGAGCAAGGGCCAGAGCAACGGCGCAGAGAGAGAGGCTGGGAAAGAGCGGCTCGAAGCAGCGATCGATGAAAGAGAGAAAGAGAGATGGTTGTGAAAGGGAAAACAAAAACCTCTTTTCTTTTCTCTTTAACCTACTTTCCGGTTTTTACAGCTTGAGCCCCTTCACACCCGCCTCCGCGCCCCCGCTCCCGCTCTTGTACCCTCCCTCCCTCTCCTTCTGCAGCGTCGACTCGTAGAAAGCCAGCAGCTCCTTGTCCCCTCGCACGGAGGCCTCCTCCGAGTTCACCACCTCTCCCGCCACAAGCTCCTTGAGCGCCGACAGCGTCGCCTCCTCGCCAAACTTTTCTTCCGCGCCTGCCGCGGCGAACCAGAGGAAGTGGTCGAGCACCTCGACGTGCAGCCCGGCGGCCTCGACGGCGCCGCCGCGGCCGCGGGAGGTCCTGCGGGCGACCGCGGCCTGCGAGGAGGCGGCGGTGGCGGCCTTGAGGGCGCGCTGCATGCAGGAGAGGGCGCGGGCGGCGTCGCGGAAGCCGCCGTTTCCGTTTCCTTCTCCGCTTCCGCTTCCGTTTCCGTTTCCCTGCTGCTGCCAGTAAACGTGCGCCACGGCGCAGAGCGCGCGGCACTGGTCCGCCTTGCGCAGCAGCCTCGACGCGCACGACGCGGCCTTGGCGGCCAGCGAGTCCAGTGCCTCGTGAGAGAGACCTCCTTTCTGACTGTTGCCGGCAGCGACCGCCAGAGCAGAGGTCAGCGCCCGGAGCGCCGCCCGCTGGCCCGCGGAGTCCGGCGGGCACGCCTCCTCGTACAGCAAAAAAGCCTGCTCGAAGGCGTCGGAGGCGTCGTCGGCCAGCTGGCGGTGCGCCGAGGCGAGCGTGGCGGCGGCGAGGTGGATGCCGAGGGCGGCGGTGATGGCGTCTGCCGCCGCGGCGGCCTTGCGCGAAGACGACGACGACGAAGAAGTCGCTCCTCCGCCTCCTCCACTTCTTCCTCCCCATCCTTCCTCCGCCGCCGCCGCAGACGCGGCCATGGCCTGCCCTGCATCGGCCAGGGAGGAGGCCACCCTCGAGACAAACTGCAGCGCCCCGCGGGCCGTGGCCTTGGCCCCCTCCGCGCCGGGAGGCGCGGGCGCCTTCCTCGGGCCGCCGTCGTCGCCAAACGAGCCCACCGCCGCGCCCCTCGCGGCGACGTCGAGCGCCGAGAACGCCAAGGGCGGCAGCACCCGCGTGCTCCGGGCCGCCCCGCTCGAGGCCAGGGCCTCGGAGGCCGCTCCCAGGATCGCGTAGTGGGCGTCGACGTCGGAGTCGGAGCGGAGGCGGTGGATCATGCGGGCGACGAGGGCCTGCTCCTCGTCAAAGGACTCGTCGTCGTCGTCGTCAGCGAGGTTTTCTTCAACTTCTTTTGCTTCTCCTGTTTCTCCTCCTTTCTCTCCCTTCTCCTCCCCGCGGACGAGCGGGGCCACGAAGCGCAGCAGCGTGGCGACGGACCCGGAGTCCGAGATGGGCTTCTCCGAGGCCACGACGGCGGCGGCGAGCCTCGACGCGACGCGGCGGCGCTCGGCGGCGGGGAGCGAGGCCAGCAGAGCCGGGAACGCCGGCAGCGAGAGTGTCGCCTCGACGCCGCCGCCGGTGCTCCCGCCGCTGCTGGCTTCCTCGAGAGGCAGGCAGAGCAGGGCGCCCACGGCAGCAGCGGCGGCGCGGTCCCCGGGGGGAAGGCCTCCGCGGGCGTCGAGCGCGGCGCGGCAGGCCGCGAGCGCGGCGTCGACTCTCGGAAGAGACGAAGACGAAGAAGAAGTCGAAGAAGAACCCGAGCTTGAACTCGAAATCGTCGGCAGGGCCCGGGCGTACCGAGCCAGCGACGCGTAGAGAGACGCGACGTCCGCCGCCGGGAGGTCCGGGGCGCGCGCCGCGATGGACGCGGCGCCCTCTGCGAGCTTGGCGAAGGCGCCGTCGGCGGGGAGGACGTGGACCGAAGAGGAAGAACTTTTCGCTCCACCTTCACTCGCCGCCTTCGCCCTCGCCTTCTCCTTCTCGGCCCTCTCCACCGCGGCCCGCGCCAGCCTGTCGAGCAAAGCGCCGTAGACGCTCGCCACCCTGGCCCCGGGCGCCAACGCGGGCAGCGCCGCCAGCAGCGCGTCGAGCGTCGCTACGTGGTGGTCGTCCGGAAAGCACTGGACCACCGCCTGGGTCAGATAGGCCTGGGCGGCGGCGTCGCGGCAACCCACCACCTGCTCGAGCAGAGAAGGGAGCACCAGCCTCTGGTACAGAGAGACGCGGTCTTCGTTAGTGCCGTTATCGTTATCCTCGTCGTCGTCGATCATCTCGAGCTGGGAGAGCAGGGTGATGTTTTTGCCGACGAGGTCCGCGAGCTGCCTGCGCTCGGCCTCGCGCGCCGCTCGCGCGGCCCCCGCGGTCGTGTTGGCGACCGACGCCAGAGAGTTCACCAGGCTGCTGCTGCTGCTGTTTTCAACCGCCGCCGCTCCTCCACCTCCTCCTCCGCCAGTCAGGTAGCCCAGCCTCACCCACAGCTTGTTCGCCTCGGCAAAGTTGGCCAGCAGGAACCTAGCCCCGGGTTCCCCCTTGGGGATCACATCGCGCGTCGCCTGCAGCAGGAAGGCCCGAAGAAAGAGGCCGCGGACCGGGTGCTGCACGCCGCGGCACATCTCGGCGACGTCGGCGAGGATCGCCCCGGCCGGGGGCTCGTTGGGGTCGTCGTCGAGATCGTCGTCGTCGTCGTCTGCGGCAGCTGCAGCGGAACTGCTCTCTTTCTCCTTCTTCCTCTTGTTCTTCCTCGCCTCCTCGCGCTCCTTGCTCGCCCGCGCCCGGGCGGCGCCGACCGTCACCAGCAGGTACAGGCGCGGGAGCACGTTCCCGGCGTGCTGCACCAGGTCGTAGAGGGCGGCCAGGGAGGTCGGGGCCGGGGGGCCCGCGTTCACAGCAACGGCGGCGTTGTTGTTAACAGCGCCGGCAGCTCGCCCGGTCTTTCTGGCCTCGCGCGCGGCCGCGGCGCCGCGCCGGGCCCTGGCGTCGAAGAAGCGCGCGAGCCGGTCGAGCTCCCCCGTGACCTTCAGGTGGAGCTCGAAGTAGGTCTTGGGGGCCAGGAGCGAGGTGCGGAGCTCGCCGAGCATGGCCGCGGCGTGGCGGAGGGCCTCGCGGAGGTCGTCCTCGTCCTAAAAGGTTGGAGTTTTTTTTTGTGTGTGAAAAAGGTTGAGGAGAAGTGAAAAGGGAAGCGCGATCGACGAAGAGCGACGACGTTCGGGACTCTCTTCTTTCTCTCTTTTCACCTCTCTTTTCGCTTTCGTCTTTTTCGTTCTTCCGCATCGAGTTCGAGAGAGAGCTCTCTCCTCACGAATTGAGAATAGGAGAGCCTCAACAGCGCGTCTACTGAGAGTAGGAGAAAGGAGAAGACAAAAAACATCATCATCGATGCCATTGAAAAGAAAAAACAAAAACTCGATGCACCATCGCCTGGCCCATGAAAAACGCCGACCTCTTGACGCCGGCGATCGCGTCGTTGAGCCAGCGCGTCTGCTCGTCCTGCGGCTGCATCTGCGAGGAGACGAGCGTGGATGTCGAGGATCGCGGGTCCTGGAGGGGTGTTGGTTTGGAGGCGGAGAAAAGAGAAAAGGAGAAAGAGAGAGGAAGGAGAAGAAGATGAGGGCCATCGTTTGATGGAGGGAGAGCAAAAACGATTTCTCCTCTCTCGCTGTCGAGGCCCTACACACCATTTCGCTGGAGAGAGTGCTGTCGTGGATGTGCTCTCTGTGTGCCGAGAGGATGAGAGCTAGGGAAGAGCGAGATGGGAAGCAGTGGAACGAGAGAGGCCTCTTTGTCCTTTCTCTTTCTCTCTCTCAAAGGAAAAAAAACGAACAACTGCCCTTCGTCGCATTCATTTTTTTCGTTTTTCGATCGCCATCTCGTTTCTCTTTTTTTCTGCTGGCGCGGCGCCAGCAGCAACCTCAACGTCATCCATGTCCAACAACAATAATCAAGGCGGGCGAGGCGGCGCTGGCTCTGGCGACCGCTACTCGCAGGCCTACACGCCGCAGCTCAACCTGGCGCAGCAGAATCCATCTCCGAATGCCGCCGCTGCCGCCGCCGCCGCCGCTTTCCAGCAGCAGCAGCAGCAGCAGCAGCAGCAACAAGGCTTCCAACCCCCTTTCGCGCCCGGAGGGTCCCACCACCTGCCCGCGAGGAACGTCTCCTCGGTCTACCAGAGGAGGCCAGGGGCCCCGGCGCCTCCCGTCGCGGCCCCGCAGGTTCCCCTGCCTCCTCCTCCGCTTCCTCCTCCGCCGCCGCCGGCGCAGCAGCAGCCTCCTCTGCCGCCGCGAATGAGCTCAGGTGCTGCTGCTGCTTCCGCGCGCCCCTCTCCGCAGAACAGAAGGGACGCCTCTCCCGGGGCGGCAGGAGCAGCGCCGTTTCCTATCCCGATGCAGCAGCAGCAGCAGGGGAGGCAGCAGCATCAGGCTCAGCAGCAGCAGCAGCAAGCTCCGCCGCAACAACAACAACAACAACAGCAGCAACAGCAAGCTGAAAAGCACCAAAAGATCCAAATGCCGTCGAGGCCGCTGACCGACGAGGAGCGCATCCTGATCCCACATCGCGCCGTCGCCGGCCTCGCCGCCTCGATGGACGCGGCAGCGGCAGCGGGGGAAGCAGCAGCAACCCAGACGACGACAACACAACTCGCGCCGGAGGCAGAGGCGGCCCTGACCGAGCTCGTGACAAAGTTCGTCTTCGACTCGCTCGCCGGCTCGGCCGCCGCGGCCAGGGGCCGGCGAGGGGACGCGATGACGTCCGACGACGTCGCGGCGCACCTGGCGGCGGCGTGGAGGCTGCGGCTTCCCGGGGCGGGCGCGGGAGGCGAGCTCTCCGGCGAGGCCGGCGGCGTCGTCAGGCCCTTCCGCAGGCCGCCGCCGTCGGAGACGCACAGGGCTCGCGTCGCCGCGGCGGCGAGGTCTGCGGCCGCCTCGGACGCCGCGGCGAGGAAGGAGAGGGCGACTGCTGCTGCCGCTGCTGCGGCTGCCGCTGCGGCTGCGGCGGCGAGTGGGAGGCACTGAAGAGAGAGAGACTTGAACTGTAAAATAAAAAGGAAAAAAAACTTGAACTTCCATTTTTTGTTTCTCAACAACTCTTTCACACTCTTATCTTCTCTTTTCTCGCTCTCTCTCGTTCCCTCTCTTTCTCCCATTCATTCATTCCATTCACGCGGGGGCGCTCACCTGCTCCCACTGCCCGTCCATGCTCTCCTTCCACAAGCTCACGGCCCCTCGAGAGTCCGAAACGGCGAGCACGCCCCCAGCAGTCGACCACGACACGCGCCAGACGGGCTGGCCCGAACCGAAATCGTTGACGAGGGTCGGGGTCCAGGTGCCCGTCTCCCGGCTTTCGCTCCAGACGAAGACCTTGCCGTCCTGGCCAGCGGAGGCGAGGACAGGGGAAGATGTGGATGCAGAAGAAGAAGGCGAAGCGAGGCTCGGGGCAAAGGCGACGTCGCGCACCCATTCGGTGTGCGCGGCCAGCGGCGCCCCTTCGGCGCTCCACCCGCCGCTGCCATCGTCGAACCTCCAAATTTTAATCAGGTTGTCGCACCCGCAGGTGGCAAGGCGCCTCTCGGTCGCCGAGGGGAATCAGGAGAGGCCCAGGACGCCCGCGGCGTGCGCGCGCTCGATCCTGTCTGCGCTCCACCCTTCGGCGGAATTGGAGTTGCTGCTGCTGGTCTGGGCAGTGAGGACGGAGACGCTGCCGTCGGAGCTCGCGGCGGCCAGCGCTAGGCCCAGCTCCTGAGGGGCGAAGGCCAGCGCGTTGACCGAGGCGGAGTGGGCCGGGGGCTCGAAGGGGAGGCGCTGCCACGAGGAAGAGGAGGAGGCGCCTCGGCCGGAAGAACTGCTGCTGCTCTCGACCCAAAGCAAGACTCGGTGGTCGAAGGAAGCCGAGGCCAAAAGACCTCCACCGAAGCGCGGGTGGGCCCAGGCGACGGCCCAGACGGGGCCCTCGTGGCCGGAGAGCTCGGCGAGCTGCGTGACGGTCTCCCCGGCGACGTCGAAGATCTGAAAAAGGTTGTTTTTGAGGTATTGTTGTTGAGGTCGAAAAGGTCGAAGAAGAAGAAGAATTGAGCGGGCGACATTTCGACTGATGCTTCTCTTTGCTATTTGCTCTTTTTTCTTCTCTTTGCTCTTCTCCTACTTCTTCTCCTTACCTTGACCAGCCTGTCCGAGGAGCAGGTCGCGAGGCGCCTGCCGTAGTAGTCCAGCTGGGCGTCGTGGACCTGGGTGAGTTTGGAGACAGAGAGAAAGAGGGAAAGAGGGGAGAGGCGACGTCAGAAGGAAAAAAGGAATCGATGGAAGAGCAATCGATGCGCGCAAGAGAACATGAAGGCTTATCGCTCTCCTCCTTCGTCCAGCGCTTCTGAGCCCAATTCAACGCTGAGTCTGATCGCGTACCATGTCGGCGTGGCCCGCGTCGAAGGAGGCCGCGACCGTGGCTGCCATTTTGGTGGTAGGAGAAAAGAGAGAGGTTGAAGAGAAGTTTTTTCCCCCTTCTTTTTCACTTTTCGTTTTTTTCGTTTTTCTTCGAGTTTTGTGTCGATTCGACCAAGGACGCTCTCTGCTCTCGACGACGGCTTTTTACAAATTACGGCTTCTTACCTTGTCTCCAAAGGCCTTTCAGAGCCTTCTCCCAAGCTTCTCTCCGCGTCACGAGATCACACACATCTATATCCTTCACACGTATATAACCGAATCGAATCAAAACACAGCATGCGCCGCGCCCTGGCGACGCTCGCTAAGAGGCAATCGTCGCAATTCGTCTTTTTCGCCGACGCTCTCTCCCCTTCTGCATCAGGCCCTTCCCTCGTTCTCCCCGTCTCTGCCCGTGGAATCTCGCAGGCCAGCACGAGCGCGGGGTCATCCTCGACGGCGGCTGCCTCACAGGTGAGTACAGTGGGGTGGTGAAATAAGGGCTCGAACCGACGTGTTTTCTATTGAAAACTAGATCAATCGCTCGCTCGGCCGTCGCCCCCTTTTCTCAACCTCGACCTCGACACACACAAAAAAAACTCTTTCCCCGCCAGCCCTTCTACGCCGTCACCGTCCTCGAGCGTCTCCCCGTGGTGGCCCCCTTACCGCCAGCGTACGAAACGGACTACCTCGAGTGGATGAGGGCCAAGGGGAGGGTCGTCGAGGGCAAGCGGATGCCGGCGGAGCTCGGCGGCGGCGACGAGGGCGGCGGCAAAGGTAGTAAAAAATCTGCTTCTGCTTCTGCTTCTGCTTCTGCTGCCGAAGGCGAAACGGAGGAGGACAAGGGCAAGTGGAGGCCTGCCCCGCGGGAGACCGAGGCGGACAGGGCGGGCGACACCAGCTCCCTGCGCCGCTGCCTGGACAGGCGGCTGTTCCTGGTTCTTGGAGGAGGAAGCGGAAGCAGCGACGCTTTAACCTCCCTGCCGTCGACAGAGATCAGGGAAGGGGAGACGACGCGGTCGTCGGCGGAGCGCGCTCTCTCCGAGGCCGTCCCTTCCCTTTCCAAAAAAGAAGAATCTTCCCCTTCCGTCGAGGCCTACTTCGTCGGCAACGCGCCCGCGGGGCACCTGAGTTTGCCAGGGAGCAAGGGCACGCTCTTCTTCCACCGGGCGCAGCTCGTCGCCGCCGGAGGAGTCGACCTCTTGTCTGCCTCGGGCTCTTCCCTCCTGTTCCCTCAAAAGAGCCAGCAGCAGCAGCAGCACGCGTGGTTGACGCGGGATGAGCTGGCCGAGAGGCTGGGCGGGGGCGAGATCGGGGAGCTGGTAAAGGCGATGCTCTGAGAAAAGAGAAAAGAGAAGAAGAAAAAGAAAGAAACAAGAGAGAAAAATAAAGGATTTTTTGTGTGTACTTTTTTGTTCTTTTTTTTATGATTTGATTTGCAACCGGAAAAAACAGGAAGGAAAGAAAAAATAACAATGAAGGAGAGGGGAAAAGGGGTGGGGGAAGCAGCATGCGAGGGGTGGGAGGAAAGGGGAAGAAAGGAGGGGAAAAAATTTATCGGGGGTGGGGGAAAAAAAGCAAAAACTCTCAACCTCTTCTCTCTCTCTTTCTCTCTCTCTCCAAAACACCAACAAGGGAAAGAAAAAAAAACAGCCCTTCCTCCCTCTCTAACGCCTCGCCTTGTACAGCGTCCTGAGGCAGAAGTAGGAGGCGATGTGGAAGAAGGTCAGGAAGGCGATCAGCGCCCCGAAGCAGCCGCCGAGAGAGAACTGGAGAGAAAACAGTTCAGAGTTTTTTATAAGGTCGAGGAAAGGCAAAAGTGAGCTTTTCGGAATCCTCGCGGCGCGCCCTCTCTCGCTCTCTTTCTCCCGCCCTCTCAAAACAGTCTCAAAGCAACTTAAAACAAAACTCACCTTGAAGTCCCAGTAGTCCATCGTGCCCGCCCCGTCGGCGACCAAGGTGCACTTGGTGCCCCCCATCCTGCCCTGCTCGGCCTGCGTGTCGTTGTTGACCAGGTTGTCGATCTCGGCCTTGGTGGCTCCCAGCATCGAGGCGGACAGGCAGCCCTGCGGCTTATAGACGTCGTCCTTCATCTCGTTGATCGCCAGGCCCTGGAGAGTGAAGCGCGGGTACGACAGGAAGGAGATGTAGCGGAGGATCGCGAAGGGGATCTCAAAGATGCGGATGTAGAAGCCGCCGAGGAGGATCGAGACGGTGACGTAGGCCACGGCGAGGACGTAGGCGATGTCCTGTAGTAGGAGGGATTGGGATTGGGTTGGAGAGGCGGAAGGAAAAGAAGGGGAGAGGGAGAAAGGGTGAGGAAAAAAAGTTTGGAAAAAAAAACCCGAGTTGGAAAAAAAAAAGTTTTGACTTTTCCTCCTCTTCTCTCCTATCTCCCCCTCTTCTTACTCACCTGGTTCGGCGTCAGGTAAACGGCAAACACCATCAGCTGCACCGCCGTCAGCGCCTGCAGACTCTGCAGCAGCCCGTAGATCACCACGTGCCTCACGCCGGGCTTCAAGGCCGCCAAGCCGTACGAGGAGAAGCCGCCGATCAAGGTGTTGAGCACGACAAACGGCGCCGACGCGAGCGAGTTGGCGACGTAGTAAGCCAGCGGATGATACAAACCCGCTGCGACGTCAGCGGCGTAGAAGGCGCGGTCGGCGACGTACAAAGACATGTAGCAGAAGGGGAGCAGCTGGAAGGTCATCATCGTGAAGAACAGGACAGCAAGGCGCTGGAAGACCGAGGAGGCGGCTCCACGCTCGAGCGCGACAAAGACCAAACCAGCGAAGGTTCCAACCCAGCACGAGAGCATGAGCCTCGAGGTGACGTCCGTGGGGTTGCGCAGCTGCGCCAGGACGCTGCGGTGGAAGAGCACCCTGAACTGCGTCCAGTAGGAGGCCGGGTAGCGGCCCGAGAGGCGGGCGCGGGCGGCGGCGCGCGCCCTGGTGTCGGCGTCGGTCAGCGCTGCAGCCGGGACGAGGCTGGTGCCCGCCGCCGAAGAAGGGCGAGGGGGGCGCGTGCCCCCGCGGGCGGCGGCGCCCACCAGCGCGGCGTCCTCGGCGGCGTCCGAGCCGTTCCCGCCGAAGGAGGCCCCCCCGGCCCCTCCGCGAGCTGTGAACGCCGAGGCCGCGGCCGCCACGTCGGCCCTGCTCGACATCGACCTGGCCGCCACGTCGTCGGGTTTGGCGAACCCCACGGACACAAGGTCCATCAGCCAGTCCGAGGCGGCGCCGTCGCGGGAGGCCTGGTAAGGGTAGCCCAGCCCCTTGTCGAACCAGCCCACGGCGGAGTCTGGCGGGCCGAAATAGAGCTGGTAACCCTCTGATAAAACGAGCACCTTGTGGAACATGTCCCAGATGGACTGTCGAGGCTGGTGGATGGTCGCGATCACCGCATGGCCCCCGCTGGCGAGCTTGGCCATATGCTCCATGATGTTGTAGGCCGCGAAGGAGTCGAGCCCCGTGGTGGGCTCGTCCAAGAAGAGGATTGAGGGCAGGGCGACCAGCGAGCAGGCAATCGTTAAGCGTCGGCGCTCGCCGCCAGAGAGGCCGCGCACGGCGATGCCCGTCGGGAGCATGCCCCCCACCGCGGTGTCGGCGGCCCTCGCCAGGCCCATCGTGTCCAAAACAGCGTCCATGCGCTCCTCCAGTGCTTTCAGAGGAGTCCCGCGCTCGGCGCGGAGCTTGGCGTGGAAGCGCAGCGTCTCCCTCGCGGTCATCGTGGGAACGAAGACGTCTTCCTGCGCGACGTACGCTGAAGTGCGCTTGAACGTCCGCCCGACGGGCCTGCCAGACATCAGCACGTGACCGCCCAGCTTGCCCGTGGTCTTTCTCCCTGCCAGCATGTCGAGCAGCGTCGATTTGCCGGCACCGGAGGGGCCAACAAGGGCGCAGAGCTCGCCCGGGACGACGACGCCAGAGTCGGGCTGCAGGATGACCTTGGGGGCCAAAGTTTTCAAGTCGGCGACGGAGCAGGTGAGGTCCGCCCATGCCAGCTCTGCGGGCGCGGGGGCGCGCAGAGAGTAGGCGCCGTGGGTGCCCGAGCGGGAGATGGAGGACGAGTTGGTGAGCGAGGGAGCGGCTGCTCCTGCTCCTGCTCCGGCGGCAGAGATGCTGAGAGGCAGCGAGGAGCTGCCGCCGCCGCCGCCGTCCGAGGCGGCCGAGCGGTCGTTGGTCCAGCGGTTCTTGCAGTAGCACGGGACCTGTTTTTTGTGTGTTTTACGTGGTGTTTTTTTGGTTCGGATGAGTGAGCGCGCGCGAGGGAGGGAGGTCGGGGTTGAAGAAGAAGAAGAAGAATACAAGAGGGAGCAAGTCTCTCTCTCTCTCTTGGCGGCTGTTTTTTTCTTTTCGACGTCGCTCGTCGCTCGACGCTTGCTCCTCTCTCTTCCGCCTCCTCTCTTCCCCCCTTGTCTCTTTCGATTCGCCTTTCCAGAATCGACCGAGCAAAAAGCAATTTCGACCTCTGTTCCCCCTCAGGAACCACAGAGACACGCGTGCTCTACGCCGTGGGGAGGAGAAAGGCGACTTCTTCGCAGAGCGCGAGGGCGGTGGAACGGAAAAAAAACACAGTTTTTTTCCCCCAATTCGATAGGAAAGCGAGGGGCAGCTAGCAAGAGAAGCGGCGAGAGAGAGCTCAATTCATCAAAACGTCGAGAGATTTCGCATCCGCGTTGCCCTGGTTCGAGAGCACGCCACCCGTCTCTCTCTGCTCCAAACGCGAGAGCACGGTCGTTCACATCGCAGTCGATGGCAATTGAGAACAGAAAGCACCGTGAACACGGCACGAAGAGCCAAGGGCGCGCCTTGTTTTTTTTTTCTTCCTCTCTTTCCTCGCGGTCGTTGTCGCCGCTGCTCGTCCCCAGCAATCGCAATTCCCCCCTCTCTCTATCGCATTCCACTCTCCTGCACCGCCTCAGCTCCCCGATTTCTTTACCTTGCACGCGCACCCGCGCACCCAGCGCGGCGCGCGCTCGTAGTGCAGGGGCTCGTTGTCGGCGGACATGCCGCGCATAAGCTTGATGGGCCCGGCGTTGCTGCCTCCTCCGGCGGCGCCGCCCGAGCTCGCGCCGGCGCCGGCGCCGGCGCCTTTGCCTGCTCCTCCTCCGCGAATCGCCATCCGCTTCCACAGCCTGGACACGCTCCCGTTGGTCTTCTCGAGCGAGTAGAGAAGGAAGCAGATCCCGATGAGGTGGCCCAGCACGACCGCCGGGACCCAGATCCCGGGCTCCGTGGCGAGGACCATGGTTTTGGGCGAGAGAGGGGGAGAAGTTGAAAAAAGAGGGAAAGGAAAAAAAAGAACTCGTTGTGAGGCCTCCAGCGTCAGGCTCTCGCCTCTCTCACTCGCTCTCTCCCTCTCTTTCTCTCTCAACCCCGACTGACTGGGAAAACTGAATTCGTTGTTGTTGTGGTGTGTTTTCTTCTTCTCTGACAAAACTCTGTCTCTCTCCCCCTCCCTCTCTAAAAAAAACAAATCAATGTCACCGCGGGCAAAAGAATGGGAAAAAGGGGAAAATGGGACGGGGTGGAATTGTATTATCGGAAAATCTCTCTTCTCTTCTCTCTTCTCTTTCTGAAAAAAAAAAAACCGAAAATCTCTCAAAACGCTCTTCTCTCTCTCTCTCCCCCCCCAAAAATCTACTGCCCGCTACTGCACCGTGGGCGCGTCGATGTGCGCCCACTCGATCACCGTCGCGTACTCATCCGCGGCCTTGGCCCAGCTCAGGTCCTGACCCATCGCGGCACGCTGCATCGCGGCCCACCTCTTCGGGCGCGTGCGCCAGGTGTGGATCGCCGAGTCGACGGCAGCGAGCATCGGCTGGGTCTCGGGAGGGGAGAAGAGCCAGCCGGTGCCCACCTGCTCCGCGGTGAGAGAAGGAGTGGAAGAGGGAGAAGAAGAACCAGAAGAGCCCGAGGTCGAAGCAACACTTTTCAAGAGCTCGTCGTCGTCGTCGCTGTTTCCGCCCGGGCCAAGCCTCCCTGCGTCCAAGATCGTGTCCCTCAACCCGCCCGTCGCGTGCGCCACGACGGGCGTGCCGTAGGCCGCGGCGTGCAGCTGGTTGAGCCCGCACGGCTCGAAGCGCGAGTTCATCAGGATGATGTCAGACCCGGCGGTGATCCGGTGCGAGACCGGGACCGAAAAGCCGACCCAGCCTCGGAAGTGGTCGGGGAAGCGGGCCTCGGCCGCGCGCATGTCGTTCTCGAGCGAGGCGGAGCCCGAGCCGAGCATGACGACCTGGATGTTGCGGGCGACTTTTGTTTTTTTTTTGACAAAGAAGAAGAAGGAGGGGAAAGAGTGAGTTCTTCTTTCTTTCGTTCGTTTTTTCCCCGCGTGCCGCGCACGCGTCGACCTCTCCTCTCTCTCTTTCTTCAACTCTCTTTCTCTCTTTCTCTCTCCAACTCTCTCCAACTCTTTCTCTCTTACCCAGCTCCCCGAGCGCCGCAAGCAGCAGGTCGGGCCCCTTCTGGTAGTCCAGCCTCCCGATCCACCCGATGAGCGGCACGGAAGCATCAACTTTGAGCCCCAGCTCCTCCTGCAGCGCGGCCTTGCACTTGGCCTTGCCGCTCAGATCTGCGCAGGAGTAGTTGAACGGCAGCGCCGCGTCTCTCGAGGGGTCCCACTCGCCGACGTTGATCCCGTTGGTCACGCCGTTGAGCACGTGCGAGCGAGAACGAAGCACGTCGTGCAAGCCCCATCCGCCCTCCGGGGTCTGCACCTCCCAGGCGTAGCCCGACGAGACGGTCAGAATCCGGTCGCAGCTCAGCACGGCCCCCTTCAGGACGTTGACCGCGTCGCCCGTGATCGACGCCCACGAGGGGTACTCCCAGTGCAGGTGCTCCCGCGCCTTCCACGCCGTCTCCCCGGGGAAGCCCAGCGCGTCGAAGGTGTGCGCCGGTTCCACCCCCTGGTGAGACAGGTTGTGGATCACGAACAGGGTTCGCGCGTCTGCGTACACTCCAAAGGGCCTGAACTTGTGGGCGAGGTAGAGGGGGACGAGGCCGGCGTGCCAGTCGTTGGCGACGAAGGTGCAGGGGCGGGAGCCAAAGGGGCGGCAGTTGGCGTCGATTTCGCTTTCCGAAGACGAGGAAGAGGAAGAAGAAGAAGCAGCAGAACTCTTCTTCTCGTCATCGCTCTTGAACTCGCGGCCGAAGCCCAGGTCGGTCAGGTGCAGCGGCGCCTCCAGAGCTGCCAGCGACAGCAGCGAGAACCGGAACTGGTTGTCGCCAAAAACACCGGCGGCGTCGCCGTAAGGGTTGCCGGGCCGGTGGTAGGAAGGGTGGTCGACGAAGACCCAATCAACATTGTCCTCCTCCGACCGCTGGTGGAAGAACTTCACCTGTTGAGGGCCGCAGTTTCCCAGGTTCAAGGTGGCCGTGACCCCCGTGTCGACCGCGTCTGCGTAAATGTCGTCGGCGGCGGAGCCCTGCATGTAGCGCGGGAGGACGACCATGACGCGGCCGCCGAGGCCGCGCTGCTGGGGGCGAGCAGGAGAAGAGGAAGAACTCGAAGAAGAACTCGCGGCCTCGGCTTCGGCGGCGGAGGCCTCGGCGGCGCGCGCCGCCATCGCCCTCGGGAGCGCTCCCAGGACGTCTCCGAGCCCTCCCGTCTTCGAGAACGGCGCCGCCTCGGCCGTCACGAAGACGACGTCGGTCACCTTGGTGCGCGAGGCCCGAGGGGAGGCCGGCGGGGCCTGCGGCGTCTCCGGCGCCGGGACCTCGATTTTGGACTCGAGCTCGACCTCGTCACCGCTCGAGTCCGACTCGTCGAGCGTCGCGAACGAGGCGGTCACGGGCTTGGCCACGCTCGGCGGCGCCGACCCGAGGACCCAGGAGAGCTCCGCGTCGACCTCGTCGGCCCTGGCCCCCTCGATCGAGAGAGAGTGCGGCGACGAGTACGAGGAGTGGGAGTTGGAAGGGAAGGTCAGGGACGACGGAGGGGGCGTTGAGGGCGACGAGACTTCGGAGAGGCTCTTCTCACTCTCCGCCAGCGCGGCGCGGAGCGCCTCCCTGGTGCGCTCATTCTCGAGCTGCAGGCTCTTGATCTCGCGCGCGAGCTGGTCCGGGTCGTCGGTGATGAGCTGGTGGAGTTTTTTTTTTTTTTTTTAAAGGAAGAAAAAAGGAAGAGAAAAACAAGAGGTCGAGAGTTTTCGAGGTTGAGAGCGAGCGAGAAGAAAAATGAGGTCAGCAAGCAAAAAAAGGAAAAAAGAGAGCGCATGCGGAAAGCGGGCTCGAGAGGCAGGTGATTTCTCTTCTCGTCCCAACTTTCTCGCTTAGAGGGCGAGAGAAGACAATGTATCACGCTCTGAGCGACTTTCGCGCGGTGTCGGAGGGCAGCAAGAGGTGGATTGGGCGCGTTGCATTCTCCGTGGCCGACGAGAGCCAAGAGTTTTTTCTCTTTCTCTCCCTTTCGCTTCTTCCCTTCGCTCGCATCCCCCCTTTGCTTGCTTCTCGCGCTCGTGGGCGTGCAGCTCTCTCGCAATTGGCGCCAGAAAGCGACGTCGACACAACGAACGCACCGTGTACGCCGCGGGCATCGGCTCATCATCGTCGTCCTCCTCCTCCTCTCCCGCTCCCGAGCTCGGGGGGAGCGGCGAGCGGCGGCGGTCGGCGACGCCGCCGTCGCCGACGCGGCACCGGTCTTGGTCGCCGACGACTTTTTCAGGCCGTCCTGCGGGCTCCGCGAGCGCCTCTGAGGGTGTGCCGCGGCGCAGACATGGAGGGTGCGCCCTCGGGCCTGGGTGCTGCGCTGTTGGTGCAGAGCCTGGGAGCGCGGGGCCCTGGCCTGCGAGGCGAGGGCGGTGTTTCGGAGCATCTTTCGGAAGAGAGAAGAGGAGAGGGGCGTTTTTTTTTTCTAAGGGTGTGAGGTGCGACGACGAAGGAAGAGCTCTGGCAGCGAACGAAGGCTTCTGACACACAAAAAAAGGTGCGAAGAAAAGAAAAAGAGCATTACTCGATTCCTTTTCCGCTTCTGTTTGCTCCTTCGTGTCCTTTTTTTCTCTTCACGCTTCTTCACCTTCTCTGACGCCGAGAGCACGTCGACGCGGTCTCCATGTCGCAGGTAAGTCAAGGAGAAGAAGGCGCGGAGGAGAGAGAAAGAGAAAAGTGAAAGGGGTCGAGAAAAAAGGCATTGAAAATTTCGACCCATCGGCGTTTTCATTCGTTCAAAAAAAAATCAACCTCAACAACAACAACAGCCCCAGCACGACTTCTTCGCGCTCGAGCTCGGCCCGCACGCGCGCGCCGCCTGGGGCGCCACGGCCCCGGGGCTCATCTCCAAGGACCTGGCCCTGGGAGCGGACTTCGTCTTCGAACAGTACAGGGAGGGCGTGGCAGACAGGGCCTCGGATGGGAAGGGGGGAGGAGCAGGGGGAGGGAGGCGGCACAGTGGCGACCGCAGGCACAGCAGCGCCGACGGAGCAGTAGACAGTTCGAATCAGCCTGCTTCCACCAGCCGCCGCGACGTCAACGACGTGCTCCGCGAGCTTGGGCTCGGGGAATTCGCCTCTGACAGGGGCGGCACGGGCGGCAGCGGCGGCCTCTCGTCGTCCGAGTTTGGGCTCCTCGGCAGGTCGTCGGCGGGCGACGGGCGCGAGGAGGAAGGCGGGAGGTTCCTGAGGCTGCTGAGGCAGGCCGCGGCGCCGCACGCGATGCTTCACGGGTGAGTAGTGGAAAAAAAGGAAAGAGAGGGATTTGGACAGAAGGGAGAGAAACAAGGTCGAACGAAGAGAGGAAGAAGGAAGAGAGAGAGCAAGCTCACTCGCGAGAATTTAAAACCCGAAAAAAAAAACTTCAAAAACCTCAAATCTTAGATCGCAATACCTCCAGCTGATCGCGATGGTCCGCGCACACCCATTCCACGGGGACAAGGCCCTGTCGGCACAGGCGCTCTGGTGAGTTGGATCGAGGAAGAAGCGGAGAGAGAGAGAGAGTAGAAAGTTGTTTGCACCTTCTTTTTCTCTCTTTCTTTCTCTCTCTCGCTTTCTCAGACGTCCATGCGTAGTGTGGCTGCGGTGGGTTGCACGACAAGAAGATAACAGAAAAACGCACCTGAGAGGAAGGACTCGAGTTTTTTGTTGTTGTTGGTTTTTGGGTTTGGTTTGTGTCGGCGGCGGCATTTTTTTCTTTCTTCTCTCATACTCGCCGTCGTCGACCTCGACCCTTTTTTTTCTTTCTCTTTTCTCCCCACTACCGAGGGCCGAGGCCCTCGCTTTCTCCCCCCTTTACCGAGGGCCGAGGCCCTCGCTTTCTCCCCCCACTGCCGAGGGCCGAGGCCTTCGCTTTCTCCCCCCACTACCGAGGGCCGAGGCCCTCGCTTTCTCCCCTGCCGCTTCCTCCTCCTCCCTCTTTCAAATCTGTTAATTCTGACCTCGAATTAAAAAAAAAACTTTAAAAAAAATCAGTTTGATGCGCGAGCTCGAGAGGATGCATCCCGCCGCGGCCTCCCTGATCGAGTACACCCAGAGGCAACACCAGCAGCAGCAAATTTCTCAGGCAAAAACGGGAGATGACGAGGACGAAGACGAAGAGCGCAACCCGAAGAAGAAAAAGCCGAGGGCTTCGCTCTCTCAGAGCAAGAAACCGAAACCTTCTTCTTCTTCCTCCGACGCTCCTCCTCCCTCTTCCATCCTCGCCGTCCTGGTCGACTCCCGCCCCTGGAACCTGGCCCGCATCGACCCGGGGGTCACGGCTTTGCCGGCAGCGCAGGGGGCCGAGGGGGCCGGGGTGATGGGCAAGGACGCGCTCTCGGCGCGCGCCGCCGCCGCCGCGGCCCGAGCGACCGCCGCCGCTGCCGCCGCCGCGGCGGCGAGCAGCAACGCTGCGGGCGAGGGCGGCCCTCCTCCTCCCAACCCCCTGCTGCTGCTCGAAGGGGTGACACTGACCGCCTTCGGGGGCCTGGCCAAGCTCGCAGCCGCGCTGGAGAGGGCGGCGTGCGCCGTTGGAGGAGGCGGAGGAGGAGGAGGCGGAGGGAAAGCACCGAGGCCGCAGCGGGTCGAGATCGACAGCGTCGTCGCCGTCGCGGTGCCCGACAGCCACGGCGGCCGCGGCCACGGCGGCGGCCTCCCTTCCTCGAAGGCTCCCTCGTTGACGCAGGCGGTCGAGGCCTCTGATGCTGTGATTCCTCCCGGAGAGCGCTGCTCGCAGCGCAGACACTCGATGCCCGCGTCCGTCGGAGGAGGAGCAGGAGCAGTAGCAGGAGCAAGTGGGACCAACAACAACGCTTCCGCCGCCGCCGGCCTTGCTGCTCCCGCGGCTGCCTCCTCCGCCGCCCTTCCTCCCCTCCGCGGGCCCGTCGCCGCGGCCTGCCTCGCCGACGACGCAGGGGACGCCCTGCTCGCCCGCCTCGTCGCCTCGCAGCTCTCGCTGGACGCCGCGGCGAGGCTCAGGGCCTTCGAGGCGGCGCTCATCGTCGGCGGCGGCGGAGGAAACTCCTCTTCAAACACCGCCGGCAGCAGCGCGCTCGCCGAGGCAGAGCGCTCCGCCGCCGCCCTCGACCTCCTCCGCCGCGCTTCGGCCTCGAGGCTCGCCTGGGAGCCCGCGCTGACGAGCTCGGCGGCGGCGCAGGTGGCTTTTGGGGGTGGCGGCGGCGTCAGGGCTCTGGTGCGCTCGCTATCGCGGGCGGTGGCGTTCCAGGCCGAGGCCGAGGAGAGCGAGGAAGAGGACGAAGAAAAAATCGAAACGCAGCCGCCCTCTGACTCTCCTGTGCTGCTCGAGGACACAGCTGCTCTTCCTCCTACCCCACCTCCTCCTCTTCCCGCGCCTCCCGTCGACGCCCGCACGGCCTCCGCGTCGGCCGCGGCGCTCCTCAAGACGCTCCTCGCGCTCTCCGGAGCCTCCGAGGCCTTTCTCCCGCCCTCGGCCTCCGCCTCGGCCTCGGCGGTCGCCTTCCGCGGGCGGCGGGCCTCCGTCGACGCCGCCCTCCGCTCCAGCGCCTTCGGGACCGGCTCCTTTTCTGCTTCTGCTTCCCCGGCCGTGGTCTCCTCGGCCCGGGGGCTCCACGCGCTGCTGTGCGCGCTGCCGGCGAGGGACAGGAGGCGCCTGCTGAGCTTCGAGGTCGCTCGGAGGCTCGGAGAGCGGCCGGGGGCCTTCCACAGGGAGCTTTACGCGGCGGCCGCACTCGCCGAGGCGCCGTGGACAGCCGCAGAGGCAGCAGCGAAGGCCGCCTCTACAACTGCTTCTGTGCTTTCCGCTGCCGCCTTTGCCGACGGACTCAGCGCCCCGGCGCTGGAGGCCCTCGCCGACGACGCCACCGGCTCCAGCGGCAGCAGCAGCAGCAACAAGAGGAGGGGCAAAGCGGCCCTGCTGGTGGCGTCGAGGAGGGGAGGGGACTTGGACTCCCTGGCCGTGGTCGTGGCGGGCCTGGCGAGCGGCGCCGCGGGCGTGCTCCTCGAAGAGAAGCGGAGGCAGAGGCGGTGGAGGAAGGAGGAAGAAAAGAGGAAGGACGAGAAGAAGAAAGTCGGAGGAAAAGAGAACAACAACAACAAGGAATCTTCTTCTTCCCTCCTTCTCCTTCCTCCTCTCGCTCGCAGGCTCCTGACCGACGAGGACGCCGTCGTGCCCGTACTGCCGCTGTCTGTGGCGCCGCTGCGCGCCGACGACGCCGACGTCGCCGACGGCGGGAGGCGCGTCGCGGCCGCTGCCGCGAGCGCGGCAGCGGCTGTGGCGAAGCTCTCTTCTTCGACGATGAGCGGCGGAGGAGGATCCCTGTCGCCGTGGGCGCTCGCGACGATGGCCGCGGCGGTCGCTGCCGTGAGGAGGGCTGCCGCTGCGTCGTCTTGATTGACTTGAGAGAGAGAGAGAGAGAGAGAGAGAGAGAGAGAGAGAGAGAGAGAGAGAGAGAGAGAGAGAGAGAGAGAGAGAGAGAGAGAGAGAGAGAGAGAGAGAGAGAGAGGGAGAGAGAGA
>Ga0114918_10000909_pt1 | contig 26011 bp, 14 predicted proteins | sample LantaG_FD_87015 | JGI IMG/M metagenome (GOLD analysis project Ga0114918, IMG submission 87015) | Deep subsurface microbial communities from Baltic Sea to uncover new lineages of life (NeLLi) - Landsort_02402 metaG | ecosystem: Environmental > Aquatic > Marine > Oceanic > Sediment | place...
CTCCTTCCTCCTCCTCCTCCAACCCCTCTGGGCCTGTCCCTGAAGCCGCAGCCCCAGGTCCAGAGGTGAGCGGCGGCGGCGGCGGCATCCTCGCCGCCGCTCCCGTCGCCGTCGCCGCTGCTCTCGGGGACCGCCGCGACGGCCGAGTGCCACTCCCCCGCGGCGACCGCTATCGTCCTGCCCCTGACCCCAGAGACCCTCGCCGGAGAGGGCACGAAAGAGGGAGAGGGAGAGGCGGAGGGAGAGGCGGAGGGAGAGGGAGAGGCGGAGACAGAGAGGCCGAGCCTCCCGACGCCCCCGTCGCTGCCCCAGGAGAAGCAGCCCCCCTCCTCGTCGGCGGCGATGGCGTGATACCTCGAGGCGGCGACGGCGACGAAGCGGCGGCGCCACCGGGCCGGAGAAGGCGGAACCCGAGGAGGAGGAGGAAGAGGAGAAGGAGCCGGGACGACGACGAGCGTCGGAATCGAAGACGAGAGCACCGAGGAAGAGGAGGGCGGCGGCTGTGGCGGCGGCGGCGCTGCCGCTGCCGCGAGCAGAGGCGATCCCCAGTGCAGGAGCTCTCCCGCGGCAGTGAGCACGAGCAGGGAGCTTTTCCCAAAAGGAATCATGCTTTTGATCAGCGGACGGGAAGAAGAAGGAGAAGAAGGAGAAGAAGAAGAGCGGCAGCAGCGGCGGCAGCAGCGTCCCCCAAGGAAAGAGGCCCGGGAGCGGCCGCCGCCGCCGCCGCCGCCGCCCGAAGCCACGGCGGCCGCGAAGCAGCAGGAGGAGGCCACCACGGGCAGCGCCCCCCCCTCGCCCCCCCCGAGGCAGAGCGCGCCGTCCCTCGTGGCCGCGACCAGGGCGCTGCCGCCGCCGGAGCCTCCCGGCAGGATCGCGACGGCGGCGGCGGGCGAGGAGGAGGGGGAGGAGGGCGAGGAGGAGAGGGAAGCGGAAGCGGGACAGGAGGACGAGGCGGGGCTCTTTGGCCGGTGGCCGCCTCTCGCCGCCCGCGGCGGAGGGGGAGGGGCGAGCGCCGGCGCGAAAGCAGCGGGGGAGCCGAACGCCGCCCACAGCGCGCTCGGCTCCGTCAGAGAGGGAGGAGGAGGAGCCCCGCCTTCCCCGTCTCGAAGGACCCCCCAGCTGTACATCACGGTTTCCGTTTTCGATGGTGAGCTCTCTGCTGCTGCTGCTGCTGCTGCTGCTGCCGCCGCCGCCGCCGCGACGGCGGCGGCGGCGGGAGCAGCGACGGCGGCGTTGACGGCCGCGGCGAGGGAGAGGCGGGACTTCAAAGCGATGGCGCGGGCCGTTGCGGCTGCTGCTGCTGCTCCTGCCGCAGAAGCAGCTGCCGACGGAGGCCGGGAGGAGGAAGAAGGAGGAGGAGGCGAGATGGGATGCTGCTCCGGGGGCGTTGCTGTTGTTGCTGCTGCTCTTACTGTTGTTGCCGCTGAAGCAGACGCCGCCACCACCGCCGCCGCCTCCACCGCCGCCGCCGCCGTCGCCGGAGGAGGGTCTGAAGGAGGAGGCGGGGGGCTCTTCGCCTCCTCCTCCTCCTGCGCCTCCTCCTCCCTCCGCGCCTCCCCCGCGGAGGAGGCGAAAGCCGTCGAGGGGAAAGCGGCCGCCGAGACGAGAGGAGAGAAGGCCCCTTCGTCGACGGCGGCAGCAGCAGCGGCGGCGTCGGCGTCGGGCGACGGCGGCGGCGGCTGCCGTTGCTGCGGCCGGCGCCGGGCAGGCACAGGCCGCGCCGGCGCTGCTCCTCCTTCTCCTCCTTTCTCTTCTCGCGTCGTCCGCGGGAGCCGCGAGCAGGGCCATCGTGCCCAGGGCGGCCAGGCGGGAAGGCGACGTCGTTTCCCCGTCATCTGAGAGCCGAGGAGGTGGTCGCAGTTCCAAGCGGCCGTTTCCTTTTTTCCCTTTTCGTTTTTGTGAAAAAGTGACGGGAAGAAAAAAAAACTGCCGCTCCAGCTCGCTCTCCCCCCCTCTTTTTTCTTCCTTTTTTTTGCACTCCCCTTCCCCCTCTCTCACAGCAGCTCCCCGCGCACGCCCTCCGCCGACCCTGGCAGCCCGCCCCTCGCCCCCAGGCCCATGCAGTTGCACCCTGCGACGGAGCACGCCAGCGCCAGCGCCTTTTCCAGGCTCATTCCGCGGCAGACGGCGTGGATCAGGGCGCCGTTGAAGGCGTCGCCGGCGCCCGTCGAGTCGACGACAGGCCCGGGGAGCGAGGCGGCCGTCGAGGCGTAGAGCGTGACGGAGATGGCTTCGAGAGGAGAAGAAGGAGAAGAGGACGAGGAGGAGGAGGAGGAGGAGGAGGAAGAATGAGCGGCTGCTCTTCGGGGCAGCTTCAGCCTTTTTCGGAAGGAGACGACGCCGGGGAGGCCGACCTCGGCGCCCGTCGAAGACCGCGCGGCAAAGTTTTCCTTCGAGCCCGTTTCCCCTTTCCTCCGCCTCCGCGCCTCCTCCGCCGCCGAGAGGGCCGCGTCGACGGCGGAGGCCGCGTCCTCCTCCTCCTCGGCACCGTCCCCGCGAGGGCCGCCGTCGCTGCCGCTCCTCCCGCTCCCGCCCCCGCCCTCCTCCTCCCGCCGCTCGAGCAGGAGGGCGCCCCGCTCGCCGAGCGTCGTCGAGACCCATCGGACCGAGGCGGGCAGGCTCGCGAGCAGCCACGCCGCCGCCGCGCCGGGGTGCGGGGGGGGGCCGGGCGCGCCCCCCTGGCTGTCCCTCCCGCCGCCGCCGCCGCCGCCGCCGCTGCCGCTCCCTTCGAGCGTGTTGGCTTCGCCGGAGAGCGCCGCGCCGGGGAAGGACGCCGACGTCGCCACGAAGGTCGCCCGCTCGAGCAGCGCCCCCAGCCCCTCCCGCGGCCGCTCGGCCTCCACCAGGATCGGGACGCCTTGCCCCCTGGCGCGCTCTGCGAGCGGGAGCGCTGCCTCGGCAAGCCTGCCGTCGAGGAAGATGAGCGAGGCGGCGTCGAGCGCCGACGACAGGGAGGAGGGGAGGGAGGAGGAGGAGCTGCTGCTGCTGCTGCTGCTGCTGCTCTCCTCGGCCTTCGCGCCGCCGCCTGTCGCCGTCGTCGGAGGACGCCTTACTTCGCCCGTGGTCTCCCGAGAGCAGCTCTCTTCGCTCATCATCTCCTCGAGGTCCGCCGCGCCGAACGCGGGACCCGGGGTGTGGATGCAGGTCCTGGTGCCACCCCTTCGGTCCACGATGATGTAGGTCGACGGCGACGGGACGAAATCGTCGGCTTTTGGTTCTTCTCCCACAGAGGAGAAGGAGGAGGAGGAGGAAGAAGAGGAGGGAGCTTTCTCAGCTTTCCTGAAGCGGGAGAGGAAGCGGGTCGACACGCCGTCGCGCTCGAGCTCCGATGCGATCGCATCGGCGGCGCCGTCGTTGCCCACACGCGAGACGAGGTAGGGCCGCACGGCGCCGAGGCGGGCCGCGGCGGTGAGGGCGTTGGCGCAGTTGCCGCCTCCCTGCATCTGTGTGTTTTTTTGTTAAAGGGAAGAGAGATGGGTTTTTTTTTTTGAGCTCGAGGGTCAAGATAAGAGCGAGGAAGGAAAGAAAAGAAAGAGAGAGAGAACTCAGGAAGAAAATAGCATTCTTACCTCCATCTTCTCCGTGCGGAGCTTGTCGTCTGGCTTCGGGAACGCCGCCACGACCGCGAGGTAGTCGAGGCCGCAGGATCCGAGGCCGATAACTGCTGTCTTTTTCTTCTTCTCTCTGCCGCTGCCGCTGTCGCCGTACTGAGTGGAGGTCGCTCGCGTTTTCGTCGCCGTCGCCGTCGGAGTCGGAATGGATCGCTGCGATGCGATGCCGCCTCTGTCACTGCTGTTGTCGTCTCTTCTGCTGCTCCCTCCGATCCTCGGGCCGCCAGCAGACGGCAAGCAGCGAGCCCTGATCATTGCGCTAATCGCAAGCGCGAGAAAAAGGCGAGGCAAGAAAACAGTGGAGAGAAAAAGAGGGGGGAAACTAGGAAGAAGAGTGTGGATTGATTTCATTTTTGGTTTTTTTTCCTCGTCTTCTTCTCCTCTCATCAGACTCCGCACCCGCACCCTTTCCCGGCCGCCTTGGCGCTCGCGGCGCTCGCCTCGTCCAGCGCCGGCAGCTCCTTCCACTGCGCCCGCAAATAGCTCACCTCCGCCGCGAGCACGGAGCCTGGTGGGGGGGTCAGGAGCTCCCTCGCCCCCGCGGGCCAGGGAGGCGAGGAACCGCCGTCGGCCGCGGCCGCGGCGACGGCGAGGAGGAGCGCGAGCCTCTCCGGAAGCAGGCCGTAGCTCTCGAGGTCCGCCGGCCCGCGGGCAGCGACCGCCGCGGCGTGCGCGACGTCGGCGCGCCCGGCGACTGAGGTCGCCGCGGAGGAGCGGGCGGAGCAGCCGTTGCTGTTGTCGTCGTCGCCGCTCGGGGTGCTTTCGGCGGCGGCGGCGGCGCTCCGCTCCGCCGCGGGAGGGTGGGCCTCGTCGAGCGCCGCCCGCACCGCGCGCAGCGCCGGCCACGCCTCGAGCTCGGCCAGCAGCGCCGCGGCGGCGTGCGGGATCGCGCAGGCTGTCGGTCCTCCTCCTTCGCCCCCCGCCGTGCCGTCGTCGTCGTCTGCCGCCGCTGCCTCCGAGCCGCAAACGTGGGCCCGTTCTTCTTCCGCTGCCGCCCCTCCTCCTTCGCCGAGGGCGGCGGCAAGGGCGGCGGCGGCCGCCGCGGTCTCCGCCGCGGCCGCCGCCGAGGGGGCCCTGAGGCCGACGAACGCCGCCACGGCGGCCAGCGGGGCGGCCGCGGCGGCCCTGGACACCCGAGCATACTCGGCCTCCTCCTCGCCAGAGGAGGGAGAAGGAGAGGAGCCGAGCAGCTCGGGGAGCGTCTCCTCGGCAAAGACCCGCGCCGCCGCCGCCGCCTCGGCGCCGGCCCCGAACGCCCCGAGCGTGAACAGGACGCTCCTCGGCGCCTGCGCCGCCCGCACCCCGAGCCACCCCCGCGGCCTCCCCGTGGCGCCGTCGACGGCGCGCATCGCCCGCACGAGGTCCCCCACGGGGAGCCAGTGCGGGCTATACTTGAATCGCGCGACGTCGAGGACCAGCACGGCGTCCGACTGCTCGTCGTACGCGCCGATCGGCGAGAAGTGGCCGTCGCCGGTCTGGCGCACCAGGGCGCGGCTGTAGGAGGCGACGATGGACTCGGGGCCCCCGCGGCAGGCGGCGAGCACGGCGGCGCGGAAGTCAGCCTCGGCCTCGGCGACGGCGGCCCTTGCGGCGTCGCTCTCGGTTCCTTCGTCCTCGGCTCCGCCCGCGTTCGGGATTCCGTCTCCCTCAAACGGCGGCGGTCTCACGACGCGGGCGACGGCGCCGTTGCACCTCGCCAAACAAGCCACCTGCGGCAGGGAGACCCCCTCCTCCTTGACGCGCTCGAGCGGGATGCAGCAATCGAGGAGGGCCTCCGAGTAGAAGCGCCAGGGGCCCTGTTCAAAGTTTTTTTTTGGGGGGGGGGGGGGGGGGAGTCGGCATCATTTTTTTTCGTCCTCTGCGAGAGCTTCGTCGCCGAGTTCGATTCCTTCTCTCTCTCTCTCTCTGCATATGAGAGAAGGGGAACCCGAGCCTCCTCTCTCGATACATAGGGAGGAGTGTCACTGCTTGCTGCTCAAGTGCTCACCTTCCACGGCCTGCGGGGGTCGACGTTGAGTGCGTTGAGGACCATCGCGAGGGAGGCGAGGCCGCAGTAGGCGGGCTCGTCCTGCGTCGAGTACTGCTCGATCAGCGGGAAAAACCCCTCCGCCGTTCCCCTGGCCAGGGCCCGGGAGAAGAGCTCGCGCCCTGCGGGGGAGGAGAAGGCGATGGCCGGGGCGTTGAGCGGGCGGCGGAAGACTGTGCGGTGGAGGTAGGAGGGCGGAGCGGGAGGGGGAGGAGGGAGAGGAGCCGGGGTCGAGGTTGAGGTCGGCAGCATGGCGTCTCTGTCGTCGCTGCTTCTCGATTCCTGCCACTGTTCTGGCAGCGCCGCCGAGGACGCTGCGAACGTCCTCGCGACGCGGACGCTCGCGCGACCGCGATGTTGCTGCTGCTGTTGCTGCGCCGCGACGAGGAAAGTTCGGCGGAGCAGGAGAGCTCGTCTCATTGCCGACGAATCGAGGGCATTGAGTTTCCTTCCGTTGATTCTGACGGCCGGGTGCGCGGGACGTCTTCTCTCACTTTTCTTCTTTTTCTGTTTGCAGGAGGCGCGCCCCTTCCTCTTCCTCCCTCCGTTTTTGTAGCTCCCTCTCCTCTGTCCTCCTTCTTCAGGCTCGCAGGGCACTCCGCAAGCGCAGCCGCCGACCGCAACCTTCCCCTGACCGAAAGCAGACGAGGAGCAGCAGGACTCTTTTCAAGAGCGGTTCTTCTTCTTCTTGATTGATCTCACGCTTTGACGATGGCGTCGACCGCCGCCGCACCGGCAGCCGCGGCACCTCGCGGGGAGACGTTCAAGTGAGTGCTTTGACTATTCTTTCGCTCAGTGGTGTTTTTCGCAGCAGAGAGGCCGTCGCCAGAAGAGAAAAGGCATACTTGCTTCCCTCTCGAGCGTCCGCAGCGCCATTGGTTTTTTTTCTTCCTTGGCTGGCTTTTTTCTGATGCCTCTTTTGCTCACCCCCCATCATCGCTTTCCTCTCTCTCTTCTCTCTCCTCCACAGGGACAACGTCCGCAAGTCCGACGTCCGCATCGCCAACATCGAGGCCGCCAAGGCCGTGGCCGACGCCGTTCGCACGAGCCTGGGCCCGCGCGGGATGGACAAGATGGTAAGAGAGAAAGGAGGGGAAGGGAATGGTGATGATGCTTTTGGATCGGACGACGACGGAAAGAAAAGGAAGACGATCGGCCCCGCTCCTCTTCAGAACGTTCTCTCTCAACCCCGACAACAACACCATCTTCGAAAAAAAAAACTCAACTCTCACCAGGTCTGCCAGCCCAACGGCGAGGTCGTCATCACCAACGACGGCGCCACCATCCTGAACAAGATGACCGTCACGCAGCCCGCGGCCAAGATGCTCGTCGAGCTCGCCCGCTCGCAGGACGCGGCGGCGGGAGACGGCACGACCTCCGTGACTGTGAGTCTCTTTCGTTCTCCTCCTTCTTCTTCTTCCTCTCTGCTTTCTGCGCTCATTTCCGTCCGTTCTTTTGACCGTCTCGAGCCGCCTCGAGACGCGGTCTTTCTCTCACTCGCACGTAATCTCACGTCAAAATAACAACAACAACAACAACAACAACACTCACCATCAAAAAACACTCAAAACGAAACAAACCTAGGTCATCTGCGGAGCGCTGCTCACGGCCTGCCTCAAGCTCCTCGAGCGCGGCATGCACCCGACCGTGGTCTCGGACGGCTTCGCGCGCGCCGCTGAGGTCGCGTTGGAGGCGGTGGAGTCGCTCGCGATCCCTGTCGACCTCGCTGACAAGGAAGAGTTGGCAAAAGCCGCGTCGACGTCGCTGCAGTCGAAGGTTGTCTCGCAGCACGCCGCGCTCCTCGCCCCGATGGCCGTTGACTGCGTGCTGAAAGGTAAAGAGAATTTTTCATATGATTTCAAAGTTGTTTTGAGGGATCAAGAGAGGGCGAGAAAGAGAAAGGGTAATAAGGAAGAACTCGCCCTCAAACTTTCTTTCAAAAAAAAACAAATCAAATCAACAATCAACCAGTCGTCGACCCCGACCGCCCCGAGGCCGTCGACCTCCGCGACGTCCGCGTCGTCGCCAAGCTGGGGGGCACCGTCGACGACTCCGAGCTCGTGGACGGCCTCGTCTTCGACCAGCGCTCTGCCCGCGGAGCGGGGGGCCCGACGAGGGTCGAGGACGCCAAGATTGCCTTGATTCAGTTTTGCATCTCGCCCCCGAAAACGGATTTGGACAACTCGGTGGTCGTAAGCGATTACGCGGCGATGGACAGGGTGCTGAGGGACGAGAGGAACCACGTTCTGGGGTGAGTTTTGTTGTTTTCGCTTTTTCTTCTTTTTCGTGGGGTTTTTTTCAAAGAGCGAGCGAACGAACAAACAACTCACATTTTTCTCTTTCCTTTTCTCTCTTCTTCTTCCCGCTCAAAAAAAAAACTCCTCAATAGCCTCGTCAAGAAGATCCGCGCCGCCGGAGTCAACGTCCTCCTCGTCCAGAAGTCGATCCTCCGCGACGCAACCACCGATCTCGCTCTGCACTACCTGGCAAAGGCGAAGATCCTCGTCGTCCGCGACGTCGAGCGCGACGACATCGAGATCATCTCAAAGTCTCTGGGACTGCGCCCGGTCGCGCACGTCGACCACCTGCGGGAGGACAAGCTCGGGAGGGCGAGGCTGGTCGAGGACGTGGCGCTGCCCGGCGGGGGCGGGGGGCGCGTGGTGAGGGTGCTGGGCGTAGCCAACCCGGGACGCACGGCCTGCGCGCTGCTCCGCGGGTCCAACGCGCTGGTGCTCGACGAGGTGAGTTGTTTTTTTTGTTTTTTGCTTGTGCTTCTGTCTTTGCCTCTCTCTCTCTCTCTCTTATTTCTTCCCATGTATCTCACTTGCTCTCTCTCTTTTGCAAAATTCCGCTTCCTTGAACAGGCCGTGCGCTCGCTCCACGACGCGCTCTGCGTCGTCCGCTGCCTGGTGCTCAAGCGCGCGCTCGTCCCCGGAGGAGGGGCCCCCGAGGCCGCCGCCGCGGCGGCGCTCGCCCGCTGGGGCGCGACGCGCGCCGCGGGCTCGGAGGCAGCCTGCGCTCGCGCCTTCGCCGACGCCTTGGAGTCTGTCCCCTACACCCTCGCCGAGAACGCGGGACTGTGCCCGATCGACGTCGTGACCGAGCTGCGGGCCAGGCACGCCGCGGCGGCCAGCGCCGAGGAGAAGGGCGGGAAGGGGAGTTCGAAGTCGGCGGACCGGAATGCCGGGATCGACGTGAGGGCCGGAGGCGTCGCGGACATGAAGGAGCGAGGCGTGGTGCAGCCGCTGCTGGTGTCACGGTCGGCGATCGGGCTCGCGGCGGAGTGCGTGAGGATGATCCTGAAGATCGATGACATCGTCCCGGTGAGGTAAAAGAAGTAGAGGAAAAGGATATGAAGGAAGGAGAGACGGCGGAGAAAAGGAGGGAGAGTGAAAGAGAGAAAGGAAGAAAATCGAGTTTTGTATTTTGTGTTTTTTTGTTTGCAGTGTTTAATCAATACTTTCTGTTTTTTTCACTTCCGTTGCCGCTGTCTTTCTGTTTGGAGTTTTCTTTCTAGAGACAAAAAGAAGAAAAAAAAATCTCAGAGCCTCTTCCAAGGCACGCCGCCCTTCTTCGCGCTCCTCTTCCTCGCCGCCGCGCTCTCGGACGCCGTGCCGCTCTCAGCGGCGACCCTCTCGACCTCCTCCACGGAGACGCGCGTCGTCATCGCCAGGGCCCCTCCACCGAGCCTGATCCCGAGCTGCCTGCCGCCGTCGTGCAGGGAGGCGATAGTCCCGCTGGAGCGCAGCCGCGGGACAAAGACGGGGTCGCCGACCCGCGGCTTCCAGGGCCCCCGGGCCGCCAGTGCCGCGAGCCGCTCGGCCTCCGCCGCGGCCTCCGCCGCGGCCGCCTCGGCCGCGGCCCGCTCCCGGTCCCGCTCCCGGTCACGCTCGCGCTCCGCGGCCGCCCTGGCCCTGGCTTTGTCTTTGAGAGCCTGCTCTCCCTTCCGGACGGCGGCGGCGACCGCGGAGGCCGCCTCGAGCGCCGCCGCGGCCGACGCCTCCTCGGCGCGGGAGCCGAGCTCGGCGGCCCGCGCCCTCTCCACTGCGGCCGCAGCCCTGGCCTCCGCGGCGAGCCTCCTGTCCCTGGCCGCGCCGGCACGCAGCGCCTCGATGTCCGCCGCCGCCGCGTCGAGGGAGGTTGGCCGACCTCGGGAGCCAGGGGCGCCGCCGTCGTCGACGGCGCCGGCGGCGACGAGCGCGGCGAGGCCCGTGGTCTCCGCCAGCTTCCCCCTCGCGGCCTCGACGACGCGCGGGTCCAGCCCCAGCGACGCGGCGACGTCGAGGGCCGCGGACTTCCCCGGGACGTCCCAGAGGAGCTTGCGCGTCGGGGCGAGCGACGTGACGTCGAAGTCGGCGGCGGCGTTCTCGAACCTGCTCTCGACGACGACGGCGGCTTCGGCGGCGCGCCGCGGCCCCCTGCCGCCTCCCTTCTGCTCCTCGTCCTCGGCCCTCCGCCTCCGCCGCAGCAGCTCCGCGGCGTCCTGCGCCTTGAGCGCGGCCAGCGACGAGTGGTGCGTCGTCGCCAGCGTCAGCCCCACGCCTGCGTTGCTCCTCCTGCCGACGGTGTTGGAGGCGCCGCCGACACCGCTCTTCCGCCTCTACAGGAGGTCGGCGCCGGCGAGCGCGCGCAGGAGCGCCGCGCCGAGCGCCGCGCCCTCCTGCGGGTCGGTGCCTGTCCCCAGCTCGTCGATCAGGAACAGCGCGTCGTCGCCGACGAGGCCGCCGCTGCTCTTCCCGCTCGAGGAGGCGGAGGACGAGGTCAGCACGGCCTCGACCTGCGCCTTGGCCGCTTCCCTCCTGGCGGCGGAGACGCGCGCGAGGTGGCCGGAGAACGTCGACAGCCCGCCGCCGAGCGACTGCGCGTCGCCGACGTCGGCAAAGACCCGAGAGAACCACGGCACCCTGGCCGTCGCGCCCCTCCCTCCCGTCGGCGAGGCCGGGATGGGCACGCCCGCCGCGGCGGCCAGGGCCGCGAGCCCTATGGCTTTCAGGGCAGCGGTCTTCCCGCCCGTGTTCGGCCCCGTGACGACGACGACGCGCGCCCTCGACGGTATCAAGACGTCGATGGGGACCGGCGGCGGCGGGATCTTTTTCTGCTGCTGCTGCGCCGTCCGCTGTTCCTCCCTCTCCGCGAGAGAGAGAGAAGGGAGCGCGGTCACGCCTGCGGCGGCGAGCGCCGAGGCCGCGGCGGCCGCGGTCGAGGCCCGGTTGGCGGCCGCGGCGGCGGAGGCCCCCCCGCCGCCGCCGGCTGCCGCGCCGCCCCCGCCGCCGCTCCCGCCCCCGCCGCCGCCGCCGCCGGCCCCGCCTTTAGCCGCTCTCCCCCTCCTCTTCGCCGCGGCCGCCTCCGCGTCCCTGGCGAGCAGGTGGGACCCGAGCAGCAGAGGCTGCCTGAGGTCGCGGAGCTCGACGGAGAAGGGAGAGGGAGGAGAGGGCGACGGAGAGGAAGAGGGCGGAGGAGTTTCGCCTTCGCCGCCGCCGCCGCCGCCGCCGCTGCCCCCTCCGCTCCCTCCCCGGGCTTTCCCGCCCCTCCTCGCGGCCCCGTCCCTCTCGCCCAACTCGTGGAGGCTCGCCAGCACGCCGCCACCGATCCACACGCCGTACCGCGCCCGAGCAGCCGCCAGATCGCACAGCAGCACGAACTCGAAGGCCTGTTCCAGATCGGAAAACTTCTCCGCGACGGCGCCGGAGAGCGCAAAGCGGACCGCGTCCTCGGCCGCGGCGGCCTCGGCCCTCGCCGCAGAGAGCGCGTTGTTGAGGGAGACCAGCCCGGGGGGCTCCCAGTAGCGGACCCCGCCGCCGCCTCCCAGCAGCACGGCGCCCCTGGGAGGCGGGGCACCGTCAGGGAGGGCGACGCAGAAGCGCCCCCCCCTCTCGGCGGCGCTGCCGCTGCCGCTCCCCCCGCCCGTCTCGTTGCCGCTCGCGCCGCCGCCCCTGCCCTTGACCGCCGCGCGCGCCCTCGCTTCGGCGGTCCGCAGCCTCGTCCTCGCGGCCCGGAGCCCGTCGGCGGCGGAGTCCCTGACGAAACCGTCGTCGTCGAGGCACGCGAACAGCTTCGCGGCCAGATCCCGCAGCGGCGCGCGGTTCAGAGAGGCCGCGGGGGCCGACAGCGGCCGCAGCGTCGCGGCGCCTCCCTTCGCCGCCTCCGTCTCCGCCTTGGCCCTCCTCCTCGCGTCCTCGCCCTCCCGTGGGGGCTTCTTCCACTTCCGCGGGAAGCCCTCCGCGGCGGACGCGGCGTCGTCACCCTCCCCCGCGGCGCTCGCGGCCGCGGAGACGCTCGCCGACAGCCTCACGGCGCCGGCCGCGAGAGACGCGACGGCGACGAGCTCGCTGCCCGACAGCGCGCCCCCGCGTTCGGCCCTCGAGGCCGCCGACCTCGCCCTGCTCGTCGAAGTCCCCCCGAAATCGAGCTCCCTCCCCAGCTCCCCCTCCATGAGGGCCGCCGCGGCGGTGAGCGAGCCCAGCTCGCGGGACCGCTCCCTCGAGTCGCCGAGCTCGAGCCCCAAGCGCGAGGCGGCCCTCCCCGCCGAGGTCGAGGCGAGGCGGGCGACGTGGGAGCAGAGCGTCCTCCACTCGAGGGCCTCGAGGGCGGCCAGGGACGCAGGGCCGAGGTGCGGGTAGGTCGGGGAGAGCGGGGGAGGCGGGGCGGCGGCGGCGGGGGACGAGGAAGACGAAGAGGCCGGGGACGAGGTCAAAGGAGCGGCGACCACGGCGGCGGAGGAGGACCTCGACTTTGACGCATCGTCGAAAGCGACCTCCTCGGGCTCGTCGCTCTCGTCGACTGCAACAGCAGCGCTGGCACTGCTGCTTCTGGTCACAAAGAGAGAGCTCTCTCTTCGCTCCGCGGATCGGAACCGGAACGGAGCGATGAGAGAGGGCGACAGGGAAGACGAGCAGGAGATCGATGTCGACGTGTGTTGACGCCGAGCACCAAGCCGATGATGCGGCAGCGGTGAGGGATGGACCCCCCCTGCATTGCCTAGAGCGCCTGGAGCGCCGGCTCTGAGTCGCATGGATTTCGCTTGGCGTACGCAGCAGCAACAGCTCTGCGCCTGCTCCCTCTCTCTCTCTCTTTCTCTCTTTCTCTCTCTGTCTATCTCTCTCCCCCTCTTTGGAAGAGAGTTGCTTTTTTTCCTTTTCCTTTTTTTGATTTCAAAAAAAAGACATAGTATTTTTCAAAACCGATTTTGCTGTCCCGCTCATTTTTTCCTAGCTTTCCGAAGAGAGGACGAGAGCGATGAATCTCGGCGGCGCATCCGCGCTGTCGTCGAGGCATCGACAGCTCGCTGGGTCTGTGAGACCTCTCTCGAGGAGGAGGAGCGCGGGGCTTCCTCCTCTCCCACGACGACAAAGGACTCTGCCGGCGTCGTCGCCATTGTCGCCGTCATCCCCGTCGTCGTTCTCGACCCCTCCTCCTCCTCCTCCTCGGGGCCCCCCGCGCCTGCCACCGACGGCGGCTCTCCCTCCAGGCAGCAGCGACGGAGGAGGAGGACGAGACGGACCCTCCTCCTCTCCTTCCTCGTCGTCGAGCCGGCTCCTCCGAGTCGCCCTCGCGCTCGTTGGACTCGCTGCGGCGGCCGTCGCTGCGGCTCCGGCGGCGCTCTCCTCCCGACCCGGGACCCTCTTCCTTCTCAAGGCGATCAGGCGTTTCTTCCTCTCCTCCACTTCCGAGGTCGAGGTGGCGTCGCTCTCTCTCTCCTGGGGGCGCCCCCCCGTGATCAAGGGCCTGAAAGTAATCGACAGGGGCCAGGAGCCCGCGGCGGAGGGCGGGGGGTCGGAGAGGAAGCGAGGAGCCGAGGTGGTTTCCTCCTCCTCGTCGCCGTTTTCTTCCTCGTCGGCCTCCTCTTCTTCCTCCTCGCCTCCACCGGCCCTCCTCCCGCCCGAGACCTCGGGCTCCGTCGTCGCCGCCGCCGACGCGGTCAGCGCCTCGCGCTCCCTCGCGGCGATCGTCTTCACGAAAAAAAACTTCGAGGTGGTGGTCACGAGGCCGTTTGTGGACCTCTTCCCTACGAGCGACGGGAGGACATCGCGGGTTGTGCGGGCACTGCAGGGCGGCGGCGGCGACGGCGACGGCGGGACCGACTCGGACGGCGACGACGAAAACGGCTTTGAGCTCGGAGCCGCTTCCTACTCCCCGTCTTCCGAGCCAGAACAGCAGCAGCAGCAGCAGCAGCAGCAGCAGCTCCCTTATCTGGGGCAGGCAGCGGGCCTGCGGTTCTCCGCGGAGGCGCGCGGAGGGCTCGGAGGAGGGGCAAGAGGCAGGAAAGGCGGCAGAGGCAGAGGCAGAAGCAGCGGCACCTCCTTTTCCCTCGTCGTCGCCGACGGGCGCGCGAGGGTGCCCCTCGACCTCAGGGAGGCTCTTGGAGAATCAGTGCACGCCGTCGCGCTCCTGGGAGAGGAGGCCTTGCTGGCCGAGGGGGCGGAGATGCTTACCTACCGCGGGAGGAGCCGAGGAGGCGAAGAGGAAGGAGGCGAAATCGACGACGACGAAGACGACGACGGCGGCGGCAACGACGCGATTCTGACGGGCATTTCGCCCTCGTCCCCGCTCTCGGTCCCTTACGACGCGTCCTGGGCGAGCCGCTGGCGAAACTCCTCTTCCAGCCGCCGCCGCCGAGGAAGCAGGAGCAGCGGTGCGGAGGAGAGGGAGGGGGGGGCTGCCCCGCTCCCGCTGCTCTTCTCCTCCCGGGGGGGCCGCGCCGCCGTCCCCGCGGCGTTCGAGGTGCGATCGGAGAAGGCCGCCGTCGCCGCAGACGGGTGGCTGCTCCTCCCCAGTTCCTCTGCGAGCCTCCGCGGCAGCAGCAGCGGGAGCGGGAGCGGGGCGAGAGGGAAAAAGCCGCGGGGAAGCACGCCAGAAACGACGGCCAAGACGCCCGTCTTCGTGCTCCGCAAGCCCGCGGCGGCGAGGGCGGCGCTGACCCCCCCCCTGGTAAAGCACTGCCTCTCCCGCCTCAGTCCACTGCTGGCGGACGCCGTGGCCGTCGGGGGAGGCGGCGGAAGCGGCAGCAGCAGCGGGAGCACGGGAGGCACGGGGGGGCCCGCCCTGGCGGCGACGCTCTCGCCGGCCGGCGCCGTCCTCTTCCCGCGCCTCTCGCGCGGCGTGGTGCGGGTGGAGCCCCTGCTGGTGGAGCTGCGGAGGAGCGACCGGTCCGTCACGGGGATCGCCTCGAAGGCGCTGGGGTGGCTCGACGCGGCGGCGGCGGCCGCCTCCGTCGTATCGGCAGCGAGCGGCGGCGGCGGCGGCGGCGGCAGCGGAGGCGGCGGCCGCCGCCGCTTCCCCTTTGGTGGCGGAGGTTCTCGTACCTCCTCGCCTCTCGCTGCCGCTCTCACCGCCTCCCCTTCCCTCGTCGCCTGGACCTCCCCGGCGGAGCTCGACCTCAGGATCTCGAGGCGCGGGGGGGTCGCCGTCGGGGTCCGACGGATCGACGTCTTGGTCGGCCCCCCCGAGAGGAAGAAGAGGGAGGAGGGCGACGCCGTCGCTCCCTCCCGCTCCCCCGCCGCCGTCATCGTTCCCGACAGGAGCCGGTCCGCGCGCTTCGCGACCTGGGGCACCGTCGACGCCGAAGGGGGGAGGCTGGCCCTGACGCTGGGGATCCCGGCGGAGACGCTCAAGAGGGCGGCAGGCGGAGGCGGAGGAGGAGGAGGAGGAGGAGGGAGCGGGGGGGCGGGGTCTCCCCCCTCCTCTCCTCCCTCGCTCCCTCCCGCTCCTCCTCCGGGGAAGCTGGCCCACGTCCCCGACGACGCCATGTTCTGCGTCGACATCAGGGGCTCGTTCGACTCCCCCCGGGTCGACTTCGCGGGGGCCACGCAGCGGCTGGCGGAGCTCTTCGCGCTCTCTTCGGCCTCCGAGGCCGGCGCGGCCTCCCCCCCGCCTCGCTCCTCGGGCTCGCGCCCCCTGGTGGCCGAAGGAGACCGCTCGCCCTCCGCCCCTGCCTCCTTCTCCCCCTCCTCCTTCGTCTCCCCGGCTCTGGTCGCGGTCAGGAAGATTTTCTGGAGGAAAGCCGCGGAGAGGGCCCGCGGGGGCGGCGCGGCGGAGCCCAGGAGCGCTCCCGGGTCCGGGGGGGGCTCGGTGCCCCGGAGCCCCTGCGAGGCGTTCCCCTGGGAGGGAGCGGCGGAGGGAGCGGAGGGAGGCGGAGCAAAGGGAGCGAAGAGGCGCCTCGGGCAGATAGAGGCGGTGCTGTCGAGGCAGGAGAGGCAACGGAGGCAGAGGCGGAGGGAGGCCGTGCTTGACGAGCGCTGAACAAGAACGAAAAATGAAAGATTAAAACAAAAAGGAAAACCCCTCACTTTTTCCTGGACGTCTTTGGCGGCGCCTAGTCTGTCCCCACCTTTCATTCTCTTCTTTTATTTCCCCCTTCTCTCTGTGTTTGATTTCCATTTCATTTCCATTTCATTCAAAGTTTAATGGTGTCGACGACAGCTTCAGTCGCTGCAGCGGCGGTGATCGTTTGCGGCGGGGCAGCCGTCGCGGCGGCGGCTGCAGCATCGTCGAGCAACGTCGACGTGGGCGACCCCTTGATGATGCGAGTGTCGGCGCTCGCTCTCCGCACCGCCTCGGCCGCCGCCACCGTCGCGTCGTCCTCTTCCTCCTTCACCGCCTCTTCGTACTACTTTCAGGGAGGAGAGATCGCCGAGGTCGCCCGCGTGGTCGTGTCGGGTAGGTTGGCAGAAGAAGGAGAGGAAGAAAAGGTTTTTACCATGGTGCTTTCAATTGAATTGATGGCCCAAAGGCGTCGACGAACAAGGTTTTTCTTCCCCCTCTTAGCCTCAGACCTCACCCTCGACTTTCAAGAAAAAACTATCTCTCACTTGTCCACAGTCGGCGCCGGCGCCGCCCTCGGCGTCTCGGCCTACGTCCTCGCCCTGGCTTCCGCCCCTCTGCTGGTCTCCCTGCCGAGGGAGGGCAGCGGGAGCGTCAGGGTGGCCGCGGCGAGATGCGCCACCGCCGTCGTCGCGAGCGCTGGCCGCGCGAGCTCGTCGATGATCGCGTTCTAGGACCCCCAAAAAAGTCCTCTTTCCTCATTTCATTGTGTTTCATTGCAACCCTCCCTCTCTTACCTTGCGCGCTGTTTTGTAACATTACACTGTACCATAAAGGCCATCAAAAACTACTGGCAGAAGATGAAGAAAAAAAAGAAGCGGGGGACTCGGCAAATAGAAAAAGAAAAGGAAAAACCTGGAAAAAAAACCTCGCTCTCTCAGACAAAGTAGCTCCCGCCGCCGAGCCCTCCGGCCTCCTTGACCGCCTCCCACTCCGCGGCCGTCAGGCCCCTGCCCCTGCGGCCGCGGCGCCGCCGCGAGCCGTCGCTCCCCGCGTCGTAGCTCGGGGGGGGCGGCCTGCAGAGCATCTCCGGGTCGTTGGCGACGTCGTGCGTGCGCCGGAACTCGGCCAGCGCCGCGCGCGCCGCGCCGCCGGCCGGCTCCGGCTCGGCCGCGGCGGCGACCGCGGCGAGCAGCGCGCGCGGGAGCCAGGCCGGGACGTCGTAGGGGCTCGCGCCCACGAGGGCGCGGAGGCCCAGGAGCGCTGCGAGGCGCTCGCGGCGGGCGCGGAGGTGGGCGAGGGGAGGGGAAGCCTTGTCCTTCTGCATCGCCGCCGCCGCCAAGGCTGCTGCTGCTGCTGCCCCTTCGCTCTCGCCCTCCTCCTTCTTTGGCTTCTTATTCCTCGCCGCCGGCTTCTTCTTCTTCGCGGGGGCCGTCGCCTCGGCGCGCTCCACGAGCCTCCGGCGCAGCGCCGCCGCCGCGCGAGGGGGCAGCGCGCGCGCGTAGTCAGAGAGCGCGGCCGCGGCGGTCTCCGCGACCTCGATGCGCTCGTCGCCGAGAGTGCGCTCGGCCGCGGCGGCGAGCGCCGTCGCGGGGAAAGGAGAAGGGGCAGGAGAGGCGAGAGCGAGGAGCGCGCCCTCGCCCTCGCCGTCCTCCGAGGCGGAGGAGAGGGGGCTCGGGCTGGAGGAGGAGGGCAGAAGAAACAGGTGGAGGAACCAGAGCGCGGCGCCGGAGACGACGGCGGCCCCGCGGGTCGCGGCGGAAGAGGAGCAGGGCGAAGAAGAAGAAGAGGAAGAAGAAGAGCAAGGGCCGTCGGCGTTGGGGTCGCCTCCTCCTCCGCCCTTGACGGCCAGCGCAGCCAGCGCCGCGGCAGCAGCGCCCCTCGCCTCCCCCCCGGCGCCGCCGCCGCCCGGCAGCGCGAGGCCCCGGCACCGGTAGCACGCCGCGGAGCAGGCCCCGGCGACCGCCTCCGTCCCCGCCTCCGACAGCCCCACGGTGGGGAGCAGCGCGCGGGCCGCGGCCGCGACGGCGAAGGGGCCGAGCGCGCGAGCGTGCACGGCCCCGCGGGGGGAGGAGAGAGCGGCGAGGACGAGCTGGGCGCAGGCGTCGAGGGAGGCCGCCGAGGAGAGGAAGGAGGGGGCGCAGGGGGGCGGGGCGCGGTCGGGGGGAGGAGGAGGCGCCTCTGCCATTCCGCCGCGTCCGTCGCCGCCTTGCCCCTCGCCCTCCTTCTTCGCCTCCTCTTCCTGCTCTCCTCTCCCCCGCCTCGCGTTCAGCGCCTTCGACGCCGCCTCGCCCGCGGAGACCGCGGCCTCCAGCACCGCCGCGGCCTCGGCGGACAGAAGCGGCAGGGGGGAACCCCGCGCCCTCAGGGCCGGGCCGGCGACCTCGACGGCGGCCGCGGCGGCCGCCGCCCTCGTCGCCGGCTCGCCCGCGAGCGCCGCCGCGGCCGCCGCCCGGGACAGCGCCGTCGCGAGGGCGCCCTCGTTCGCCTCGAACAGCCCGGGCCAGGTCGAGAGCTCGGAGGCCGCGGCGGCGACGTAGAGGAAGTAGCGGACGCGGGCCGCGGAGGTTGACGGGGAGGGGCTCGAGCTCGGGCTCGAGGCGGCGGCGGCGGCGGCGGCGGGGGGAGGGGGAGGAGCGAAGCCGGCGGCGAGCGCCGGCGCGCTCGTCCCTTCTCCGATCGCCGCGGCCAGCAGCGCCGAGACCCCCGCGCCGTCGCCCCTGGAGGCCCTGGCCCCGAGGGCGAAGCGCAGCGCGGAGCACCAGGCCGTCCCCGAGAGCTCGAGCGGGGCGGCGCCCAGCGCGGCGGAGAAGCCGGCGAGGAACGGAGCGGCGGCAGCGGCGCGCTCGCTGTCGGCTCCGCCGGCGTCCTCGCCGCCGCCTCCGACGGCGGCGAGGACGCCGGCAAAGGCGTCCGCGGCCGCCGCGGCGCGGGGCTTGTCCCCGTTCTGCGCCTGCGGCGTGCCCGTGGCGGCAAGCAGGGGTCCCAGCAACGACGAGAGGAGCGCAGCGCGGCACCTCAGGTGCGGAGGCGGGGGTGAGTCCGGAGCCGAACTCCCCTCCCTCGGCAGAGGCGGCGCGCCAAACCCGGAGAGGCGGGCGACGGCCGCGGCGGCCCCCCCCGAGAACCAGGACTCCGACGCGCCCGCGGGCGTCTGCTCGCCGGCCCTCGCGGCCAGCGCGGGCGGGCTGCACCGGCGTTCGACAGACCAGGCGAGCAGCTCGGCGGTGCGCTCCTCGGCGGCGCTCGCGCCGCCGCCCGCCCCGCGGCCGCCGCCGCCGAGCAGCGCGGAGAGCAGCGCGCCTCTGCGCCCGTTGCCTCCGCTCCCGCCGTCGCCGTCGTCCCCAGAGGCGTGCGGCTTGGCCTCTGCCAGCGCCGAGAGCAGCGCAGAGCCGTACGAAGAGGAGGGAGCGGAGGGAGCGAGGTCGGACGAGGCGGCGTCGCCCCCGGCGCCAAAGGAGGAGACGGCGGCCGCCGCGCCGTCGGCGGCGGCCTCGGCGACCTCGGGCGCCAGCCACGCCCCGTCCCCCGCCTCGTCGCCTCCGGCGCCCCCTGCCCGGCCCGTGGGCGAGAGCAGGAGCCCCAGGGCGGCCGCGGCCAGCGACCTGCGGGCCGAGAAGCGCGAGGCCAGGGCCGCCGCGGCGTCGCGGGCCGCCGCCCTCGCCACCTCGGGGCGCGAGGGGGGCAGCAGGGTCAGCATCGAGGCGGCGGCGACGAGCTCGGCCCTGCGCCTGTTGCCGCCGCCGCCGCCGCGGCTCGCCGCCTCCCCCTTCTCCCGACCTCCTTCCGGGGCCAGGGCCGAGAGGAGGGCGTCCTCGAGCGCCTCGATCGAGGCCGGGAGCGGCGGAGGAGCAGACGAGGAAGAGGAGGCGGCGGCGGCAGCGTCGGAGGGGGAGGGGGAAAAGGGGCTCGCGGCGGCAGCCGCGCCCGCGACGGCGGCGCTCAGCAGCGGCGGCCGCGCGAACCGAAGGCAGTGCACCCCGAACGCGTCGGCGGCCGCCGCCGCCGCCCTCGCGGACCGCGCGCGGCCTCCGGCCCCGGCGGCCATGGCGGCGGAGGCCAGGGCCAGGGAGGCGGGGAAGCGCGTCGAGTGGCGCCAGAGCGCCTGCGTGCGCAGCAGGCCGCTGGCGCCGGCGACCTCGCTGTCCTCTTCGTTCGAGGAGTCCGACGTCGCCGCTGCCGCCGGTGCCGCAGCCGCCGCCGCTGCTGCTGCAGCTGCTGCTGCTGCTGTTGTTGCAGAGGGAGCAGCAGGGGCGGGCAGCGAAGGAACAGAGGACGAAGAGGAAGAAGTCGAGGACGAAGAGGAGAGCGCCTCGAGGACCTCCCGCAGCAGCTCCAGGGGCACGCGCGCCCGCTCGTCGCCGTCGGCGAGCTCCGGCAGCGACGCGGCGGGGGAGGAGCCCCCGTCCTCGCCGCCGATCCCGAGCAAGACGTCGACGAGCTCCGCGCGCGCGTCCCTCCCGGAAGCAGGAGAAGTGGCTTTGCCGCCGCCGCCGCCGCCGCCGCCGTCGACCTCCATCTCCTCCCCTTCCCCTCGCTCCGGGGGAGGAGGAGGAAAAGAGGCCCGCTTCGGCGGCAGGCGGGCGAGCGCCGCCGCGGCGCAGGCGAGCACCCCCGCGGAGAGGCACGGCGCCCTCTTGAGGGCCGCCTCGATCGCCGCGACGCTCGTGCCGCACACGCCAGAGTAAGGGCCGAGCGCGTGGGGCAGCAGGGCAGAGACGAGGCGCGGGAAGGAGGGGGGCAGGTCGGAGAGCAGCGGAGAGAGGTGGTGGTGACCTTTTACCCCCTGTCCTCCGCGCTCTCCCTCCCCGCCCTTTGACTTTGAGGGAGGCGAGATCGAGAGCGTCGGGGGGCCCCAAACCTCCCTCCACGAGAGCAGCGAGAGCCGGCGGGAGGCGTCGACCGAGGCGCGCTCGACGACGACGTGGCGAGGGAACCGGGCGCGGAGGGCCCCGGAGGAGGAGGAGGAGCCGCTTCCGTCTCCGTCGTCGTCGTCGCCGCCGTCGTCGTCGTCGGAGCCGTCAAGGCCGCAGCTGCCGCAGCCGTCGTCGCTCGCTTCCCCCTCTCCCTCCTCCCCTCCTCCCTCCCCTCCTCCCTCGGCGTCGAAGAGCCTCGCTGCGGCGCCCTCCTGCACCAACTTCCGGTCGGCATTCCAGGCGTGCAGCGCCGCGGAGGCCTCCGAGTGCTCCGAGGAGCCGCGGCCGACCAGCCCGCCGGCGACCCTGGCGAGCAGCGTCGCCGTCTCGGCGTCAAGCGGGAGGGGGGGCGGCGCGGGGGAGGGGGCGCTCGAGCTCGCGGCCCCGGGGGACGAGGCTCGCAGCGCCGAGGACACTGCCGCGGCGAGACGCTCGCGGGCCTCGAGGCTGCCCGGGACGAGCCTGCGCTCGAGCGCCGCCGCGGGAAGCGGGACGAGGAGAGAGCCCTCCGTCGTCGCGGCGGCGGCGGCCTCCTCGCTCTTCCGGTCCTTCCTCGCAAACTCCTCGAGGCTGCTGCGCCCCCCCCCCAGGGCCCCCTCCGCGCGGAGCAGCGCGGCCCTCGCGGCGTCGCGCCACAAGGAAGCGGAAGAAGAAGGCGAAGAAGAAGAGGAGGAGGAGGAGGAGGAGGAGGAGGAGGAGGAGGAGCGGGCGACCGACAGCGCGGCCTCGAGGTCGGCGGCGGCGCCGAGGAGGTGGTCCCCGACAAGGGCCGAGGCGAGTTTCGTCTCGTCGTCCGAGGGCGGAGCGTGCCAGAGAGGGGGCGGGCAGCGAGAAGAAGGAGCGGAGGGGTCGACGAAGGCGTCCGGGAAGAAGGAGCGAGCCGTGCCGTTTCCTTTCCCCTCGCCGCCTCCGTCGCTCCTTGCCGGTGGCGCTCCTTCCTTTCTCGCCGGCGACGCCCCACCCGCTTCCTTCTTCGAGAACGCCGCCAGCGGCATCATCTGGCTGCCCAAGGGATAGCAGCTCAACAGGCCCGCCAGCGTGCTCGCGATCGCCCTCGACGCCGCCTCGACCGCAGCGCGGGAGGGGGCCCTGCTCGCCGCGAGAAGCGCCGCGCGGAGCCTCGCGGCGTTTCGCGGGTCCGAGGCGGCGGCGAAGCCGCAGCGGTAGCAACAGGAGGCGACGAGCGAGAGCTGCCAGCAGAGACTGGACTCGGCCGACTTCGACAGAGGCGGCGGCGCAGAGGGGTCTTTCGACGACGACGGCGGCGAGGAAGGGAGGTGCCTCTCGACAGAGTCCAAAAGCGAAGGGAGCAGCACCTCGGCGGCGAGCCGCGGCTCGGCCCACGCGGCGGCGTTCACCAAGAGCGCCGCCTCCTGTGCCACGCAGGGCATCGCGCGGTCCCTGACGAACCTCGCCAGGGCCGCGATGGCGCGCGCCCGCGCGGAGCGCGTCGAGCGCGCGAAGGCGAGCTCGATGGCGGGGCGGAGGACCGAGGAGGAGGAGAGCAAGAAGCTTGCGCCGCCGCCATCGGAGGAGGCTCCGTAGCCAGTGTTGCCTCCTCCTCCGCTGCCGCCGCCGCCCGCGCCGCTCTTCTCCCCGCCTCCGGCGCCCCCGGCGGAGGAGTCCAGGGCGGTCAGAAGGCCCAGGAGCCTCTCCAGGAACTCGTCGAGGAAGGAAGGGGGCAGGATCGCGAGGTTGAGGTCCTCAGGACCCGCCGAGGAGGGAGGAGCGCGCGGGGGGCCCCTCCCCTCCCCCCGCGCCGCCGCCGGGAGCGGGGGCTCCGCCTCGGGCGCGGAGCTCAGAGCAGCAGCAAAGACCCTCAGCGCCGCCAGCGTCTTGTGCGGGTCGTTGGCGTCTATCGCGCCCTCGGAGAGCAGGGTGGAGACGGCGTCCCTGACGAAGGCCGCGCCCGCGTCGGGGACGAGGGCCGGGAGGAGCGGAGGGGAGGGTTTTCCGTCTCCGTCTCCTCCGCCGCCAGCGCCGCCGCCGCCGCCGCCGCCGCCGCCGTCGGCGTCGCTGTCGTCTTCGTCGGGGTCGAGGGCCGGCGCCCCCTCGTCGTCCACGGGCAGCCCGTGCACCAGCATCGGCCTCACCACCAGGGCCAGGGCGTCAATGGCCGCGGCGAGCTGGTGCGGGGCGGCCACGGCGCCCAGCGCGGCGGCGAACCTCCGGGCGACGAGCGGCAGCGCGACTGCCGGAAAGGGCTCGCTCAGGCGCGCCAGGCCGGTGCGGGCGGCGCCCGCGAGGCCGCCGTCCTTGGAGAACATCGCGCGGCCGCAGAGGCGGGCAAGAGCCTTGGCCGCGAGGGCGGCGTCAACCTCCCTGTCGAGCGGGGCGCGGAGGGAGTGGTAGGAGGGGTGGGGGCGGCGACGGTTTTTGCCTTTCTTCTCCTCGCCGCCGACGCTGCCGCGCCCGTCCTCCTCCTGCCGGGAAGCCCTCTTCGCGCTCCTCGCCGCCCTCTCCTCGGCCACCAGGCGCTTCGCCAGGTGCCATGACGCCCCCGAGCACAGCTCCCCAAGCGCAGGGGACCAGGGCCCCGTGTTGCTCGGGTGCGCGAAGCTCTCCAGGGCAGAGACCATCCGGAGGAACATGGCGGTGCCCCCCTCCGCCTCCGCCTCTGCCTCTGCCGCCGCCGCCGCCGACGCCGACGCCGCCGCCGCCGCCGCCGCGGGGCGGGCGAGAACGCTGGCTTTCCCGTCGCCGCCGCCGCCGCCCCTGTTCCCTCCCGAGGGCTCCGGAGCAGCGGCAGCGGCGGCGGGGGGAGGGGGCACTCCCAGCAGCATGACCGCGAGCTTGGCGGCGCACGAGGCCCCCGCCATCGCGCCCTCCCCCGAGAAGAGAGCCCACGCCCTCGCCGGCGGCGGGCGCGACGAGGGCGACGCCGACGACGACGAGCCCGACGACACGCCGGCGACGGGCACCCCGAAACTCGCGAGGCACCTCTGGAACAGCCGCGGCGCCAGCGGGGCCCAGTCGACGGCCCCGGCGGGCGCGTGCTTGGCGAGGCGGTCGAAGAGGTGGAGCCAGGTGTTGTCCCAGAAGGGGCAGCCCGCGATCGCGTCGGCCACGTCGAGCGCCGCGGCGACGCGCGCGCCCCATCTGTCGCCCTCGCCGCTGCCGGCCAGGCCTCTGTGGTTGAGCAGCAGGGAGAGCCAGCCCAGGGCCTCGAACGCGGAGCCGTCGTCGGCCGGGGCGGGAGCGGCGGGAGCGGCGGCGGCGGCGGGAGCGGCGGCGGCGGCGGGAGCAGCGGCGGCGGCGGCGGCGGCGGGAGCGGGCGGCGGCGGCGGCGGCAGCAGCGCCCCGAGCGCCGGCCAGTGCTCGACCCACACCCCCTCCGCCGCCCCCTCGCCGTAGTACCGCCTGCTCGCCCTGGCCAGCTGCGCGAGCGACTCGCGCAGGCCCTCGCGGACCATGGCGCCCTCGAGGGCCGGCGGGGAAGGCAGCGCCGCCCTGACGACCGCGCGCTTGACGAGGCGCCAGTCGATCGAAAAGAGCCGCACCCTCTCCTCGCCTCCCCTTCCTCCCCCTCCTCCTCCTTCCCATCGGCGCCGCCAAAGTCGCCCGCCGCGGCGCGCGCGAGCGGCGAGCGCAGGGCGCGGAGGTAGGCCGTCGCGAGCCCTGCCCAGCGGGACCGGGCGGCGATGGAGTGGTGGTCTTCCCCTCGCGCCGCGGCGCCGCCGCCGCCAGAGGGGGCCGGGAGAGAGGGGCTGCCGCTGCCCCCGGCGCCGGCTGTCGCGATCTCGATCATCGCCGAGACAAGGCGGGCCGCGACGGAGGGCGAGACGCGCTTGCGGTCGACGACGTGGAGCCAGCTGTGAGGAGAGATGAGTTGAGGCGGGAGAGGTTTTGGGGGGAGAGAGAGAAAGAGACGCGGAAGAGAGGGGGGAGGTGAGGAAAATTGGAAGATGGAAAAAAAAGAATCAGTTCTCTCTTTTCCTTTCCTATCTGCGGGCGCCCAAGAAAGTCCTCCTCTTCTCTTCTTCTTCTTCGTCTTCTTCGTCTTCTTCTTCTTATCCTTCTGCTTCTTCTTCTTCTCTCACTTGTTAAACACCGAGACCCAGGGGAGAGTCTCCAGGGCGCGCTCGCAGGGCGGGAGGAGCGGCACAGAGGAGGAAGAAGGGGGCGGCGGCGACGAAAACGTCGAGCTCGCTCCTCCTCCTCTGCCGCCGCCGCCGTTCGCCTCCCACTGCGCGACAAAGGCCAGCGCTGCGGCCTCGAAAGTCGGGGTGTCCCTTTCGAGCGCTGCCGCTGCCGTGGCCGTGGGCAGCCAGTCGACGTAGAGCGTCATTTCGAGGCTTCTTTTTTTTCGGTTTCTTTTTTTCGCTTTCGTTCTAGCCGAGGGGGTGTTTCGACAGCGGGGCGAGGGAAAAAAGGGATCAAACAATCGAAATCAAGAAATCACTCTCTCTCTCTCTGTCTCTTTCTTTCTTTCTCTCTGCCTTTCTCGTCTCTTTGCCTTCTTGAAGGCGCAGACTCAACGGGTGCGCCTGTGACCTTGGCTGGGCGAAGAGAGCAAAAAGAGGGAAGAAAGAGACGCGAGGGGCGAAAGAAGAAGAGGGTTTGTTTTCGAGAAAAAAAGTGAGAGCGAAAGAAAATCACTCTCTGCTCTCTCTTTTCTTCAAGCCACACGAAAAAAAATCCCTGAAATTCAGTTGGCCTCTGTAGAGCAACAGCACGCGTCCGCTCCGGATTCAAACGCGCAAACTGCACTTTCCTCCCTTCAAACGAACCTCTCTGTCTTTTTGACGCCAACTAGGGGAATGGCGAGGTAAGGAAAAGGGCGGGATCGACACTAGGAGAAGGTCGCAGGAGCACGGAACGAGAATACGTGAAGCGCCATGGTCGCTCTCTCGGGCGAAACCTTTCTTTTTTCTTCTCTTCTCTCTCTCTCACCCCGTTTTTTCTCTACTCTCATCCCTCTCTCGACGTAGACTCAGCCTTGCGCGAGCGCGCGCGGCGGAAATTGTCCAGGAGTACAGCCCCGCAGCACTGGAAACAGACGGCGAGCAGCAGCAGAAATTATCTTCCACGGAAGAAGAAGAACAACAGCGAGAGGCTGCATTGGTCCCGCAGTCGGCGTCGCGCTTGCTCCTCAGCCGGCGGCGCTCCAAGCATCGGCAGCAAACTTCCCTTCCCCTTCATCCTCTCGCCGCCCCTTCCCACGCGGCCCTGTGGCTCTCCAAGTGGCCCGGGCTCGC
>Ga0114918_10000911_pt1 | contig 25984 bp, 20 predicted proteins | sample LantaG_FD_87015 | JGI IMG/M metagenome (GOLD analysis project Ga0114918, IMG submission 87015) | Deep subsurface microbial communities from Baltic Sea to uncover new lineages of life (NeLLi) - Landsort_02402 metaG | ecosystem: Environmental > Aquatic > Marine > Oceanic > Sediment | place...
AAACGGGTGAAAACTCAAGCACCCTCCAGCCTGTCCCTCAAAAATATCGCTATCAAAAAAAGATAAATCATATTCCATATTGAGATTCTGCATATATTCATAATTCCGCCAGGTGCTTGGGGATGCGAAACCTAAACAATTGTATTTTTCTAGATAGTAATTGATTTTTGGGGCTCTTTTAAGAAAGACCTTCTTATTTTTAAAAAGTTTTCCATCGTGTTTTAGTCCATGTATGCCAACTTCAAAACCACTATTCTTTAAATCTTGTATGAGTCCTTCATCTAACTCGTATTTCTCAGGGACAAAATTCCAGGAAGAACGAAATCCTAATTCCTCTTCTATTTCTCTTACTCTCCAAATGTTTTTCTGTCCAACTGCAGTCTCTACTCCATGGATTAAGACAACCGCAAATTTCTTATCATTTGGCCAAAAATTTATAAATGGAATTTCTGTAAAATTCGATGAATTAAAAACTTCTCTGATTCCTTTTTGATAAACATCATATAGAGTTAAATCAATTGGCCAGGATGGAAACTGGTTCTTTCTTTGAAAATGCACGTATTTTTTTCTCAGTTTAATCTGAATATTTCTCGGGATTATTGGCTTTAGTTTATAAAAATTATCTCTTAAAATTGCTTTAAAACGAGACTGATTATAAGCCTTCGTATACTCTTCAGTTAAATAGTAGACAATTTTTTCATCGATCTCTTCTAATTTCTCTCTACCCGATTTTTCGCCAATTAATTCTTCAGGAATCTTGAAAAAATTAATCAAACTATTATCCTTTTTGATTTTTTCCTTTAAATTATGTGACATGGGCTAGCCTCTGTTTTCAATCTTTTAAATTTATCAGGAACGCTCAAACAAAATTCCATAGCGAGTAAAATATTCACGAAGCACTTCACTTACATCATTAAGAAAAGCGCTACATTGATGACCTTCATAGGAAAACCAAGAAATACACAGCTTATCCATAAATTTTTGCATATCCGGTTCTATTTTTTTTTGGACAATATAAATCTTCCTGGCTTCTAGTTGCTCATTAGAATCCAAAGATTCAAGGAGAAATATCGAATTATGCTTGCTTTTGTGTTTAACAGACAAATGTGTTTCAGAAATCATTTTAGTTTTCATTTTGCAGAAATAATCAACATACATTTGGAATTCCTTTAGAATTTCCTTAAGCATTTTAAACTGCTGTTCAGATGTGTATTGCGTGATAAGCTCTTTCTTTCTTTTAAGAATTCTGGCGGGCATACCAAACACAAAAGAACCTTCAGGAAAAGATCTGGCAACCACTGAACCAGGACCAACCACCACATCGTCTCCGAGAGTAACTCCAGGCATGATAAAAGCCCGGCTGGCAAGCCAGACGGATTTTCCAAGATATACTTCCCCATATGAAATTGGATATCCTGCGAGGCTATCTTTATATGCTCCGTGGGTAAAAATATAAGTTGAAATTCCTATTGCTGTTTCAGACCCAATATGAATAGGCCTTGACGGGTCAATAATTGCAAATGGGAAGATATGCACCCGATCGCCTATAAAAATACGCGAATCCTTGAATGGTTGCTGCGCCCGGATAATAACTGTTTCGCTAATAATTACATCATGGCAAATTTCAATGTGAGGGGTGACTATCATAGTCAGAGCGCGGATTTTACAACGTTTCCCCATTCTAAGAGTTTCACCAGATAAGATACTGAATGCGCCAATTCTCGTTTCATCCCCTATTTCACAGGATTCTGAAATATCTATCACACTCCCCAAACTTAGCTTTATACGACGCCCTATTTTGTATCCCCTTAGCCGATAATAAAGTTTTTTCAAAGGAGAAGGAAGTAAGCCAATAGTCATAACTTTTGCCAGTGGAATGCGAACATCACGTATTTTCATAGCTTTTAATATTTGCTTTTTTTCTTCCTGATTATTCTTATGAAATACAAAGTTCCTAAAGTGCAGAAAATAATAAATATAAACAACAAGATTACTGACCGCACCAAGCCCAATTTGTAAATTCCTGTGTCATAATAAAAATGAGTAAAGATTCTACCAACAAAATTCTTTGAAAGTGTCATATCACGAAAATCTGAAAGCTTTCTAAGTCGATTAATACGTGGATCATTCTTTGAGACATCTATAGATGAAATATCCAAACTGTTTTCATATTCAATGACAACATTCCGAGACTCTCCTGCTGGTACAAAAACCTCGAGAATAAGATTGTTTCCATTTTTTTTATAAGAAAACGGTTGACCATCTACTGTAACTTGTTTGATCGGAATCGAAAAGTCTTCTTCTTTTCGGACAAAATAAACCAAATCATTACGATGAATATTCTCAAGGATGAAATTGCTTGAAAATGTTTTTACATCATAATTACCATCATCTCTCAGTTTTTCAAGATAAAGATGCTGAGCAATATATCCAAGACTTTGCCAGACTATATCAGGCTGAATTTTGTTTACCATATTAGCTGTTTTATCAAATGCATCGATGCCATTCTGGAAAAAATCATGATGAGCATAAAATATAAGCGGATTGTCCAGAAATAAATCTATAGCAATCTCCGCCTGAGTTCTATTAGGTGAATATCGTTTTAAACTGGGAAAATTTTCAAAATTTAACGTCACTGGCCTTAATAAAAATGATGAATCTTTTGGTTCATAAGACCCTAGGGGAAAATTTTCTGCATTAACTGTTGCTAAAAAATTGTATTTCTTTAATAATCCCAGAGTCTTGGCCGGTGCTATACCATGTGGAAAAACCATAACTTTATCATAAGAAATCCCGGTCATGGTTCTGAATTTTTCCATTCTTGCAAGGGCTTGTTTGATGTTTGCTTCCTGGGTATTTAAAGGTTTGGCCGGCCACGGATCACCTGGACCTGTTTCATATTTATAAAATTCATAATGATCATGATTGTTGCCGTGAATGCATATTGATAATCTTTCAGGATGATTACGGAAGAGGCTTACAACATGTGGCTTACTTTGATCATAATTCCAGGGAATAAAAGCAATTGTAGTATGGAAATGGGCATTTTGCATTTCTGCATAAAGTCCTTTATAGTTTAATTGCCCATAGGGTTCTATCAACCAAGGATCATCAATGATTAAATTTGCATAATTTTTAGCACTATGCCAGCACCGATCACTATAAGCATATTTTATGAATATCATCAATGGAGCAATTTGAAAAAAAAGAGATGTATTAAAATTTGAATTAACATCATTAGTCCGATCTGAATTTATTTGCCTTGTTGAAAAAAATACTTCATGTTCACTATAAAAAGTCTGAATAAATATTGGATATAGTTTTTCTGTTTCAGAGTTTTCTATTTGTATTATTGGATAAGCCATATGATTTTTTTTTAGATCAAAATAGAAAAATTCTTCTGAGCTAAATGGGACCGCGAGTTCAGCAAGTTCACTGACTAAAGCCTTCTTGTTTGAAAGTTTGTATGATAATTTTAAAGATTGGACTTCCTTTCTTTCGCATCTTATAATAGCTCTATTTGATAGCTCATTTAAAGGACATTTATTGGAACCTCGAGTTACACCTGTTACTAAGACTGGAATTTTTTCATTCCTCTCCTTTAGAAGAGCAAGTAAATCAACTTCTAAAAAGGCTTTTTCAGAAATTACCATTGCTTGAATACTATTCCAGTTGGAGACTTTACGAAGCAGGGAATTATTTGCTTCATCTTCTACAACAAAATATTCAGCTTCTAATCCATAAAACTGGCAGATTAAATCTATTTGATGCTTATAAGCTAATTTAATAGGTGAAACATCAAGAAATATAACATCGGCTGAATAACAAGGGCATAGGAAAACATGAAAAAGAATTATTAAATTTCTAGTGAATTTTACCAATATTTATTGCATTTATTAGTAATTAAGAACAAAAAATACGCATCAAATTTTACCATTATTTATTGCATTTTTATATATACTTATATATTTATCAGTAATAGCGTCCCAGTCGTATTCTTCCCTCAATCGTTTTTCAATTTCCAATTTATTATAATTCAACTTTTCTGTATTCTTAACAGCATAATTCAATTTGTCAGCTAAATCATCAATATCACCGCTTTTAAAAGGAATGCCAATCCCATTAGCTACTTCCATATTTTCTGGGATATCGCTAAAAATGACTGGTCTTAAGAAACTTAAAGCTTCTAACAATACAATAGGTAATCCTTCAATCTGGGATGGAAAAACAAAAATTTTGCAATTACTATATAAAGATTGAAGAGTTTTTCCATATTGATAACCCAAGAATAAAATATTCTTATCTGCTTCTTTTTTAAGACTCATTTCATATTCATTTGTATGAGAGGAACCTCCTACAATTACAAGTTTCATATCCAATCCAGTCCTTTTATAAGCGTCGATAAAGAGCTTTGGACCCTTTGTGGCCATCAATCTTCCTACAAATAAAATGTATTTATCTGATTTGAGGCCGAATTGCTCAATATAAAATGAGCTCACAGGTTGTTGGATTTCAATTCCGTTAGGAATATATGTGACTTTATGGCCATATTTATTGAAATAATATTTAGCAAGAGTTTTTGATACTGCTGTGCATATATTAGGAGATTTAATAAAAATTTTTTCTGCAGTTCTTGATAACGATTTCGCAATTCTCCCCCATTTCTCTCTTCTATATGCTTGGCCATGCGAAGTAGCAACAATCGGATGGAAAGGTTTCACAAAAGGAGTCAATATAGCAGGATCTACACTGTGAATATGGACTACATCAAACTTTTTAAGAACAAGATATAAACTGGCTAAAGATGTATGTGTTATCATCTCAAAATGTTTCTGATTAAAAGCGGGTAATCTTATTATATTAACTTGATTATAAGTGCTCATTTTTAGCGTGTAATTCGTTCGACAAATTACCGAAACTTTATGACCTCTTCTAGTAAGACGAATAGCGAGTTCTTCAACAACCCTCTCTACTCCTCCATAGGTTGCAGGAATTCCACGACATCCAACCATTACAATATGCATAAACTTCTTGGATGATAAATAATACTTCTGTTGTGATTCTTTGATTAATATAAGATTTTATTAAATTAAAAAGGCCTTATCAGAAATTATAATAAAATTTAATTAGTTTGTTCCATGAGTAATTTTCTTCAACTAAATGGTGTGCATTTTCTTGGAGTTTTTTTATTTGATATGACTTGTTGTTTTGACTAATCAAATCTATAATTTTTTTTGCCATATCAATCCAGTCTGAACAAATAATAATATTTTCACCGTCAATACAACCAGATAAACCATCTATTCCTTCAAGAGTAGACAAAACAACTTTGCCACACGACAACGCCTCGAGAGCTTTTAGCCTAGCGCCGGCATTTGAAAAATGACCCTGTTCATATGGCAATACAACCATATCACTCGCATATATATAAAGAACTAAACTGTCAACTTCGGATAGAAAAGACACCTTATCATTTGACTTTACAATGTCTTTTAGTTTATTAGGTATAAAATTTTTATTGTTAACTACTATCTGTACAAAATAATTGGAAAAACTATTCTCTTCAAAATATTCAATAATTTTAATTAAATTGCCAAGAGCTGCTAAATTCTGATAGTATGGTAAGCTACAGTTAAAAAAAATTCTATTGCCAAAATTTGGCTTTACATGAAATTTAAATTCATTTGTATCAACACCATTAGGAAGATAATAGAGTTTGTTTCCTTTGCTTTTAACTATATTCTCGACATACAACAATGTTTTCTTTGAAGAACAGATTATTATATTTGATATTTTATACACGATAAATTCAAATCTATTCACTATCTTTTTCATCATATAACTTAGAGGTTTAATTTTTTTCAATTTATGACTGATAATGTCCTCAAATATTGTGGGTTCATCTAATATTACTTTAGCCCTAAACTTTTTACTTAAAATATATGAGCTCCAAAATGGATATATCTGCTCGGATTGAACGAATTCAAATTTTTCTTTATGTTTTCCAAAATAATGCAACACTCGAATTGTATAAAGCAACATGAATAATAGTCTTGAAATAATTGCTAACTTAAATTTTCCAAATAGATTAGGCATTTTAATATTGTGAATTTTTACTTTTCTAAAAAATCTTTGAGGAATTTTAAATTTGTTAGAATAGAAAGGAGCAACAATTTCTACTTTAAACTCACTTTGCATTAGTGATTGGGATATGCCTTTTATACGAGTCGATAATCCAATGAACGAAGGAAACTCTTCATAAGTAATTATCAACAAGTTTTTAGGCATACCTGATTACACAAACTTAGTTCTTAATTGCTAAAAAATAAATATACCCTGTAAACCAGGCGATCAAACATCTAAAGAGAAATCTTCTTTTTTCAGATAGTGATGAGGTCTTTAAAAATAAATATACTATTGATACAAACATCAATAGACATATCTTCACGATTAGAAATACAAAAAAAATAATTGATCCCTTATGGGTTTTTTTTTGATATGCTTCAGTAATGGCTTTTCCAAATATGCTCTCGATAAAATATTTCTTTGTAGCTCTTTTTCTACCAACGATATGGAAAACTTTAGCTTCCACATTATAGAATATTTTTAATCTCTTTTTTCTCAGCTTATAACACAAATCTACCTCTTCACCACTGATGAAGTTGTCTCCTTTCCTCCCGAGGTTCTCATCAAATCCTTCAAGCATCTCGAAAATGCTTTTACGAATAGCAATATTCCCTCCAAAAGGAAACTCGCCTTTTTTCAAAAATCTCGATTCGTCGCCAAATGAAGTTTCCCCAACGACATGATTATATTTGGAGCTGAACCAATTAGGAGGAGATTTGTTTGGCCAAACTGCAATTATTCTGCCTCCTACACAACTAATTTCACTATTTTCAAAAGAAGTAATCATTTTATTTAGGTAATTTTTATTTGGTATTGCATCATCATCTAAAAAACAAACAATATCACTGCTTGCATATCGTGCGCCTGCATTTCTTGCAACGGATAAACCTAATTTTTCTTCATAGATATATTTTATATTCTGGTATTTTTCTCTTAACGACTCAACAACTCTCCTAGTGTCGTCCGTTGATCCATTATCAATAACAATAATTTCCAATGAATTTACATCAACATTGTTTTGGCTAATTAAAGCTTTCAAGCATTTAATCAATAAATCAGATCTGTTTATTGTGCTAATAACAACAGAAGCTCTAAATTTTTGCATTTGAATGACCTCTTAGCATATAATATTTATAATAAACTTCTGAAATGCCAAGAATGATCCATGAGATCCAATAAATCCCATCATAACCTTGCCAACATTCAGTAATACTAACAAACATCAATGAGATATAAACCGCTAAGGTGGGTAAAATAACTGTCTCTTTTTCCAAACATCCCTTAGTGGCTTTATGAAATTTCAGTAATAATCCAATTTGTTTGAATCGAAAAACCAAATATAAAAATAGTCCTAAGAATCCCGTTCCAAATAAAACTTGAATGTAATCGTCATGAGATGCAATAGGAATATTAAGTTTTGTGGAAGTGTACCCATACCAAGTCCCACTACCAAGACCTAATAATGGGCTATTATTCAGAACTTCATCTACCATATGTTTCCAAACATAAACTCTGATATGCAGAGAACTAACTGATTGATACGAACTCGTATGCATATCTTTAGACAGATAATTTGACATATAAACTGAAACTGGTGTTGTAAAAAAAGCTCCAAAAAACTCAATAAAAAAAGGAGAAAAAACGATCACTAAAAATATTAATAAAATGCTAATTATAATTAAATATTTAATTTTTCTAGATAAAATAATGTATATAATTATTGAAAGAATAAATGCCCCCCAACTTATCCTTGTTACTGTAAAAAATAGATTTATGATCCCTATAAAAAAAATAATAATAAAACCTATTTTTTTCTCAACAAAACTCTTTATAGAAGTCCATTGTGCAAAAATAAACGGTAGAATAATGGCCAAATATTGAGAGTAAGATTGTCCATTTTTAAAGGTTCCATGAATTCTTAATTCTCTGGAAATATTAAATTTGTTCTCAATTCCAATTTGGTAAATTCCAATAATTACAGGAATAAAGCATAAAAATATAAAAATTTTAAATAATTTATCCATGTCTTCTTTATTATCTATAAGTTGCGTTATTATTAGATATATACAATAGGCTGTAATGATTCTTACGAAGCTTTTAATAGTTAAAAGCTTATTTATTGATACTATTAATGACAATAATACTGCCGATAAATAGAAGATAAAAGGTTTTGTTATGTAAGATTTAAATAGATCAATTTTACGTGTTAAAATATAGAAAATTGTTACAAAAATAATACAAATGTTGATTATTCCATTAAAATTAACTATTGCATTTTCTGAAGCAAAAAAAGGGATTTGCTGAAATGTAACTTCAACAAATATTGAAAGTATAACCAATATATATAATAGAATTTTTTTATTGAATAAGGAGAAAACAACAAAGAGTGATAAAACGAGTAATACAATAGTACTTTTATAATCTATTGTAAATAATAAACTTATAAAGACTGAAATAGATATTGCTATTAAAATCTTCCATAAATATGGATCTCTTATTTGATATTTATATATCAAGAAAACACCTTTTCAAGTTCTTTAACAATTTCTCTAACATCAAATTTTTTAGGTATCTCTATTGAAGGTAGACATCTATTTTTATGCATGGAAATAATTTTTTCTAATGTCTTTATAATTTCTTCAATGCTTTGAGCAGAAACAAAGCCTAATTCATTCCTAACAAGAAAATCTATCAAAATCTTATCTTGTGTTATTGCCCAGATAGGTTTTCCAGAACCTATATATTCGAATAATTTACCTGGTAATGCATAATAACTATCTTTGCTATGAGTTATGATTAAATTGATATCAGTATCGAAATATTTTCTCAAAACGAATGTGTGTGACTTTTCTCCATGAAATGTAACAATGTCATCTAATTCGTAATAATTGATTTTACTTTCTATGGGATAATCTTTGGCTTTTCCAAATATATTTATTTTTATTTTTTTTAAATTTGATTTGTCGTCATCTTTCAATTTTTTTAGAGCTTTGAATAAAACTTCAGGATTTCTTGTTCCATAAATAGACCCGAAATAGTTTATTTCTAAATATTCATTCCTCTTTTTTCCTTTTTTGCTATATAGATATTCATCTCTATCATATCCATTTGTAATAACAATTCCTTCATTTACTTTATTTAAATTTTTATAATATGAGCAATATTCTTTCTTAATCACCTCCGTTAGATATAAAATCCTATCAGCTAATCGAATGAATACTTTTTCCTTAATGACTTCAATAATCCTTCTTCCCCTCTCAAAATTAAAAAAATCAGTTCTTGCATAAATATCGCGAATTTCCAAAATCATACTTATTTTATGCCTAAGGAGGAGCTTTAAAATAATGCCAACTATTAATGGGTCGCCCGGTGGTATAGATACTAAAACAAATGTGTTTTCATTAAAGTTAATTTTATTTTTCAACTTTTTGGACAGTTTATATGCTTTATTTAGCACTGAAATATCATGGGATATTTTTTTAATAAAACTTTCCCCCTTCTCAAGAGAGGACAACTTAATGGGTATCCATTCAATTGATAAATTGTCTTTTTCTAAGTATTTTTTAAATCTTAGCCATCTTATCGAGGCCATTTCTGATTCGTTTTGATCAAAGCCAATTAATAAACATACCTTTTTCATAACAAGAATACTTACTTCCCCCTGCGAGATAATCTCTATCTTAGATTGTAATTTAAAAGCATAAATCGGGATAGGGGAAGAATTCACAGCCTTCGCCCTCCCACACCACCGTGCATACGGGTCCGTACACGGCGGTTCATGTTATCTTAGATAAAGAGTCATAATGTTGTAAATGGTAAGCTGAATTCCTAGTACTATGGAAGACAGAATTCCTAGTACTATGGAAAGCAGAAATCCCATAGACGTGGAAGACAGAATTCCCTTTTCAGGAAAGCTGCTTTAAGGTTTAGAGAAAACTTTACAGGAGCGGAAATGATAAGGAAAAAAATTTACAAAAAGATTCAAAGTTTTAGGAGGCAAGGTGAAATGGTCTAATTGTCAAGACCAAAATTGAATCTTTTTTTAGGTATATTTCCTTGATCATGCTATAGCCATTTGCATCTGAAGATAAGCCTCGAAAGGTGTATCGTATTCCCCTAAGGATTGATGCAACCTCTCTTGATTATATTTTCGAATAAATTCCCCAATGCTTGCTTTACATTCCGCTATCGTCTCATAGGATTTGGTATAAACTTCCTCATACTTTAGAGTTCTCCAGAATCTCTCAATAAATATATTATCAATTACACGGCCTTTACCGTCCATGCTGATCTTGATCTTTTCTTCCTTGAGGATTGAAATAAAATCACCACTTGTAAACTGCGCCCCCTGCTCCGTGTTGAAATACTCCGGGTTTCCTCTTTCCAGAGCCTCTTTTAAAGCCTCACAGCAGAAATCCGTCTCCAGAGTGTTGGAGATCCGCCAGGAGATGATATAACGGCTGTATATATCCATTACCGCCACCAGGTACACGAATCCATGCTTCAGCCGAATGTAAGTTATGTCAGCTGCCCAAGCAATATCTGGCCGGTCTATTTCAACATCCCGGAGAAGATAAGGATATATCTGATGCTCCTTGTCAGGAAAACTCAATCTTTTCCTGGGATAGATAGCCTCTACCCCAAGTATCCGCATCCGTCTCTGGGCTTTGTGCCGACCTACTTTAAATCCCCGACGCTTTAACTCCCGGCTCATCCTCCTGCTCCCATAAACGGGGAAATCCAGATAGATCTTATCCATTTCATCAAGAATTCTCTGATCCTCCTCGCTCAGCCCGATCCTTTCATAGTAGAGAGAAGAACGGTTGAGAGAAAGAATCTCGCACCAAAGTGGATCACTTTTTCACGACCATTTTTGGCTCAATTTATCACGACCATCTACATAATCGCTTTGTACAAATATTTCTTAAATAATACTCATTATTCCTCTATTATTTAATAGATTCACCGGCATGTTAGAAAATTGCTATGGTAATAAGTCACTGATAAATATAGTGTTTCGAAAAATGGGGGGATATCCTATCATTTTTTTTGCAGTTGATGTCTATCTAACTGATTTTGCTTTATTTATGTAATTTTTAGGCTTATACTTCTTAGTTTCATTACTTTAATTCTTTTTAAAATTGAGAATTAACAGTGAAAATAACTTCTTTTTCACCTTTAGAATTATTCTTTTCCCTTTTTGTAATTCTATTTTATTGAAGTAGCCAAAAAGAATTAATATTGTTGGGAACAATAAAATAACTAATATCTTAAGCAGAATAGATTGTATAACTCCAAATTGTATAAATTTAGATATATAGTAAACAACCCCTGAAATAATAAATGAAATAATAAATTTGAAATATTTAAATGGTATTGGATAAACTTTCTCTAAAAAAACAAAATAACCAATCAATATACACAAAAAAGATAAAGATGTAGCGACAGAAGCACCTATCATCCCATATTTTGGTATTAATAGATAATTAAATAACAAATTTGCTGTTGCCCCAAAAATAAAGAAGAAACTTGTTATCCATGTTTTTTTAACTATATGAAATCCGTAGGAAACAACATCTGTCATTCCAAAAAATACACTGCTTAAACACAATATATAAACGACCCTCCAAGCCGAATAAAAATCACTCTTTGCCATTATAATCAAGACTTCTCTTGAAAAAATAGAGATCAATAATGTTAGAAATAAAATTGCTGATAAATAGTATCTTGAAAAATCTGCAATAGTTGATTTACATTTCTTCGGATTATGAATTAACGAAAAAATGTAAGGTCCCCAGGCTTTTAATGGCTGAATTGCTAGAAGCGGTATGAGAGCAGCAAATTTATACCCTAATGAATACAAGCCCACTTCACTTACATTTTTATATCCTTGAAGAAAAAATCTGTCTGATAAAGTTAATATTAGATAGGCTAATTGTGTAGGAATAAGTGGTCCTGAAAACTTCAACATATCTATTAGAGCACCCCAAGAAACAGTAAGATTAATGTTTTTCAACATTAACAAGGTAAGAACTACAACTTCAATAGATATCCCTATTATTTGTCCAACAAGAACACCCTTGACAGACCACTTAAAAACAACTAATAAAACTATCGTTGAACTTAATGTTGCAATAAGTGTAATAATGTTCACAGCAACATACTTTCTCGATTGTTCCCTTACCATTAAAAGTCCATAAAAGACAGGGCTGCAGGAATGAAGCATTGTTGAAATAACTATGAGTTTTATGTATAACGAACCACCCGGGAATTCAAAAATTAAAGAAGCAATTTTTTCTGAAAGTGAAATACTTATAAATGAAAAAATAAGAGCATTAATTAAAGTGAACCATAAAGCAGTGGAAAATAATATCCTCCTTTGCTTTTCATCTGAACTATCATAATAGTTCCTGATAAATCCTGAGGATACCATAAAACCATATAGAATACTTATTACAACACCTACAATACTCACTAATACAAGTGTTCCATAATCAGCAGGCATTAATAATCTTGTGTATAAAGGAAGTAATAAAAATGATATAGATTTGCCTAATATACCACCGAGACCATATATTGAAAGATGTTTAAAAAGACGTTTCATTAACTCAATTTTTCCTGCGGTATTCTTTCATTCAATTCTTTTAAAAAACTATCTTCAATATGTGTATTATTTGATAATTTCTTTTCGTAAATGATACTACCCCTTAGTGTGTTACCATTGTATAAAATATTATAAATTTTACACACTTTTTTAGTAAACCTCAGTATGTAGGGATCAATTCCGGCACCAAAGCAAAATTTATTTATTCCTCTTGAAAATGTGTCTTCTATGAGTTTATCAAAGGTAATATTGCCTATCGAATATTTTCTTAACGCAATAATATTTCTATTATATGATGCATCAATTGCAAAATATTTTTTATTATAATAATAGCCTAAATTATATGCACAAAGATTTTTATTGTAGAAAAACAAAATACAATTAGATTTTCTAGAAAAATTAAATACTATGTCCTTGATAAATGATTCTTTTTTAATATCAAGATAAATTGAATGCTTACCTGAATATTCTTTTGATTTAGAAACAAGTGAAATATTATAAAAATAATCTAGAATCTTTTCCCCATTCTTAAAAATAAAATCTATTTTAGTATTTTTTCTAACTATTTTATTATGAATTCTATTTAAGTTACGTTTTAAACTTTTTGAATAATATTTTTTTCTAACATTTGAATAATTTTCACCTTCTATCTCCGGACAGCCAGACAGAACAGTAGCATTCTTACTCTTCAAATCGAAGTTATTCGTAAATTCAGGAATATAGCGTAAATGGAGTAAATCATATTTTCTATTTGTTTTAAGCCATTTAAAGATATAATCAACTTCATTTTTTGATAAATCAGCAGAAATAAAATCTAAATATGTTGCTCCCCACTGCTGAGCAATAAATTCAACAATTATGTAACTAAATATCTTTTTTAATTTTCTTTTTACGATACAAAAAGGAGCAATTGCACGAAGTTGGTTTCTATCATTATAAAGAAAAAGAATAGATAATTTTTTATTATATCCATATTGGTTATTATCAATATCTCCAAAGTGTTTCCACCAGGTTCTTTGCCAAAGATAGGATGATGTAATATTTTTATTATCCACTTTTCTTTCAAAATCAATCCATTCATCTTTTACAGAGTCAAATTCCTTATCAGTTGTAATTGCTTTTATATACATTTTCCTTTTACCCATTCAGCCAATTCAGAGCCGGTGCAATACCAAACGTTTTTCTTTTTTAAATACTTAAAAATTGCTTTTAAACTCTCTTTATCATCAAATATATTAGGAGTTTGCCGTTTACCATCCTCTCTGGACGGGCTAATATGCTCCTGTATTGAAATGACTAAATGATTTTTTAGTAGAAAATCAATTTCTCTTAATTTCCATCTGATTAATAAAGGCTTTAATATTTTCCTTAAAATTCCTTTAATATTTTGCGTTGGTTTGAAAACAGAGTTTAATAAACTTCCGGAAATTGTTGTCGGAATATCAACTACTTTATTCTTTCCAAAAAATTTCACATTAAAAGCACTTAGAGGATTTCTATCTTTGCCGCAATATTCCGTCTTTTCGCATCCATCAACAGCCGCTTTGTTATAATATCTACACCACCATTTGAAACCTGCTTTATCTATACTATCATCTGAAAATTTATTCGAAACAAAACCACAATATTTTCCGCCTTTGGGATAAACACCTATAGTATCCTTATAAATTTTCTTTCCTCTATTTATGGTTTTTAATGCTTCATCTAGCGATTTAAATGATTCCCATTCTTGAATAAAATCTTTTACATTTTCTCCGGGAATCCCGTGTGTAGTGCCGTGGTATGCAATTTTAAAACGCTCGCCTTTGTGTAGCGTTTTAAAAAAGTTTTTGCTTTTTTTGGTATAATTAATGGGATATGAGTTGTTTATTTTATTAATATCAATAACAGCAGGTGACATTGAATCAGTTACAGTAAATAAAGTTGTTTCTATTTTAGGGTTTACAGAAAGTATTTCTTTCTCTAAAAATTTAAAAACTCCATTATCATCAAAACAGGCATATCCATAATCATTTTCCGGCTGAATTTCTCCATCATTATTTATATTTACCCATCTATTAGTAAGATCATCAATAAGGAAAAGAACAGGCGAATCTGCACCGTTTTTCCAGTTAGGTCTCATTATTGACTTTTGAAACAAAGAATAATCCATCTTCTAACTCAATATAGTTACAGTATTTATAGTTTATTTTCTTTTTTATCATTTTTTTTATCTTGCTTATTATGTCTGAATTTTGGTTTATGAGTGGGGTATAATATCCCCATTCAACTTCTAAAAAATTATGGTGTATTAGTAACTGTTTCAATGTTTCGTAAGAATACCATGCTTTATGCTCTTTATTTAGCCAATCTTTCTCATATTTTTTTGTTAGCATTAACTTTATTCGTTGCCTTGAATATACATTTGGAGTTGTGATTATCAGCAAAGTTTTTTTACTCATTATTTTTTTTATATTATCTAAAAATAATCCAGGATTTGATAAATGCTCTAATAATTCACCACAGACAACTACATCGTATTTATACTTGGGTAATTTAATAGTATGGATATATACAACGTTACCTTTAATAACATTATAACCTAATTTATTTAATCTATCGACTTCGTCTTCTAAATAGTCTATACCAATTAGTGTTTTACAAACTTTTTTAATTCGGTAATGAAGCCAATTTTCCTCTTTCACTTCTTTTCCCATCATTCTATGTTGGGCACACCCGAGGTCTAATGCAACTTTATCCCTGCAATAATTCAAAATAGATTTTTGTCTATCATAAAATATTCTCATTTTTCTAAAACCTGTTTATATACTTTTAATATTTTCTCTGCATTATCTTCGAACTTAATATTTTCTATTAGTTTTTTACATTCCTCATAATTATTAATTGTCTGGTATGTTTTTAGATATAAATCATCAATATTTCTATTTTTAAACAGAATCGTCCCTTCTGACCGCCTGCATACATCACTTGCAATTGCAGGGATTTCTAATGTCAGCGCTTCTCTAACTGAAAAAGCATCACCATCAGTATTAGTAGGACGGATAAACAGATCGCACATATTCAACACAGCAGGATAAGCAGCAGGTTTTGTATAAAAATGAAAGCAATTTTCAAGATTATATTCTTTAACTAAATTCTGCATTTTTTTATAATATTCATAATCACCGATATCAGGTATTACATAAATAAAGCCAATATCTTTTTGTCCACTATCAACCAACTTTTTCATTAATTCTATTGATAAATCAATACCGTATAGATCTTGATTATTGTAGAATGAAATTTTAGAAGCATTTGCTGTGATAATAAATTTATGTTTTTTTCTTACTTTATTGAAGAAATTAGGTAATTGATTAATATCTGTTTCTTTAGAAGTAGGTGGGATGAAGGCGGGGATGACGGAGATTTTTGATTTATTAATACCATTTTTTATTAATAACTCTTTAATGTTTGGATTAACTGCTATTATATTGTTATACAGTTTCATTTGAAAAATATAAAGTTCCTTCTTAATTCCCTTCAATCTATTAATTTGATTTTTAAATGAGTAACCATGTATTGTTAAAATTACCTTTTTATTGAATAATCTAAACAACGGTACAAGGATTCTTGATTTTATTCCAATCTCATTTGAATGAATAATATCGGTTCTGTCGAAAATCAATTCAAATAGTTTTCTTTTAAAACTTACATGGATGATATTTTTTTCTTTATTAACATATTCACCACTATTATATAAGATATATGAAATACCTTTTTCATTTAAAAAAAAATAAAATCTCTTAATATAGATGGAGATACCGCCAATTGGCGGAGGGAATATTCCTAAAATTGCTATCTTCATCTATCTCCAAAGTTTACAGGTAATTCCTGAATCAAAAAATTATATTTTCCGTTTTTCGTTCTTGTTATATGAGATACATAATCAAAATCAATTACCAATTCTTTTCTACAAGCATTTTTTATCTTCAATAAAATTTCATTTTCATCTTTTTCTGTAAATTCAGGGGTCTTTACAATTTTTATTTTGATGGAACCTATTTTTTGTTGAACAATTTGCAGTTCTTTTATTCTTGAAAAGGCCTCAAAATGCTGGGCAAAGATAAGCGAAGTCAAACTTATACGTCCATTTGTCTTTGTAACAATAAAATCTTGTAATCTACCTTTAACTCTTTTTAATAAAGGATAATTTCTTCCACATGAGCATTTTTCACTACTAAAAACGCCTAGGTCACCCGTTCTATACCTAATAAATGGCATAGCATAATTAATAAAACCTGTTGCTACAATTTCTCCTTTCTCACCCTCTTTAGTAATAGGTTTGCCATCTTTTCCAATTAACTCCATAATCCCATATTCTGATATAATATGATAACTTCCTTTTTCACACTGCATAACTAATGCGTTTCTCTCTGTATTTCCATAGTGATCGTAAATTTTTGCTCCTAAATATTTCTCAATTATTTCTATCTGATAAGAATATAGCATTTCAGAAGAAGCTAAAATACATTTGATATTTTTTATTCTTAAGTTACTTTTTCTTAAAAAATTGGCCAGAATATAAAGGGAAGAAGGATAGCCTTGAATGGCAACGGGCCTAAATATTTTAATTGCATCGATATATTTAGATAAATTTTTTTCTTTCATATCATATGAGGACAAAATCAATGCATTATTTATAGGGTCGTATTCCCACCATTGTCTTTTCCCTTTTTTAAATTTGTTTATTACCTTACCACGCAAAGTTACTCTCTTTTCGCCAAATCCAAATCTTGCCCAATTCCACTGTCTCCACATAAAAGCCCATTCTTTTTGATCAGTAATTCCCTTTTCCCAATAAAGCCCCATTGGAATACCTGTAGATCCCCCTGTAGTTACATACCATAATTTAGATTTTGGGAAATTTCGTGCTATTAAATCAAGTAAATTTTCTCTAATAATATCTTTCGTTAAATATGGCAATTTTCGCAAATCATCGAAGTTTTGTATATCTTTTAATTTTTGTCCTCTCTCATCAAATATCATCCGATAATAAGGCACATTTTCATAGGCATGATGCAAGAGTTTGCTCAACTGCTGCATCTGATATTCTTCTAGTTTTTCTTTACTCCACCATTGAGATTCTTGTAAAAAGTTATAAGTCTCCCAAAATACCTTTCCATATCGAAGACGTGGCGGGATAGCACCATAGAGATATTTAGCGGATTGCTTTATAGGATAAGGCAACTTTTCCTTCAATTTTTTTATAATCATAGTGTATCGTTTACCTTAAAACTTATCTCCGTTGCCTGTATCATTTGCCATAAATGTATTGGTGATCGAATTTCACTTTTTAGGTATTTAGCAAATTCGATTAATTCTTCATACTGTCCTTTATCTGGTTCCTAAGTTTTTAACTTCAGTGTTTTCACGCCAAAACATTCTAGCTTTTTATAGTTATCAATAATTAATATTTTGCCATCAAAATAAATGTTACAATATTCTTTTGGATATTGATTATTTCCAAGTGATGTATAAGTTAAAGTGCAGATAGAACCATCGTTATATTTAAGTGTTATCACACAATTATCTTGAGAACTAAAATGTCTAGTTTTGGGAGTGATTCCATCAACAGAGATTGATTTAACCTCTGAATCTGTAAAATAATCAAACAAATCAAAAATATGACAGGCTTCACCAATAATCCTGCCCCCTCCTTATTCCATGTGAATCCAATGGTCAGGGGGAATATAACCGCATCTATATTACTATCCCCGAGGATTTCCATGTAATCTGTAGTTGCATATTTTACTCCAAATTTCTGTGCAGTAGACTTGGCATTGCTCCCTGTTCTGCTTGCTATAGCATAAAGATTATATAATTCCTTTAATTTCATAAGATTTGGTAAATGCATTCCTTTAGCAAAGTTTCCTGCACCTACCACAGCAATGTTTATTCTCCCATCTTTTTTTATCGGTTCGTGTTGAAGTTCTATTTTTCTTAATACCTGATCTTCTTTATCCTGTTTATATTTGAATAGAACAATTAAAGGCTTTTTTTCTGCGGTTTTTAGCTTTTCGTAAGCAACGGAAGCTTCTTCAATTTTGTATTCTCTTTCAATTAATGGTTTGATATTTATTTTTTTATCAGCAATTAGCTTTAAATATTCTTCCATATTCCTTGCTTCTGTCCATCGGACGTACGCATAAGGGTAATCAATCCCTTTTAGTTCGTAGTTATCATCATACCTACCAGGACCATAAGAGGTTGAAATTAGAAATTCTAATTCCTTTTTATACATATCTTCTCGATCAATCTCCATACCTACTACACCGACTAAAACAACTCTTCCTTTCTTACGACATATTTGAAATGCTTGGGAAAGGGGCTCCTTAGAGCTAGTTGCTGCAGTAATAATAACTGCATCAACGCCAAAACCATTAGAAAAAGCAGAAACCATTTTTACTGTATCTTCATCTTTGGAATTTATCCCTTTATCTAAACCAAGTTTAATTGCTTTTTATATCCGTCTTTCATCAAGGTCCATCCCTATCACTCGGCAACCATTAACTTTTAGTAATTGAACTGTAATTTGACCTAAGATACCAAGTCCAATCACAGCAACATATTCTCCCAGCTTTACATCTGCTCTTCGTACTCCTTGCAAAGCTATGGAACCTAAAGCGACAGTGGAAGACAAATCAAAATCAACTCCATCCGGTACTTTTACCAGTAGATTTCTTGGGACTTCAATATACTCGGCATGATTGGCAATACCAGCCCCTGCGCAGGCTACCCTATCACCTACTTTTATATCTTTAATGTTTGATCCAACATCAATAACAACACCCGAAGCACTATAGCCTGATTGTGTCCATTCCTCTAATTTTCCTTGGACTTTTTTAATTGTTCTAGACAAGCCTTCTTTAATTAAATTATTCATTACTTTTGTAACTTTTTCTGGTTGTATTAAAGCTTTTTTCAGCAAGGACTCCCCTGAGGCTTTTACTCCTGCAATTTCAGTCCCTGTGCTTATACAAGAATAATAGACCTGCACTAATATAGTACTTTCATTTACCATTGGAGCTGGGACTTCCTCAGAATAGGCTTTGCCTTTTTTTATCAATACCTGTTTCATTTTATTTTCCTGATATAAGTATTAATTTCACGAATATTTGCTAACTCAGAAATATTAGCACCTAAACAATTAGCTTTTACTTTTCGTCCGTATTCTGGAGAATAATCATATTCAGATTTTTCTATTTTGAATTCAATTATTTCGATGGCGGCAATCTTTTCTTTTGTTTCTTTTAATATGATTTTGTTGCTGTTGTATGTTAAATTTGGAGATAAATGAAATAGCAATTTCCCTTTTAGCTGCTTTGGACTAGAGATAATATCTTTTATGTGCCAACTGCTAGATTGTTTATCTAAAGTTATTTTTCTTTTATGTGTAATACCTTCATAGTGAATCTCGCCTTGAAAAACAACATTATTATTTCTCTCTATTAAGGCTGCCTCTTTAATTTTTACTTTCCCAGGTAAGCTAAACATATCTTTTTTAGGAATTTCATTCTGTTCATAACCATCAATTGCGATTGTATTATGATATCCTGTAGAGCGAAATCTATTTCTCTCTTTGGGATAGGGTGTATACACATAAGTGCCTGGATCAACAATAACATCTCGTCCGTTAAGCATTAATTCAAAACTTAATTTGTCATTATGAGCATGACCACCATTGCCATTCTGACCGTTCGGCCCACAAGATATAAAGCAATAATCGTTTCCTTTACGCATGATATACCAACCTGTTTTTGGAAATTCTTTTGAAGCAATTGCCTTTGTTCTAAATGGCATACTATGATAAAGTTCTTTACCCTTTTTGCCAAAAACCCAAAAGCTTTCTTCATCAAAATCAAAACCTGATACTTTAAAAGCTGGTTCCCTATAATAAATTGCAGCAAGACTTAATAAATATTTATGCTCTAATATTGGTCTCTTACTGAATATAAGGAATCTGCCGTTATCATTATCACCGATTTGTGGGATTCTGCCGTGGGGTTTTATGCAGTACAAAGAAAACTCAAACATTTTTCTCACTCTATATTTATATTCATCAGGTAAATTTATGCCCGCTCTTTGAGCAAGCAATTCCGTATAGAAGAATAGTTCAAGAGCTAACCGATGATAAGAGGTAGAAGATTCAAAATTGCATCCATCAGGATAAACTTGTTTTTCAATCTCCTTGGTTAACTCTTTAAGAGCAAATCTCTGCCATTTTTTGCTTTCCTTAAAAAAAGGGCAATAAATTATTATAAAGAATAAGCCCACCATATCAGAAAGATAATGATTATTTGTGAATCTAGAATGATTTTCCAAATGCTTTATAATAAACTTTCCATGTTCGTAAATACTCATAAAAAATTTATGCCAAAAATCGGCCGGGATTAATCCTTTTTCTGAAAAGTATTCCTGAGCAACAAGCCAGTTAGCAGCTCGAATAGCTACATCCATTGTACATTTCCAATTTACTCCGAAACCAATAGGATTATTTTCAATCCAATCTGAGACCTGGCTGGTAAATTCTTCCGAATATTTCTTGTTCCTAGTCAATAAATAAGCTTGGCCAAGGATATTTAAATGCTGGAAGCGAGATAATTCCCAAGGAAATTTCACATCAATGCTTTCTATGCGCTCATACCGAATGTTTCGGAAAAATGTTTTAGGATTCCACCTATGTCCACTTTTAAAATCGCTGTGCCAATCAATCGATTGATATCCTTTTCGTTCAGGACTTAATTTTTTTGGTCCACTTCCTAAAAGATCAAAAATATGATTACAAATTAGATTAGCTTCAGCAATTTTAGACCGTACTTTATCAGGAAATAATTCACGATAAATTCGGGCAAGACTGTCAAAATCTTCGCCTTCTGCTATTAAATATCTTTCTTTTGTAAAATTTATATTTAGTTTCGTCTTTTCATAAAAAAAACGATAATACAAATGTTCCCATTTATAAAATATTATACGAAATATCTTGCGAGGAACTTTTATAAAAATAAATGTAAGGACTTTCATTCTACTACAAATCCGAAGTATTTATTTCCCTCATTATCATTTCTAATCTTTTTTCAAAAGGTAAAGGTTTTTCTCTTAATATTTCTTCCCATTTTTTCTTACACTCACAGGTTATCTCATCAAAAACCTTCACATCCAATGTTCTATTATATTGATGAAATGATTCTATAACACGTTCACTGCATTGGTCACAATTATGTGGGACTGCATGAGGAGGAGGATAAAATTGAAATAAGCCTACTATCAGATTTCCAGGTGTCTTTAATCTTTTAATAACTTCTACGATACTCCATAACCATGGTGTACTATACAATCCTCTATCATTAAGGTATTTTACCAGAGTATAATCCTGGACCGTACAGCCTTCTAAAGAAACTGTGGTACTCCCTACTGCAAAAGCATATTCGATTGTTTCTATCGCTTGCTCAATGCTTTCTTTTTCAGTCAGGAACGGGGGTTTTAATAAAACATAGGTACGTAAATTAAGATGATTAATAATAATGCTCACAGCAGAATCAAATTGTCGCAAAGAAAAACCCTTATTGACACATATGGTTCTGTAAATATCATCCTTCACTTCCAACCCAACCCCTATTTCAACATATTTATCAGGTACAAGAGCCTTTATTTCTTTAACCTTTTCCTCTGTAGTAAATTCAGGACGTGTTTCTAAAACCAACATCTTAATATCCGGGTTCGCATTGATCTTTTTTAACATCTCACATCTTGCTGCGGGGGGAATTTCATTATCATTCAAGAATGACCCATTGTTGAAAAGACTTAAAAGTGGGTACTCTTTAAAATCAATCTTTTCAAATTCCCCTTCAAATTGATGTAAATAATCATCAACAGAGATCTCTTCACCCATTCTTGTCTGCTTTGCTAAATGCCCGCACATCGTACATCCATGAGCACCTTTTAATGCCCACTCACAACCATTAGACATAAGATACATCACTGCTCTCTTGTAATTTACACCATCAAATAGTTCTTCACGAATATTTGTGGGGGATGCGACCGCTTTTGTATCATAATCTCCTAAAGGTATTTTCGAATGGATAATACTCATAATTTTAGATATAGATTTATAATAATAAGATTTTTTTAAGAATCCTTCTAATCCGACATTCTGTTGTTTTCCTAATGACTCTTCCATATTACTCATTTAAGCTCCCCTACTTTTGACCTTTCTCGAAATGATCCCAGATATTAAATATTTAGTTAGATCATCTAGAAAATCTTTAATCATATTCTCAAATATATCTTAAATTAATACTCAATTGGTAAATTCTGAATTAAATAACGGAATTTACCAGTTTCAGTTCTGGGAATAGTCTCTACAAATTTTATATCGATATTAAAATCAGAATAGTATTTCAAAAAATCCCTTTTGATTTGCTCTATGTCAGAAATAGTAAATTTGCTTCTTGCATCGATATTTAATAAAACTTTTCCTGGACTATCTTGTACATACTGAAAGTCATTAATTTTATGCATAACACTCCATGTGCTTTCATCTGAACAATTAAAAGTAATTAAGGAACCAGTTTTATCAACAAAAAAATCTTGTGTTCTTCCCTCAATTTTTCTCAACAGAGAATAATTTCTACCACAAGAACAATTTTGTTTGCTATTAACTGCAATATCTCCTGTCTTATATCTAATAAAAGGTGTCGCATAATTATTGAAACCAGTTGCGACAATTTCTCCTAATTCATTCTCTTTTTCAACAAGATATCCATCTTTACTATATAATTCTACAAATCCATATTCAGGAAATATATGATAGTAGTTACTCTTTTCACATCCACCTGCTAAAACACACCTTTCAATATGTCCATACAAATCGTGCACACGACAATGAAATATTTCTTCTAAAAATTTCCGCTGCCATGGGTATATATTTTCTGAGCTACATAGCAGTGCTTTAACACTTGGGAAAGGTTCGATATTATTTCTACTCATAAACTTTGCAAGAATTGTAATTGTCGAAGGATAAACATGCAAAAAATCAGGTTGGAAATTCCTAATTTTTTTAATATATGTCGGTAATGTCTCATCAGACATATGAATAGACGAAAATTGGAGGATTTTCTCAATAGGATTATACTTATAAAAAATTTCTCTGCTTGCATATGGAAAATGGCCTCTCAACACAACTCTTTTGTCCCCTATTTTGAATCCAACTCTGTTCCACATAGTGAGTATAAAAGCAAATTCTTTTGAATTAGCGATACACTTATCAACGTAAAAACCTAAAGGAATACCTGTTGTACCGCCGGTTCTCACATATTCTAACTTTGACTTGGGATAGTCTTGAGCTATTAAATCATGTGAATTCTCCCGAATAATTTCTTTGGTTAAATAAGGAAGCTTTTTCATGTCATGAAAATTCTGAATGTTTTTGGGCTTTAAACCTCTTTCGTCAAATATTTTCCGATAATATGCCACATTTTCATAGGCATGACGCAAAAGCTTACTCAACTGAAACATTTGATAAGTTTCTAATTTTTCTCTACTCCACCACTGCGATTCTTGAAGAAAAGCGTACGTCTCCCTAAATACTTTACCATAACGAATAGGCGCGGGAATGATGCTGTAAATATACTTTAGATTTTGCTTTATTGAATAAGGAGCTTTAGTTATAAGATCTCGCATTATCATTGACATTCATTATTATTATTCATTTAGCTGTTCTTGCAGACCAAAACTCAGATATATTGGCAATTTAAGATTTTAAAGTGTTTTGTCAAACAACACTTAACAATCGCGGTTTGCTGCTTAAAATTTTTACTATTCTTTCTGCGACTTTTCCGTCCCAATATTTAGGTCTTTTTTTTCTTGAATTCTGATTTTTTAATACACTAAGTGCTATATTAATAATATTATCAGGATTATTTCCAACTACAGTATTGGTTCCCTCTTTAACAGTTATAGGCCTTTCAGTATTATTACGAAGAGTTAAACAGGGAATTCCTAAGATCGTCGTTTCCTCCTGGATGCCACCAGAATCTGTTAAAACGATTGCTGCGTTGAACATTAAACAAAGAAAGTCAAGATAGCCTAATGGTGGGATTGTTAAAACATTTCGATTTGTATTGTTTAATCCCTCCGACAAAAAATTCTCTTCATAATTTACCATTTCTTGGTGCTTGAAATTCCTTATCTGTTTGATAGTTCTAGGATGAGCTGGGAAAATTACTGGGATTTCTTTGGCAAGTTCGTTCAAGGCGTTTAAAATTCCCCTCAAAATTTTTGGATTATCTACATTTGAAGGACGATGAAGAGTTACGACTGCATATTTTTTTATTTTGTCATTTTTTCTCAATCCCAATTTTTCTAGAATAATTGAGTTCTTAGCTATTTCCATATGGCTGAGCAAAGTATCTATCATTACATTTCCTACAAAGAATATCTTGTTCTCCGGTATTCCTTCCTTAATTAAATTTTGATTAGCATCCTCGCATGTAGTGAAAAGATAATCAGATATTTGATCTGTAAGTACTCGATTTATTTCTTCTGGCATAGTTCTATCAAAACTCCTCAATCCTGCTTCAATATGAGCTATAGGAATACAAAGTTTTGCTGCAACAAGGGCACAAGCAATCGTAGAATTGACATCTCCAACGACAATAACTAAATCGGGTTTCTTCTGAAGACATACTCTTTCAAACTCAATCATAATCTTTCCAGTTTGTACTGCATGTGTTCCAGAGCCAACTCCAAGATAAACATCAGGTTTAGTCAATCTGAGGTCATCAAAAAAAGATTTCGACATTCCTTCATCATAGTGCTGTCCAGTGTGAAGAAGGAGCTGATCAAAGTCTTGTGGAAATTTTGACATTTCTTCCATAAGGGGTGCTATCTTCATAAAATTAGGGCGGGCGCCAACTATATGGATGACCTTGGTAGGGCATTGCAATTTGTTAAATTTTTTCATTATATTTTTTTCTAACTTTAGAAATAAATAAATTGCTATATTTCTTTATTGTTAACTTATTGAAAAATGATAGGCTACCGCCGGTGAGATTTTTTCGTTAATTAAATTTTCCTTCACTCCGCTAACTATCTAGCTAGTTAAGTCTGCTTATATACTCTACGTAGTCAAAAAAGAAATTCCACTTTTAAGTATCATTCTATTTGTTCACTGTGACTTTTCAGTTTTTCTATAATAGGGAATTAATTGTTTTAGGA
>Ga0114918_10000912_pt1 | contig 25976 bp, 25 predicted proteins | sample LantaG_FD_87015 | JGI IMG/M metagenome (GOLD analysis project Ga0114918, IMG submission 87015) | Deep subsurface microbial communities from Baltic Sea to uncover new lineages of life (NeLLi) - Landsort_02402 metaG | ecosystem: Environmental > Aquatic > Marine > Oceanic > Sediment | place...
CACTTTAAACATTTTTATTAAAATAAACGCAACATTTTAAAATAAGTGTCGTTTATAATATCGAACCCATTAAAAATTAAAGTTATGAAAAAAGCCACACTAGTAACAATCGGATTAATAATCTCAGTATTATCGATTGCACAAATCCCTTACACATTACAATCAATAATTACTGATGATTTAGAATATGATAGTTCTATATTATCAAATAGAAGATACCCAAGCATTGAGCATATTAAATTTGATGTAAAAGGAGGAGTTTCAAAATTAAGAGAGGTTTATTATTTTCCAGCAGAAGGAACTTCTGAAGAAGATATGATTTCCGGAAATATAACAAAATGGAGAAAAGAAGTATTTGTTGTATATGGAAGAGAAAGAATAGGAGATGGACTTAATGGACAAACAGTATGTTTTTCAAAATGTAAAGATAGACCAAACATTATATTAAAGTCAGTATTTGATTTTAAAGATATGTCAATGTTTTTAGAATACCGAGATACTGAAAAAGATACTTATGTAAAGATAAGGTATGAATTAGGTAATTTAGAATTTGAATATACACTTCTTGATGAACTTGATGATTTTGACGAAGAATAAATAGATTAGCCCAATATTATTTGGGCTTTTCTTTTTATGTTAATTTTATTAATTAAATTTGTTTTAAAATATAATGTTATGCCAAAAGATAGAAAATTAAAAAGATTAGCAAAAAGAGCTACAAAAAACAAGTTAAAGAAGGCTTCTGGTCTTTATGGTAAAGCTAATAAAGATAAAAGTTTAGTTGGTTATTCAAAACCAGTTCTTGACACCGAAGGTAATCCTGTTGTTAATTCTAAAACAGGTAGAGCAAAAACAACTAATGTGTCTCCTAATTATAATCGACTATCACATAAGCAATTAGTAGAGCAAGGATATAATCCAATTTATCAGAAAGGTTCTGATGCAAAAGGAATGGGTAAAAAAGGTAAGATAAAATTAGGGGGATCTGTTGGAGAGAAAGATAAGCCAACAAGAATTAAATTTCCTTTAAAGACAGCAGACTCAAGTATAAGTGAATATGAAGGATTAAAGAGTGGCGAAACAGAATTGGTAAATAAAAAAGAGCAATCATCTTCAAAAGACCCGGAAACATTAAGAGATAAGCACATTAAAGCAGGAGAGAAATTAGGGGTTAATATATCTAAAAAACCAGGAGAAGAAGTTAAATTCTCAGAATATATTGAGAATAAAAAACTAAGAGAAGCTAACAAGTTATCTGAGTATAAAAAAGGTTCTCAAACAGAAAAACAAATAGATGCTAATAGGACTGCTGCCAGAAGAGCAAGAGTTCTTGGTAAAGTGGGGGGGAGATCTCTTTATAAAGTTTTGAGAAAAAAAAGTAAACAAAAGAAAAAATAAACTATTATAAGTTTTATTAATTTCCTATATTTGCTTTAATTATATTAAATTAAATTTAAAGTAAATGGAAGTTAGAGAAATGTATTATACTGCTATAATCCTTTTAGTAGTAATTCCAGCAGTAGTTTTCGGTATTATATCATGGAGAAAATCTAAGAGAGGTAAAGAAGTAATTCCTTACCAGTTAGGTAAAAAGACTATCTACCTAAAGAGAGATGAGATTCCTCATTTTGAATCAATGGCTAGAGACGAACAAAGAAAGATGGTTAATAGATTTGAGGCAAAAGTTAAATCTGGCAAGATTGTTCCTGTTTATAAGCATGGAAAAATAATTGGTTACATAAACAAAAGATAATGACTGAAGACGACACTAAAGGAGCTGACCAAATATCTAAACAAAAGATATGGGAGTTACCTATTTATGAAATAAAATATGTTGATCCAATTAAAGGAATGTCTTTTCGAGTAGGTCAGCATCATAGAGGTCATACTATAAATAGTATAATTCGAGATGTTATTGATGGGGAAGTTCTTTATTTAGTGTTTGGAGAAAAAGATGGTGAGACAAAGCTTTTAAAATCAACTAGTGGAATTGCTGTTTACTTAACATACGAAGTTTGAGTGTAAGACCTACATATTTAGTAGTAGAGAAGTTAGTTAACTATAAAAATATAGTAACATCTCAAAATTACATTAATGAGTATCAGATATGTAAAGTTGTTGATTATCATCCAGACTCAGGACTTAATCCAAACGAAGAAATTCTGGTAGGAAATAAAATATTCTTTGATTCAGCTAAAGATATAGGAGAAGGAAGGTTCTTTATATTTCTTGAAGAAGTTTATGGAGTGCTCAGAAATGATACTATAGTTCCAATGGAGGACTTTGTTTATATTGAAACAGATAAAGATAGAAAGTCTATAATAAAGAAAGGTTCTGTAGAGTTGTTTAATGATACTAGCTACAACCCTTTGGATAAAGATAACGTAGTTCAGGATGGAACGGTATTGTCAGTATGTACTAAAGCTAAAGATAGTTATTTTGGATTTCCATTAAATGTCGATATAAAACCAGGAGACCATATTTATACTCATCATTTTCTTACTGATTCAGATAACGAGAGAAAGTTTAATGGTAAAACTTATTATGAGATAAGGTATGAGAATTTATACTGCCGGATTTCAGATGGAAAGATAATAATGCTAAATGATTGGAATTTCGTTACTCCGGTAGTAGATGAAACAAAAATCTCTGAAACAGGAATAGTATTAGATTATAAGCAAAAAAATAAACTGAGAGTCGGTATTATAAACCATACTTGCCAATCATTAATAGAGAAAGGCTTGGAAGTTGGAGATATGGTATTCTTTAAGCAAGGAAGAGAATATGAGATAGATGTAGAAGGAACTACATATTACAGAATACATACAAACGATATTATATATAAGTTATGACAAAAAGAAAAGGACCACTTGGAACTATTTTGGAAGTAGAGCCATTTAAGAAAGAAACCGAGAAGAATGGGTTTGTTATTTCGGCAAATCAAGAATATATGCCAGAAAAAGGTAAAGTACTTAATCTTGGAAAAGGAGTATCTGGTATTGAAATAGGTGATGACATTCTATTTCAGAAAGGAGCATACTCTAAAGTTACTATAGAAGGAAAAGAAGTTTTATTAGTTGATGAATCTAAAGTTTATTATATACTTTAATTTGTTATAACGGTACAGTATAACATTAGTTTTAGTGAATTAAAAACAAAATTTAATAAATATGGACTTAAGATTAAAAAAAGAATTTAGAGGAGAAACAGGGTTTGATGTATTTGTATGGGATGAAAACAATGAAGTAGCTTATACAGAAGCCTATGTAGAATGGCTTGAAGCTAAAATTAATGTTATACATTGTTGTAAGGGCGAAGCCGAAATGTTAAAGGCGATTGAGATAGGCGATGAAGTTGTATGTTGGGAAAGTACATTTGCAAAAGTGATTGAAGTTAGACTAACTGGATATGTATGCGAGGACTTAACTAGGTTTACTTTTATGGTAGATAATAAAGGTGTAAAACATAAAAGCCTTTAATTGCTTACAACACCAAACGATGTAGCGTTTTAATGCTATATCGTGGCTGTTATAACATTTAATGATAGCCCACTTTCCGGAAATAAAAAATAATTATCTTTGTATAAAAAAAGATATGTTAGGTAAAACAGCACAATACTACAGAGACAATCCAGAAGCAAGAAATAAAAAGAAAGCTTACGATACTAAACGTAACAAAACTGCTGCCTCAAAACTTTACAGAGCTAGACTAAACAAAGCTAATAGAGACAACCCTAATAGTGTAGTAGGCGATGGTAAAGATGTTAGCCATACAAAGAAAGGACTTAGGTTAAAGCCACAATCAAAAAACAGAGGATCTAAATCAGATTCTGCTGGAGATAAAAGAGCAAGAGGATAATTTTTTCAATTAACTATATTATTAGTTAGAAAATATTTGTACTTTTGTTGTGTAATAACTTAAAAAACATTTACCATGTCAAAATTAATCTTAAACGACAATACATCAGGTGCTGAAATCACTATTGATGAATCAAACATATTAAAAGCTTATACGGTAAGCTCTGTAACAAATGTAGAATATCTACATGACTCTTATAAAAGAGTTGCTAAAGTATCTGAGGCTTTAGCTTCGGTAGTTGCAGCTTCAAAAGTATTAATTCCTGTAACACTAACAAGTGGAACAGTTATTTACATAAATAAAGATAGAGCAAGAAACATCTACAATGAATCTAGTACTGCTAGAATCATTTATGATGGAGGTGGAGCAGGATTAGAAAGAATAGTTTCTTCTGATGTTGCTAACGATATTCAAATTGCTATTATAGCTAAAAATGGAGATTTATCTTACGCTATTGATTCATTTACTGCAGCACCAAAGGTTGTTGTTTTAGATACAGTAATAGGAGATGTTGAGGCAAACTTCCCAATTGGTAGAGTATTTACTGTATTTGGAGAAGATGATGCTAACGATAATATCTACACTACTGTTTCAGCAGCATGGGATGGAACAAACACTAAAATTACAGTAGCAGAAACTACAACATTAAATGCAGCAGCAACAGGATATGTTTGGTTAGAGGTAGAAGATTCTTCTTCTGCAACTTCTTACTCACCTGGAACTACTGGAACGGATGTTACTGCAGTACACTACTCAGCAGATGGTAAACACTTCGTAACTAAATTAACATTAACAGATGTTTCATATACTATTGCAGGAGCAGCAAATGAAGCTGTTGGAGCATTAATATATACATTCCCTGCAGGAGTACATTCACACAAAGTAACAAATATGAATGTTGCTTTACAAGGTGGAGGAACAGTTGATGCAGATACACCAAACATCGGAATAGGATCTGTTATTGGAACAGGAGCTGTAGCTACTTTAGGTGGTACAACAACTTTTAAAGACTATATAACTGGTCAGTTAGCTACAGATTGTAGTGGTACAGCTACAGTCGAGATGAGTTTTGCTACTGCTGGATATGGCGAGGGTATTTCATTAAACCAAGCTGGAGATGTAAAAGCAGTACATTTAAATATTGCAGACTTATGGGCTGGAGCTGATACAGTATTAGCAACAGGAACTGTAACTCTTGAGTGGACAATAATCTAACTACTACTTAATAAATTAATAAAAAGCCTTATCGATTGATAAGGCTTTTTTTATTATCTTTACCTTAATTATATTAAATTAAATTTAAGGTGAATGGAACGTCCTAGTAAATTAACTGGAGAACAAGGAGAATACATACAATTTCTTGAGAAAAAGTTAGAAGTATTTAACTCAAAGACTACAAAAGTAGAATCATATTTAACAGTAAAGAAAATAGTAGATGATACAAATAAACTTGTAAGAAATGGGGTATCTATTAATCATTCAGAAACAGGAGAGTTTTTAAAAAAGGTAGATATAATTAGCGAGGAATCTTTAATGTCTAAAGATGAAAAGACATTTGATAGGCTATCTAAGTTTTTAGATAAAATTGAAGAGTATAATGGTATGCTTGATAGATTTAATGAGCAACTTGATCCAGAAGACATTAAATCGGTAGAAAAAGAATTACTAAAAGGAACAGATTCAGTTGAAGGACGAATTTTCGGAAGAAAGAAATAATGGGAAAAGGATTAGGGCAAAGATATGCGTATAAAGATTTCGAGAGAGAGAGAGAGATAGATGAATTTAAGTTCACTCTTCCAGAACCTCCTCGATTTGATGAGATAGATGGCTATGAACTATCTAAAGAAAAACAGAAGTTTACACCTCCGGATAAAACCTATGTAAAAGAGCTTAGTTATAAAATATCAAATGATATTCTAAGAACCAAAGAAGAAAGGGATTTTATAGATTTACAATGGGATAGAAGAGAGCAAGGCTATTGGTTTTATAATAACGGATATTTAGAGTACATTACAGGACTTCATTATTATTATTTGACGGCATGGAATATTGTTCGTGTTGAGGAGTATGAAAAAAGAGATGGCACTCTAGGGAAAAGAAAGATTTCTGGGCTTCCGAAATTCACAGATTCAGATAGAGATTATTTTTACATATGGGATGATGTAGTCAATGATAGCAACTGTTTTGGGCTTATTCATATAACTAATAGAAGGGATGGAAAAACTTTTAGAAGCACAGCAACAGTAAATGAAATAATATCAAGGTCTCCAGATGCTATTGGTGGAATACAATCAAAAACAGATACTGATGGCTCAAAAATATTTAAGAAGTTAGTAAAATCATGGAAAGCTTTACCTGAATATTTCAAGCCAGTAGATATTGGAGAGTCAGATCCAGGAAAAAGATTAGAGTATAGAAATCCAAAAAAGAGAACAAGTAAAACACAGAAGAAAGAATATTCAGAAGTTTTAGATTCAGAGATAAACTTTGGTAATGCTAAAGAGGAGTATTATGATGGAGATGGATTAGCTATATTATTTCATGATGAGATTGGTAAAACAGAACCTAGAGTAGCTAATGTATCTGAGAGATGGGATATTTGTAGAGAGTGTCTTGCTGATGGAGCTGACGTAACAGGAAAAGGTCTTTTAACCACCACAGTAGAGGACATGGAGAAAAAAGGTGGTAAGTATTGTAAAAAGATTTGGGATGAATCAGACACAGACTCAGAAGCTTATAGAAAAACCAAACAGACAGTTTCCGGTCTTAAAAGATATTTTAAACCAGCTTATTATGGATTAAGAGGTTCTGATAGCTCAGATGAAGATGATATAACACCAGAATTTATAAATGAGTATGGATATTCAGATATTGAAGCAGCAATAGCATATTTAGTTAAAGTAGAAAAGAATTTATCAGGAGAGAAGCTAATATCAAGAAGAAGAAAGTACCCTAGAAATATTAAGGATGCTTTTATGATTTCTGGTAAAAGTGATGTATTTCCGACATTTAAAATAATAGAACAAGAAGAGCATAATGAAACACTTAATGAAAGTATTGTCAGGAGGGGAGATTTTGTATGGGCTGATAAAGGGGCACATAAAGTTGAATTTTTTGACAACCCAAAAGGATTCTTTGAATTGGCGTGGCAACCACATCCAGAAGAACAAAACAAATTTATCTATGATGGTAGAGGATTCCCAATGCCGGGCAATGTTTCTGATGGTGTAATTGGAGTCGATCCATTTGACCATAAAGAAACAGTATCTAATAAAAAATCTGATGCAGCAGCTTCTTACTTTAAAAGATTTGATATTAATAAACCATTAACCAGTAATGGTTTTGTTGCTCATTACGTAGGCAGAAGAACAAATCCAGATGATTTTTATGAAGATATGATAATGGCTGCTGTTTATTTCGGAGTACAGATATTATGTGAGAATCAAAAACCTGGACTTTTAAATCACATGAATAGAGAAGGTTATAAAAATTACATATTTAAGACACAACAAAGCGACTACACTCAATCTACAAGTAAGAAGTATGTTGAAGGTGTTTCTATGTCTGGAGCATTAGTAAGACAACAATCAATAAATAATCTTGTTACTTACATCTATAAGTTTATAGGAAAAATAGATCCTAAAATACAAATGTCAGAATTTGGTTTTTCAGAGGACGAAGTAATTCAAGACTTATATGGCCATTGTCCATTTCCTACTTTATTACAAGATTGGAAAGATTTTGATGCTAATAACTGGACAGTTTCTGATGAGACTGTATCATCTATGATTGCAGTTTTAGGCGTTACTCCCGTAAAAAACAAAGTAAGAAACATAGAAGAAGATGCTAGAGACCTTAAAATAGAATCATTCTTTAAAGTTCGTAAACTATGATAATAAATATTTCATATCTTTGTTAAAATAATATTCAGCACAATGGCAGATTACACTCAATCATCAATAGAGGCAAAAGTAAAAGAGAACCCATTTCCGGTAGAATCTCTTGACTCAAAAGAGAAATCAGAAGATGGCTATGGTAAAAAAATAGCTAAGTTTATATACTATAGAGGAATAGCTAGAGATATATCTACAAACAGAAGAACTATAGCTATAGAGAATAGAGATTATGCTAACAATAGAAATGATATAAATAAGTATAAGCCGTTATTAGATGCTGATTTAGATAACAATGGAGATACGTCTTATATGACTATTGACTGGAGTAATCAACATCCAGGAAAGAAGTTTGCTGATACAGTAATTGGGGACATGATTAATCAAGATCATAAAATCCAATTCAACGCTATTGATAAAAACTCTAAAGCCAAAGTATCTAAAGTTAGAGATGATTTTTATGGTAAAATTGTAAGACAAAGAGATATTCAAGAAATGGAAGCTGCTTCAGGATTAGTAGTTGAGGATAGAGGAGACTTTGTTCCAACATCTAAAGAAGAAGTTGATATTTATATGGATATGAATTTCAAGCAAGCTATAGAGATAGGAATGGAGAGTATTGTTGATTTTGAATTATATAATAATGCTTGGGATAAAAAATTAAAGAAAAGAGTTTGTAGAGATTTTGTAGAGAATAATATTGGATCAGTAAGATTAGGTTTTGATAGAAATAATCAAATCTATTTAAGATATGTAGATGCTCCTGTAGATTTATATACATCATATACAGATGAACCTGATTATGATGATGTAGAATACGAAGCAGAGAGAAGATTTATGTCTATTCGTGAACTTAAAAGAAAAGACTTAAATAATAAGATTACTCAAGAGCAATGGTTTAAAATTGCTAAGTCAGCATCAAATAAGAATGGTAATGGAGCATGGAAGTTTGGAGATTCTTATTCAACTTATGCTTCTAGTGAGTATGGAGATTATTCTTTTGATGATTATAGATTTATAGTTTTAGATTTTATCTATTACACAATAGATAGACTTACATACGCTGAAAAGCAAGATAAGTATGGTAATAACCATTTAGAGAAAAAAGCTGCTGGATTTGAATTAAAAGAAGGTTCTAAATACAAGGATATTGTAAGTACTGAAATGGAGATGTCTTATGAAGGGTTTTATGTAGTAGATTCAGATATTATTGTTGGTTACGGAAAAAGCAAGAACATAATGAGACCTCAAACTGAGGCAGGGCTTACCCCAAGACTTTTACACAGATACATTATATTTCAACCAAACCTTAGAGGAGGAACTAGTAAATCTATAATTGAGGTTATGAAGCCTAATTTAGATACTATACAACTACTTATTTTAAAGAAAAGACACTTAATAGCAGAGATGAATCCTTCTGGTGTTGCTGTAGATGTTACAGGAATTACAGATGTAATGGCAGCATTAAAGGAAACTGACCCTATGAAGATTATAAAACTCTATAAACAAAAGGGTATCTTATTCTTTAGTAGGACTGATGTTAATGGAGACCCTGCAAATGGGTTACCAATACAAGAGATTAATAATCCATTCGCTGAAAACCTTATAGCTTTAGACCAATCTATAATGGCTGAAGTTGAGCAAATAAGACAAAATACAGGAATTAACGATGTAAGAGATGGTAGTTCACCAGATAAAGATGCGTTAGTCGGTATTGAAAAAATGAGATTACTTGCTAGTAACAATACTACTAGAGAATTATATCAAGGTTATTTAGATGGTGTATTAGCTCCAATAGGTGCTGTTATGGCAAGAATGATTCAATATAAAGTTGAATACGGTAATGGATTAAAGGAGTATGATAATATAATTGGTGAACTAGGAGCTAAAGCTGTAGAGTTTGCTAAAGATATTACAATGACTCAATTAGGGATTAAGATTGAGGCACTTCCTACAGATGAGCAAGTACAAACATTACTTGATATGCTTAACATATCATTACAACAAGGAGAAATCAGACCAGAGGACGTTCTTGAGATTAAGAGAATGATGAATATTAAGAAAGCAGAGAGACTTCTTATTTACAGAAGAAAACAATATGCTGAACAAAAAATGTTAGAGTTCCAACAAAAAGAACAGATAACAGCAGAAAGAGAATCGTCAAGTGCTATGGCAGCAGCAGAAGCTCAGAAAGTTAAAGATGAATCTAAACGTGTTAATGAAGAGCAAAAACTTCAAACAGAATATACGTTAAAGATGCAGTTAAGTGATAGAGATACTGAAAATAAAATCAAGCAGATAAATCAAGAAGGACATTGGAAAGAAGTTCTTTTGGAAAAACAAATAAAAGAAGGAGGAGAATCTAAAGAAGGAATTGACAAACCTAAGATACTTCAAGATCCATTTGGTGCTACACAAAGAACTGCTGATGTTACTCCTTAATAACTAAGGAGTCAATAGTTACTTTAAAATATTCAGATACTTTAAGGAGAGTTAATACACCAGGATTATAGGTGTAGTCATTTTCCATTCTACTAACTGCCTCATAACAAAGATCCACTTCTTTAGCTAAATCATTAGTTAATAATAATGTTCCGTCTTCTTTAATAGAGTTCAATCTAAGGGTTCTAATTTTCTTACAATTTATCTTTGGCATAATGGATTAAGTTATTACTTAACAGTAATGCAAATATATTGTATTCCTTTGTAATAATAAAATTATATTAAACTAAATTTAAGAAAAATGGGAGCAGATGACTTCAAAATGAAAGCAGGCTTTGAGCCTCTTGAAAAATTAGGACCTAACGGAGAAGATTTACCTAAAGAGACAGATGCTGCAGATGCAGACATTAACCAAGAAGAAAAACCAACGGATGAAATACCAGAGGTTAAAGAGGAGGTAAAGGAAGAGGGAGAAGAGGTTAAAGCAGAAGAAAATCAGGAAGAAAAACCTGAAACAGAAATAGAAGAAGAAAAACCAACGGATGAGATTCCGGAAGTAAAAGAAGAAAAAAGTTCTTTGAATAAAATATCTGAGTTAAGAGAAAGTCAATTTGAAAGTGAGGAAGATTTATACGAAGCGTATAAAAATCTAAACAGCAAAATTGAAGGAAAAACTTTAATGGAGTCAATTAATGCTCAAGTACAAGAGAAGTATGGTGATGAGAATTTAACCTTTACTGATTTAGTACTTGTAAAAAGCATTGATTATGATTCAATGAATGAACTTGATTTAATTGAGAGTCATTTAGAGTTTGAAGACCCAGATATTACAGAAAAGGAAATTAAAGCCACAATGTATGACTATGAGTTAATGAAAAAGTCAGAGGCTGAAATATCGGAAATGATTGAGAATGATGAAATCACTCAACAAGATTATGACCGTATTCAAGCTAAAACTATTTCAAGAGCTAGAGTCGCAAAGAAAGCTTTAACAGAATATCAAGCATCTATTAATTTAGATGAATTTGAGATCCATACACCAGGTACACCTAGTGTCAATGCAGCACCTCAAAAAACAGAAGCTGAAATTCAGCAAGAACTAGCAGATTATAATGCAGTTATTGATGGTTTAGAAGAAGTTAAATTAAGTGTTGGTACAAAGGAATCTCCTTTTGAGTTTGAAATAAAAGTTAGTGATGATGACCGAAATGGTATCAAGAACTTTTGTGAAGCTAAAGATGGGAAGAGTTTCGTTGACAGAAGATGGATGGGTGAGGACGGCAAAGTAAATATGGAAGTTTTGTCAAAAGACATTTATAAAATTGAAAACTACGACAGAGATGTTGCAGTAGCCTTTACGCAAGGGAAATCCGAAGGAGTAAAAGGAGCAATAAAAGAAAATGACAATATCGAATTGAGAGATAAAGGAGGTTCGCTTCAAGATGTCTCATTAGGTAAAAACATCCATGCTGCTGTAGCCAAAAAAATAAATTAACAGTATTAATTAAAAAAATTAAAAGTCATGGGACTAGCTTACAACACAGGGGCCTTAAATTCGGCAACTAACCACAACTTCGTATCGTACTACGAAGCACATGAACCAGATATTCAAGAAGAATTGGTTCAAAGATATATGAACACTATTATAGGGTTCTTAGATTTTACGGATGCTAAAAAAGCAACCAACGCAGCAGAGTTCTCTCGTTTTGAGAAAGATAGAATTATGCCAAAAATTAAAGCTACTTCAGCAGGAGCAGGAGCAGGAGCACAAGCAACATTTACTGTAGCAGCAGCTTCTAAAGTTGCAATACCATCAGCAGCACCTTATGATACTTCAGCTACACCAGATGGTTTAACAATGCCAATCAGATTAAATGATTTAATTATGATTAAGCCTGCATCAGGAGTTGTTTCATCAGGAAGTTACATTAAATGTATCGTTGATTCGGTAACTAACAATACTCAATTTAAAGCTACACCAATTAAAACTGGAGAATCAGTTCCAGCAATCGGTACTGCTGATGAGATAGTTATTTATGGTAATGCTCATGGTGAGGGTTCTGTATTTAATGCTCCAATGAGTACTACAGCTACTAAATTTACTGAGAAGCTACAAATAATCAAACATAGATTAAGAGTAACTGGTACTGAAGGATTAGTTAAAGAATGGTATAAAGATACTAGTGGTAACAAAAGATTCCAAGTTAAAGGAGAAGGTGATTCATACGCACAATTCTTAAACTGGATGGATATGAACTTGTTAGTAGGTGAAGAATTAACTAACACTACTGTTGCAAGTGCATTTCAAGCTACTGGAACTCCAATCGCTTTAACAAGAGGTCTTTTACACGCTATCTTAGATGCTGGTAACGTATTGAACTATTCGTCTATTTCAGGATTATTAATCGCTGATATGTACGATTACAATATTATTATCGATGCTAACAAAGCTCAAAAGAAAAATCTTTGGATGGTAGGTATTGCTTTAGATCAACAAATGGATGTTGAATTAGGTGATAGATTTAAAGATGGAGCAATTAGCTATGGTAGCTTTACAATGGAACAAGAAAAAGCAGTAAACTTAGCTTTCCAAAAAGCTAGAATCGGTGTTTATGAGTACGACAAAAGATGTATGGAAGCATTTAACGATGTTCAAACTCTTGGTGCTGATGGATTCGGTTACAAGTACGAAGGATTTACTGTGCCTGCAGGAGCTACTAAAATTGCTGGTGGTTCTGAAAAAGGAATGATGGCTGCATCTTTAAGAAAAAGATACTTAGCTGGAGAAGGTAAATCAAGAGAGATGGTAATTAAGTATTACGATGGTGTATCTACTGGAGATGACGGAGACGACATCGAAGAAGTAAGATATATGGCTCACGTTGCTTTAGAAGCACAAGCTTTAAACCAATTTGGTTACATGAAGCGAGTATAATCTACTCAACTAAAAACAAGAGGAGACTATCCATTCTCCTCTTGTTTTCTTTATTAAATAAAAATTAAATTAAATTATACAATAAATGGAAACAACAGCTATCGCTAGACCTAGCATTAGAAAATATAATGATCTAGGTAAAACTGAAATAATGTTTCAGTTATCAAAACAACCGGGACAATCTTTCCCTTTTTATCCTCCAACAGAAACTATTCCTGCTCAATCAGAAGTACTTTTTATTCCTGAAAAGTTAGATTCAAAAGGTCAGCCTACAGGAGAAGGAGATATGGATAAAGCAACAAACAGATTGATTGCTTATTTACCAGGAATGAGATCTATTTACGTAGATGAATGGTCTGATAAAGAAAAAGAAAATCTTAAAAAATTACAGTCAATTAAATTCATTAATGGATTTAAGACTGTCTCAACTAGAGAAAAAACACTTTTAGAATATTTAAGAACTGCTGGATATAACCAAGCAAATAATGACACTAGAATTGGTTCAACAACTATTTATAGAGAAGTTAGTTACGAAGATGAAGCTAAAAAAGCTAATAAATCTGAAGATGAGATAATTACAGCTAAAAACTTTGTAATAAATAATCCTATTGATGAAGTAAGAGCTTATGCTGAAGTTTTATGTAAAACACAAGCAGAAGTTGAAGAAGTTAGAACAGCAGGGGAACATACTGTAAGGTATAAATTAAAAGAATTGGCTAGAACTAATCCTGAGTTATTCATTAAAGGGTTATCTGATCCAGCAATGAAAAATAAATTATTTATTGTTAGAGCGTTACAAAGAGATATTATTGGAATAGATGATAAGGAAACTGAAATGTTCTGGACAACAAATGATGAAGTATTTATTCAAGCACCATCAGGAATGAATGTAATTTCTTATTTTGCTGATTTATCAAGTAAAAATGATAAGTATGGTAAAATGGTTGAATCTATCAAGGAGTTATTAAATGAAGAGCCTAAGAAAGAGAAATCTGATTGGGTTGCTGTATTTATAGAAAATGCTATTGAAAAAGGAGCTATAATCACTTCTGGTAATTGGCATTTAATTCCAGGTGAAACAGAAGATGATGAACCTATCCTAAAATATAATGGTATCAATAAATTAAGAGATGCTATTAAAGGAAGTAAGGACAACATCATGGAGATTGTAAATAACAAAATGGAGGATGCTGAATAATCAGTAAACATTCATAAAATAAAATAATTAAGGGTACTATATTGATAGTACCCTTTTTTGTGTATCTTTGTTTCAATATTTAAGAAAATAAGATGGCACTTACTACAGGAACTTACGAATCATCATTCAGATACGATTTAGCTACAAAACAAATAACATTTACAGATACTACTGATTATGCAGCTCAAGGAACAGCAGCAGCAGATGTAACTATTGTTATTAAAGTTGAAAGTGCTATTTCCGGTATTATATACAACAACACTAATCATTCAGCACCAGACATAGATCCTGATGTATCTGTAGATAGTACTATTGTAATACCATTACCTTTAGATGCAGGAGGATTACCAGAACAAGGTCTTTATACTGTAACTTTACAATATAAAGATACAGGAGGTTTGCCATTAACTGTAACTGTTAATAAAGAGAAAACATTTACACTAAGCTATACATCACCAGTAGTAGGTATTGAAATGGAAGTAGATTGCTTTACTCCTGTTTTAACAGCTACAGATGATACATCCTATACTAAAGGAGGAGTTGATCCAACAATTACTAGAGCATTTCAAATAAACTATCCTTTATCTATGGGGCTTCCTGCAGTAACAGGAACAGCAAGTGTTTTACAAACTAGTAATTTCTATTACGTAACAGGAGAAGTTATAGAACATTCAAGCGGACTTACATCGACATTATCATATTCTTATCCAGATGGATGGTATGTAAAAGATATTGTTTCTGGTTCAGAATTTATTGGAGTATCTTGCCCTGCTGATTTATGTGATATTTATTGTTGTTTAAGAAGTCAATGGCTTAAATATAAAAATGCTAAATCAACAAATACAGTATTAGCAAATCAAGAATTAGCGAAGTTTAATCAGATAATGGGATTATCTCAATTAGTGGGACAATCTCTTAGATGTGGTAAAGAAACTCAATCTACTGATTATGTTAATGAGATATTATTAATTGCAGATTGTGATGCAGGATGCTCATGTGCTGATGGACAACCACAATTAGTTACAGGTCTGGCAATAAATGGAAATACAGTAATAGTAGAAGCAGGAACAGGAGTATCTATCTCATCTGTAACAGGAGGAGGGACTACAACATATACCGTTTCGTTATCTACAGTAAACGTAGATAAACTTGCTGCAACATATAATAGTGTTGTTACAGCAGGAACAAATATCACTAGTGTAACAGATAGTTCTATTACATCAGGAAATGTTACAACCACTACTTATGTAGTTAATGCTACTGATACAGTAGTAGAAAGCACATTTGTAGAGGTGTTATTAGCATTTGTTCCTGGAGCAGTACCATCATATACTGTAACATCTCAAAAACAATATGGAACAGTATTTCAAACAGTAACAGATGCTGTAGGAGGAGACCCTATTTTAGATGTAGAGAATGATGGATCAGTCCAAGAATGGCAACAAAACTATAACAGCATAATAGTTCAAAACTTCTTTTCAGGAGCTAGTACAGATTATTTTCCAGAAATTATTCCTGCAGAAGAAGTAACATGGTATCACGGTGTTAGAGGTGGTCAAAAACAAATTAATGGAGAGAAGGTAGGGTTGATTGATATTTATGATAAAAATGCAAGCGACTTCAAAATAAGATTTATAAATCCAAAGAAAATGCTTGGTAGTAATGTTGAAGACAAGCTATCTAGTGTTAAACTAATAATTAAAATACAAGCGTAATGGCAGCTCCAATTTTTTCAAACCCAGCATTAAGTGATATAGGTAATGGTCTTGGGTATATATATGTAACAAACCCTATAGCTATATCAGGTGCTCCTACAGCAGGAGAGATATTTAAAGTATCACCAAATGATGCTGATGGATTAAGAGATGCAAAGTTATTAGGGTTACAAGCTTCTGCTCTAGCTACAAACAGAGTGGCTACTGGAATTATAACAGTAGATGTACCTACAGGAGTTGGCTCTATTACGAATATTAAGGTATCTACAATGCCTATAATAAATACAGGATCACCAATTACATATACTGGAGCTACGATAGCTGCTGAGTTAGCACAAAAGATAGTTGACGGTATAAACGCATACTCTCCTGGTTCATCAGAAGATACTTTTTCTGCTGTAAGAATAGATAATGTTGTTTATATTTCAACTTCTGTATCTGGAGTTTCTAAATATAATAATCAATCAACAACTATAACAAGTACAGGTAACTTTACATATACAGAAGACCAGATTGTTTCTGGAGGAAGTACTAGTGATGAGTCTTTTGATGATTCATTTGGTTATCAATTCTTTTTAGATGCTGATTATGCTTCTGGAGGATGTTGTTCAGGAGCAGGTACAGCTACAGTAAATGATTTATCGAAAGCTTTAGAGATAACTCCATTTATAGTAAATATTGGACTTCAATCAGCTATACCTATAGTTAGTAACCAATTAACAGACGACTCATTAGTTTACGATAGAAAAGGAGCATTAACACTTGTAAAGCTTACAGGAGAAGGTGGAGCTAATGATAGTTTAGATACTATTATTACTAAAAACCCTTCTGATGGAGATAGAATAGTTTTATATAGTTTAACAAATACGATAACTATAAATTCAGGATCTAGTAATATAACACTAAAAACATCAACATACGATGTTATTACTACTGATTCAATTGAATTGATGTATAACACATCTACTAATATTTGGTATGAATTAAGTCGTTCTAATCAAGTTATAGGTTCTATAGCTGATTATAGAGCTGCTGGATATGGTATCTTTGGATTAGAAGAATATAATGAGTCGGCAGTTTCAGCAGGTGGAACTACTACCTATGTAGCTAATACTGATGACAAATATCAAAAACTAACAGGATCAAGTGTTTTATCGTCAAACGCAATATATGAATTAGATGCTGCAGCTATAGATGGAGATGAGTTTTGGTTGGAATATGATGCCTCAGTTGTAGTTGGGGCTTTTTCATTATCAATATTTGGCATAACATTAACTGCCGACCAAGCCTTAAATGGTGGTCTTATGTTTTACGGTAGATTTTTAGAATCTGGATGGAGAGTTCAGGTAACAATCAACTTAAATAGTGGTAGCACATATACTTTTCAAGCAGCTACTGAGTTTTATAAAGATAGTTCTGTTACTGTAGCTAAAGTTGAAGATAATTTAAAAACTGAAGTTATAGTGTTGCCTATAAGTTGGGACACAAATAGGACTGGAGACCATAAAATAGTACTACCATTCCCATGTACTATCACGCAGATAGATATATATGCTGATGACTTAATTGAAGCAACTGATGACGCTGACGTTGATTTTAAAAACAACGCAGGATTGTCTATGGGAACTCAAACACTTTCAGCAGGAACAACTATAGGTAGTGGGGTTTCATTAACTCCATCATCTAACAATACATTCACAGCAGGTCAAGTTTTAACAGCTACAACAACTAAAGCTAACGCTGGAGGTAACGCAAAAGTATCATTAACAATAGTTAAGTCGTAAAAATGGCAAAGATAAGAATTGAAGATATTGGGGATAAAATTCTCGTAACAATAGGTAGCGAGAGTTCTGATTTTTACAACAAGGACGAAGTTGTTTTCACAGTAAAAGGGTATGTTGTAACAATGACATATGCCAACGCTGTTATTTTTTCTGAAGAAACAAAAAACTTTGTTTATCCTAAAGAAACGTCTCCAAGAGATTTAATCAAAAAACTCAACAGCATCATATCTTCAGTTCCAGCTCAAGAATTAACCTTAAATGAGCTTCAAGCTATACAGTTTGCTAATAGTCCTAGTAGCGGAAATCCATTTGCGACTATGGCTGACACTGGATCGCAAGGATTAGAAAATAGAATAATAGTAACACAGTCTAACTTTGCAACTACTATCGGTGGTGTAATAGACAGTACTAAAGATTACTTTATCGATGGTATTATAGACTTAGGTGCTACTCAAATTACAGTGCCAGCTACAGGTATTACTATTACAGGTTATAGCTTCGATTTAAGTGCCTTAATAAGTAGCGAAGATAACTATACAATGTTCGTAAGCGAAAGCATTGCTATTGGCTCTGGTAATATGTTAGGCTTTGATTATTACGTAAGCGTGACAGGTACTAACTCTAAGGTTTATGAGTTATATGACGCTACTGGATTCAATGCTTTTGAGTTTAACAGAATTAACTATATTAACTGTACAAGTCTTGGAGATATTTACGATTACAGACAGGGGTTAGAAAGTGGTACAGGTCGTTTTGGTAGCTCTCCATCTCTAACTTTACATGGTTTATGGGTTGGGGGTTATCGTATTTCTACTTCTATAGTGCGTTCTATGAGTGACACTACTACAGAACCATTGTTTAAAGCTGGTACTTTGTTTCAAATGAATAGTAGATTTTTAACAGATATTAATTGTGACTTAGGAACATTACAGCCTTTTTGTGACTTCTCTCCTACAGACTTTCCTAATGAGGGTACTATACAATTCAAAGGTGTATTAATGACTAGAGATGGAGTATCAGATAGTAACGATGCTAACATAACTCCTAACCTATCTCCTAGTGGAGTTTGCTGTGATTGGGACAATAACATAGGTATGGGTAATACTTTTATAGGTGGTACTTTATCAGTAACCTCACAAGCTGTATCAACTATTACTACTGCTGGAATCTCTGTAGATATGGCTGGTACTTGGACTGCTTCGGACTTACAACACTTCGACTCTCCAGCGTCTAACGAATTAAGACATATAGGTACAGATCCCAAAGATTTTAGAGTAACATTTGATTTTGTTATTGAAGGTGGTAGTGGAGATGTTGTCTCAGTAGATATGGTAAAGATAGATACTCTAGCGAATGTTACGGTTGAATATACCCAAACTAGAGTAATAAACAACTTACAAGGAGCAAGAGATGTGGCTTACTTTAATGGGACTTTTAATGTTAGGTTGAATCAGAATGATTTATTGATTTGGCAAGTTGCAAATACAACTGATACAAGTGATGTAACTGTAGAGGATTCTTCACAATGGATAGTCGAAGAAAGGTAAAAATATAAACAATGATTAATATAGATAAATTTAAGAGGTTTGTATATTTTGTAGCAAACAAAAACGGAAGAGGTACACTTACCCCTTCTGATTTTAATTCTGCTGCAGAGAGGGCTTTATTTGCTTGGACTCAAAATCAATTATCAAATCAAGAGCAATACCAACCAGGAAATCCAGTATCTCAAACATCATTAGAATTAGATCAAGCCTCTATTGATAAGTTAAGACATCTTAAAGAAACAAGGTCTATAGGTTTTACAGGAGGAAGGATGCCAATACCAAATGGGGTTATTACAGATTTGAATGGAGAGGTAATGCCAGACTATTGGAGGTATTCTAAAATAATGCACAAATATTCTAAGAATGGACAAGTAATAAGAAGACCTATTGAGATTATTAAGGAGATGGAATATGGCAATAGAATGGATAGTTCTATTGTTGCACCTACAAAGAAAAGAGCAATTGGATTGTTTCATGATACTTATGTAGAAATACAACCAGAATCTTTAATTACTTTAGTAACTTTAACATATATTAGAAATCCTATAGCTCCAGTTTGGGGTTATACTATTGTAAATAATAGACCAGTATATGATGATGCTACTAGCGTTGATTTGGATGCCCCAAATTCGGCATTTAATCAAATAGCAATGATAGCTTTAGAATTTATTGGAGTACATATTAGAGAGCAAGAATTAGTTCAATCAGCAATGGGATTTGAAAATAAAGGAGTATAATGGCAACTAGCAAGGTAAAAATAGCAGAAGAGATACTACGTAGATTACGTAAGTATAGCATTGATTCAGATATTGACGAAAGAGAGTTAATGATTTCTACTCATGAAACATTAAGTACCATAATCAGGAATCGATACTTTGAAACTAAAGGCATGGAATGTCAAGAGGTTTCTGGTGTTTTATATTATACGTTACTTGATAGAGAGGTAAAGAAATCTGATAGTGATACTTATTATATAGACATCCCTTCAACAACTGTAGAGCTACCTTTCGGTGTTGAAATAAAAAGAGTAGGAACTAGAAAAGGGATGGGTTTTGTACCTGTTCAATTAGGGTTTAATGACTTATATGCTAATTTAGAATCATCTACTTTAGAAGGTCAGATAGGATATTATAAGCAAGGTAACGCTATTGAGTTTTCTAACATGACATATTCTAATAAACCAGATGCAGTTGATATATCTATGGTACTACCATTTGATGCTTTAGATGAAGATGATGCTATAAACATACCACAAGATATGTTAGACCAAGCTATTGATATAGTATTTAACAAGTATGCTAAAACATTAGGAATACCACCTGATGAAATTGCTAATTCTATAGATAATTAATAATGAGAAAGCTAGAAGAAATAATAAGAGAATATTACATTGAAAGTTTAGGTGCTTCTCAAACAGATGAGAGATACCCTATGTTTCTACAGATTGCTATTAGTGGGTTGAGAGACCTAAGTAATGATTTGCAGCAAGTAGTAACAGATGTTGTTCTTCCGGTAAATGATAATTATACAGTAAACTTACCTTCAGATTATATCGATTATTTATTGATAGGACAATTACGTGGAGGACAAATACATAGTTTAGGATTAAATAATAACATGGGCCCATTACCAAAAGACTCATGTGGAAATACAATTCCTTTTTCAACAACAGAAGGAAATGAAAACTCAAGTTACTTTTTAGACTTTAACTCATCACATTTTTCAGAAGATGGACAATACGTAGGAAGAAGCTTCGGATTAGGAGGAGGAGGAAATAGCATAGGTACTTATAAGGTTCACAAAGAGTTAGGGTATATTGCTTTAAATAATTTTGCTGGAGATGAAATAATTCTTAGATATGTTTCTAATATATCAAAAGTTGATGGTAACTTTATGGTTGATGAATATATGGTAGAAGCTCTTAAAGCATGGATTTTCTGGAAGTATGTTCATAGAAAAAGAAGTTATGGACTTGGCGAAAAAGAAACAGCAAGAACTGAATATAGTAGAGAGAAAAGAAAAGCACAAATAAGAGTTAGCAGATTTAATATTCCAGAGTTTATGAACGCTTATAAATCAGGATTTAGATCTGCTCCAAGAATGTAATAGATTATGGCTATTGAGAAAAAAGGTTTTTTAGGTGGTTTAGATTCAGATACTGAAGATAGATTATTGCCTAATGGAGACTATAGGTATTCATTAAATATACGTGCATCTAAATCAGATGGAGCAAATGAAGGGTCTATAGAGAATACTAAAGGTAATTCAAAAGTAAGTTATCAATTTAATTTAGGAGGAACATTTAAAACTATTGGATCTTATGATGATATTATCAATAGTAAGGTATATTATTTTGTATGGGCTAGTTCTAGTGCTCATTTACTTTTAGAATATGATGTAACCAATAATATAATTAATAAAGTCCTTGAATCACCTTTACTAAATTTAGATGTAAATAACCCTATAATATCTCAAAACATAGTAGTTTTAGATGGTAAAATATATTGGGTAAATGGACAGCCATATAAAATAAATATTGAGAGAGCTAAGACTGGAGGTTATCCAAATCCAATTAGAGAGGAAAACATTACAGCAATAGTTCCTCCTCCAATATTATCACCAGATTGCATTTGGGGAAGTACTGATGGTACAATTTCCGGTAGTATAAAAACAAATAACGTAAGAGGAAAGCTATTTCAGTTTAGATATAAATTTGTTTACGAAGATAATGAGGAGAGTGCATGGAGTCCAATATCTAAAACATCATTACCTATAAATGAGGGACGATATAGACCTTTTGGATATTATGATTCTACGATAAATAATTTTATAACAGTAACTGTTGGTGTTGGTAATGAGATTGTTAAAAGAGTCAAGATAGCATTTAGAGAAGGAAACACAGGAGATTTTTATTTAGCTAAAGATTTAGATAAAAATAATTTAACATTAGGTGTTGCTGATTATGATTTTAATTTTTATAATAATGAGGTCTATACTCCATTAGATAATAATGGAAATCAAGGTATGAGATTATATGATTGGATTCCTTTATTATCAAACACACAAAGTCTTATTGATGGAAATAAAATAACTTATGGAGGTATAACTGAAAATTATGATCCTGTAAATATAGATGTTACAGTATCTCCTATTTATGGGGCTGTACCAGAAACACAATCTGTAGCTGTAGGATCTGGATTATCTTATCAAATAGTAGAGGTTCAACAGCTTAGCATAGATCCTTCTATATATCAAAATATACAAGGAAATAATTTAACCCCTTCAAATGTGGGTAATGTGCTTGGTGGATCTGTTTATTGGGGAAAACGAGCTCATTTACATATTAATACATATACTAGTGCTGCTGGTAGAGGTTTCTCAGATACGGTAATGATAGAACCTAGTTTTGGTGGACTTAATGGTCATAATGGATTATGGCTAACTACCGAACATTCTTTAGAAGCTGTTATTTATAATGATTCCACAGGGGTTGTTCCAGAAGGAAATAAGTTTATTGTTAGTGTATCTGCTAGTTGGAGAGATTTTAGAACACATACATGGGAATATAAAACATTTGTTTTTCAGGAAATATCAGTAGCAGGAGATGATTGTATTGCCGTTTTAAATAGATTAAGAAATCAAATAAATAATCTTTCAGATTATAATACTGGAGGAGCTATAATAAAACTATCATCATCTTCTGCTACACAATGGTCAAGAGGGTATTCCACTAATCTTAGTAATGCAAGATGTATCTATATTCAAGTAGAAGGATATATAGACCCTAGCCAAATTCAATCTATATCAAATTATACTTCTCTATATTATTACATGAATCCATTACCTGCATTATATTCAGCTTCAGTGAGTATAAAATCTTACGCTAGTTGGACTTCAAATATTGAGAAGACGTTAAAGATGGGAGCTAGACATGGTATAGGATTAGTGTATTACGATAAATATAATAGAAGTACTTTAGCGAATACTTCTGATGATACTGATTTTTATGTTAAATTTCCTACAGAAAGAGGTATTCAAGCTAATTATATAACTGATGTTGTTGAGTTAGATGTTGAAGTAAATCATAGCCCACCATCTTGGGCTACGCATTATCAATTTGTTTATACAGGAAATCAAACAGTAGAGAATCTTCAAACTGGAGAGGGGTATAAAGGATTTATACAAGCTAGATTAGATAATGTAAAAACATCAGCAACTATAAATGGAGCTTTGGAATCTAGATTATCAAACATAAGTGATTATAGTAACGGAGTTCCTGAGTTAATATCAATAGCATATTCCTTTACTAAAGGAGATAGGATAAGGTTTATAAAAGATGCTAATAATGATTATTATAATAAGTATATTGATGTAGAAATAATATCTTATGATGATACATCTAAACTTTTAACATTCAAAAATCCAGATGTTTATATTTCTGGAGCTGTTGTTGCTGAGATATATACACCTAAAAAGAATAGTGAGGAAGATTATTATTATGAAATTGGAGAAGTTTATCAGATAAATAATGGGTATCATACAGGTAATACACAAGATCAATCACCTACATCTCCAGCTAAATTACGATTAACTGATATTGGTGATGTTTATTTAAGGTATAGAGAATTACCTATGAAAACTCAGGTAGAAGATTATAATTACTCAGATTTTTATGATTCAGATTCATGGGATAAAGGAAGGGTTTATATCGTTGATAAAAATATAAAGCAAATTTATAGACCTACAACGATAAGATATTCTGAGGCTTTTATTCCAGAAACAAATATCAATGGACTTTCTCAATTTAATGATTTTAGTTTTGAGGCTTACGACCATAAATATGGAGATATAAAATTAATGTATTCTGAAGATAAATCTCTATTGGTGTTTCAGCAATTAAAAGTTGGAAGTGTTGGAGTAAATCAAAATACGTTATACTCTAATGATGGTGCTACTGTAGGAACAGTGCGAAATGAAACTAAAGTACTTAGTGATATAAGATATTATGCTGGAAAATTTGGAATAGGAAATAATCCAGAAAGCTTTTCGGTTTATGGTAATATGAAGTATTGGGCTGATGCAAAGAGGGGATCAATATTAAGATTAGGTGGTGATGGTATTACTCAAATTTCAGAATACAAGATGCACAATTACTGGACTGATAAACTACAAGAGATAGATGGTAGTATTGGTGGGTATAAAATATACGGTGTTTATGATGTTAGATTTGATGAGTATATACTTCATTTAGTAGGAGGTAATATATCTGAAACTATAGCATATAGTGAGACTAAAAATAGATGGGTAACATTTTATTCTTATGCTCCTGATTTTATGGTATCAAATAGAACTGGATTAATTACATTTAAAAATGGAGAGTTGTTTAATCATAATACAAATAGTGTTTATAATAACTTCTATGGAGTACAACATAGTACTGAGTTAGAATTTGTATCTAACATTGAACCAGGTGCTATTAAAATGTATAATAGTTTGTATGTAGAATCATCTAATGTATTTGAAATGCCAGAAGCTACAAATCAATACGGACAGAAGACATCATTAATAACGGATGATTTTGAAGATGTAGAAGGAGTATGGAAGGCTGCATTTCTTAAAGATGAGAATACACCGAATGTAAATCTTCCATTAATAGAAGGAGATACTATTAGATGTAATTCATTAACTATTAAATTAAGAAATAATGATACAGATTTTGTTAAAATATTCTCTGTAGGAGTAAATGTAGAGTTGTCTGAATTAACTAATAGATGATAGTAGATATTCTTACAATAGTAGGCTTAACAATAATTATAACTACTTCAAGGATGCTTAAACCATTTAGAGAATTTGTATCTACTAAATCTATATTCTTTGGTGAGTTATTATCTTGTTCTTTATGTACTGGGTTTTGGGTGGGGATATTCTTTTATCTACTTCCGGAAAATGTAATTATAGATATTGAAATCATTAATATTAAAATTAATTTCAATATATTTGTCAAAACAATAATTTCTTATGCTGCTTTAGGTAGTATATTTTCAGAAGTTATGTACTTAATAATTAATCGATTAAAAATTAAATAACTTAAAGTCATGTCTAAAAAAGCTAAAGTATATTGCGATAAATGTGGTTCTCCAAGAGGATTAGAAAGTGTTGCTATTAAACAATTAGAGTCTTGTGAGTTTTGTGGTAAATCAAAACTTTGTAATGTTATCAAGGAAAAGAAAAAGGTAACTAAAGAAGAAGTTGTAACGAAAGAGGTTAAGCCAAATAAAACGGAAGTTAAGATTCCGGAATTAAAAGAAGAAACACCAAAGAAAAAGGCTGCTTCCAAATCAACAGCTAAAAAGACTCCAGTAAAAAAGACAACTAAGAAAACTTCTAAAAAGAAGTAATGATAGTAGTTTCAGGAGCAGCAAGAACAGGGACGAGTCTGATGATACAGACTCTTCTTTGTTTAGGCTATAAAACACCAGCAAAGAAGTTTCTTCCAGAACATGATGGAGTAGAGCAGTATAATAAGAATGGATTTTATGAATTATATCATGAAGTCATTAATGGTATTCGTCATAATAAATACAAAGGACAAGTAGTAAAGATA
>Ga0114918_10000913_pt1 | contig 25962 bp, 13 predicted proteins | sample LantaG_FD_87015 | JGI IMG/M metagenome (GOLD analysis project Ga0114918, IMG submission 87015) | Deep subsurface microbial communities from Baltic Sea to uncover new lineages of life (NeLLi) - Landsort_02402 metaG | ecosystem: Environmental > Aquatic > Marine > Oceanic > Sediment | place...
GACTCGCTTGATTATTGATTATTTGGTCTAAGATTGCCGCGCTTCGCTCGCAATGACCCCCGAACCACGTTGGGTTCAGGGCAGAAGTGGCCCCCGAACCACGTTGGATTCAGGGCAGAAGTGGCCCCCGAACCACGTTGGATTCAGGGCAGGCAGAAAGGAGTCCCGGGACGTGGGGAACCCCCTGCAGTGCAGGGGGCTAAACAAAAATGGATTCCCGCTTCCGCGGGAATGACAACCCCGTCGCAAGCGGCAATAAAAATGCCCCCGTCGCAAGCGGTAATAAAAATACCCCCGTCGCAAGCAAAGGGGCTAACAGTTTGGTGGTGCGATTGATCGCACCCTACGTATCCGTCTTTTTTTTGAATCCAATAAAGACATCGTCAGGTTGGTATGTTTGTGTTGATAAATCATTAACCCGGATTTGGCAAGTAGGTGGTGACAACTGAACAGGATTTTGATATTATGGAGCTTATGGAGAACATTCAAGCCACTTTTGACCATGTGATACGGGAGAAGCCAATGGGTGAAGGCAAAAAGGATGCTCTGAGAGTTAAATGTGACGCTTTTTCGATTACAGTGGTGAGTTTAGTATTGCTTGTACTTAACTCTGGGTGTAGCAGCAACCGCTCCAATCTCTGGATACTCTCCGGCCAGTCGAACGCCTGCGGTCGAGGGCTTCTTCCCGGACCAAAGGCAATTGACAAAGTTAGAATGTTTGCTCCCGATGAGGGAAAGTTTGATCCCGGTCCGGGAGAGTTTGTGACTGCCGAGGATCCGCTGCCGGGAATGGAGACCTGGGGCGTAAGTGCCTGGGTCACAGCAGCACAGGCTGTTGCGGAAAAGGGACACAAAATCGATATGCTCGGCTACGCCCTCGGCGCCCAGCCGATCAGTCACTGGGCTCCCGGCAGCGAAGGTGAAAGACAACTGCTGTCGCGCATCAAAAGACAAGGGAAAGGAGCAGGTGTCTTTCTGTGGTACCAGGGTGAATCCGATACCAGTTCGCCCGAAGATGCCGCCGCTTACCAGGACAGGCTTACCAACCTTGTCGCGCGTGTCCGAAAAACCGCTGAGAATCCACACATGACGGTAGTTATCATTCAGCTCTGCGCGATGACCAGACCTGGCCAGGCTAAAGGACTGGCATATTTCATGCCGGTACGTGAAGCCCAGCGACAGTTCGTTCTCGCCGATGGCAACGCCTTGCTGGTGACTGCTCTTGGGCGATTGCAGAAGGAAGACGGCCATCTGGCCACGCCCGGGTATATGGAATTAGGCGAGGAGTTGGCCCGCGCTTTGTTGCGGCACCGTTTCAATCAGAGAGGTGTCAATTGGCCCGGCCCGGTACTCGACTCTGCTGTTTTGCAACCAGATGGCCGTAAGATCACTGCACATTTTGCTGAGGTGAAAGAACTCTCACAAGTAACCGAGAGCGACTTCGTCGTCGTTGACGGCGAAGGTTCCGCCGTATGCAGCGCGGCCAGAGCCGGAGCTACAACATTAGAGCTTACATTCGACCGACAGATAACGCTGCCCGCCAGGTTTTTCTATGCTTACGCAGATTCGCCTGAGGCAACGCTCGTTGATGAGGCGGGCAATCGTGCACCAGCGGTCCAGATAGATGTCACTACCGGTTCGTCGCCACCCGATGAATTCACTAATGCGCCAAACGGTGCAGGACCGAGTTAATCCAAATCAGAACATCAGATAAGGATAACCATGAGAAGGAAATCTGATATTAAAAGTAACCGTTCTAAAAATTGCGTAAGGTAACTATAAAAATCAATTCTCTCATTTTCCTCGTGTGCAAACAAGTTGCAGACCCCAGGATACGGAGGCGGCCTTTGGCAAGGGACTCGCTTGATTATTGATTATTTGGTCTAAGATTGCCGCGCTTCGCTCGCAATGACCCCCGAACCACGTTGGGTTCAGGGCAGAAGTGGCCCCCGAACCACGTTGGATTCAGGGCAGGCAATAATAATATTAAAAATCAAAATGGAAAAATGATGAGATTGCCGCGTTGGGGGAAAGAAAACCCCACGTGAAACGTTGGGCTAAATACAACGACGGATTGTCCCCCCACCACAGGGGTGGGGAAGAGATAGTTTTGAGTTTTAAGTGTTTAGTTTTGAGTTGGAAACGAGAGATTGGCACCCATCGCAAGGGTGGGTAAAACGACAAAAAAATTCCCCCCACCGCAGGCAGGCTGTGTCATAACCCAAAAATCGCCCCGAACACCTTTGTTTTTTATTTAAAATCGAAGGTAAAACTCGCAAAATCTTAATTGCGACACAGCCTGAGGGGTGGGGGCTAAACCCCGATTAGAAATTGGTGGAACGTGGAGGGCAGGGCTTTGAAAATGATTATTGATTAAGGATGATTGATGAAGGATTCCTTCGAGTTCCCTCAGGACAAGTATTGATTATTTTGAGATTGCTTCTTCCGCGCGAACAACGTTTGCCACAACCCGGCAAAAAGAAAAGAGCTAACGCGCCCGGCAGGACTCGAACCTGCAACCTTCGGATTCGAAGTCCGCGACTCTATCCAATTGAGCTACGGGCGCAAAATGAGTTTTCCTGAACACTCAATATATTTCTTCTCGGAGTTATTCTTTAGCTAAGATTACTCTCTTAAATTGCCAGGGAGAAATACCCTTTGCAGCTAATACGAATACCTGGTCTTTATCAGTTTCAAATTTTAACAGGGACCCCTGCATGTCTTTCCATTTGCTGCCGTTGCGATACAAGCTCACCTCGGCCTCGGGCCAGGGATTCCGCAGCCTGCATTGGCCTCCGGCCCGTGATTTTATCTCAACAAACTCAATATGTCCATCTCGGATTGATGATGTAACGAGAAATCCGCCGCGGCAAAGCAGCGTGTATGCTGCGTTCCACTCCCTCGGCCAGGCGGCAAAGACACGGATGACGGAGTCTTGTCCCGGGCGAGGGGGAACGCTCTGACACAATGCTAACTGCAGTGCATCAGCAACTATACCCAAACGCTGAACACCTATTGCATTGACACCTTCTCTAAGTGTCATACGATTGGCTAAGACTCCGGTTCTGCCTGTCTGAACAAAATAGCAAAAGTCGGTTTCCGGCGTCAGGCATCGTATCTGATTTGGGAGCCAGGCCTTTATGACGTCGGGGCGACCAAGCATTGCAGCCGCGATGGGCGTTCTATCCAAAATATGTATTCCCCTCTTGGAATCAATCCCGTTGGGAAAGAATGTTGCTTTGGCTAACCTGACAACTTCCGGGTCTTTTGTTTCGAGGGTAACGAGGTCGTACGTATAGAATGGCCGATGCGAACTATAGCGACGCGGACTATTTTCTTGGTCACTGGTTGTTGGCAATGGCACGAGGTTATCCAGTAATTCGTGCCACGCAGCTCTCAAGTCTGCATCGACATCGAGGATTTCGGAAGCTCTTATTGCAGCCGGCAGTATCCCGTGCATTGCGGCGATTTCATCCATCGTATCCTGACGGTATCCTCGCCAACTCTCATTGTTGTTCACATAATAGATATGATACTTGCCGTCCAAGCCTTTCTTTACGTTTGGGTAGTTGCGGTAGAATTCGGCTGCTCCCTTGACCATTGGATAAGCGTGGTTGCGCAGCCATTGCTTATCCAGCGTGTATTCGTATCGCTGCCAGAAGAGGTATGCGATCTTCGCTGTTGCTGAGAAGAGGTGGACGCAATGACCATAAGGCCCTTGTCCTTTCTCCGTATAAACCCATCGTCCATCTACCCAGCTTCCATAATTTTTCCAGTTCCATCGGCCGTTATGTGGATGTTTAGCAAATGCAAATTCGCGAAACCTTTTTGACCTTTGGCTCCAGGGCTTCTTCAGTAAGTAAAGTTCTCTCATTTCCTCAGCGATGTCGTTAGGCAGCTTTGCAAGGCCGTCGAAGAATACCGTCTCAGGAATGAAAATTCCTTTGCTGCCCCATTGCTGGCGGGCTGCAAGGGCGCAGGCATCGTACATACCACTATACATATCGAACATCGGGTCCATCAGTTCGAGCCGATTGGCAGGAAGTAGTCCATGGTAATAGAAGCTTACATTATTCCACCAGTGTTGGGCGCCCCAATGGTGGAAGTCGCCTTCCGTGCTCCATATCATGCAGCCGTAGCGGGGAGGGAACTTGCCGCGCGAGCTTGAAGCCATAATATACAAAAAGTATGTATAGTTCTCTTCGATGAAATCAGCGACACCATCGTCACTGTGCAAATGAATAAATGCCCTCGTCCAAAAGTCGTGCCACCACTTCTTGTTCGCTTCAAGCAGCCCATCATAACCTTTGGCAGCGGCAGCATCGAGCTGCTTGAGAGCAGAAGCAATGACGTCCTCTTTACGGTCAAAAGTCGCAGCACTGGCTATCAGGATTGTAAAAGAACCCTTGCCCGGCTTGGCAGCTAATCGCGCCTCGGTGACATTTGCAATTTTGGCTCTGGATTTGCGCCCAATGATACCAATGGCTACCGCTGAGCTACAGTAGTACTCACCTTCTTCAAATTCCTGAGTCAGGATAATTCTGCCGTTTCGGATATGTAGTTTCGAGGTGGCGGTATGATGCTTGGTCTTGACTACCGAGCTTTGCCGTATTCGATACTCTTCGGATTGGCCGGGAAAAGATTTGGCAACGTGCCGAAGCATTCTCAGATTCGCGTTTACAGTGGTCGGCCGCTTTCGCCGGTCGGTAACCTTAATCGCCATCACGTCCTGCTCATGCCAGGCAAACATCTGCGCCTCAATACCTCGACCCTTTACCGTTACCAGCCCATCATAAACGGAAAGATGCTGTAAAGTACGTTCATTTGGGAAAACATCTTCCCCAAAATCGACAAAATCGATATCTACATACCCACAGCCGTAGGCGTAGTCCCAGTCGCGCCTGTTAAAACTATTCGTATAGCTGTTGTTTGCATAAACATCTACGCGATTAATCTGAAACTTTAGTGCCGAAGGCGATGTCCATACGAGGCTGCCCATTCGGCCGTTGCCCACGGGCAGGCCTTCCTCGCTGCGAGGAACAGGTTTATCGTAGGTTAGGTCCGCGCGTGATACCAAGTTTCTGTAATTAACCGACAGTATCGAAGATTGAGCCGTTGCTTTACAATAGTTGCTGCGCAGGCTGAGAATTACAAAAACCAAGACAAATATACTTGACCTGAACCACCTTTCATTACTTTTCATTTTTATGAAAGTTCCTTTCTGAAACTTAGCGAACGCTAACCGCCGGGCTTGGCAGCGCGCTTCCAGTAGTCTCCGTAGTAATACGGGTAATGGTCCCACGGGGACCTGCCTTCTACGCGTGGGTCTTTTGTGTCACGTTGGTATTGTTCAAGCTTTTCCCGCAGCTTCTTTTTCACCTCAGCATAGGCGGGGGCGTTAGCGAGATTATGAATCTGGGCTGGGTCTTTGCTTACATCATACAACTCCTCGGCCAGCCGCTTGCCAAAGGCCAATCGAAACAGTGGCGATACTTTAGGGTCATCCTTATGTTCCATCATATACGTTTTGGTAGGGCCGTTGTCGATGTCACCGTAATCCCCCTGATGGGGCGACTCGAAGCCCGGGTCTCCGGCGGGCCAGCGGTCAGGTTCGTAATTCCGAATGTATAGCCAGCGGTGCGTGCGAATGGTACGGCTGGGATATCCGACATCATCCGGCCTGCACAATGTGTGACGCTCGAGGGCGGTGAATACACGGTCCCTTTTCGGGTCTACCCGCCCAGACTTATGCGAAAGCAGAACATCCAGAAAACTACGTCCGGTCATCTCCTCAGATACCTCAAGTCCAGCCGCTTCCAGGAATGTCGGAGCAAAGTCCGTGTGGCTTATAAAATCATCGACCACACGACCGCCTTTTACCTTTGCAGCCCAGCGAACGGCCAGCGGCATCCGCGTACCATAGTCGTACAAGTTTGTCTTGGCGCGAGGGAAAGGCATGCCATTATCCGAGGTGACTACAATCAACGTCTTGTCAAGTTCGCCCGTGGCTTCAAGTATTTGCAATAACTGCCCGACTTGGCGGTCAAATCTCTGAATCTCCCAATAATAGTCACAGATATCCGTGCGGATTTCTGTGCTATCGGCCAGAAACGCCGGAACAACAATATCCTCAAGCTTCATCCCGCTCTTTAGGCCGGATTGCCACTTGTAGCCGCGGTGTGGGTCGCCACTGCCGAACCAGAAGCAGAAGGGCTTACCCTCAGGGCGGGCTTGCAGAAATTGCTCAAAGCTTTCGTAGCGCTGGCCGGCAGGATTTTGCTTTCGTCCACTCGGCTTTACCTGACCTGGGCTCCATCCCTTGCGGGTGAAGCCTACGTGGTAGCCCGCACCCTCCAGCAAGTCGGTATAGACCCGGAACTTCGCCGGTAACGTGCCAAATAGTAATCCGCCTTCTTCTACACGCCATATCTCCTGGCCGGTCAGAATCGCGCTGCGCGAAGGCGTACACGATGGCGCAGCACAAAAGGCGTGGGTAAACAGCACACCTTCTCTGGCAACACGGTCAAAGTTCGGTGTCTTGACCACCATGTCGCCGTAAGCTCCCGCGTGCAGCCAGGACTGGTCATCTGATATACAAAACAGAATATTGGTTCTTTTTGCGGACTCCTTTTGCCCAGAGAGCTTTATGCCGTTCATACATCCTGAAACAGCGAGCGATGCCGTACCGGCACCAATAGCTTTGAGAAAGACACGGCGATCCATAAGGCTATCCTTTCACAGGAATTCTAAAATCCTTTGCCAGACTAATCATTCTACAGAACTATTCTTTATTGCTCAATCTTCAAAACCCCCGTGCTTTCTTGCGAAAGCAAGAACGGGGGGGCCGTACCTTTTCGTTTCAAGCTATTACTATCTGTGCCTGAGAAGATTCTGCTTGCACCGCCTCATTCACCATTTCGATTTCTTTAAATCTGCAGAAATGCTCAAGTTCTTTGGTAATATCTCCATAACAGGTCACACGGTGCAGTCCATGTGACCAGTTTTTCCACAGCTTTTCCGCATCGCCGTCCACTTTGACTGTAATTTTAGTACGACAACCCCTGTCAAACTCAACTGAAACCGGAGTATCAATAATTTCACCTGTGAAATAAAGCAAGAGGTCGGTGCCGATTAATTTCGCCTGAGTGACTTTTTGGCCAATGCGCATCTTCACCTGTGGGACAGCACCCTCCCGACGCTCCATAATGCTGCGGAGCTTGTATGGAGCAGACGGCCCATCCGGCCCATCCATTTTTGTTGTCCCCATACAGTGAGCAAGAATGGCACTATTACTGGATTCATCGATGGTAGGGTCACTGACAAAACCCGGCCTTCCCGCCAGTCCCTGGAATATTATGTGTGTCATAGCGGACTTCAAATCCGATTCGCAAATACCACCTAATCCCATATTATTCAGCCGGGTAAAACCAATACAGGGAAAAGCATAAGCCTGACACAGCAGTTCAAACATACTACCATAGCAATCGACTGTCATTACGGTTGCGTTTTCTTCATCCAGCAACTTTTCAAAAGCCAGTGCCAGTTTGCACGACTTGAATATTTCCTCTTCCGAGGGTTCTATAACTTTAACGGCTTGTCTAATCCAACGGTCGGCCTCCGCTTTTGCCTGGCTATCGTCAACAGCATTGCAAGCATCCAACACCCGTTTGAGTTCGATTTGTTTAATCTCTGTCCCAAATTTATTTCTTATATCAGTCACATATTGCGATGGTTGTCTGGACGACCGACTTGTCACGTTGAGAATCTTTGCCTCCCTCAAATGGTGAATTACCCGAAAAGGTCTTATGGCAACCGCGAGTTGTTTGTAGTCGCTGGTTAATATGCATTCCAATTTGGCTCCGAGTTCCTGCTTCCGCAGTGCGCCGAATCCGGTCCATTGATGCCCGGAATATGGAACAGCGAAGACCGTTGTCGGCTTTTGCGCTTTGAGAATTTCCTTGAGAACGCCTCCTGTTCCCATCGTCAGATGAATTACCAGGATACCGTCAACATCCTTTAACTTTTCTTTAAGTGGGGTAACCTGCTCAGGAGAAGCAACCAATTCATCCACAACAAACTCCACATCTGACAATTCGTCTTTTAGTTTTGTAAACTCCGATTCGTAGGACCGGACTTCCTTTTTCAGGTCCAGGTATGGCTTTGGCCAATATGGGTTACCCGGTTTTCCCATATAAATCCTGGCAACCTTAACCTTTGTTCCTCTACAGCCCGGGCTTATAAGCCTTGGACGTTCTGGATTTGCACCAAATGCTAAAATGCTTGGAACACCGAGACACAGGCCGCCTCCAACCGCTGTCATTTGCAGAAACTCTCTTCGATTAACTTCATTTTTCATTTGCAGTCTCCTTTTTTATTTTTTCTTTCCGCCTACAGCGGATTCTAATTCGGTTGCATTATCACTACATCGCCGCGCCGTTTTTCAGGCGTAACTTTTAACGTCTCGATTTTGCCATCCTTAAACACGCCCTCGATGATGGTTTGATATGGAGCGTGGAGTTTAAAGTTGACGTTCCAGTCCTTTGGCCAGGAAGGCAGCAGGTATATTTTATCATCAACCGTCTGCATCAGCATTTCCTGCAGACCAATCATCCCTGCCCCGAGCCAATTGTGGTCAGGACACCAGTCGTCAGTGTCCCTAAATGCCGGAAACCGCAGCCCCGAATCACCAAGCTTGAAAATCGCTATTTCCCTGGCTTCATCACCAAAGCCAAGACGTGCGGTGAATATGCCGCCTTGGTACCACGGCTCACGCATTTTTTTCTGTCGCTCCATCAAACTGTCCGTCCACGTATATCTTGCAAGCTCTAACTCCGGCCTGCCAATACCATAGAGTCCGTATGGAAAAACAGCATACAACTGAGGAATTTCGCCAACTGAGAATTTCCTCCACTCTTTTGCACCCGCAAGATATGGCCGACCGTCCTTCTCTTTGAGAGGAAGAGGCGGGACCCGCCGTAACATCGCCTGGAATTTCTCTTTCTTGGAAGGAAGCACGAGTTCGTCAGGAAGTTCAAGCAAGCGCGAAAGGACCCTCTTGAGACCCGCGATAACGTCGGACGGATTCTTTGCATCAACATAGCTTTCACAAGCTCGTGAGGGAAAGATTACCAGGTGTCCATTCTCATCCAATGGCTTGCCGGTAAGTTTCTTGTGGCGAAACTGGTAATGCTTGTCAAAAAAGGTTACAGAACTTTCAATAAACGGCAGGTATCGGGAAATATCCTTTCCGGAAAAACGATAATACTCAAGAATCATATATGAAAAATCCAATTGATGGCCGAACTGATACACGCAGCCTATCGACTGTACCCCTCTTGGTGTGCCGGGCTTACGCAAGCCCCATCTTGAGATCCCATTGAGCCAGCCATAGCAGGAGCCGACAGGGAGCCCAAAATTCTCAAGCTGCTCTGTAAAAGAACAGCCCTCGTGTTCCCAGTACACTTTTGTTCTAAGCTCCGCCGCCGGAAGGGCCCGACGGTAAAACTCAAACTGAGAGGGCATCATATCAAAGTCACCGTTCTTAAGCATTGGCCAGTAAACCAGCCGCTGGTTTTGAGCGGTGAAGCTGCCGCCGCCCCAGGTACGAAAGTCCGGACTTTCGGTTTTGACGCCCCTTTTGTTTCGGACAAAAGCCGGGTCGTAAGTAAAAAAGCTGCCGTTAAATTTGGTAGGCCATTTGCCGTATGCATTGCATCCCAGCATATAGCGGAACAACTGATAATTGCGACCGAGCTGCCAGGCCTTGTCATTTGCATCCGGCTTGCCCGCCTGGGCGGGCTTGTCGAAATTGATAAAGACGTGACTGCGCTCCCAGAACTGCCTCCACCAAGACTGGTGTTTCTTCCAAGCAGATTCTTGCAACCTGTCAGTCTCATTGGCCAATATGTCCAACCCCTTTTTCCACTGCTCGATTGTTTCTGACTGGGCCGTATGCAGGTATATTCTCAGCCTGTGAGATTTTTTGGCCGACTGACTACACAGTTTCCAGGCCTTGAAGTCCGTATGTGCGTAGCGACCGGAGGACGTACCCGCCGAAACCATCCCCTCGCCTTTCATCAGGCCGCCGAATGTCCGGTTCTTCAGCGGATTCCACATCCGCTCTTTGACCTCTTCAAGTTCCTGCTGTTGTATTTCCTTATCAAAAAGAAGGTCATCATTTCTGTTGCGATGATACCAGAGGACAGTATTGTCCCTGTGCTCCACGTGGTCCGGATACATCGTGACCTTTCCGGGGTATCCGACCAAACTCATGCAGGGAAAGCGAGACTTTCTGTCGTCAGCCGGCAATTCGCGCGCAGCGTTGCGCCAGTTCTCATATTGGGCCGTGACAGATACCTGGGTGCTGCTTTCGATATCAACGTGAATCACGGGCCGAAACACCTCAACCCAGATTCTGATGACCGCGCTGATTTGCGCACATTGGCCGGCAATTTCGATGTAGCCCTCTCGTAACTTCAATTCCTGCCGGAATACACTTTCTTTGCTCAAGGGATTGGGGTTGAGTTTAAGGCGAACGCGTCCTAATTTGAGCATATGATTGTTCTCGTCGAAGGCGCCGCTCCGGCCGATATAAAACAGCAGCTCGTCGTTTTCCACCCAAACGTTCAGACCAATATCGCCGCCACCGACCGGCATAGACTCGCTTGGGTTGCTGCTTTGGGAATCCCAGACGATATTGTAGGTGTTCAGAATATCCGCGCCCTGTGTATTAACAGCCCCAAAAAGCAAAACTGTGACAAAACCAATACTATCAACGATTAGCCGGCGCTTTGCATTTTTCTCCATATCCGTTCTCTTCTATTTATTTATGTCTCGCCACACTACTGCTTTACATAGGCTTCACGCTGCCATCAAATCGATAGCTTTTCCCGACTTCGGTTTCCAGTTCAATTATCTTTTCCCCGTAGCGCAGTTTGTACTTCTTGCCAAGTTTTGAGCGGATGACCGCACCGGTAAGCTTGCCGTCCTTCCAGTAAATATCCACTTCAAAACCGCCGCGGGCTCGCAGGCCTTTGACATAGCCATTGGGCCAGGCCTTCGGCAGGGCAGGCAGCAGATGAATCTCGCCTGTATGGCTTTGCAGCAGCATCTCAGCGATACCTGCCGTGGCGCCAAAGTTGCCGTCTATCTGAAACGGCGGGTGAGCGTCAAACAAGTTCGGATACAACCCTCCTCTTTGGCCCTTTTCGGTTCCCACAAGTGTTAACAGCTTGCTCAGCAGCTTATATGCGTGGTCGCCATCCTCAAATCTTGCCCAGAAATTTATTTTCCAGGCCATCGACCAGCCCGTTCCTTCGTCACCCCGAATAATAAGAGACCGCTGAGCCGCCTTAAACAATTCCGGCGTACCACATCTGGTGATTTGATTGCTCGGATGCAAACCATAAAGATGCGAACTGTGCCGATGATGGCAATTGGGGTCGTCCCAGTCCTCAAGCCATTCCTGTAACTGTCCGTGCTTTCCAATCTGCATCGGAGCAAGCCGTTCACGGGTCTTCCTCAGTTGAACCCGAAATTCAGCATCTATCCCCAATATCTCAGAGGCTTGGATACAACTGTCAAACAAGTCATGCAGAATCTGCATATCCATTGTTGGGCCGGCACAAACACTCGCGTCGTGTCCCGGTGGTCCTAATTCCGGTGATAACGATGGGCACGTAACTAACCAATGGTGCTTTGGCTCTTCAACCAAAGTATCAACAAAAAACTGTGCTGCTCCTCGCATCGTTGGATAAACTTTGTTCAGATACTTTTTGTCACCACTGAACAGATAATGTTCCCATAGATGTTTGCACAACCACGCACCTCCTGTCGGCCACATCCCCCAGTATGGCCCGTCGATCGGAGCCGTTGCACGCCACAGGTCGGTATTGTGATGACATACCCAGCCGCGGGCGCCATAATGAACTTTAGCGGTCCGCCCGCCGGGCTCAGCCAGCTCCGTTACCATTCGCAGTAATGGCTCGTGACACTCGGACAGATTGCAAACCTCTGCCGGCCAATAGTTCATTTCGGTATTTATATTTATCGTGTATTTACTTTCCCACGGCGGACTCATGCTTTCGTTCCAGAGTCCCTGCAGATTGGCTGGTTGACTTCCGGGTCGGGAACAGGAAATCAACAAATACCTGCCAAACTGAAAGAAAAGTTCTGCAAGCTGCGGGTCACCGCCGTCTTTGAATGTCTTGAGCCGCTCATCAGTGGGATTTTTTATTCTATCGGTTTCGCCGAGGTAGAGTTTGACACGGCTAAATAGTCTCCGATGATCAGCGATATGGTCCGAACGGAGCTTTTTGTAAGATTTGCTGCCAACTTTCGAAAGATACTTTTGAACTCTAACTTCCGGGTCGCCGCTGAGGTCCTTATAGTTGACGTAGTTAGTAGCTGCTGCAATCAGAAGCGTGGCTGAATTGGCGCCGACAACTGCCAGTTTTCCCTTTTCTTGTGTGGTTCTGCCGCAGTCGGTTTGTATCCTAACCCTGCATTGGAAGGCCACAGAACCCTTAATGCCTCTGGCATCGCCGGATATGCCGTTCATAACCAGGCCGTCTGGCTTAACTGCTTCCACCTTGACCTTCTGAGGACTATCCATAGTCGCGGAGAAAGTAATACTGCAGGGCTTCTCTGCCGTAAGATGCACAACAATAACCTGGTCAACCGCGCTTGAGAACGTTTCACGTTCGTATCTGACGCCGTTGATGTTATAAGATACCCGAGCAATCGCCGTCGCTAAATCCAGCTCGCGACGATAATCGGTGAACTGCTGCTTGTCATCGTGAAACTCAAGTCGCAAATCGCCCACAGGCTGATACGGCATCTGGCGCAGCGGCTTGGCCATCATTTTCTTTTTGATTAGTTCGTGCGCCTGCTTGTATTCGCCGGCAAATATCAGTTCTCTTGCTTTTGGCAGTGCTTCAAGAGCTTCCGGATTCGTTGGGTCATATGGTCCGCCTGCCCACACAGTGTCTTCATTTAGCTGAATGCGTTCCTCGCGAACCCCTCCAAAAACCATCGCCCCAAGTCGGCCGTTGCCAATCGGCAGTGCCTCGACCCATTCCTTCGCTGGCTGGCGATACCACAGTGCCAGCCTACTTGTTTGTCGCCCAACTGTACTCTCCTCGGTTTCCGGTTTTAAATCTCCACCACGCTCGGCATAAGAAACTACAGCTAAGGCGAAAAGACTAAGAAGCCACACTAAAATCCTACAAGTAGAACTCTTACTCACATCGTTCTCCTTCTAAAGTAAAAACTATCACATATGCTTTTTACAAAAGACTGTCATTTTGCTGAGTCCTTTAATTGCTTGAGGCTGCAGTCGAAAGAATAACTCTCGCCCGGTTTCGTCTTGAGTGCAATCATCTTGTTCCCGTAACGCACCTTGCAGCTATTTCCGAGCAGCGACCGGATCACCGCCTTGGTGAGTTTGCCATCCTCCCAGTAAACGTCCACTTCAAAACCGCCGCGGGCTCGCAGGCCTTTGACATAGCCATTGGGCCAGACCTTCGGCAGGGCGGGCAGCAGTTTGATGGCACCCGGCTCGCAGAAAAGCAGCATCTCCATTATCGCCGCCGGTATCCCGCTGGCCGCTTCGAACTGGTACATTGGAGGTCGATGATGATACAACCAAAGAGTGGTAAACAGGTTGTCCAGAGTGTAGCCTCGAGCGACAATTTCCAGGGCTTTCCAGGCTTCGTCTCCTTGACCCAGTCGGGCAAATGTGCAGGCCGCCTGAACATACGACCAGGTGCAGGGGTACTCCAATTCGCTCATTTTTTGAGCCATCGCCGCTCGGCAGGCCTCGAAAAGCTTCGGCTTACGCTCACGGGTAATCTCAATCCCCGGAAACACCGGATACAAATGGGACATATGCCGATGCTCATAGTTGTCTTTGAAGTCCCGGTGGGACCACTCCTTCAGAGCACCATCTTCATTAATTAGATAAGGCGGCAGCTTCGCCAGCATCTTGCGCCAGCGCTTGACGCCAGCCTTTTCGATGCCCAGCAGTTCGCAAGCCTCGCAAAGGTTACTTAAAAGTTCCCGTGCAACGGCAATATCCATCGTCGCATTGACGGTGCAGGGGCTTTTGGCGTTAGATGGAACATTCTCAGGAGAAAAGGATGGACTAAAGAGGTATCGTAGATTTTCATCTTCGAACAAGTAATCCTCATAGAACAGGGCAACCTCTTTCATAAACGGCACGGCCCGTCTTTCAAGAAAGTCACGGTCGCCGGTGTAAAGCCAGTAATCGTAGAAAAGCTGTGCCAGCCAGCCGGCACCAGCCGTCCAGTAGCTCCAACCGAGACCCGATAGTCCGTGGGTTGTCCCCGAGATTGGAACAAGAATACCCCGACAGCCGGCAATGTTCCGGGCGTTGGTGCGGAAATCATCCAGCATCGACTCATAGTAGTCAAAGTAAGAAAGGGTAATCTCGGCCATATTCCCCTGCAACGCCTGCCAGTAGTTCATTTGAATATTCATATCATTGTGGTAATCCGCAGCCCAGGGCGGCCCGTACACGCCGTTCCAAATCCCCTGTAGATTGGCTGGCATTCCCTCGCAAGCGCTGCTGCAGATAAGCGCATAGCGGCCGAAGTCGAACATCCTCTCCATCAACGCATTCAAGCCCTGCCCGTGATTGGCTTCATTAACCAACTTTTCATTGGATAGTTTGCGATGTTTCTCCCTTCCGCCAAGCTCCAGCTCGACGCGCATAAACAATTCCCGGTGAACAGCCGCGTGTCGGTTCAGCAGATAGTCGTAGTCTGCACGCAGGGATTCAACATCGCGGCAAATCCGCTTAAGCGCAGCGTTGCTCTGTTCATTGGCAAAAAGTTTGATGATTACCACTACCTCATCGGCCTGCGAAGCGCTAACCTGCAGGTTTGAAGTTTTCGCGCTGCCGCCCTTGACCATCACACGAGCGCAAGCGCCGTACTCACCCCCGACCATACGATACTTGCCGCCGACATCGTATTTGCCAAGTAAGGTAAGCAGGTTCTTCTCAGCCGTCAGATTGAAAGTTATTGGCACTTCGTCGAGTCTAATCTTGGCAACACGACCAATTGGGAACCTCGGTACACGCACATTTTTGCCATCTCCCAGTTCGGCGCGTTTGAGACCGGTGGGCAACAGACCAACCCTGCAGTCAATCATCCCCGGTTTCGAAGCGCTGATACTTATGACTACAACGTCATCTTTACGCGAGACAAATACCTTCCGGCGGTAAGTTACGTCCGCCTGTTTCCAGCTTACCGACACCTCGCCTGTCTCAAAGTTGACGATGCGATATACCTCTGTAATCTTCTCAGCCATCGGCATGTCGATGGTGACATTGAACGCCGGGTGGAAGGAATCCGACCCCTGATGGTCGTACTCTATCTTGGCCTTGTCTTGAAAATACCGGCCTGCCTCCTTGTATCGGCCTTGGACAATCAACTCGCGCACCTTCGGCAGGTGTTCAGAAACGTCAGGGAGTGTAGGTTTTCTGGTTCTTATCAACAGCGAATCGTGATTCAACACGATGGTTTCATTTTGAATATTGCCGAATACCAGCGCGCCGACGCGGCCGTTGCCGGTCGGCATAGCCTGGTCCCAGCTCTCGGCCGCCTTGGTTTCCGGCTCGTGCCGCAGCACCGGCCAGGAAAAAACCATTTCATGTTTTCTGCCTGTAAACTTTTCTTTTACCTGGCGTGCGTAAATTTCAGGCTGCGACAGTAACAACATAAGTGCAATCGTCAGCACCTGCCGCTGGTAAAATTTTTTGATTGTCATTGTCCTTTTTTTATCCTTACCTGCCAAACTGCGCATCATCTTCTTTCGCCGTATAAGTAGCCTAATGGTAACGAATGCCATTTCAACACGCAATAAATCTTTTGGTCTCAGTACTATCTCCTGCACACTCGTAGCACCAATCGTTAAAATGCGTCACAACAGGCAATACAAAACAGCTCAGAGCCGGCTGGGCTTTTTGCGAATTAGCCAATTTGGCAAGTTACTTACGTTACTTGCTTCCAAAGCAAGTGATTCCGGGCAAATAGTATTGACAAGCATTGTGGTTTTTTGTATAATATATACGTTGCGAGTGCAGACAGAGACGGCTTCGCCACAGCACTATCCGCGGTAATGTGTATAAAGGCACATCGCAACAGGGAGACGGGCTACAACCAGTTTCTTATCAACCGCCTGAGTCTCCCTTTTTTTATGCGCATTGCGATTCTTCTAATAGAGCAGGTGACTTGCTCGCTTCCACAAACGACAAAAACTTCTCAAAGCACCGTAATTGCCGGTAGCAAAGAATTTGCTTTACAAAATGCTTCTTTGGCGATATTAGCAATGTCTAATACCAATTGTATTTAATAATAGCGATGTAATGTCATTGCGAGGCGACAAAGTCGCCGTGGCAATCTCGTTTCTTCAAGCGTTGAGATTGCTTCGCTTCGGCTCCTTGGGGCCTAGCTCGCAATGACAACCATCGGCGCAGTGAATAAATACAATTGGTCTAATGCGCTGATACGAGCGGATGCCTCCGACGGGTTGAGTAAAAATACAAACGCCGCGCAAACACTGATAAATCTGAGCAGATGACAAAACTGAGATAGAAATTATGGCGAACTCGCCCCAAACACAATGTGCTGTGCAGTTGGTTGGTTCGGACGAGCTTGTTTTGAACACTTCCAAAGAGATTGTCAGGCCCGGCCGATACCAAATTCTCTGCCAGGTTGAAGCGGTTGGGCTGTGCTTTTCCGACCTCAAACTGTTGAAGCAGTTCTCAGGGCATGTTCGTAAGAGCGAGATAGTTTCCGGTATTAAGCAAGAGATACTAAAAGAGATACCAAGTTATGTCCCCGGTGACACTCCAACCGTACCCGGTCACGAAACAGTGGTGAGAATTGCGGCAGTCGGGGCTGGCCCCGTTAGAAACCTTGGGCCCAAGGACCCGGAAGGAAAAGGCTCTAGCGGGGCTGGCGTGGAAAACTTCAAGCCCGGCGAGCGGTATCTTGTTCAGACCGATTACCGCTGGCTGCGGACCGCCGGTTCAAATGCCGCATTTGGATACAACTTCGAGGGCGCTCTTGCCGAATATGTATTGATGGACGAGAGGGTCATCACTTCGCCGGAAGGTGAGTCAATGCTGATACCGGTTTCACAAGAGCTGTCGGCCTCGGCCGTTGCTCTGGTAGAACCATGGGCCTGTGTTGAAAATGCCTATGCCTCCAAAGAACGCCAGAGCATAAAGGCAGCCGGCCGGATGCTGGTTGTTGTTGATACAGAAGTTGGCGAGAACCCACTTCATAATTTGTTTCATCGCTACGGTAGGCCGAGCCAAATAACGTGGGTTTCGCGGTCAGCAGCGCCGCGTGGATTAAACGTAGCGGTAAAGGAGGCTGCAAGCATATCAGAGCTAAAGGACGGCAACTTTGACGATGTAATCTATTTCGGCTCTAATGCAGAAACTATCGAGCCGTTGTTTGCAAAAGTTGCCGCACAGGGCCTTTTGAATATCGTTTTTTGTGGCGGCAAGCTCGACCGAGATGTTGTCACGATGGTGGGCCAGGTTCATTACGGCGGTATTCGTATCATCGGCACTGCAGGAACAGACCCGCTTGAGTCGATGGAAAACATACCTGAAACCGGCGAAATTAAGCCCGGTGACAAAATTAACGTTATCGGCGCGGGCGGACCTATGGGGATGATGCACGTGATACGAAATATCTGCCTGGGTGTCGAGGGTATCAGCATTTTTGCGAACGATGTTGACGAGACAAGGTTAGCAGCTCTGAGCAAAATTGCCGGGCCATTGGCCGAGAAAAATGGTGTCCACCTGAAGAGCTACAATCCCGCCAAAGAGCAAATCAACGCAGCTTTCGATTATACTACCTTGATGGCGCCGATACCTGAGCTGGTCGCTGCTTCGGTGCGCAGCGCCGCTAATCGGGGAATAATAAATATCTTCGCCGGTATACCTGCAACCGTTACAGCAAGAATTGATTTAAATACATACATACAAAAACAATTGTATTTTATCGGGACCAGCGGCTCTGTCCTTGATGATATGAAACGAGTGCTGGCGAAAGTGGAATCCGGCAGGCTCGATACTAATCTCTGTGTTGCGGCTGTGTGTGGGCTTGACGGTGCCGCCGAAGGAATCCGGGCAATTGAAAACCGCCTGATACCCGGCAAAATCGTCGTCTATCCGGCCTGCAAAGGACTCAAACTAACCCGGTTAGAAAATCTACAGAGCCAAATCCCACAGGTGGCTAAACGTATGGCGGGGGGGCGGTGGAACAGGCGAGCGGAAGAAACTCTCTTACAACTGTATCAAGATTCATAAAGAGTCAAACGGACAAAGACGAAAAGTATTTGCCGATGGCAAAAGCAAAACAATATATCGCAGTTGACCTCGGTGCTGAAAGTGGCAGAGTAATGCTTGGCTCGCTTTCGTCCAAAAAGCTTGGCCTTGAGGAGATTTATCGTTTCAGTAACGTTCCGTTGGAACAAAATGGCTCGTTGCACTGGGATTTTAACAAGCAGATTTGTGAAGTTGAGACGGGCATTGCCAAAGCAGTGGACCGGGCAAGCGGCCCAATCGATGGCATCGGCGTAGATAGCTGGGGGGTCGATTTCGGCCTAATAGGTGCTGATGGAAGACTGATTGAAAACCCCTATCATTATCGCGACATTCGAACCAACAAAATGATGGAAAAGGCTTATGACCTTCTGCCGAAGCGCGATATTTACGAAAACACAGGCCTGCAGTTTTTGCAGTTTAATACCATCTACCAACTGTTAGCGATGCGTCTGGCAAATTCGGGTGCATTGGCCAAGGCAAAGAATCTAATCTTTATGGCTGATTTGTTCAGCTACCATTTATGCGGTCAGGTTTACGGCGAATACACCCTCGCGAGCACCTCTCAATTGATGGATATGAGAACGGGCCAGTGGTCGAAAATGATTTTCGATAAACTATCGTTGCCGATCGAGATTATGCCTGGTATCGTCAAGCCCGGCACAGTTGTAGGCCAATTGACCGCTGAGATAGCCAAGAAAATCGGCTGCGAACCGATTCCGGTTATTGCCGTCGCCTCGCATGACACCGCTTCTGCGGTTGCAGCCGTGCCGGCCGGGGATAATAGTTGGGCGTACCTTTCATCCGGGACCTGGTCTCTGTGCGGCGTTGAAGTGCCTGAGGCGATTATCAACGATAAGACCTTCGCATACTCCTTCACAAATGAAGGCGGGGTCGAAAATACAATTCGGCTGCTTAAAAACATAATGGGCTTATGGCTCGTACAGGAATGCAGAAAGCAATGGAAGAGGAATGGAGTTGAGTTATCATACAATGAGTTGACTGAGATGGCCCAAAAGGCCAAACCATTTATCGCATACATCAACCCTGACTACAGCGAGTTTCTTTCGCCCGGTGATATGCCTGAAAAAATAAACGACCACCTTACTCAGACAGGCCGGAAGACAATCAAAGACAAAGGTCAAATGATAAGAGTAATATTAGAAAGCCTTGCTTTCAAATATCGCTGGGCCGTCGAAAGAATCGAAGATATCACTGCTAAGACCATAGATTGCCTGCACATTGTCGGTGGCGGTATACGGAATGAACTGCTTTGTCAGTTCACGGCTAATGCTGTCGGGAAAAGAGTCATCTGCGGGCCAATAGAAGCGACCGCCGCCGGAAATATTCTGTTGCAAGCCAAGGCAACGGGGCAGATTGAATCATTAGCGGAGGCCAGGGACATCGTCCGGAATTCATTTGAGCTAAAAGTGTACCAGCCGCAGGACGTGGCGCTTTGGGAAGAACAATATAAAAAAATCATTGGCGATTAAAACTGGTTTTTAGCCGAGACCGCGCGTCAGCAAAGAAAGGACTATTTTGATAGAAGAGCTTGAGCAAAAGCTGGACAGCTTCGATTCCGCGGAAAGAAAAGAAGCGCTTTTAGCACTGTGTGAAAAAGTTGAGGCGGGCGAAGTCACTTTGCCTGAGCCGGGTACAGATGTCAACCTACACTGCCACACCTTTTTCTCTTATAACACTTACGGTTATTCGCCGAGCAAATTTGCCTGGCTTGCTCGAAAGAAAGGGATTGCCGTTGCCGGTATTATCGATTTCGATGTACTCGATGGGCTGGAGGAATTTCTCGAAGCGGCAAAGATGCTTGGTCTAAAGGCCTGTGGGGGACTGGAGACCCGAGTTTTTGTGCCGGAGTTCTCCAATCGCGTCATTAACTCGCCAGGCGAGCCGGGTATTTCATACCATATGGGAGTTGGGTTCCCCACCGCCAAATTGGAAGGTCAGCACAAAGATTTTTTGCTCAGGCTTCGCAAAACAGCCGAGCAAAGAAACCGTGATTTGATGAACAGAGTTAATAAAGAACTTCAGCCTGTGGAATTGAACTACAAGCAAGATGTTCTTGTACTGACGCCGTCAGGGAACGCAACCGAGCGGCATATCTGCCTTGCTTATGCTCGCAAGGCCAAAAGTGTTTTCTGTGACACGAGCGCGTTGAGGCAATTCTGGGCTGAGAAATTAGGTTGTGATATTGAATCGCTGGAACTGCCCGAGGGAAAAGAATTGCTCAACACAATTCGAGCCAAGACTATGAAAAGAGGCGGCATCGGCTACGTGGCGCCCGACCAGGGCTCGTTTCCGCTAATGGCCGAAGTCAATCGGTTTGTCCTGGCAGCAGGGGGGATTCCAACAGGAACATGGCTTGATGGAACCAGTGAAGGTGAAAAAGCTGTTGAAGAGCTTTTGGAAGTTGCAATGAGCACGGGCATGGCGGCCCTCAATATTATCCCGGACCGCAACTACAGACAAGGCACCATAAACGAAAAATTAGAGAACCTTTACCAAGTGGCGGACCTGGTCGAAAAGCTGGGCCTGCCTGTCGTGGTCGGAACGGAAATGAACAGTCCCGGGCAAAAATTTGTTGACGATTTCGACTCGCAGGAGCTTGCGCCTCTTATGCCGGTGTTTTTGAAAGGCGCTCACATCGTTTATGCTCATTCGGTTTTGCAGCAAAGGGCCGGATTAGGTTATACCAGCGATTGGGCGAAGAAGAACTTTGATAGTGTTGCGGCAAAAAACAAATTCTTCAAAAAGCTTGGCGAGATGCTGCAGCCCCGGAAAGAAAAGCTTTTGGAGGGCCTGTCGGAAGATGTAAGCCCGCAGCACATATTGGAGAAGTGTGAGGACTGATGTCCTGAGAAGGCGATAACAAATAATAACAGGCCGGCTGCGGTAATTTTACGTGTACTCGGTATTAGCAGCAGGCTTGCAAAAAACGCGCTGGTAGTCTAATATGTATCGAGAATGATTATGGAAGACCGTAAACTTCTTCCGGATGAGGGTTTTTCGGCGAATTTAGCACAGGTGTTTCGGCGGTTTGTGTTTCGTTGAAAAAATCCTATGAAGTCATTTTATCGTTACTAACAAAATAATAAGAAACAAGGAAAGGACAGTTGTATGCCTGACACCCAAGCTATAAAGGAAGCAAAGAAGTTTTACGAAGATGTTCCCATGGAAACGCCGGGTTTTTTCCTCAAGGGAGCCGGTTCTTTGGATTGGGGTATGAAGAACCGCCTGTCACGGATATTCAATCCTAAGACCGGCCGAACAGTGATGCTGGCGATTGACCATGGGTACTTCCAGGGGCCCACCACCGGGCTGGAGCGCATCGACCTGAATATTGTGCCTCTGATGCCTTATGCTGACGCTATAATGCTGACGCGGGGTATTTTGAGAACCACCGTTCCGCCTTCCTTAACCAAGCCGATTGTGTTGCGATGCAGTGGCGGGCCAAGCATACTTAAGGAGCTGTCGAATGAGGAATTAGCCGTTGACATTGAAGATGCTATTCGTCTAAACGCAGCCGCGGTCACTCTTCAGGTATTTATTGGCGGAGAGTTTGAAACCCGCTCAGTTCATAATATGACCCGGCTGGTTGATATGGGATTGCGCTACGGCATCCCAACGATGGCGGTGACAGCGGTAGGCAAAGAAATGACGCGAGATGCAAGATACTTCCGGCTGGCCTGCCGAATATGTGCAGAGCTTGGCGTCCACTTTGTGAAGACCTACTACATCGAGGACGGATTTTCGACTGTCACTGCTTCGTGCCCTGTACCGATTGTTATGGCCGGCGGCAAAAAAATCCCGGAACTGGATGCTCTGACGATGGCGTATAAAGCGGTTCAGGAGGGGGCATCAGGCGTCGATATGGGACGCAACATCTTCCAGAGCGATGCCCCCAAAGCTATGATGCAGGCGGTTCACAAGGTTGTTCACGAGAATATGAAGCCTGCTGAGGCTTACGAGCTATACGAAACCATCAAAAACGAAGAAAAGAAGGGTCAGGATTGAGGATGTCAGGCAAACCTCTCCTAAGTGTGGTGTTCGATGGATAACCACCATCGGAAAATGCAAAGTTTATGTTGGAAGCTGTGAAATAGTTTCTTTCAATGCCGGCGAAACGACACTAATGGAAGAACATAAAACAGACCAGCTTACAAAGATAGCCCCGATAGTCCGCGGTCTCTTGGCTGAGCCGACGGGCAACGATGATATGCCGTACAGCCCCGTTATACTGAATGCTCTAACCAACCAGGATGTTACGGATGCCGGCGGACAACCATTGCGCGTTGAGTCTATTAAATCCGACCAAGCCCCTGAAAAAACCCGCGAACAACTTCAAACAGCAATTGATGCTTATGTATCTGAGTATGGTTCAAAACCCCGGACACTCTACCTGGGTAATCTGGGTGTATTAAGCGTCAGCCACCAAGCGAGAAAAGGTCCGCAGCTTCCTCTCGAAAACAAAGTTGCCCTCGTGACCGGCGCCGCTGGTGCCATCGGTTATGGGATTTGCCGGGGCCTTCTGGAGAATGGCTGCCATCTGGGCGCCACCGACCTTCCTGGGGATAAACTTGACAGTTTCACAGCCGACCTGAAGAAAACATGCGGCGACCGCGTTATCGCTGTCCCGCTGGATGTCACCGACAGGGTCTCCGTCACCCAGGGTATTGAAAGTATTATTCAGACGTGGGGCGGAATTGACATTGTTGTGATAAATGCCGGCATAGCCACGGTTTTTCATTTGAAAGAAATGGACTTCGATGCCTTTCGCAGACTGGAAAAAGTAAATGTTGAAGGCGCTTTGCTGACGCTTTCCGAAGTTGCCAATCATTTCATACTCCAGGGAACCGGCGGTGATATCATTGTTATTTCCAGCAAGAATGTTTTCAGCCCTGGTGCTGGTTTTGGTGCCTACAGTGCCACCAAGGCCGCCTGTCACCAATTGGGGCGCATCGCGAGCGTAGAGCTGGCACAGTACGGTGTTCGCGTGAATATGGTAGCACCGGATGCGGTATTTTCCGAAGGCGGATACAAGTCTGGTTTATGGCAAGAGATAGGGCCAAGCCGAATGAAGGCCCGAGGCCTCGACGAAAAAGAATTGCAAGAGTATTACCGAAACAGAAATCTACTGAAAATCAGAGTTACCGGACGGCATGTTGCCAATGCCGTATTGTTTTTTGCTACACGGCAAACGCCTACGACCGGCGCCACAATTCCCGTGGATGGCGGCTTGCCCGATGCCACACCACGATAATTTTGTTAATGTTTCTGAATGCATTGTAAGCGGACAGCATTAAGGTTTCAGACGAATATACAGAACACGTGTTGAGAGTATGGACAAGGCTCTATCAGAACTGATTAGAATGTCGAGGGTGGTTGGAGGTGACCGCTCGCTCGTTCAGGGCGGCGGCGGCAATACGTCGGTAAAGAGCGCAGATGGCAAATATATGCACATCAAGGCCAGCGGTACCGCTCTGAAGGATATGACCCGACGAGGCGGCTGGCGGAGGATGCGGCTGGATGCGGTTTTGTCGATTATAGAAGATAAGTCGTTAGCAAAACTCGAGACCCAGACCAGGGAAAATGAGGTGGTGAATCGGTTGCTTCGGGCCTGCGACGACAAAGCCACCAGCCTCTCGCGGCCTTCGGTAGAGGCACATTTGCACGCTTTTTTGGACAAATGTGTGATTCATTTGCATCCGAGCGTGGTGGGCGCATACGTAAATGCCAGGCACGGCAAGGCGGAGATTGAGAGGATTTTTGAGGATGAAAGCCCTCCGCCGCTTTGGGTGACCTATACTGACCCCGGTCTTATGCTTGCAAAGAAAATCGCAAAGTTAGTTGATGATTACCAAAACCAATTCGGAAAAAAGCCTGCCATACTTTTCCTCGAAAAGCACGGGCTGCTGATTTCGGCGGCGAAGCCGGAAGCTGCTTTGCGACTTGTACGCAAGGTCATAGGTCGCTGCAACAGCAAACTGAGGCAGCCAAAGGCCGGGAAGATTAAACCCGCAAGTCAGCAAGTTATTACCGATGTTAAGCTTTGTATTCGCAGGGCTTTTTTCGAGGCAACAGGTGAGTATACTTCGGTGAGCTATTTTTGTGATGATGCTATTGCAGCGTTTTGGCGCCAAAAAGACGCACAGAAAATGCTCTCATCGGCAGTTTTGACGCCGGATGAGCTGCTATATGCCAACGGCCCTGCAATGTGGGTACAAAAGTGTGACGCCAAGAAAATTGCCGCCAGGCTGGCTTCGCAAATCAACAGAGGTCGAAAACCTTCTGCGGCTTTTTTGGTCAAAGGGGTCGGACTTTTTGTCGCCGGCAGAAAGAAAATCGCTACTACTGTTAGGGACATTGTGGCATACTCGTTCTTCATTCGCATAAATGCTAAACGGATGGGCGGGATTTCCGGCTTGAACAAAAGGCAGCAGGAATTCATTAACCAGTGGGAATCTGAAGCTTTTCGAAAGAGATTGGCAGGCGGCTCCAGCCAAGGCCAATTGCAGGGCCGAATCGCTATCGTTACAGGTGCGGGCAGCGGCTTAGGTAGAAGTATTGCGCTCGGCCTCGCGCGGGCCGGCGCAACCGTAGGCGTAGCCGACGTCAATGGCCAAGGCGCCGGGAAAACTGTCTCAATGATTAAAAACGAATTACCCGATGCCACTGCTGATGCTGTTATCTGCGATGTCACCAGCGAAAAAAGCGTAAGCAGTTCTCTCGCAACGTTTGTTGCCGCTTGTGGCGGCCTTGATATTTTGGTAAACGCGGCTGGTATAGCTCCGGCATACCCGCTTGTCGATACGCCTTGCGACCAATGGCGTGCTGCACTCGAAGTGAATCTGACCGGATATTTTCTTATGGCAAGAGAGGCAGCAAAGATTATGATTCAGCAGGGAATGGGGGGCAACATCATAAACATTAGTTCTAAATCGGGCCTGGAAGCAAGCAAGGATAACACGGCTTATAATGCGACAAAGGCCGGTGAAATCCACATGGCCCGCGGCTGGGCACTCGAGCTGGGCGAATACGGAATAAGGGTAAACTCCATCGCGCCCGGCAACGTGTTTGCCGGCTCGAAAATCTGGAACCCTGAATATATGCGGGTCTGTGCAAAAAAATACGGTATAAGACCAGACGAAGTCATACCCTACTACGTGAGTAAAACTGCTCTAAAACGCGAAATAAAAGGACAGGATGTGGCTGATTGTGTAGTCTTTTTGTGTTCTGACAAAGCCCGTACCATTACCGGACAAACACTCGTTGCCGATTCCGGACAGGTAATGGTTAGATAGGTTTTTTATGAGGCCCTAAAGAAATATAGTATGGACTTTTGTATTGAGGACACTCGAAAGAAGCCGATTCCAAAGTTGAAGCAGCTTATAAGTGACGGCATTATTACTCTTGAAGACGCAAAGGATTGGCTTCGGACCATTTTCGAGATTTGCTTCTTCGAGGAGAAGGTCTTCGACCTTCTTGGCCAAAATATTATCAAAGGCGCCTCACATCTCTATGCCGGCCAGGAAGCCGTAGCAGTCGGTTCCATCGCCGCTATTGAGCGCGGTGATGTAATC